>Ga0209382_10001149_pt1 | contig 42521 bp, 43 predicted proteins | sample SoiMetdeltSBSDD5_FD_187599 | JGI IMG/M metagenome (GOLD analysis project Ga0209382, IMG submission 187599) | Bulk soil microbial communities from a Populus tree surrounding site in Tennessee, USA - Soil MetaG P. deltoides SBSDD5 (SPAdes) (version 2) | ecosystem: Environmental > Terrestrial >... | reverse complement strand
AGTCCCTCGACTTCCCCGATCCACCCGCGGTCGGTGGCCTCGCGGATCCGCTCGTGCAGGTTGGCGATGATCTCGGCGAGGCGCACGGCTTGGCCGGGGTCGGGTCGCAGCATCGGACAGCGCAGGCCTGCATACGGTGTCCCGTACTCCGATTGGATCTTGCCCAGGTGCCGCGACTGCTGCAGATCGAGGCCAACACCCGTGAACGGCTCGACGAGGCCCACCGGATGCGGTGGCTCGGCGAAGTTGCCGCGCTGGAGGAGAGCCTGCGTCACATCGCGGACAAGAAGGAGCAAGCCGATAGACTCCGCCGTCAAGCCGAGCAGGCAGAGACCGGCCCCGCCGCCATTGCCTGACCTTGTCAACCGGCGATGCCCAGCCCAGCGTGGGATCACATCAGCCGGAACCTTGTCCTCCCCGAGGATCGGGCGGGCCTGTTCGATCAGATAGTCGAGTTCCGCACCGCAATCCCGGCTCGGGTCCAGATATATGGCGGCCTCCCGATCAAACCAGGTCGCGAGGTCGGCGCCGACAGAACTGACGCTGGCTCCGTCATCGACGAGTCGCAGGTCCACGCGGGAAGCATCGGCGCGGGGCCAGGTTGCCCGCCGAAGGCAGCCCACCTGCCGTCGTGGAGCGCCCGCGGCGGTCCTCGCCCGACAGGGCGTCCACCAGACGGGCCTGCCCTCAGCGGCCTACCATTGCCCATGGCCTGCAGCGCGACGAGGCACTTTGCCGGATAACCGAACAGCGGCGCGAAACCGCGCCTGCCCTGCACCACCACCGGTCCCAAGGTTCTGAACTCAGCTTGCAAGCTCGCCTACCCCCGCCGCCGCGCCGTTCGACTGTGCCTGGTGTCCCGGGCAGGGCCCGACGACACCGCGCGCAACAAGGTGTCAAAGTGGCGATAATGTACGTTCTCACGGTCGGCGCCATGCGAAATTGGTCCGGTGGGGACAAACGCTGGTGGTGTCGGCGAGAGTTTCGTCCGCTTGATGGACGCGCGCACCGACGCCGAGGCGCGAGCCGTCTGCGAGTCAGATCCACGCCTTCTCAGCCCGGCCTTCGACGCCTGGCTGACCAACGTCGGGCAGGAGCTCCGCAGCGACGGCCACGATGTCGGATCGGTCGCCTTCGGCCGGCTGGTCCTGCGCAGCGTGCGCGAGGGTCGCAACCTCTTTGCAGGAGTGGACAGGCTCAGGAACGCCAGGTCTATGCGGGAGATCCGCGATGCCGCCCTTGACGAGCCCCTGGTGCTCGATCCGGCTGTCGACGGACTATTCGTCAGGTTCATCCGCGGCCTGCGCCAGGGAGGGCATGAGGACTTCGCGGCTCAGATGGAGGTGTATCGGACCTGGCTCGGATATCTACGGACCTATGGCGCGGTGGAGGGCTACTACGAGTGGCTCGCGGCAGGGCTCGTGGTCTCGCAAGATGAACGCACGGAGTCACTGATCGCCGAGGCCTCCGACATCCGGCAGGAACTCTCGGACTACTTGCAAACCGCGATGCAGAAGGCTGTCGAGGTCCAGGATCATCAACGGGCGCAACGATTGCTTTACGCAGTCTCGCTGGTGGACGCCGTCGAGGTGCGAGTGTCAGTAGATGCGGACGTCGGGGATTCCACGGGATGGCTTTACAGCATCATGCATTGGGATGTGCCGCGATCCGAGCAGCGCGATGAACTGCTTGCCCGGCCGGAGCTTCTCCAGCCGCCCAACCCGGTCATGGCCATGGGGCTGCTGCGGTCCGAGATGGACAGTGCCGCATTGGACCTAGACGCGGTGACCGTCCGCCGGCTCTGGCTGTCGCGCAAGGTGCTCGCAAGGGCGCAAGAGGTGGGTGTGGCACAGGCTTTCGACGAGCTGGAGGGAGGCGGGTTGTGCCCGTCGCGCGACGAGACGATCTAGAGCCGTCGCTTCGGCGCGAGGTTTCGGCCCAGTGGGACCGTTTCAACGCTGGGCCGCCCTCTGCCGAGCTGATGGGTGACTTCCCGCTCGCCTGGTCGGTCAGTGATATCGCTGAAACGGTGCTCAGCGACGTCAATCTTCTGGATCAGGTCATCAGCATTGGCCGCAATTGCGCCTGGGGGATGATCCGGCACGCGAGCTACATGTTCCCTCCGTCGCAGGCGCTGCTGGACACCCTTGCCTGTACGGCGATTTCGTATGTCAACCGGTTCGAGTACCGGCTGGACCTCGGCGATCTCGACGAGGCGACCCACCTCGCGACCCAGGCTTTGGACCTGGTCGAGCCGGCCGAGCCGGCTGAGCCGATGCAGCTCACGCGCCTACGCGCGGTCCTTGCCCTGGCGCGCGCGGACATGTGGCGGTATCTGGTGCTCGATGACTCCGCACACATCGAGAGCGCCATCAAGCGCCTCGAAGAGTCCTCCGGTCCCCGGGATCTAATCTCCACGGGCCTGCTAGCCGAGTGCCTGCGGTGGCGAGCCAGAACGCGCCCCGACGGTGAGGCCATCCAAGACCTCAATCGCGCGGCCGGCTTGCTGGACGGCTTGCTGGACCTGCGACCCAACCTCCCGGGCATCGAATGGCATGAGGCGCGTTGGGGGAGCGTCTGGGGCCTGATCGAAGGTGACCTGTTCCGGCTCACCGCCGGCCGGGCGCACCTGGACAGGTGTGTCCGCCTGGCCGGGGTGGCCGCGGAGCACGTCTACCCGAGCACCGCGGCCGTCGAGGCCGCTCTGCTTGAGGCCACGCTGCTGCACGCCGATGCGACCGGGATGAAACGCACCAAGGCGGAACGCCTTGCGGCCGAGGCCGTCGAGGTCGCGATCGCCGCCGGAAGCGGGCGTTACTGGTACGCGCTGAGCTCGGCATTGCGCCACGCGGAGTGGGCGCTGCCGCGCGGCTGGAACCAGCCCGCGACCACCAGCGCCAGAATCGCCTACGACATCATCGACCAGGCGATCAACCAGCAGTCCAGCGAGGCATACCGCCGGCACTGGACCGCGTGGCTGGCCCGGGCGACGGCCCTTGCGGCCCCGGCACTCGCGGACGCGGGAGCGGCGGGGCCTGCCGTGTCCCGCCTGGAGCAGGCCCGCACGAGGATTCTGGAGGAGCGGTTCCTCGACGACATCACCGAGCTTTCCGCCTTGCCGGACGAGTTGCGCGACGAAGTCGCCGGTCCACTCGACGTCGCTTTGCGCACGATGCGCGACGAGAGCCTGTCGAGGCATACACGCGCTATTGCACGCGACGAGGTCTTGCGCGCGACCCAGCGCGTCCGCGGCCTACCGGGCATGCAGTTCTTCCGCTGGAAACTGGAGCCGGATGAGCTGTCGCTGACCCTTGCCCCCTACCCCACCCTCTACCTGGCCCCGGGGCGCCCGCACGGGGTCGCCATCCTCGGCGGCGGCAACCTCGGGGAATGGCGCAGCATTCCGCTTCCCGGGTGTGTCCCGGACGTTGCCGAGGTGACCGCTTTCCTCGGCGAGGCACTCTCGCCGTCGGCGAAGCCCGGTGCTCGGCGCCTGGCGGTCTCCGCGATCGCCGAGTGGCTAGGCGAGACGGTCTGGGCACCAGTCTCCGATCGACTGTCCGAATTGGATCGGGTGTGGCTGGTGCCGTGCTCGTATCTCGGGCTGCTGCCCGTGCACGCGGCACGCCGACGCAGCGCCGGGGCCTGGCACTACGCCTTGCAGAAGTTGGACATCAGGTACGCTGTCACGGCGCGCTCGCTGGCCCGAGCGGGAAAGCTGGCACAGCCGCAGCGAGAGCCCACTTTCGTCGGTGTGCCGCAGCCTCTGAGCGATCCCGCCCGGCTCGAAGGCGCCATGGCGGAACTCGGCACAGTCGCGCAACGCTTCTCCGCAAGCCGGGTTCTGCCGCCTGAAAACCTTACGACAAAAGCCGTCAGCACCGCCCTGCGAGGCGCCGGCTATCTGCACGCGGCGTGCCACGGAAAGGCCGACCCTGCGGACCCTCTGCGCAGCGGGCTTGTACTGGGCGCCGATCAGCGCCTGACCGTCGGCGACCTGTTCGTCATACGTACCGGCCTGGAACTGGCGGTGCTGTCTGCGTGCGAGACGAACGTGCCCGATCGCCGCCTGCCCGACGAGGCGGCAAGTCTCGCCACCGGTGTGCACCTGTCCGGCTGCCGCGCTGTCATCGCTTCGTCCTGGCGCGTGCCCGATCTGGCCACGGCCGAACTCATGAGCCGGTTCTACACCAACTGGCGCCGGGATGGCATGGCTCCACCCACCGCGTTGCGCCAAGCGCAACTGAGCCTGGCCACGACCGAGGCGTGGGCGGAACCCTACTACTGGGCCGGATTCTCGTTCCTGGGCGTGCCGCCCGCGGCAAGCTCGGTATCCCCTTCGGGCGTCCGGACCTGAGCCGAGCGGAAACCGCGCACGGTCGCCAGCAGCTCCTTCAGCTGCTGAAGGAGCATATTGGCCGCGCCGAACGCACCGCCCACGGCGGTCAAGGTCAGCGTGACATCCCTGATGACCTCGACGCCGGACCGCTCCGGCTCCTCGATCTGGGCGTCGACATCACCGACGGCGTCGAGCGCTCGAACCCGGCCGATAAGATCCTCGATCTCCTCGTCCGCTACTTCTCCATCGAACTCCAAAAAGACGGTGACACGCTCGCCCATGGCGGTCTCCTTTCCGGTAACAGGCTAATCGTCGGCTTCGACCGGCGGCGCGCAGGTGTCGGACATCCGTGTGCCGGCCCGACAAACCAATCGATGATCTTCGTGGCGCGGAGAAAAGGCCCGGACGGGGCGCCACTGCTGACCGGGGAGAAGGTCTCCATCCTCGCCCGCTGACCACCACCGAGACCGCCGACGCGGCCCCACGCCTTGCGGCACAACCCTTGTGGCGCAAGCGCAACGACCGGGCCGGTCCACACGACCAAGCCGCCCGCCGCGGCCGGACCCGTCACGGGCCGGCCGCGGCGACGCGTCGCCGCACCGAACCAGACCCACACCACCCCAGTCCCCGATCGGCCAACCCGTCGCGAAGGAAGCAGTCATCATGCGCACCCACCGACACACCGCCCCAGCCACGCCAACGCACGCCCACCCAGGCGGTGCTCGCGGCGCACCACCCGAGCAGGAGGTGCCGCGATGAGCGCCCGGGCACTGATCGGCGTCGCCGTGGCCGTCATCGCCGCCGTCGTGCTGTGCGTCGGCGGGATCGGCGCGATCTTCACCGGGGGTGCCGCGGCCGGCTGCATGCCGATCGCCGATGGCAGCACCAGCCCCGTCGCGACGATCTCCGCGCCGCCGCCCGGCGGTACCTGGCCGCGCCTGGGCGAGTGGGACGGCGAACAGGTCGGCCATGCCGCCACCATCGTCGCCGTCGGCGCCCAACAGGGCGTGCCCGTGCGGGGCTGGGTCATCGCCGTGGCCACCGCGATGCAGGAGTCAAGCCTTCGCAACCTACCCGGCGGCGCGGACGACTCGATCGGCCTGTTCCAGCAACGACCCAGCCAAGGCTGGGGCAGCCCGGCGCAACTGGCCGACCCGACCTACGCGGCCACGAAGTTCTACCAGGCGCTGCTGCAAGTGCCCGAATGGCAGGCGATGGCCCTGACCGACGCCGCCCAGGCCGTGCAGAAAAGCGCCTACCCGGACGCCTACGCCAAGTGGGAGCCGCAGGCCGCCCTGCTGGTCTCCGCGCTGACCGGCGCGGTCGCCGACTGCATCGCGCAGGTCGGCCCACAAGGCTGGGTCGCTCCGGTCCGCGCCCCGGTCGTGTCCGGATTCCGCACCGCGGACCGCCCCGGCCATGATGGCGTCGATCTCGGCGCCGCCCGCGGCACCCCGATCCACGCCGCTTCTGCAGGCGTCGTCACCGTGGTGCGCTGCAACGTCGTGCCCGCCAGCCACGGCTGTGACGTCGACGGGTCGCCGCAGACCCCCGGCTGCGGCTGGTACGTCGACATCGAACACCCTGGCGGCATCGTCACCCGCTACTGCCACATGCTCATGCGCCCCGCCGTCGCCGAAGGGCAGCCGGTCTTCGCCGGACAGGTCATCGGGCTGGTCGGCTCCTCCGGACACTCCTCCGGCCCGCACCTGCACTTCGAGGTACATCTCGGCGACGACAGCTCCGCCATCGACCCAGTGCCCTTCATGGCCGCCCACCAAGCTCCCCTGGGTCAGTAGCAGCAGCAGTATGTGGCGGGCAGGGCAGGTGCGCGCACTCGAGCGTAGCCGTTCGGCGTGCCGGAATCGCGCGACACGCCGCGCCCGAGCGGTCCGATGTGGACGCTGCCGGCTGCCGCAAACCAGGCCGTCCCCGCTCGCCCGCCGGACACAGCACGCCACGTCCGTCGGCCCAGCCGGCCACGACCGCGCCGGCACGCCGCCCGGACGCAGTGCCTGGGCGGTCACACATGCCGGGACCCGGACCCGACCAGAAGGACACCACGCACGCCGACCAACCCACCCGCGACCGGCCAACCGGGGCCTGTCCCACGACTCGTGGACGGCCGGGCAGCCGGATGCACGGCGGTCATCGCGGCACCCGCCGGTGCGCAGATACGCCGACGGCCGTGCCCGACGGCGCCCTCTCACCCCAATCCCAGTGTGTCCACCGATCTTCGAGGAGCACCACCATGTCCAGCCCGGAACCCTCCACCACCGCCGGCCGCGTCGACCGACCCCGCTACCCGCAGGTGCGGGTCCGCTTGACCGGGGCCGACGGCAACGCCCACATCCTCATCGGCAAGGTCGCCGTGGCGCTGCGCCGCCACGTCGGCGACCAGGCCGCCGACACCTTCAACGCCGCCGCCTACCAGTGCGGCTCCTACGACGAACTGCTGCGCCTGATCCAGTCCACCGTGCGGGTCAGCTGACCCGCCCCGGCAGCACCCGTCCACGCCGACCTCGTTGCGCGCCTCGGGCCCGCCCGGCAAAGAAGCCGCCCACCCGCCAGCGGACGGGCGGCCGGTATCCCGGCGGGCCTGCGCGGCGCGTGTTGTCGACCCTGGAGGAACCGATGACCCACACCACCGTGCGCCGACCGGAGCCCGGCGACGACCCCGGCCCGCCGGCACCATCTGAGGCGGGCACCGCGGCCGGATCCTGGCGGCAGGCGCTCGAATCCCTGTACGCCGCCGGCGAGCGGGCCGGCACCGACGCCGCCGACTGGTGGGCGCAGGACACCGTCGGCGGGCGCGCAACCCGCGACGTCGCCGCGACCGCACGGATGATCCTGACCGGTATCGACGACGGCGACCCCGCAGTCCTCGACGCCCTGCCGGCGTGCGACCTGTCCGGCCGTTGGCCCGACACCCCGACCGGGGTGCAGCTGTACGCCGACGCGGCACCGGCCGACGCGCCGGACTGGTCCCACCTCGACGAGCGGGCTCGCGCCGACGCGGTCGACGCCTTCCGCGACGGCTACCACCGCGGCGCCGTCGACCGGGTCGCCGAGCACTGCCGCCTCGCCCTGCCCGATCCCGACGACGGCGACGCGGCCGGGTAGCCGGGGCGGATACGTCATGGACTTCGCTCACCTGCAGGAGGCTGCCGGGCGGGCCGGCTTCGGCCTGAACTGGGCCGCGCTGATCCGGCTGGCCGGCCGCTCGCCCGAGCCGGTGCTCGACTGGGTCGCCGCGGCCGGGCAGTACACCACCTCCGACACCGCCCACCGGCTGCTCACCGCCGCCGCGGCCAGCCTGCGCGACCGGATCGCCGCCACCGGCCCCGACCACCTCTACCAGTACGCCGACCATCTCGCCGTGGTGTGCGACCAGCTCACCGACGCCGACCAGGCCCGGGACGACGCGATGAACGAGCTGTCCACCGCCTGCCACCACCTGGCCTCGCTGGATCCGGCGGTCCTGTCTCCGGACCCGGACGGGCCGGCCGCCGACCCATCACCGGCCTGGCCCACCGCGCCGGTCACCGGGCCGGTCAGGGCCATCCCGGGCCGGTGCCAACCAGTGCCGCCGCGACCCCGCCGGCGGCCCCGCCGACCGCCGCCACCGCGGTGACCGAACAACCCACGGCCCGTCGGCACAATCCGGCCCCTGGGCCCTGTGCACCCCCAGCCCGCGCCGGTCCGCTCACCACGAAAGCCAGCTCAGAACTGGAGGATTTCAATGCTGCACCCTGAGCCGACTGCCGCCGGACCGCGGCCCGAGCCGGCCCGCGTCGTCGGACCGGTCCGACGACGCGGCGGCCACCGGGAGTACGTGATGTGCCGACACACCCCGGACCTGCGGCTGCCGCACGACCGGGTCCGGGTGACTTCGCTACACCAATTGCCCACCCACGACGGCGTCGCCTACACCGCCGAGCTCGCCCTGGACGGCCAGTTCGTCGGCACCATCGAAAACGACGGCAACGGCGGCGCGACCACCTACCACGCGGTCAACTCCAGCGCCTTCAACTGGCGGCACCTGCGCGAGTTCGTGCACGGCAGTCGCCGCGCCGGCCAGTCGGTGTGCGAGGAGACAGTGCTCGAGGCGCTGGTCACCGAGTACGACACCGACTGCTTGATCGACGCCGCCAACGCCGTGGGCCGCACCGTGCTGCGGGAGATGTCCTTCATCGTCGACGGAGACGACCGGCCGATCGGGGAAGCGTTGCCGGTCGCGCAGACCTGCAGCGCGACGGTGCCGCCTGGACACTCCCGGCCGCGGACACCGCGCCCTAAAGCCCGGCCGGGCTGCCCTCGGCGCTGACCGAAACTCGGCCTGCACCAGGCCGGCGGCGCCGGCACACCCGCCGCCGGCCACGCCCAGACGACATCTGTCGCGCAGCGCGGCCCGCGCAGGGTCGCCGTCACCGCGCACCCCGACGGCGGGCAACCGCGCCGAGGTCCACCTCTTCGACCGGCACGCCCGGGCGTGGCGGGTCATCTTCGACCCGGGGCACCGACGGCGGTCATCGCGGCCGCCATTGACGCGGTGATCGCCGCTGCCACCGAACCCGGCCGGGCCAGCCCGTTGCCGACGCCCAAACCCCCGATGCAAAGGCGGGCCGGGCGACCGTGGCACCACTTCACCACAACCCGAACCAGAGGGAGTCCACTATGGACATCGAACGCGTCATCAAGAAGTACACCGGCCAGTCCGTGACCTGGCAGGCCCTGGCCGCGGCAGGCCGCAGCGGCGACCCGATCGCCCGCGGCCTGGCCGTCGCCCTGGAACGCGCCGCCTCCGCCGTCGCCTCGGCCGAGGTCGAGCTGAGCACCGTCGCCGGCTGGATCAGCGGCCACCTCACCACCGTGCGGGCCAACCTCGATGCGGCGCCGGGCCAGCGGACCAGGTCGATCAACCCGCTCGGCGAGTTGCAGGCCAACGGACCCCGCCTGGACGCCCTGATCGGGGTCCGACACGAACGCATCACGCACCTGCGCATCCTGGCCACGTTGTGGCAGGAGGTGGCCACCCGTGGCGCCGACCCGGCGCCGCCCGACCTGCCCGCCGCCCTGACCGCACTGGGTTTCACCGGCATCACCGCAGCCCACCCGAGCACACTCGCCGCGTACGGGCACCGACGCGGCGACCGGCACGTCGACGTGTCGGTCCAGCCGTTCGGCGAACCCGGCGTCGAGGTCAACGCCGGCCGCGACGGCGAAGTCATGTGGACCGCCACCTTCGGCCCGCACACCCCGGTCGCGGTCGTCGTCGGCGCCCTCCGCGCCGCCCTGGCACAGCCGCCCGCCACCACACCGACCCTGGACCTGACCTGACGGTGAGGCGACCCGGGCCGCCGCCGGCCCGCGCCCGCCGACCGTCCACACCGCAATCGCGGAGCTGCACTTCCGCCGCGCCCGCACGATCCTCGGCCCCGACGGCTGATCCCGGAGGCCGCGCAACGCCCAGCGCGAACACGACTTGATCGATCCGGCCAGGCCCTATTCCATTCGTCGCGGCCAGTGGCCTCCGACCGCTGGCGCACCGCAACCCCTGGAAGGAGCACTCGATGACCTGTGCCTCCACCGGCGACCCGCCGGACGGCGTGGCCGCCGCCGACCCGTTCACGCTTCTGCAGCGGGAACTGGCCGACCTGGACTACACACCGGCCGACACCGGCGTCCCCGGCATCGTCACCTACACCGGCCCGGACGGCCGGATGACCGCCACGGTCAACCGCGCCGACCGGCCGCACCACGTCACCCTGGCCGGCCTCGACCTCGACGGCACCCCGGCCTGGGACGTGACCTTCAGCGCCGCCACGCCGCCGCATATCCAGCGGATCCTGCTGTACACGGTGCTGCACGCCGGCCTCGGCGACGAGGCCGCGGTGCTGCACACGGTCGTCGACGCCCTCGACGTCGACGTCGACGCCGAGTCCACCAGCGCGGTCGCCGCGCCGGTCGGCTGCTAAGGGCGTTCCCACCGGCCAGACCAGAGGCGCCCGACACGCGGGGGGTGCGCCGGACCCGCCGGGGCGGGTCGTCGGCCATGCCTCATGGCCTCCACGCACAGACACCAGCGCACAAACGCGCCCCACGCGAAAGGAGCCACCCGATTGACGACGAACGATCGCGTCAACCACGCCGCCCGCCCGCGGCTTCGCCCCGACACCCGCGAGGCGATCACCACGATCCTGCTCAACACCGAGGCCACGGCGCACCGGTTCGGCTGGGACGGCCCACCGGTCCTGTTTGGACTGTTCGACCACGCTACGGCCGACGGCATGGGCACGCTCGAGGTCGACCCGAGCATCGTCGCGCCGGACCTGTGGCGCACGCCCGACCCGCGCCGCCGCAGCCAGCACCTGCCAGTGCCCGTGGTGCTGCACCGCGTCGCCAGCGACCTGAGCGGCGCCGCCGCCCGCGGCTGGCTATGCGACTGGCTGCACGCCGGTGGGCGCACCTGCGTCGGCGTCGGCCTGCTGTTCGAGGCGTGGGCCGGGCCGGTACGGCCCGGCTACCGACGCGGTGACCTGGCCAACGCGCCAGCGCACCAACGGCGCGAGGTGCGCGTGATCGCCGCCGTCGACACCGACCTGGGCCTGCACCGGATCGTCCGCGTGCGCGGCGTAGACGCCCCGCACGTCGGCCACTGGCCCCGCCTGCCCGGGTGGAGTCGCCAACGCGGCATCGTCACCGGCCTGTGCCGGCTGGTCCACGCCCTCCGCAGCCGATAACACGCCCAGATCCCCGCAATACCCTCGTTCACCAGCCCCGCCCCGGCCACCCGACCCGGTGCGGCCGTCGGGCGTGGTCCGGCACACGCGAGTTCCCGATGTGCTGGCCGTGACCGCGCTCGGCTGCGCTGCCTTCACCTGTGCGCTACGGGTGCACCGCCAAGCCCCCACCCGGGCTGAGCCATCCACCCGTCTCCGCCGTGCGGTTGTCCTTCCACCGCCCGCGCATCCGGAGACGGGTGCGCGGGCCTGTCGCGAACAGGAGTCACCCGGATGAACCCAACCCCACCGCCAGCAAGCGGCGGCCGGGCCGGCCCCAGCCCCGCCAGCGCGCCGCCGGCTGCGGCTCGTCGCCGCACCGGGCACCTGTACCCGCAGGTCGCCCAGTACCTCGCCGACAACCCCGACACGGTGCTCACCGTCGCCGAAGTCACCAAGGCGATCAGCGCCCCGTCCTCCGGCGCGGTGTTCGAGGCGCTCAAACGGATGGCCGCCGCCGGCTACGCCACCCACCACACCGGCCCGCACCGGTTCCAGGTCACCCCGGCCGGTGTCGCCGCCGCCGGCACCCTGCCCCCGCCAGCACCCCGCGGTCCGTCCGGCGGCGGCCGGGCGGGCAAGCGCCAGCCGGTGACCCGCCCCAACGGGGAGCTGTACTGGCCGCGACGGCTGGCCGGCGGCACCGACATCGGCGTGCTGCGGCGGCTGCGCGACAAGCAGATCCCGGTGCTGCTGTACGGGCCGCCCGGCACCGGCAAGACCGCCATGGTGGAAGCGGCGTTTGCCGACCTGCTCACCGTCGCCGGCACCGGCGACACCACGGTCGAGGACTTCCTCGGCAACTTCATCCCACTCCCCGGGGGCGGGTACGAGTTCGTCTACGGGCCCCTGGTGGTGGCGATGCGCGAGGGCCGGCCGCTGCTGGTCGACGACGCCACGCTCATCCCGCCCCGGGTGCTGTCGGTGCTCTACCCGGCGATGGACGGCCGGCGGGTCATCCACATCCCCGGCTACCGCAACGAACGCGTCGAGGCCGCCGACGGCTTCTACGTCGTGGCCGGGCACAACCCAGGCGTGCACGGCGCCGTGCTGACCGAAGCCCTGGCCTCCCGCTTCGGGGTGCACATCGAGGTCACCACCGACTGGAACCTGGCCCGGCGCCTCGGCGTACCCGCCGCGGCGGTCGCCGCCGCCGTCGCCCTCAACACCGAACTGGCCGCCGGCACGATCACCTGGGCGCCGCAACTGCGCGAGCTGCTCGGCTTCGCCCGCATCCACAAGACCCTCGGGTTGAACGCCGCCGTGGCCAACCTCGCCGGCCGCGCCCCCGAACACGACCGCGACACCGTCATTCAGAAGCTGTCGGCGCACTTCGGCGGCACCGTCACCCCGCTGGCTCTGGGCCCCGAACGCTGACGAAAGACAAGGAGCACTCGACGATGCCACACCCGAGCGACCACCTGCGGCCCCCCGGCCGACCACACGCCGTCGACAGCGAATGGACCGGGTGGAGCGACGCGTGGACCAAACACATCCGCACCCTCACCGGCCGCACCGACCTGACCGTCACCGTCGCCCCCGGCGCCGGCGGCGGGGCACCCGCCTGTTTCTACCCCGACCACAAGCGGGTCGAGGTCGACGCCACCCACATCGGTGACCAGCCCGACGTCGCCGACCCCGCCCGCGCCGGGCACAAGAAGCTGGTGCCCACCGCGTACGGGCTGCTCGTCCACGAGGCCGCCCACGCCGCCCACAGCCGCTGGCGCACCCCGCCCGGCACCCCACCAGTCGTGGCCGCCGCCGCGGACCTGCTGGAGGAGTCCCGCGCCGAGCACCGGCAGCGGTCCCGCCGCCGCGCCGACCGGCGCTGGCTGCGCCACACCGTCAACACCCTGATCACCGCCGACGAGGCGCCCGTGGACGACGCGTGGCACGCCGGGCACCTGGCCGGGCTGCTGCTGGCCCGCGTCGACGCCCGCATCGTCACCAGCAAGGACGTCCGCGCCGTCCGCGCCGCGGTCACCACCGTGCTGGGCGCCAAGCGGCTGCGGCGGCTGCGCGAGATCTGGAAAGCGGCCCACACGGCGGACGACAACGACGCGGACACGATGATCGAGCTCGGGTGGCGGTGGTGCCAGGCGCTGGGGATCGACCCCCGGGCGCACCGCGGCGTCCCGCTCCCGGACCCGGGCGTGTTCCCCGGCCACCTCGCCAAGGCGCTGGCCGACTACCTCGCCGCGATCGCCGGGCTCACCCCCGCCGAGTACACCGCGCAACGCCTCGCCGGCCGCCACGGCGCCCCCGCCACCTGGACCCGCCGTGCCCCCACGGCCGCCGAGCAGCACGCCGCCCGCCAGCTGGCGGCCCGGCTGCAGCGCGCCCGCACCCACCAGCCCGAACCCGACAGCCGGCCCGCACACATCCCGCCCGGCCGGCTGCGGGTGCGCCAGGCCATCGCCGCCGAGGCCCAGCGCGCCGCCGGAACCATCCCCACCGCCGCGCCCTGGCAGCAGCGGACCACCCTGCCCCCGCCCAAACCCAGCCTGCGGCTGGCCGTCCTGGTCGACACCTCCGGCTCCATGGACTCCTACGCCGCGCCGCTGTCCTCGGCCGGGTGGATCCTCGCCACCGCGGCCCACCGCAACCACGCCGCCACCGCCACCGTGGCGTTCGGCAGCACCGCCACCGTGCTGGTAGCGCCCCGGCAGCGCCCCACCCACGTCCTGGACATCACGCCCGGCGGCGGCACGTCGGCGTTCATCGACGCGGTCAAACTCGCCGACCAGGTCCTCGACCTGCGCCAGCGCACCGCCCTGCGGATGCTCGCCGTGGTCTCCGACGGCGACCTCACCGACGTCGAACCCGCGCAGCGGCTCATCACCACCCTGCACCGCAGCGGCTGCGCCGTGCTGTGGCTGCGCCCCGCCGGCCTGTCCGGCCACACGTTCGCCCACACCACCACCCTGACCGTCACCGACCCGATCGAGGCGGTCGCGCACATCGCCGACGCCGCCGTCACCGCCCTGGAAAACGCCTGACCGACCCTGGTCGCGCACACGCACCCCGAGCGATGGAATCTGCTGAACGGAAGCGAGGCTTGAACGCATGGACCACCTGGACGAGCTGCTGCGCCGCCAGCAACACCTGATCGACACCTACGGGTGGGCGGTGACCGCGGTCTTTCCCACCGACGACGCTCCGGGAGCCCCGTTCGCGTACACCGTCGGTCTGACCGAGCACGGCTACCCCGAACTGGTCATCTCCGGTCTGGATCCCGCGACCTCCCAGGCGCTGCTCAACGACCTCGCCAAGCGGGTATACGACCGCGCGGAGCGGTTCACCGCGGGCCAACGCATCAGCGACCTGCTGGTCGGCTACGACGCCGTCATCGTCGAAGGACCCGCCACCGAAGAACTACACCCCGGCGCCGCGATCGCCCGGTACGGCAAGGACAAGGTGGCCCTCCAGCAGGCGGTGTGGCCAGACCCACACGGCCGCTACCCCTGGGACCCCGGCTACGCCTACGGCCCAGAAGTCCAGCCGGTACTCGGCCGGCCATAACCACCCGCGTCCGACCGGCCCGGTCGGAGGCGCACCCTGCCCCAACACCAACCGCACCGCGGCCCGCTTCCCGCCGCAGCGTCGGCCGTCCACATTGCGCTGCCACCGCAGCGCCGCCCACCAGCGGCCATCTCTTCACCTGATGCCTACCGGGCTCTGACGCTCGCTTAGCCCCGCCCTCGCCCGAGCCGAAGTACTGCCCGAGAGAACCCCTTGCCCGCACGGCGGGCCGCTCGCCGATGCCACCACCGACACCAAACCCGCGCCGTCGGCGGGCGAACGATGACCGCGAAAACCGTGCCTCAGCCGCACGCGGGCGGGCTCGAACGACACTGACACCGGCGAGCCCGCCCGCGTGCGTCAACGCCCACTCATCAGGCCACGCCGCGATCACCGGCGACGGCCCGCAGCCCAACCTGCCCCGGCACCGCGTCTGATGCCGACCGACGTCGCGACTTGATCCGGCCGCCGCAACGCCATTGCATCCACACCTGCCACCCCCGGCCGGCGGCCGGCGCGCAGGCATCCTTGCCAACCATGTCGAATGACTGACCTCAAAGGACGGTCACCACGCGGTTCAGCACCGAGACCGACTACCCCTTCGACACCGACAACCGCGCCTACCGGCGCTTCCGGCAGGTGCCCGCCGAGCACTTCACCGTCATCGAGTGGACCACCGCCGACACCGGCCGGCCCACGCTCGTCACCGTGCAGGACCTCCACAGCGGCGACGCGTTCACCGCCGCCATCCTGGACCCGTCGGAGCTACGCGAACCGCACGCCCTGTTGGCTGTCAGCGTCGCGGCCGAACTGCTGGCGTACGGGCCGTTCGACGGCACGCAGGCGGCGGCAAACGCCGCGCCGATCCTGGCCCTCACGCTCGCCGAGATCCGAGCGACCCGGCCGGTGCCACTGCACCGTCCCGAGCAACCCTCGTTGCCCGACAGCACCTGGTGCGACCTGCCGTCCGAACTCACAGACCTTCGCCCCGCCCCACACGACGCCCGGCACGCCGTCGCCCTCGCCCTGGTCGACCGCGACGCCGGCCGCCTCGCCGCCGTCGGGCCCTTCACCAGCCACGCCCACGCCGCACGCTGGCGGCCGGCCACCGCACCCGCCCTGGCGGAGAACGGGTCATCATCGCGTTGCGGCCGGCCCCGCTCGAAGAGCCCGCCTTACCGGCTGCCGGCAAGGACTCCGGCGACGGAAGCTGCCGTCACTGGCCGCACGTCGTGCGGCCAGTGACGGCAGCCTTCGGTGCGAGACCGGCGTCTTCCCACTGGGCGCCGCTCTCGCCACCGCAAAGCTCCTTGAGCCGGACAGACGTCTCGCCAAAGGGGTCGCACCCTGCGCCGATCGGCCAACGGAAGCGCCTGGCGGGAGGAAGAAGCGACGCCCTTTTCGCGTTTGTGGACCCCCACGTGCCCGGGCTGGTCAGCGTTCGGCGAGCGGCCGACGGCAGCATGCCGAATTGGGCACCGCGTCTGGACGCGGCCCGCCGTCGTGGCCCTCGCCCGCATTGAGGCGGCTAACCCCCTGTCCGACACGCGGGCGACTTGATCGAACCGGCAACCTCGTATTCGATTCGTCACGGTCGATCAACCGGGCGGGCACCGGCCCCGTCCGGCGAACGGCCGGGCAACATGCCCTGTCCACATCAGACTCGGAAGGGGACGCGATGGCCACCACCTCGACTGTCACCAGCACACCCGCGGCGACGGGTCCGCCGCCGTTCGCCCGGCTGATCCGCGAACTCGCCGAACTCGGCTTCGAGGAAACCATCTTCGACGCCGGCACCACGGACACTGTCTACACCGCAACCGACAGCGCCGTCGCAGTCACCCTTGATGTCGTTGCCGACCCGCCACGCGCTTGCATCGAGCGCACGGACGGTCGCGTGAGATCGGGGATCAGCATCGACGCGACCGTTGCGGACGCCACGCAGCTGATCGTCCTGTACGCGGCGATCAACGACGACCCGACCCAGGCGCTGGAGGGCGCCGCCACGGCGCTGGGCGTCGAACCACCCGCCCCCGCCACCGATGCCGTTCCCGGCGGCGGCTGACCGCGAACAGAGCCGCCCCCGATGGGGCGCCCGGCCGGGGGGCGGGCGCCTCATCGCCGTGTGCCGCCGATGGCGGACCTCCGCCGTTCTGCGCGAGACGTATGCGGTGCGGTGGGCGGCGGTTGGCGGCCTACGATTCGGCGGTGAGTTCCTCGCTGACGGTTCGCCCTGCCCGGGTCGAGGACATCGCGCCGATGGCGCGCGTGAACGTGCGGTGCCGGCCGGAGACCTATCGAGGGGGTCATGTCGGATGCGGTCCTCGACGATCCGGGCTTCCTGGCTGCTCGGCAGCGGTCTTGGACTGCCGCGTTGACCGACGAGCGCTATCGCGAGAACCGCGCGGGTGTCGCCGAGCGGGATGGCGAGTCGGTCGGGATCGCCATGTCGGGCCCGCCCCTGGACGCCGCGGCGGCGTGGGCGAGGCAGTTGTATGTGCTCCACGTGTTGGCAGCCGACCACGGCACGGGTGCCGGGCGGGCGCTGCTGGAGGCGGTCGTCGATCCCGGTGAGTCGGCGGCATTGTGGGTGGCCGACCCCGAACCCGCGCGCACAGGCGTTCTACCGCAAGCACGGCTTCGTTGTCGATGGGACGGCCCAGGTCGAGGACGGGGTGGGGGAGATCCGCATGGTCCGCGGCACGCAGCACGGTCGGGAGTCGAACTCGCCGGCGCGCTACCGGGCGGGCCTCGTCGCCCGCATGGGTCTCAGCGGCGGGCCGTGCGGTTGGCGACGTGGCCGCTCCATTCTCGCGCGGCGAGCTCGGCCCAGGGCGGCCCGCGCGACGCCGCGGTGACCGCGCCCGGCCGTCGGCGACCCCCAGGCGGGCCGACGAAGGTGACGCCCCCAGCGGTCGGGTTGTCAGCGGGACGTGACGGCGTCGGCGAGCCCGTCCACCGCCGAGCCGTTGACACCGGCGCCACCCGTGGCCGGGCCCGAGCCGGCGTCGTTGGCGGCGAGCCGGTCCAGCACCCGCCGGACCGTCCGCTCCGAGCGGCCCACCTTGTCGCACAGGTCCTTCACCGACATGTCCGGGGCGACGCGGCGCCAGTAGGCCACCGCGGCGGTCGTGTCCGTCGGCGGCTGCCCCGCCGCGGGAGGCTCCTGCTCGGCCAGCGCCCGCCGCGGCGCCTGCGGCGAGGACGGATCGGGTTCGGCCGCGTCCGGGCCGGGCGGTTCGGGCCGGGTCGCGGGATACGCCGTCGCCACCTCTGCCGGCACGCCGGCCAGCGCGGGCGCGGCGGCGACGCGGGAGGTGGCTGCCGGCCGAGGCTCGGGCACCCCCGGACCCGATCGGGCCGGCACGGGTTGGCTGACCGGGACCCCCGCCGCGGCCGCCGCCGCGGCGGGCGGCTGCGGCCGGACAGTGGGCGCGGCTGCCGCGGGCCGTGAGGCGAGCACCGTCGCGGCCGCCTCCGCCACCCCGAGGTCGGGCCTGTCGGCCAGCATCCCGGCCACCCGCTCGGCGGTCGACCGCGCCCGCGGCGCCGGCACCCGCCCACCGCCGGCCTGCGCATCGGCCACCAGCGTCGGGTCTGCCGAGCTGTCACCACGACCGCCAGCCGCTTCCATCGACGGCGCGGTGACCGCCGGGACGGGCAGCGGCGCGGTGACCGCCGGTGCCAGCCGATCCGCCCAAGCGCCGTAGTCGACCCGGCTGGCAAGCTCGGCGGCCAGCCGGTCCAGATCCAGCGTCCGGACCGCGACCTCGGCCATCCGCGGATCACGCTGATCGGCCCGCACCACCTGCTCCACCGCACGGCCGATCGCCGGACGCCGTTTCTCATCCCGCATCGCCGACTGCACGGCCCGCAGCGACTCATACAACGCCAACGGCCGCCACACCCCGCGCTCGGCATCCACCCGGCCCTCCCGGGCCAGCTCCGCCGCCCGGGCCGTCCACACCGGATGCCGCACCCGCCGCCACAGCCCGTAGTCCGGTGCGGTGTCGGCCAGCTTGCCCGCCGCCCGCAGCGCATCCCGGCGCCGCGCGGCCGAGTGCAGCAGCCACAACAGATAGGCCGAGCCGGACAGCACGCCGAAGCCACCCGACCAATACAACTGCGGCCAATGCCCGGCCACCAGAATCCCCACCGCCACGGCCGCCACCACCGCCGAAAAGATCCGGAATCCGTAAGCCCGCTCACCCAGCCGCATCCGCTCATCGGCCATCGCCGCCAACGCCATCGCCAGCAGTTCCAGGCACAGCGCGAACGGCAGCACCGCCCCCACCCGTACCGCCGACGGCACCTGCGGCCCCCACGGCACGTGAGCGACGGCCACCCAGGTCTGGCCGACCACCGCACCGGTGGCAGCCACCGCGTAGAACCCATACGCCAACCGCGCCGGCGACCAACCCGGCCGCGCCACCGGCCGCTGCGGCTGCTCGGCGGCCGGCGGTGCAAGTAACGGCGCACGCTCCCGATCGAACGTATCGACCAAAGCGTCAGGCATCGCTATCCCTCCTCCCGCGGTTCAGGCCGAGGCCAGCCGCGAACCCAACCAGCCAAGTCGGCACCCAGCGCGACCAGTCACGTGCAGGTCCACGACGTGAACGCCCAGCCCCCAGGCCACAAGCTCCAGATGACCGCCACCGCCGCGATGTGGTGACACCTCACCCAAGCGGCGATGCCGGCGACGCCGGTGGTGGCGACCAGCCGGGCGGTGGCCAGCAGCCGCCGGTCGATCGGTACCCAGGAGATCAGCGGTGACCATGCGGCGATGACCTGGGCGACCGGGTCGGCGAGCGCGCACCACGTTGGCCGCCACCGAGGCGGCCACACCGAGGGCCAGGGCCGCGCGGACAGCCCAGCGGACCCGGCGGAGCTGCGGCGGTGGCATGTGCACGAGGATGCTGCTGACTGTTGGGCGTCGACGTTCACCGGCGTACGCCGCGGTCGCGGGCTGGCTCACGCCGCATCACCACGCAGCGGGCGGGGTTGGCGGGGACGTCGGCGCAGGTCGGTGACGAGCTGGTCGGCCAGGGCGAGGGTTTCGTCGCCGGGTTCGGCGTCGATCTCGGCCATCCGCCGGGTCAGGGTGCGCCGCACCCGCCGGACCGCCTCGACGTCGCCGAGCCGGGCGTGCAGCCGCATCGCCTGCTGGTACAGCGGTTCGGCGTACGGGTCGTGGCCGATCGCCGCCTCCAGCACGGTGACCGCCTGGTCGGGGTGCTTGTCGGACAGGGCGGCCACCAGCGCGAGGTGGGCGTCGATGGCTTGCTGGCGCACGGCTTCCCGGTACGGTTCGATCCATTCGTAGTCGCGGTCCTGCGCCAGCGGCCCGGCGTAGCAGGCCACCGCCGCTCGCAGCGCGGCGATGCGCGACTGCGGGTCGGTGGCCGCGTCGGCGTCGGCGATGGCCGCTTGCATCCACCACAGGTCGACGTCCAGCGCGTCCCGGTTGAGCGCGTAGTGCGCCTCGGGCGGGGCGACGTAGGTGGCGTCCCCACCGGCCCGCTTCAGGTTGCGGCGCAGGTTGTACACGTAGGTGTTCAGCCGCTCCGGCGCCTTGCGCTGGGGAGCGTTGCCCAGCACGTCTTCGAGGATCTGGTCCTTGCTCGCCGCGCCGCCGCGGGCGACCAGGTACACCAGCAGCTCCATGGACTGTGGGCGCAGCGGCGGGTCGCTGCGCGACGGTGGCGGCAGGTTGTCGATGCGGGGCCGGCCGAGCAGGAAGATCCTGGCCCGTCCCGGACCGGGCCGGTGCCCGTCGGCGGGCTGGTCGGCGTCACCGCCCGCCTGCTCGGGGCGGTCCGCTACCGGGTCGCCGGTGCCGGGTCCGGCTGCCGGTGCGACCGGCGCTGCATCCGCAGGCGAGGCGGCGATCGGCTCGCCGGGGGCCGGCGCGGCACCGGCGGGGGTGCCGCCACCGGCCGCGGCGGCCTCGGCCGGGTCGCGGACGTCGGTGCCGGCGACCGGGGGCGGCGCGGGCGTGCCCGGGTGATCGGCGGGCGGCGCGGGGGTGGCCTTGTCGTCGTTCGGGGCCGGGCCGCCGGCGGTGGGCGCGGCTGCCGGTGGGATGCGTGGCGGCGGTTGGCGTCGTCCGGTGTGCGCCTCGGCGAGGGTGCGCAGCAGGTCGGCGGTCTGGGCCGGGTCGAGCACGGCGAGGCGGCCCACGTCGGCGGGGTGGCTGCCGTGTCGCGCGGCGTCTGGGTCGGCGGGTCGGGTGGTGCCGTCGGCGTCGACGGGCACGGTGTCGCCGGCCGGCCACTGGCCGAGCAGCACCCCGTGGATGTCCAGGCGCTGCCCCTGGGTGAGCAGGGCGGCGATGCGGGCCCGCTGGTGGGTTTCGGTGGCGTCGGCGAGCAGCAGCAGCGGCGGCAGCGGTTCCTCGCAGGGGTCGGCGTCGCGCAGCGCGGTGATGGTGTCGACCTCGTGGTCGTACACCAGCCGGGTGCGGTGCAGCGTGGCGGCCTCCAGCACCTCCAGCGCCTCGGTCAGCCCGGCGGTGACCGTCAGCCGCGGGGTGTCGGCCAGCCCCACCGCCTCGGTGCCGAGCAGGGTCGCCAGGGTCGCCGCCGGCACCACCACCCGGCTGCGGGCCTCCGGCTCGTGCAGCCCGTCGGCGGACAGCGCGGCGACCAGGAACCCGCGGGCGGCTGCCTCCCCGCCCGGGCCGGTCAGCCCGAGCCCGGCCGGGGGCCACACCCGCAGCAGCGGGTGGTCCAGGGCCGGGGCCACCGGCGCCAGCACCGCATCGGGCCCGGGTCCGGCGGCCAGGCTCGCCACGTCGGTGTCGTGCTCGGCCTCCCGGCCGGGCGTGCCGCCCGCGCCGTCGGGATCGACCTCGTCCGGCGGCGGGTCGACCTCGCCGTCCGGCGCGGCCTCGAGCGGCTCCTGCGGCAGCGCCCGGCGGACCCCGCGGCGCAGCTTCGTCACCACGTCTGGCATCGGCGCCAGATCCGGGTCGTCCAGTCGCAGCGCCGGTGTGGGCGGGCGCGGCCGGTACCGGCGGCGGCGGTGCAGCCACACCAGCGTCGCGGCCGCGGCGATGGCCGCGGCCAGCCCCAGGTCCACCCAGCTGCCGCCGGGCAGGCTGATGCCCGGCGGCTGCGCGCGAGGCGACCGCGATGACGGGGGAGCATCCGCGGTGGGTGTGGGGCTGGCCGCGGCTGACCCGGTGCCGGTCGGTGCGCCCACCGGCGGGACGACCCCGTCGTCCGGGGAGGCGGGCAGGGTGGCCGGTGGGCTCGACGGCGCGGTGGTGGCCGGTGCGCTGGGCGCCGGGCTGGTCGGGGCGGGCTGGGTCGACGGCGGGACGGGCGGTGGGGGTTGCTGGCCGGCGGGCGGGCCGGGCGGGGAGGGTGCCGCGCCGGCCGGGGCCGTGGCGTCGTCGGGCAGCACGAGCACCCAGCCGGGTTCGATGTGGTCGCCGTGGCGCATGCGGCCGTGCTGGTCGTAGCGGTCGGCGTTGAGGCGGTAGATCTCCGGCCAGCGGGAGTGCTGGCCCAGCCAGGCGCCGGCGATGTCCCACAGGGTGTCGTGCTTGCGGACGGTGTAGGTGTAGTGGGTCTCGCCGACCCGCAGCAGCAGCGGCCCGTCGACGGCGGCGGCGGCGAAGCGGGGCAGCGGGTCGGCGTGCGCCGCGCCGACGGTGACGGGGCCGACGTCGGTGGCGCTGATCGCCGGCCGGGTGTCGGCCGGGTCGACCACGACCGTCAGCCGCATCCGGTCGGTGGCATCCGCCGGGCCGGCCAGCACGCCGGCGCCGCCGGGGCCGGGGCCGGGGCCGGGGCCGGGGCCGGGGCCGGGGCCGGGGTGCAGCTGTACCACGGCGGGCAGCGGCGCCGGGCTGGCGACCGCGACCGGGCCGGCGGCGATCGCCGCGACCAGCAGCGCGGCGACGGCCTGCATCGGGGAGAACACCGCGGGCAGCTGGCGCGGTGTGGCGCCGCGGGCGGCGCGCCATTCCACCCAGACGCTGTAGCCGAACGCCGCCCAGACGATCCACAGCGCGATCGCGAGCAGGTTGACCACGGCCTGGTCGGGGAAGCTGCCGGTCAGGACCCGTTGCCAGCCGGCCCAGGTGGTCGGCACGGTGCGCGGCAGCGGCCAGCCCACGAAGTGCCACAGCCCGGCGGGCACGCCGGCGAGCAGCGCGGCCAGGCCGGCCACGGCGGCCAGCCGGGCGGCCTGCCGCAGCAGCCAGGTCGCGGCGGACACCCCGCGCGCCTCCTTCCCCTCAGCCGGCCGCCGCGGCGGCCGGGGTCGCGGACGCGGTCGAGGTCACGGTCACCGTTCGCACCCCGAAGCTGGCCAGCATCGGGGTGGGCTGCTGGCTGGTCGCGGTGACGGTGATCCGCGCCGCGCTGACCTGGACGGTTCCGGTGGCGCCGGCCGCGGCGAGGAACTGCCGCGCCGCGGTCGCGGCGCGGGCCGGGTCCAGCCGCAGCACCCCGGTGGCCCGGTAGGTGGGCAGGTCGAGTTGCTGGGCGCCGGCCCGGGCGGCCTGCTGGGCCAGGTCGTAGCCGTGGGTGCGGGCGGCGAAGATGACCCCGCCGCCGAAGATGACCGCGGCGATGATGACGACCAGGAACGTGGTGAACACCATCCACACGGTGGCGATGCCGGCGTCAGACCGCCGGGCGGGGTCGGATGCCCGGGCCGGCGCCCGGCCGGTGCCGTACGGGCGGACCGGGCCGGTTCGGGCTGGCCGGGGCAGCCGGGCCGTGGGCGTGGTGTGGTTCATGTCGGCTCACCGCCCGTTCGGCTCGCCGGCCCGGCCCACGGCTGGGTGCCGCCGGCCACGGTGACGCTGCGCCAGACGTCGACCGGGCTGGTGGACTGGGCGGTGGTCGTCACCGACCCCGGGATGCTGATGCCGGTCAGGCCGCGGGTGGTGACGGTGCACGCCACGGTCACGGTGACCGCGCCGCCGCGGCGGAACGCGGTGGTGTCCACATCCACGGCCACGTTGGCGCACAGCCCGGCCAGGTTCGCCGCCGCCGCAGTTTGGGCCGCGGCGGTGGCGGCGGGCGCGGTGCGGGACAGCGACGCGGCGCGGGAGGCGGCCGCGGCGGCGGCGTTGACGTCGATGGCGGCGCGGCCCAGCTGCACCGCGGCGGTGAGCAGGAACAGCAGCAGCACCACCAGCGGCACGCTCAGGGCGATCTCGACCGCGACCGAGCCGCGGTCGGCGTGGACCGCCCTTGCGTGGCGGGGCCGATGCCGCGGTGTCTGTCTGGTGTGGACGGTCATTGGGTGGTCCGTTCGGTGGGGGCCTGCACGGTGATGGTGATCACCGGTTGGGCGCCGGGCAGGACGCTGGTCGGGATGATCGGCCGGGCGTGCCCGCGGATGGTCACGGTGGTGGTGGTCGGGGTGCGGGTGACCGTGATGGTGGGGTCGACGATGAACCAGCCGCCGTTGTTGGCCAGTACGGCGGCGGCGGCGTCGTGGCCGGCGGCCAGGGTGCCGCCGACCACCCGGGTGGTCTGCAGGGCGTGGTTGGCGGCGCTTCGGGCGGCGAAGTCGCCGATCGCCCACAGTCCGAGTTGGACGATCAGGGCCAGCAGGCCGACCAGGACCGGCACGCCGAGGGCGAACTCGACCGCGGCCGATCCCCGGTCGGCGCGGCGGGCCGGTCGCTGGGCGCGGGTCATGGTGCCGCCGGCTTGAAGATCCAGCTTTTCACGACGTCGCCGAGGCCGGTCTTCAGCGCGGCGATGACGCCGAGGATGACCAGGGCGCTGCCGGCGATGCCGATGGCGTACTCCACGGCGTGCCCGCCGTGGTCGGGGCGGCGGCGTAGCCGGTCGACCCGCTGGTGCAGGCCGGTGAGGAACAGGGCCAGCAGGGCGGCCAGTGGTGCGGTGTTCATGGTCGGTGCGTCCTCCTCGATTCCGATGGTGGTCGGGTTGTGTCGGTCATGGCTGCAGCGCGCCGATGGCCGGGAAGACCAGGAAGATCAGGAAGATGGTGGTCAGTGTCATCAGCGGGATGCTCATCCGCTCGGTGGCCGCCTCGGCGCGGGTGAGCATGTCGGTGGTCAGCCGCTCGGACAGCGCGTCGCCGCGGGCGAGCAGGGCGGCGCGGATGTGGGCGCCTTCCCCGGAGGCCAGCCGCAGGCTGGAGGCGAGCTGTTGTAGCTGCACCACCCCGGTGCGGGTGCCGAGGTCGTGCAGGGGTTGCCAGATCGGTACCCGGGTGAGCCGGGCGGTGGAAAGCGCGGCCCGGATGCGGTCGGCGGCCCAGCCGTCGGCGATGTCGGCGGCGTCGGCGAGGGCCTGTTCCACGCCGGCGCCGGCGGCCAGGGCCGGTGGCACCACGTCGAGGAGCGCGGCGAGGGTGTGCCGCATCAGCAGCCGCCGCTCGTCGGCCTCCTCGCGTACCGAGGCGTCGGTCACCAGGAAGGCGCCGGCGGCCAGCAGCAGCCCCAGCCACAGCGGCACGGTCCAGCCGATGCGCACCCCGAGCAGGTTGGCTGCGGCGGCGGTGGCGGCGGGGGTGAGCAGCCCGAGCGCGGCCAGTCCGAGCTGCCCGGCCAGGTGACGGGTGGAGTCGCGGTCGAGGACGGCGAGGTCCTGCCGGACCGGGGTACGGGGCAGGCCGAGCTGGCGCAGCGGCGCGGCCAGGGCGTGCAGCAGCCGCTGGCGGGGCGGCAGCAGCGGCGCCGGCGGCCGGTGCAGCGTGTCGATCGCCATGGCGAGGGACGGGCGGGCCGGCAGCAGCCCGGAGATCACCAGGGCCAGGCCCAGTCCGGTGCCGGCGCCGAGCAGCAGGAACGCCGTGGTCATGGCGTGGCCTGCGGGGGGTGGGTGAGGATGCGGGGCAGGTCGGGGACCCGTCCGGTGCGTACCAGCCAGACCAGGGCGCCGGCGAAGGCGGCGCCGAGCGCGGCGAGGACGAGTTGCCCGAGCGGGGTGCCGTAGGGGCGCAGCAGGTCGCTGGCGAACAGCGCGGCGAGGGCGGCGATGCCGACGACGACGGCGACCACGATGCGCACCGAGGTGCGGGTGCGGGCCCGGCCGGCGGCCACCCGCATCCGCATCGAGGCCTGGCGGCGGGCGGCGCGGCCCACGCCGGCCAGCCCGGTGGCGATGTCGCGGGCCTGGTGCCGGGCGGCCTGCAGCAGCACGTTGATGACCAGGTCTGCGGTGGGGTCGGCCAGGTCGTCGGCCAGGGCGCGCAGCGCCTGCGGCAGCCGCACCCCGGCGCGCAGCGCGTCGGCCAGGGCGTGCAGTTCGGTGCGGATCTCCGCCGGGGCGCTGGCGGTGGTTTGCAGGATGGCCTGCTCCACGCCTGCCGCGCCCTGCAGGGTGCCGGCCAGGTCTTCGGCCCAGGCGGCGATGGCTTCCACCCGGTCCAGGGAGCGGCGGTGCGCCCGGTCCGGGCCCAGCACCGCCGGGAGCAGCCACACCCCGGCCGCGGCGAGGATCGCGGCGACCGGCCAGCCGGTGGCGGCGCCGGCCAGGGCGGCGGCGGCCAGGGTCAACCCGATCCGCGCGGTGGTGACGGCCGGGCGGGGCCGGGGCTGCCGGCCCGCGGCGCGGTCCTGTGGGGTGGGGCGGGGCCGCAGCGCGGCGGCGATGAGCCACAGGCCGAGGCCGACGCCGGCGCCGAGCAGGGCGAACAGGGCGGCCACGCTCACCACCCCCGGATGGTGTCGGGGTTGAACCCGGCGGCGACGAGCTCGTCGAGGGTCTCGGCGCGGATCGGGGTGGCCGGGGTGGCGCGGCGGTCGGGGCCGGGGCGGAACACCTCGTTGGAGATGACCTCACGGCCGTCGGCGTGCAGCACCTCCCGCACGCTGGAGACCACCCGTACGCCGTCGGCCGACCAGGCCAGCTGCACCACGAAGTCCACCGCGTGGGCCACCAGCATGGCGGTGGCCTCGAACGACAGCCGCTCCGCGGACTGCGCGGCGTAGGTCATCAGCTTGCTGAACACCTGCTTGGAGCTGGAGGTGTGGATGGTGGCCAGGGAGCCGTCGTTGCCCTGGGACATGCAGTTGAGCAGGGGCACCACCTCGCCGCCGCGGGCCTCGCCGAGGATGACCCGGTCCGGGGACATCCGCAGCCCCCAGCGCACCAGTTCGGCCTGGTCGATGGCGCCCTGGCCTTCCACGTTGGGTTCGCGGGCCTGAAACGCCACGCAGTCGGGGTGGTCGGGGTCGTTGTGCAGCCCCAGCTCGTAGACGTCCTCGATGGTCACCAGCCGCTCGTGGGGTGGGATCGCCTTGGCGAAGGCCACCAGGAGGGTGGTCTTGCCGGTGTCCGGGCCGCCGCCGATGATGACGTTCTTGTGGGCCAGCACCATCGCGGTGAACAGGTCCCGCAGCCCGGGGTCCATCGTGGCGTACTTGGCGCACAGCTCGTCCAGGCTGGCGCCCAGCAGGATGAACCGGCGGATCGACACCGACGGCTCGTGCGAGACCGCCATGGTGGCAAACAGCCGTGAGCCGTCCGGCAGCCGGATCGACACCCGGGGTACGCCGCGGTCGAAGCGCCGCTCGTCGGCGCCGACCCGGGCGGCGAGGTCGCGGATCAGGTCGATCAGCTCCTGCGCCGACGAGGTCACCGACGGTAGCTGCACCTTGCTGCCGTCGGTGCGTTTGACCCACACGCTGCGGCCGGTGATGAAGATGTTGGCGTTGCGGGGGTCGGCCAGCAGCGGGGTCAGCGGACCCAGCCCGGTCAACGCGTCGCGCACCGCGCGGGCCACCTGCGCCTCCACCGGCGGGTCCAGGGGCATCTGCCCGGCGGCCAGCCGGTCCCGGGCGTGCGCGTCGAGGGCCTCGGCGACCAGCCGGGTCACCCGCTCGTCGCGTTCGGCCGGCGAGTGGCCCTGCCCGCCGGCGGCGGCCAGCCGTTCGGCGACCTGCCGGCGCAGGGTCTCGATCAGCTGCTGCCGGCCGTCGTCGTAGGGGCCTACCGGCCCGGACCCGAGGCTCACCGGTGCACCTCCGCCCAGGCGCCGGCCAGTACCGGCGGAACCGCCTGGCGGGGTTGCTCGGCGGCTAGCCGTGCCGCGATGCCGCGGGCGGCGCGGGGCAGCCGCAGCCGCCGCCAGCCGCGGCCCACCAGCCGGCCGGCCAGCACCCCGGCGCCGGTGCGGTCGTTGCGCGGCACCTCCCCGACCACCGGCACGCCGAGGTCGCGGCTGATCTCCGCGGCCCGGTACGGGCCGGGCCCGGACAGCGCCAGCCACAGCCGGCCCGCCAGGGCCTGCCGCAGCCAGCCCAGCCGGGCCTGTACCTGGGTCAGCGCATCCAGTGTCGGGCGGACCACCAGCAGCACCTCACCGGCCATGCCCGCCAACGCCAGCCCCGGGCCGCCCTGGGCCAGCCGGCCCACGTCGACGACCACCGTGGCCTCACCCGCGGGGCGGCGCAGCGCCCCGGCACCGGCGTAGGCCAGCGACTGCACCGCGGCGATCGCCGCGTCACCGGGCGGGGCCAGCAGCACGTCCACGTCCAGCCGCAGCCGCTGCGCGTGGCCGCGCAGTAGGTCCGCCGCGCCGCCGGAGCGGGCCGCTGCGGCGAAGCTGACCAGGCCCGGGTCGGGGTGGTGGCCGAACCGGGCGGCCAGGTCCCCGCCGTCCGGGTCGGCCTCCACCAGCACCGCACCCGGCCGCGGCCAGCCCGCCGCGATGCCCAGCGCGAGGCTGGTCACCCCGGGCGCGTCCTTCACCGAGGCCACCACGACGAGTTGCTCATCGACCCAGCCCTCGCCCGTGCGTCGCAACACCATCCGCGTCTCACCCGCCCAACTGCACCAGGGCGACATCGCCGGCGGTCGCGGCCAGGCGGGTGGCGTCGGTCGCCGGCAGCACCAGCGTCACCACCGTGGTGCCGGACTGGTCGGCGGCCGCCTCGATCGAGACCACGGTGGCGGTGGCCTGCTCCACCTGGTTGCGTCCGCCCTCGGCCGTGGTGGCGGCCCCGCCGGGGATCGCGCCGGGCACCACCAGCACCGTGACCCGTGCGCCGGCGCCCAGCCCGGCGGGCAGCCGGCCCGGCTTGACCGGAACCGCGATCACCGCCTCACCCGAGCCGGGCCAGACTGGGCCGCCGAACTGGTTCGGCGCCAGCAGGGTGCCGGCCGCCAGCGGCACCGCCGCCACCCGGCCCAGCACGGTGGACCGTTGGGTGGCGGGCACCGTGGCCAGCCCGGCGTCGGCGGCCACCCGCACCACCGTCACGTCGGCCGCCGTGAGGGTCTGGCCGGCGCCGATCGCGTGCGCCGCGGCCAGCACCGGCACCCGGGTGTCCACCCGCTCGGCCACGATCACTCCGACCAGGGCCAATCCGAGCACCAGGGCCACGCCCAGCAGCACCCGCGCCGTGCTGATCCGCCGCCGAAGCACCGGACCCGCCGGCGCCCCGCCGGCCCGGCTGTTGGGCGGGACCGGGCGGGTGCCCACCGTCGATACCGACACCACTGACCTCACCTTGTTCGCACGTTGAGCGCGGGTTCCTCGATCACCCGCAGGGTCAGCGCCGCCGTGGTGGTCATCGCCGGCGCGGTCCCGCTCACCCCGCCACCGGCCCAGGACACGTTCCAGGTCACCGTCACCTGCAGCGGGTACGAGCCGGGCGCGGTGAACCTGTGCCCGCAGGTGGGCGACGGGCTGGAGGCGTCGCGACCGGGCGTCCACGCCGTGCCCGGACCCTGGCAGGTCACGCTCGCCGACGCACCGCCGGCGGTACGGGTGGACAGCACCAGCCGAACCGGGGTGGCGGTGGCGGTCACGCTCATTCCGGGCACCGACGCGGTCGCCGTACGCCGCCCCCACGACTGCGGGCCCAGCCACACCCAGGTGGGCAGGTGCACGATCTGGTCCGCCGGCGGCGCCGGGTTGACCCGGATCACCGGTTGCGGCAGCCGTAACGCCCTGACCGCCTCATCGGCCAGCAGCTGCGGCCCCGGCGGGGTGCCGAACACCCGGAACCGGGTCAGCGAAGCAGTCGGCGGGTACCCGCAGGTGCCCACGTACCAGCGCCCCGGCGGGCTGGCCACACCACCCAGCGCCTCCGCCGCGGCCAGGTCGGTACCGGTGGCCGGCTGGTAGTAGCAGCCGTCCCCGCCGTACCAGCCGGCACCCGGCACGTAGCACGGCACGACCCGGCCGATCCCGTCCTTGCAGGTGCTCGTGGTCTTGCTGCCCGGGCTGCCCGGCGCGCCCGGCGTGCCCACCTCGATCAGGCACTGCGGGTTGGTCGGCTCCTTCGAGCAGTCGACCTTGCCCCAGCCGCCGGCGCTGGCCGGCGCGGGCATCGACAAGACCGACGCCACAAACACCAGCGCCGCTACCGAAGCGAGTCGGCGGTTCAACCGGGACATGTTCCTACTCCTCGGATTGCGAGTGAAGTGACCTTCCAGGCGCCCTCACGCTTCTCGATCTTGGCGCTGGTGCCGCGGCGGCCACTGGGGCCGCTGTTGCCGACCTGCCCACTGCTGTTGTAGGTCTGCCAATTCGTGTCATCGACGCAGCCGGTCACGGCGACGCTGGTCGGGGCGCTGGCTGGAGCGATCTCGGTCACCCGCGGTTGGTCGATGCCTGGCGTGCCTTGCGTGTGCTCGCCCTTTGCCTTGTTGTCGGCCAGCCCGTTCGCGAGAACCTCCAGGGCGCTGCCGGTCGCGTACCTCGCCAGATCGGTCGTGTCGTCGGTGCCGGCGTTGCTCGCCGCGACGAACGCGTTGAGGAGGTTCATGTACGCCGTGACGGCGGCCTGCACCTCGGCCCGCGCGTCCGGCGACGAGGTCGGCGACGGGGCGTGCGGCGACACATTCGGGGTCGGTGTGGGCTTGGGCGACGGCTTTGACGTGCACCCAGCCAGGGCCAGCAGGGCGACGAGTGCGACGCCCACCAGCCAACGGAAGGTGCCCATCGATCGCCCTCCCCGTGCGGCACAGATCTCGTTCACACAGCACCTCCACCCGATCTCGCCACGTCCAGTGCGAACCCCCGTAAACGCCAGGCAGGCCAGGGCCCAGTCCAGTGCCGGCCGAGCCAGGCGGTCCGCCGGCCGGCCGGGACGGCGGGGCACGACAGGCATCCGGTCGCGGCCGGCGCTCCACCACCGTGGGCCGGCGACATTTGTTGCGAGCGGTACGAGGTTCATGTCTGCCACCACAGCTACCACCGCAGGTCCGGCCTGGGATCGATGAGGTTGATGATCATCCCGGTGTGGGTGTAGTAGTTCAACGCCGAAAATGCGGCGAAGGCCGCGCCGGATATGGTCCATGCCCAGTAGAGGCCGAGCCACGCGCGGCGGCTTCCGCCGACCGCGGCCGGGGCCAGCAGGCAGCCCACCGCGGACAGTCCATAGAGGACCACGAAGAAGGTGTTCTCGATGGCCGGATACTGGTGCAGCAGTCCGGTGATCGGTTCCGCGCGTGGGGCCGCGCCCACGCCGGTGAACCGCGCGATAGCGGCTGCGCAGCACAGCAGCACGACGCCGAGGCCGGCGACGATCCAGCCGGCTGGGGCCAGTGCCGCCCGCACGACCTCCACGCTGATCTCCTCGACGTTGCTGCGGGCCAGGTACCAGGCGGCGGCCAGCAGCAACACGCCCAGCAGCAGCGACGGTTCGCCGAAGATGGTGTCGATGTGTTCGGCCGCTGCGGCCAGCGGGTGGGTGGCGGTCATCATGAATCCGAGCGCGGTGAGCACCACGCCGAGAACACCGAACGCGGCGGCCCAGCCGGCCGGGTCAAACGGCCGGGATCCGGTCAGCCGCAGCGGCATCCGCGCACCGGCGAGGTGGGCGAATGCGCGCGGCACCAGCAGCAGGGCCAGCCCGGCGGCCACGCCCAGCAGCGTGTTGTACATGACCAGTCTCATCCGGGTCGCCTCCAGCCGCCCGGGCTGGCCGGGTTGCTGTGCCGGTAGAGGCCGGCGATGGTGTTGCGGCACACCTCGGCCAGCGCCGGGATGAACCGCTGCGGTTCGTTGAGCGCCGTGGTGGGCACGTACTGCACGACTAGGTGCAGGTTCGCGTCGAACGCGGCCACGTGCGGGCGGCCGGCGCTGTCGACATAGGAGTACGCGTCCGCACCCAGCCGCGGGACCGGGCTGACGGTGTCCTCGCGGTCGCGTTCCTTCTCGTATGCGGCCTGCGCGGGCCGGTCGGTGAAGATCTCGGCGGCGACGACCACCGCGCCGGAGTTGCCGTAGCTGCCGAGCCTGACGGTGCACGACAGCAGGGTGCTGGCCGGGCCGCGCCGGGTCCAGGCGACCGGCTGCGGCTGTGCCGCGCCCGTCTGCTGCCGCAGCGGGGTGGCGTCCACCGCCGTGCACAGGTTCCCCGGCGCCCGGTACACGACCGCACTGGCCGACGCCGGCGAGGACATGGACGATGACGGTGAGGCGGACGGCCAGACGGTGCCCGAGCCCCCGCTGGGTTCGCTGGCCGGGGCTGGGCCGGGTGCCTGGGCGGACCGGCCGGCGCAGCCAACGATCCACAGGCCGAGGCAGGCGAGTACCGCCACGACGACGAGCACCCGGGCCGCCGCGTAGGTGGAGATACTCATGCCGGCCTCCCCGCTGTGGCCGGATTGGTGGCCGGGATGGCGGGCCATGGTTGCCGGTTGATGCGGGGCAGCCGGCCGGCCCGTTGCAGGATCTGCACGGCCAGGTCGTCGGCGGCCGCCTCGTCGCGGGCGTATGCGGTGTAGGCGGCGCCGAGTAGCGGGCGCAGCCGCCGCCAGTCCAGCTGCGGCATCCGGCCGGCGAGTACCTGCTCGGTGTCGACCGGCCGGCCCGGATGCCCCAGCAGCACATGTGCGATGGTGTGCAGGGCAAGCAGGTCCCGGTGTACGGCGGTGGTGTTCTGCTCCACCAGCACGTAGTCGGTGTAGCCGCTGTCGTCGCAGTGCTCAGCATGGTCAGCGTGGTCGGTGCTGTCCGCGACGATCCAGGGTTGGCAGCCCGTCGTGGGCGGGCGGCCGAACACGGGCAGCAGCCTGATCCGCCGGCCCCGCAACGCGCCCAGACGCGCGCAGAGCTGGGCCAGGTCGAAGCGGCGCAGGTCGGATGCCGTGACGGCCAGAATCTGGGGCAGGTCGGTGATCTCGACCGGCGTTCGGTGTGGCGGTGCCGGCGTGTGCCGGCCGATGAGGTGCATTCTTTACCCCCATGACGGTGTCGATCTGATTGCAGGTTTCATGCGTCGGGTATCGGTGCCCGCGGGAAGGTGGACCCGCCGCGGACGGGTGCGGGAGTGGACCCGATTGCGTGGGTTGGGCGTCCCGCGCAGGTGAGAGGATTTGAAGTCTGAGTGGCGCCTGGAGGAACCACTGTGGACAGTTCCTCGACGTTTGCGGGTGTTGGAGGGCAGCCGGGCATGGCGGAACCCATAACGCAGCCCTATGCGGTCGGGTACCGCTGCCGTGTCGGCGTGTGTGCCCGGCTGCCCCCGTTACGTGGGTGTCAGGTCAGCGCCGGCCCCGCCCGACCGGGCACCGTAGCGGCGGTGCGGCGGGCGGCAGGGAGGTCCGGCATCAACACGCGACCGTTGTGCCGGCCGGCCGGCGGGTACGCACCCAGGCGGGGGTGCCGTCCAGCCGTTAGGCCAGCGACGGCATCCGCGGCGAGGTCCACTGCCGCGCCGGACCTCGCCGGTATCGCGCGGGTGTCGTGCGGGTGTCGTGCCCACCCAGGTCGTTGTCTACAGTGGACCTCCGTCGCATTTCGAGCCTCCTTCCTTCTCGGGTACGGCCTTTCCGATGTCCGCGCCGGCGTCTCAAACGTGGCGCCCTGAGGATGTGGGCCGTACCCGCAGAAGCCTTCACCGCGGCCGGCGGGTAGTCCAGCACACTCTGACTTGTACAACTGGCCAGTTGCACCCGTTTCACGCTCGCCGCCGAAAGACACGTGCACATGGTGAAAACCGCCAGTGTCGAGGGGTGACCCGGATCACAAGCAGGGCAGGGGTTGCGCGGCCAGCGTCAACCGTCGACAATGGACCATTAGAGGCGCCTGGAGAACACCAACTCCACATCGGGGGGATGAACGCTCATGCGTTCGCCATCAGCCAACCACGCCTCAAACACCGCCGCAGCACCCATCCGGCCGCACCCCGCGGGCACCCTGTTGCCGCGGGCAGGCACACCTGTACCGGCAGGTGCACCGTGACCCACAGCGACCGGCCACCGGGGCCAGCGCACCCCGGCCCGCACCTACCCGACCTGACCCCCAGCAGCGAGTTGCGCCGGCTCATGCGCGCCTGGCGCGACCGCCTCGACACCGCCGCCGGCCGTCGCCGGGCCAACCCCGCCCGCCGACGGGTCACCCAGGACGCGCTCGCCCGCCAGTCGGGGGTCACCACCACCTGGTACCGCACCCTCGAACGCGGCGTGCAGGCCGGCTACTCCCAGGCCTTCCTCGACCGGGTCGCCCGCGTCCTGCACCTGGACAGCCACGAACGGCAGGTGCTCTACCTGCTGGCCACCGGCCGAGCCGCAGCAGCCCAGCCCGCCTCACCCGCCGACGCGGTCAGCGACGCCCTCGCCTCATGGGTACACACCCAACCGTGCCCGGCCTACATCATCGACGAAGCCTGGGATGTCCACCTGCGCAACCGCGCCATGGACGACTGGTTCCCCCACCTGCGCCAGGTCGACAACATCATGCGGCTGGTGTTCTGCACCGACACCCGCCAGCAGCTGGTCGACTTCGCCCAGTCGTGGGCGCCCTCCCTCGTCGGCCAGCTGCGCGGCGCCCTGGCCCGCTGGCCCAACAACCCGCGCCTGATCCAACTCATCACCGACGTCCTCGACACCAACGAGCACGCCCGCAGCCTGTGGCACCAACCAGTCGTCCGCGTGCACGCCGACGGCGAACGCCGCCGCCTCTACCCGGCCCACACCAGCACCGCATGCGACATCGAAATCATCACCGTCAGCCTGTTCCGCGCCGAGAACCTCCGCATGATCGCCCTCGGCACGGTCCCCGCACCCGCACCACCCGCCATCGAACCCGAACCGTAGCGCGGCTGCCCGACATCCGCCGCGCCCGCAAGACCCGCGCGGCCAGCCCAACCAGCACAGCCCGCGCCGGCCGAAGCCACCGGATCCAGCACAGTTCTCGACTTTCGTGGTTATGCCGCCCCGTTGAGTTCCCAGGCCAGGCGGATGGCGTGGATTTCTGCGAGGGTTGGCTGCTTGGGGTGAGGTAGCCGAAATCGGGCGGCGATGATCACGCGGCGTAGCTTGGCGAGCATGTCGGCGACTGACGGCTGGGACTTGGTGACGTACCAGGGCGCGCGGGCGCGGTGTTCGGCGACGTCGTCGGGGTGATGCCCGGACTGGGTGTACCAGACGATGGTCAGGCTCTGGCAGAACAGTCCGAAGGGGACGGTGCGACGCACGGCGTCGGCTTTGCGGTTGCGGGCCTGGCCTGCGCCGAAGGTTTGCTTGGCGTCTTCGATGGCGACCTCGATTGACCAGCGGGTGGCGTAGCGCTCGATGGCGGTGGCGGGGCTGGCGGTGGTGTCGGTGCAGACCAGGGCCAGGTCGAAGCCGGTGGCCCGGCCGGGTTCGCGGATGAGCACGACCTGCACCGGGCGGGGCCCGAACACCGAGTACCACAGGCAGGTGAACGAGGCTGTGTGCACGGTGGTGGTCCCGCCGTAGCGGGTCACGGCGGCTGGGGTGAACACGGCGGTGACGGCCAAGGTGGCAAGTGCCGGCAGCCGAGCACCCTTGACCCGCGGCCGGCCTGGCCGGCCGGACCGCGCCGGTGGCACGTCGTAGAGGGCGGCGTCGCGCCGCAGCCGGGTGGTCCAGGTGATGCGCTCGGGCAGGCCGCGTAGCTCGCCGCCGGCGTAGGCGGCGTCGGCGACCACGTGGATGTCCCGATCGGGCAGGGCGGCGGCCAACTGCTCGACCATGCGCCGGGCCAGCCACAGCCGCGACGCCGACGTGGTGTCCTTGCAGACCAGGTGGGCCAGCACCGGTAGACACACTGGCCGGTGCAGAAAAGGCAGCCGCACCACGATGCCGGCGATGACCCAGTTGTTACCGAAGCCGACCTTAGCCGGTGCCTGGGCAGATCCGTCGTGGAACCAGGAGGCGGCCCACACCTTCCGGCCACGTCGGTTGAACAGCGTGTCGTCGACGGCCACCGCGACCGGCTCGCCCGCCGGGACCAGCACCCCGACCACGAGCCGGGCCAGGACCAGGCCGACGGCATCGGGCGACCAGGCCGCCTTGGCGAAGTAATAGTGCGCCCGGTCATGCGGCCACACCCGGGACAAACCGGCACCGACCAGCATCCCGGTGACCGTACGCCGCCCGGTCTGGGCCACGAACCCGGCCACCAGACCGCAGAACGTGCGAAAGGTCGGGGCGGTGAAACACGGTGCGAAGACCGCCAGCAGGCCGGCCAGCGAGGCCGGTAGGGTGACATCCGGGAACATCGGCGGAACTCCGTCTCGACGGCGTTACAAAGCACCGTCGATGTTCCCGCCTTAATGTCCTCAGTGGACACACCGGCAGATCATCGGCGTGTCGCCCGGACACCTCGCCTCGGACCGCCAGACCCGCCTCAAATCTGCGAAAGTCGAGACAGTTGCCACCCGACGGAAATCCCAGAGCGGGGTCTCACGGAAACACGGAAAGGCGGTATCCATCGCAATTCGACAAGAAAGCTACATGCCGCGGGCGACACCTGGTATTACAGCCGGCGCGGCCGAGGCACGCAACGATGACATCCCGGTTCACCCACCGGTGCGCGTCGCTAACATCATGGAGCCAACCGGCCATCCTGCTTGACAATTCGCGACGCGTAGAAGCTATCTTCAAGTATTCGTTGACTAACTGTTCAAGGAGTGTCATGGCACGTCGAGAACTGGTGATCCTGGAGGACGACCTCGACGGCGGCGAGGCGGCCGAGACGGTGCGGTTCGCCCTGGACGGCCATTCCTACGAGATCGATCTAAATGGCAAGAACGCCAAAAAGCTGCGGGACTCGCTTGCCGGATTTATCGCCGCCGGCCGCAAGGTCGGCCGCGGCGTGGTGGTTGCCGGTGGCCGCACAGCCCGCGCACGGACCTCGGCCGGCGGCAGAGAGCAGAACAAGGCGATCCGGGAATGGGCGAAGAAGGCGAAGAAGAACGTGGCTGACCGCGGCCGGATCCCCCAGGAAATCATCGATGAGTACCATGCCAAGATCAGTCGTCCCCGATAGAGGACGCGGATAGAAGACACAGCCAAGACACCGCGTAACCTCAGGTGCGGCCCCCTCCACACGTCGACGAAGCCCGCACCACTGAGTCGTACATCATCTGACGCGAGACCTGCCGGCGATCGCGACCACCGATTCGTTCGTGCCCCTGTCGAGCCAGCCGGTTACCTGCCGGGCGCACCGCCGACGCGTTCGGACTTGCGGCCGAAAGCTCACCCGCTGGGCGTCGCGCGAACGTCTCGACCTGCTCCGAACGCCAGGCGTGTTCAAGGAATCCGCCAGCCTTCGAGTCACGCAGGACGGCCTGGCCCGCCCACTCGGTGTCTCGCCGACCTGGTACCGCAACCTGGAGCGTGGCGTTCTCACCTACTACAGCGACCGGTTCCTCAACAGCGTCGCCGACGTCCTTGAACTCGACACCGACGAACGGCATCTGCTGTTCCATTTCGCTGTGGGCCACCAACCAGCCCACGAACCCGAAAGGCCCCGCATGATGATCACCGACACGCTCGCGACATCGTCCCAACCAGGCCCTGGCCGACCTAAATCGTCGACGCCGCATGGGACGTCCACGTCTATACCGGGCCATGGACCAGTGGTTCCCGCACCTGCGCCAGGACGGCAACATCATGCGGCTGGCGTTCTGCGTGCCCGACACCAGCCGGCAGTTCGACGACTTCGAACACGACAGGCCGCCGTCCATGGTCGGTCAGATGCGCGGCGCGTTGACCCGCTGGCCTGACAACACCCGGCTGACCCAGCTCATCACTGATGTGCTCGCCGCCAACAGTCACGCAAGACGCCTGTGGGACCAGCCGGTCGTACGCATCCACGCCGACGGCGAACGCCGCCGCCTCTACCTTCCCGACACCGGCCAGACCCGGCACATCAAGATCGTCGCGCTCAACCTGATGCGCTCCGACCACCTCCACATGATCATGCTCAAGCCGATCAGCGATCGCCCAGACGCAGGACCCGCCGCCAAACCAGACGCCGAACCCGCCGCGGCTTGTCCTCGCCGAACCGATGCCCGGCAGCCCCGACAGAAGGTCGTGGCGACTAACCGTTCGGCCCGGTGTCCCTGCGCACGTTTCCGTCACGGGCTGCGGGTATCGCCGGGTGGGCCGATGCCGCCGGTCGGTCAACGGGGTCCCATTCCGAAGGTGCGGTCGCAGTGCTGGTTCTTCGGCGGCCACATCTGAAGGTCGCCGCACTCGCACCGCCAGGCGGCATGCCCGTGGTGGACCACGCAGTGCAGGTAGCCGTACTGCGACTTGCCAGAATGCAGCCGATGTCCCCGACTGCATCGGGTTGGCTTGTCCGGCATGTAGGTGTGCCCCAGCATTCTTGTCCGCGATAGCCACGAAGGCGATCGCGCCCACAGTACGGGCATGCGCGCACCGGTCGGGTCGCAGCCGGGGTGATCGGGCCGTGGCCACCGTTGGCGTCGCTCCCCAGGCAGACCCAGCTGCCGATGGGCGGTGGGTGCCGGTACCAAGGACCCTCCTCCACGACCCAACCGTATCGAACTGGTGTTCTGACCTGTCAAGATCGAGCCCCAGGCGACCACAACGCCGTTCAGGGACGCCGGGTCGTCGAGAGGAGTTCGTGGTCAGGGTGCAGGCCGCCGATGGGGGCCCTCCCGTGTGGAGTGCAGCCCCAAGCAGTCCGGCAACCCAGTAATGGCCACGACACGGCGTACCGCCGGAAGCGGCGCGGCCAGCGCCAACGCACCCTTGCCCAGGAGAAGAGTCCGCAGCCGAACAAACGTCGCCAGTCCTGTCGAGTCGCAGAAGGTGAGCCCAGACAAGTCGATCAGCAAGCGGCGATCTTCCGCTACGACCCGCTCCTCCACAGCAGCCGCCAACTCCGGCGCCGTCGCGAGATCAAGCTCTCCGCCCACGACAACCACGCTTACGGCATCCTGCTCGCCGACCTGGATCGTCAAGGCCACAGTCTCACTCCGGTGCTCGCAAGGGACCACCGCCGTCATCATCAGGCGCACTCTGGATGTTCTTATCGCTGCCGCACAGCCGACCACGCGGATCGGCCAGCCCCCGGCCAGACCGCGGCTATACCTGGTCGAACTCGGCGATCGGCAGGCCGTTGCGGTCGAGCCAGTCGTACAGCTCGGCCACAGTCCGGCAGGACCACACCTCCTCGCCGCGCTCGTCGTACACCAGGTACCGGTCGACGGCGCGCTCGATCGACCAGCGGCCGTCTCGGGATCGGCCTCGGTCACCCGAGGCTGATCCGCTCGGCCCACCGGACGGCCTCGGCGGCGGTGCCAGCCGGGCGCGAATGCTGCGCACGGCCACCGGCCACCACGATGGCCCGGTACCTGTCCCGGTGGCCGCCGCCAGCCACCGGCACAACCCGGACCGTCGCGGCCGTGCCGGGCGGGGCGAACACCGCCGCCACGCCCTCAACGCTCCAGTGCGCGCGATCTTGCACCGCGGCCACCAACTCCGCGTCCGGCTCCGAGCCCGCCTCCATGATCCGACCGTACGCCCACGCGCAGGGACGGCAGCGACTTCGAAACGGTCGTACCGCGCCCTGCAGACAGCAAGGCGGATCGGGGACAACCGTAACCGGCCGCAAGGGGGTCCGCTAGCGCCTGCCGTGGCGCAGACCTACCCGCCTGTTCTGGGTCGGGCTGGCAGGGTGATCGGCCGCCATCCGTCGCCGCCGTCGGAGTCCAGCAACTGGTCGACCCAGTCGAGGGCGTCCGGTTCGCAGGCGAACCGCCAGGACTGGGTGGGGCCTTCGCTGTCACCGGCCTGGGCCTCCACCCGCCATGGCTTTTCCTCGACCTCGGGCTCGTGGTGCAGCCGCACCCGACGCTGCGCTATGCGGCCCCAGTTGGGTCGGGCCGGGGCGCGGTGTCAGCCTCACGGCTGGTCCGTTTCCCCGGCCCGCCCGCCGAACCGGACGTGCGAGTTTCCCCGTTATTCAGAGTTCGGAATAGCCCGGACTATGCCGAGCCCAGGAATATGCCGAGTTCGCCGCTCAGGGTGGGTGCTGTGCCTGTTCAGGGTGGATGTGCATGGTGAGCTCCTCGGCATAGTCGTGTTGGTCGATCGAGGCTTCTTCCACCGGAGCGTGGTGCTCCGGGTCGGAGGAGGCGATCGTGCACAAGCCGTCACGTGTGGAGGTGGCTGGGCCGCTGGCCGGGTATGCCATCGGGTTCCGGCGGGAGTTGGCTGGTCGGGGTTATTCGCGGAGTCGGATGACTGGGCTGCTGCTGTTGATGGCGCGTCTGAGCCGTTGGCTGGCCGAGCGTGGTCGAGAGGCCGGGGAACTGTCTGATGTGGATCTGGACGAGTTCGTGTCTCATCGACGTGTGGTCAGTCGGGATGATCGTCAGTTGACGGCGCGGGCAATGGTCCCGCTGCTGGAGTATCTGCGAGGGCTGGGAGTCGTGCCGCAGCCGGTGCCCGTGGTTGCCGTGACTGCGCGGGAGCAGTTGTTGGAGGCGTTCGGTGGCTATCTGGCCGCCGAGCGTGGGCTGGCCGCCTCCACCGTTGGCAACTATCGTGGCGTCGCTGCCCGGTTCCTGGCCGCGGAAAGCGGCTGGCCGGACGGGATCGCCGGGGTGGGCGCCGAGCAGGTCAGCGCGTTCGTGCTGGCGGAGGCGGCCCGGTGCAGCGCCGGATCGCTGAACAACGTGACGACCGGGCTGCGGGCACTGCTGAGATGGTTGCATGTGGCCGGTTACACGCCGACGTCGCTGACCGGTGCGGTGCCGGCCGCGCCTGGCTGGCGGGATAGTGGGCTGCCGCGGGCGGTGGCACCCGATCAGATCGGCCGGCTGCTGGCAAGCTGTGACCGGCGTACCAGCGTGGGCCGCCGCGATCGTGCGATCTTGACCGTGCTGGTGCGGCTGGGTCTGCGGGCCGGTGAGGTGGCCGCGCTGACCGTGGATGACCTGGACTGGCGGGCCGGTGAGATCGAGGTGCCCGGCAAGGGCAACCGGCGGGAGCGGCTGCCGTTGCCGGTCGATGTGGGGCAGGTCATCGCCGACTACTGCCGGCGCGGTCGCCGCCAAGGCGCGTGCCGCAGCCTGTTCCTGCATGTCCACGCCCCCTACGTCGGACTGACCCACACCGGGATCAACCAGGTGGTCGCCCGCGCGTGTGACCGTGCTGGACTGCCGCGCATCGGCGCCCACCGGCTACGCCACAGCGCCGCCTGCGCGATGCGTGCTGCCGGCGCGCCGCTGGTGGAGATCGGGCAGGCGTTGCGGCACCGGGATGTGTCGGTTACGGCGCACTACGCCCGAGACGACCAGGCGGCACTGGCAGTGGTCGCCCGGCCCTGGCCGGCAGGTGCGGCATGAACACGTTGCACGAGCGGGTCGAGCAGTACCTGGCGATCCGCCGGTCGTTGGGGTTCAAGCTGGACGACCACGGCCGGCTGCTGCCGCAGTTCGTCACCTATCTCGACCAGTGTGGCGTTGCGGCGCTGACCGTCGAGGCCGCGTTGACCTGGGCCATTACACCGCAGGGGGTGGACCGGTTTCGCTGGAGGCAGCGGCTGTCGGTGGTGCGCGGCTTCGCCCGCTGGCTGCAGGCCTTCGAGCCTGCCACGCAGGTGCCGCCGGCCGATTTGCTGGCCTACCGGCGCAGGCGTCCGGTCCCGTATTTGTTCGCCGAGGCCGACATCGACGCGCTGCTGGCCGCCGTCACTATGGTGCTCAGGCATCCGCTGCGGGTAGCGACCCACCGCACCCTGTTCGGGTTGCTGGCCGTGACCGGGATGCGCGAAGGTGAAGCGATCGGTCTCGACCGCGGCGATGTCGACCTCGCCGCCGGGTGGCTGACCATCCGCGAGGCCAAGTTCAACAAGTCCAGGCGGTTGCCGCTGCATCCGTCCACCGTCGCGGTCCTGCGCGACTACGCCGCGCAGCGGGATCGGCTGTGTCCGCGACCGTCCACGTCGGCCTACTTCATCTCCGTCCGCGGCCGCAGGCTGACCGGGCGACGGGTTCGGGCGGTGTTCACCAGGCTGGCCCACCAGGCCGGGCTGGCACCTCGCGGCGGGTCACGCCGGCCGAGGGTGCACGACCTCAGGCACGGTTTCGCCGTGGCCACCCTGCTCGACTGGTACCGCGACGGCGGCGACGTCGCGGCGCGGATGCCGCTGCTATCGGCATACCTCGGGCATGCCCGTCCCTCATCGACCTACTGGTACCTGCAGGCCGCCCCCGAGCTGCTGGCCCTGGCCGCCAAGCGGCTGGAGCCTTGGACCGGAGTGGACCAATGAGCACGTTGGCCCCCACCCTCGAGGCGTTCTTCACCCATCGGTTGACAAGCGAGCGTGATGCCAGCGCCCACACGGTCGCCGCCTACCGCGACACCTGGCGGCTGCTGCTGCTCTTCGCGCAGGACCGGACCGGAATGTCGCCTGCCACGATCATGGGACCACCGTGAGTGGGTTGCTGCCACGGTGATGGGTTCTGGCGACGATCTTGTGGATGACCCGCGTGTCGGCTGGATGTCCTATGTGGACTCTGGTAGCTGAGTCCGGTGCTGTCTCGATCTTCTCCTCCCGCACCTGGAGAACGTGACCGTTGAGCAGGTAGAACGGGAGCCGGGCCGGATCGTCGTGGAGGCCAGGCCCGCTGCTGCCACGGCCGAGTGTCCCGGCTGTGGCGCCACCGCCTGGCGAGTGCACGGCCGCTA
>Ga0209382_10001148_pt1 | contig 42552 bp, 37 predicted proteins | sample SoiMetdeltSBSDD5_FD_187599 | JGI IMG/M metagenome (GOLD analysis project Ga0209382, IMG submission 187599) | Bulk soil microbial communities from a Populus tree surrounding site in Tennessee, USA - Soil MetaG P. deltoides SBSDD5 (SPAdes) (version 2) | ecosystem: Environmental > Terrestrial >... | reverse complement strand
CGCCGCCCTGGCCGCAGGCATTCCCTGCGGCGGCTGGTGTCCGCGCGGACGGCGCGCCGAAGACGGGACCATCCCCGCTCGCTATCCCCTGCGCGAGACGCCGACCGCCGAGTACCCGCAGCGCACGAGCTGGAACGTCCGCGACTCCGACGGCACCGTCATCCTCCATCAAGGCCGGGTCGATCGCGGGACGGCGCTGACCGAGCGCCTGGCCCGGCGGCAGGGCCGGCCCGTCCTCCTCCTCGACGTGAGGACGGCGCCGCCCTCCGAGCTGGCAGCCTGGATCGAGAAGGAGCAGATCGCGCGGCTCAACGTGGCCGGACCTCGGGAAAGCCGCGCGCCCGGACTTCAGGCCAGGGTCACGGCCTTCCTCCGCGACGTCCTCGCGATGCGGACGGCGGCCGGTCGCTGATGCGATGGCCGCGGCGCGACGCCGTCTGGTCGAGATAGCCCCGGCCGGCGTCGGCTGCCGTCGGAACAACGAACGTTCCACGCGTCCCACTGCGCGCCAACGGCGCGGTTATGATGGGCTGGAAGCGCGCGCTTCTCCCGCCGCTCCTGGAGGTCCGTTGCCTGAGCCCGCATCGGCGCCCGTCACGGCCGCCGAGGCCGAGCCCCGAGCCCAGCCGGCCCAGAGCACACCGCGCATCCTTGTCGTCGAAGACGACGCCAAGATGCGCCGTGTGCTCGAGCTGCTGCTGAGCGGCCATTGGACGGTGGAGACGGCGGCGGACGCTCCCTCCGCCATCGCGGCCACGCGCGAGCGGCCCCCCGACCTCGTCCTGACCGACCTGCTGCTGCCCGGCATGGACGGGTACGACTTCCTGCGCCAGCTGCGCGCGGAGGCGGGGACGCGCACTCTGCCCGTGATCGTCATCTCGGGGCTCACCGAGGAGGCGGACCGGCTCAAGGCGCTGGAGGCGGGGGCGAACGACTACCTGATCAAGCCGTTCTCCGAGCGCGAGCTGATGCTGCGCGTGACCACCCACCTCGAGATGGGCTTCCTGCGCCGCGAGGCCGCCCTGCGCGAGTCGGAGACCCAGCTCCGCGCCATCCTCGAGGGCGCCCTCGACGCGGTGGTCGGGATGGACGCGAGCGGGGTCGTGATCGACTGGAACCAGCAGGCGGAAGCCACGTTCGGATTCACCCGCGCGGAGGCGGTCGGCCGACGCCTGGCCGAGCTCATCATCCCTCCCCAGTTCCGCGAGGCCCACGAGCGGGGCCTCGAGAAGTACCTCGAGACGGGCGAGGGGCCGCTCCTGAACCGGCGCGTCGAGGTGGAGGGGCAGCGCAAGGACGGCACCCGCGTACCCATCGAGCTGGCCATCACCGTGGTCAAGGGATGGGGCTTCTACCGGTTCAACGCCTTCGCCCGCGACATCTCGGACCGCCGGGCCGCGGACGCGGAGCGCAACCGCCTGCTCGAGGAGGCGCGGGAAGCGAACCGGATGAAGGACGAGTTCCTGGCCATGCTCTCCCACGAGCTGCGCACACCGCTCAGCGCCATCGTGGGCTGGGCGCACATGCTGCGCACGGGCGGCCTGGACGAGCCGACGGTCGCCCGTGCCATCGAGACCATCGACCGCAACGCGAAGGTCCAGAACCAGCTCATCGAGGACATCCTCGACGTCTCGCGCATCGTGGCCGGCAAGTTCCATCTCGACATGCGTTCGGTCGACCTCGTGCGCATCGTGGAAGCGGCCGTCGACACCGTCTCGCCGCTGGCCGCCTCGAAGGGCGTGGAGCTGCGCCAGGACCTGGCCGCGGAGGTCCGGCCCTGTTGTCCGGCCATCGGCGATCCCGAGCGCCTGCAGCAGGTGGTGTGGAACCTCCTCACCAACGCGATCAAGTTCACGCCCAAGGGCGGCGTGGTGACGGTGGAGGTGCGGCGTCTCGACGAGCAGGGCGAGTTCGAGATCGTCGTGCGCGATACGGGCCAGGGCATCGCCTCCGACTTCCTCCCCCACATCTTCGAGCGCTTCCGGCAGGCGGGCACGGGCGCGCGCCGGCAGGGCGGGCTGGGACTCGGCCTCTCGATCGTGCGCCACATCGTCGAGATGCACGGCGGCACCGTCATGGCGGCCAGCGCGGGGGAGGGCCAGGGCTCCATGTTCACCCTGCGCCTGCCCGTGGTGGAGGCGGGCGAGGACGGGCCCCGGGTGCCCCCGGTCTCGCGCGAGGAGGCCGGCCTGGAGGAGGCGCCGCGCCTGGACGGCGTGCGCGTGCTCGTGGTCGAGGACGAGGCGGACGCGCGCCACCTGCTGGCCGCGGTCCTGCAGAAGCGCGGGGCGCGCGTGTTCATGGCCTCCTCGGCCGTGGAAGCCCTGGAGATGCTCGAGAAGGAGCGGCCGGACGTCCTGCTCAGCGACATCGCGCTGCAGGACCAGGACGGGTACGAGCTGATCCGCAAGGTCCGCGCGCTGTCCGCGGAGCGGGGAGGGCGTATCCCGGCCGCGGCCCTCACCGGCTACGGGCGGCTGGAGGACCGCATGCGCGCCCTGTCCGCCGGCTTCCAGCTCCACGCGGCCAAGCCCGTCGAGCCCGCCGAGCTCATCGCGGTGGTGGCGAGCCTGGCCGGCAAGGGCGCGCGATGATCGAGTTCACCGAGAACGCCTTGTCGCGATCCGATCCCGCGCTGGCCCGCCTCTTCGAGAGCGAGATCGCGGAGGCGGGGGCGGCCATCCCGAGCGCGACCTGCCGCATCGAGGCCGAGGGGTCCGACCCGCGGGCTCCGGACCGCGCGCGCATCGTCCTCCTGGCCGACGAGAAGGTCCTCGAGTGGACGGTCGCGCTGCCCGCCGCTCCCGGCGACGTCTCCCGCGCCGCGCGGCGGGCCCTGAGCGGCCGCCGCCGCCTGGGCGAGCGCCGGCGGCCCGCGCGCAAGAGCCTGGACCGACGCCGCACTTGACCGCTTGAACGCGCGGTCGCTCCTCGCCGTCCTCCTCCTGGCCGCCGCCGTGCGCGCACCGTTCTGGGCCTTCGCCGCGGGCACGTCCGTGGACGGCGACACCGCGATCACGGGCCTCATGGCGCGCCACCCCCTGCGCGGCACCACGATGTGGGGCCAGCCCTACGGATCGCCCGTGGACGGCTGGGTGGCCGCGCCGTTCGTGGCCGCGCTCGGTCCGACGCCGCTCGCCGTGCGGATTCCCTACGGCCTGCTCGCCCTGGCCCTGGTGGCGGCGGCCGGACTGCTGGGGGAGCTTGCGGTGGCGGGCGCGGGGATTCCGGCGGCGCTGCTCGTCGCGTGTCCGTCCGCGTACGTTCTCCTGCTCTCCGCGCTGCCTCCCCCGCTGTACCCGACCACGCTCGTCCTGCTGGCGGCCATCCTCGTCCTGGCCGCGCGCGCGCTCGAGGATCTCGGGACGCCGGCGCCCGCTTCGCGACGCCGGCTGATCCTGATCGGCGCGCTCGGAGGCCTCGCCCTCTGGACTCATCTCATGTCCGTGGCCACGCTGGTCGTGGTCGCCGTCGTCCTCGCGCCCCGCGCCGGGCGGGCGGGCGCGCGAATCGCCCTGGCCGCGGCGCTGCTCGCGTTCGTCGTGGCCAGCGCGCCCTGGTGGATCTCCGTCGCGCGCGAGCCTTCCGCCACCGCCGTCCTGGGCATCGCCCACGAAGGGACGTCGCCGCTCGCCCACGCGGCCCAGGTGGCGCGGCGGCTGCATGAGCCGGTCGCGGCCGTTCTCGGCGTGTGGAGCCCGCTCACCGCGGACGAAGGCGAGCGGGCGGTGGCGGCTCCCCGGTTCGTGGGGTTCCTGCTCGTCGTGGGCTGGCTCGCGGCCGCGGTCGCGGGATGGGCTTCCCTGCGCAGGCGCGCGCTGGCCGCGATTCTTGCCGGCGTGATCGGGCTGACGATCCTCGCCTTCCCTTTTCCCGTGCGGTCCCAGCCGCATACCGTCCGGTTCCTGACCCCGATCGTCGTTCCCCTGGCCGTGCTCGCGGCCGCGGGTGCCGTGCGCGCGATCGGTCCGGCGCGCGCGTGGCTGCTCGTCGTCCCCCTATGCGCGGCCCAGCTGTGGACGGGCGCACGGCTCCTGGCCCGGTGGCGGCAGGTCGGACCGGAGGCCGTCGTCCCGGATTGCGCGCGCGTGCTCGACGTCCTGCGCCAGCTGCACCTCCCGCGCGCGTACGCCTCGTACCACACGGCGTATTGCCTCACCTACACGAGCGGGGAGACGGTGGTGGCCTCGCCGCCTTGGAACGAGCGGTTCTGGGGCTACCCCATGCCGTACCTCGACGAGGTCCGCTCCGCGCCGCGTGTGGCCTGGGTCCTCGTTCCGGGCGTCGACTTCCAGCTCCCGGCGCCACGCACGTTCGAGGCCAAGCTCGCCGGCATTGGAGGTGCGTACCGGCGCGCGGAGGCCGGCCCGGCCGCCGTCTACTTCGACTTCGCCGCACCCTTCGCGCCCGGCGCATCGATCGGAACGATCCCCGGGCCGGTGGGAGACGGAGACGTCGGCACGCGGATGGTCGAGCCTCCCGGTCCCGCCACGTTCGCGGTCGTGCCTCCCGAGGCGGTCGCGGGCATCACGCTCCTCGCCCCAACTTCCGCGCCCGACCTGCCACGCGCGATGGACCTCGAGGTGTCGTCCGACGGCATGACGTTCGCGCGCATCGGACGCCGGCGCCGCGGACGCGAGACCGTGGACCTCGCGTGGGTGAACGGCCATCCGCAGTTCCTCGTGGACGACGTCGCCTTTGCGGTGCCGCTCGACGGCCGCGTCGTGGCCGCGCTGCGAATCGTGCCGACGGAGGCGACGCCCTGGGCGGTGTCGGAGGTGCTCCTCCATCCGGCGCGCCGTCCGGCAACCGCGGGCGAAAGGGACGCGGACATCCTGTACCGCTCGCTCCTCGCGCGCCGCCGTCCCTAGCCCGGCTCGAACGGAAGAACCTACAAGGGACCCCAGGCGCGGTGGACGGCCGATGCTCCGCCTGACCGGGACCGCGGAGGGGCAGCGGATCCAGGAGGTTCCCGCCACGGGGCCCCTCGAAGGGGGCCGCGGCACGGAAGTTGCTCCCGTTGATGGGCAAGGACGCGGCATCCGCGTCCGCTAGGAGGCAACATGCTCTGGACGATCATCGCGATCCTTTTCGCCCTGTGGCTCCTCGGGCTGATCGCTCACGTGGGCGGCGGGCTCATCCACCTGCTGCTGGTCGTTGCTCTGGTGGTCTTCGTGGTGAACCTTCTCACCGGCCGCCGCACCGTCGTCTAGGGCCGGGGCCGAGCCGCCGCGCCCCCGGTGAGACGCCGCGCCGGCGGGGGCGGAGAGGCGTTCGCGGCAGCGATCGAGAGGCCTCCATGCGGACCACACACAAAGGCACCCGCCCGGCCTCGGAGCGGACTCCGAGGCCGGCCTTGCTCTCTCGTCGTGCCCTGCCGCTCGTTCTCGCGTTGCTGCTCACGCCCGCCGCGGGCGCGGTCGCCTGGGCGGACGATCCGCCTGCCGAGTCCACGGTGCCGGCGCCGACCACGGCGGAGGCCACGGCCACGCCTCCCGCCGGACCGCCCCCGCCGCACACGGGCGTGAAGGCGACGCTCAAGGCGATCCCCGGCGACTTCGCGCATCTGCCCTCGCGTCACTCCCTGGCCGTCCTGGCCGGCGGGGGCGCGCTTGCCCTCGCCGCCCACCACTTCGACAACGACGTCAACGCGCACCTGCAAGGCAGCTCGTTCGCGAAGAGCTTCTTCGCGCCGGGCAAGTTCATCGGCCAGGGCGCCACGCTGGTCGGCACGTCCTTCGCGGTGTACGGCATCGGGCGCGCCACGAGCAACGACAAGCTCTCGCACCTCGGCATGGACCTGCTGCGCGCGACCATCGAGGACGCGTCCATCGTCTACGCGATCAAGCTGGGGGCACGCCGGGACCGGCCCACCGGGAAGTGCTGCTCGTTCCCGTCCGGCCATTCCTCCGTCACCTTCGCCGCCGCCGCCGTGCTCTGGCGCCACCTGGGGTGGAAGGCGGCCGTGCCCACCTACGCCGTCGCCTCCTACGTGGCGGCGTCGCGCCTGCACGACAACCGGCACTACCTGAGCGACGTGGTCTTCGGGGCGGCCATCGGCGTGGCCGTGGGCCACACCGTCACCATGCATGCGCTGAAGGGCCACGAGAACTGGGCGATCGCGCCCATGCCCGTCCCGGGTGGAGGGATGGGCGTGATGGTCACGCTGAACTAGTTCGTCCCCGTCCCGCCCTTCTTCGGCTTCTTCGCCCCCTGGGAGATCTCGTCCGCGATCGCGGCCAGGCGCGCGTCCAGGGCGCGGCCCATCTCCGGACGCACGGGAAAGACGTCGGTCGTCTCCGCCGGATCCGATTGCAGGTTGTACAGCGTGTCGACGAGGTCCCAGTAGCCGGGGCGCAGGAACTTCCAGGGGCCGGAGCGGAGAGAGATCGCGGCGCCGGAGTAGTAGCCGAGCAGCTCTCGCGCGCCGTCGACGCCGGGACCGGTGAGGCGCGAGACCTCGCCGGCCAGGAGCGGCGTGAGGTCGGCTCCGTAGTACTTGCGCGCCGGGCTGAGCTGTCCCCTGGCCATGGCCACGACCGTCGGGAAGAGGTCGAGGCTCATGAGGGGCTCGCTCACCACGCGGCCGGCCGGGTAGCGGCCGGGCCACCAGGCGATGGCGGGCACGCGCACGCCGCCTTCGTAGGGCGTGTTCTTCCCCGCCCGGAACGGGCCGGGGGAGCCGGCCTCCTCGCCCTGGGAGAGCCAGGGCCCGTTGTCACTCAGGAAGACCACCGCCGTGCTGCGCTCCGCGGTCCCGCGATCGCGCACCGCCTTCATGACCTCGCCCACGCTCCAGTCCAGCTCCTCGACGACGTCGCCGTAGGCGCCGCCCGCGGAACGGCCGCGGAACTCGGGCGCCGGCTCGAGCGGGACGTGCGGGGTGCGGTGAGCGAGATAGAGGAAGAACGGACGGTCGCGCGGCGCGTCGCGCACGATCTTGACCGCCTCCTCCGTGTAGGCCTTCGTGATGAGGTCGATCCCCGGCGGATCCTTCACCGGCGTCGACCCGCGCAGGAGCAGGAACGTCTGGTCGCCGTTGCTGATCCCGAAATACGAATCGAAGCCGTGGCGCAGGGGCAGGTATTGGACCGTGCTCCCCAGGTGCCACTTCCCCACCGCGGCCGTGGAGTAGCCGCGGTCCTTGAGCGCCTCCGCGAGCGTGATCTCGTCGTCGTCGATCCCGTCCGTGAGGCCCTCCGTGGGCGAGCCCGAGGGCAGGTTGCCCACGAGCCCGGTGCGCGGCGGGTAGAGGCCGGTCAGGAGGGCGGCGCGCGAGGGCGTGCAGAGGGCGGACGGCACGCGGAAGTCGGTCATGCGGACGCCTTCGGCGGCGAGGCGATCGAGGTTGGGTGTCTTGTTCAGCGTGGCTCCGTACACGCCGAGATCCCCGTAGCCCATGTCGTCGGCGAGGATGATGACGACGTTCGGAGGGCCGGGCGGCGGGGTCGGCGACGGCGCGGCCGCGACCGGCGACGGGGGGGCGGTGGGAGAGGATCCGCCGCAAGAGCCGGTCAGGATGGCCAGGACCGCGGCCAGGATGGAGGTCGAGCGCCGGGGTTTCATGCCTGAAACCGTGATCGTAGCGGATCCCGGGGGCGCTTGTCGCCCGCGCGCGCGGCGGCGCTAAATCGAACATTCTGCGGGCGCCCGCTCGCAGCGCGCCCACAGCCGTGCTAGCCTCACGGCGGCGAGCAGCCCCCACAAAAAGGCGGGCGTCCGTATGAGTGCGGCCGGTTGGTTCTACGTCCAGGACGACAAGCGGTCGGGACCCGTGGGCGTCGAGCACATCGTCCATCTCGTGGTCACCGCTGCTCTGTCCCCGTCCGCCCTGGTGTGGCGCCAGGGCATGGCGGATTGGAAGGAAGCCGAACGCGTCCCCGAGATCGCGGCCCTGCTCCCGCCGCCGCTGCCCCCGGGGAAGAAGCCCGGCCTCCACGAGCCGCCGCCGCTGCCGGTGAAGGCGGCCGCGGAGAAGCCGGCCGAGCCGGCGCCGCCTCACGCCGTCTCCAACCCCCGCATCGAAGAGCTGCGGCGGAAGCTCGAGAAGGACCCGACCCCCCGCGCCTTCGGCGCGCTCGCGGAGGAGCTGCGCAAGGCCGGTGATTTCGTGGAGGCGATCCGCGTCTCGCGGGAAGGGGTCGAGAAATCCCCGTCCTATCCGTCCCTGCGCGTGACGCTCGGCCACGCCCTCCTCGAGCACGGCGACCTGGAAGCCGCGCGCCGCGAGCTGGAGACCGTCCTCCAGACCGTCCCCGACAACATCCTGGCCGAGCGGTACCTCGGCGAGACGCTGGAGGGGCTCGGCGACAAGTCGGGGGCCCGCCGCCAGTACCTCAAGGCGCTGGCCCTGGCCCCGGGGGACGCGCAGCTGGTCGCGCGCCTGCGCGCGCTCCATGGCGGCGACGGCCCGCCGGGGGCGGTCGCAAACGGGCCGGTCGCGGGCATCGAGGGGCCACCCATCGAAGTTCCCCCTCCCGCCGCCGCTCCTCCCCCCCTGGACGCGGATCCTCTCGCGGGCGTCCTCGACGAAAACGGCGCGGAGTCGCTGGTGGCGGACGCGCCCCCGCCTCCCCCGCCGCCCGCGATCATGGACGAGCCCCGGCCGCCGTCCGGAGAGCTGCCCCCGATCCCGCTGGTGGCGGTCGAGGAGACGTTCGAGATCGAGCGCGCGAACGACATCGCCGCCGGGACCACGCCCAAGCGAAAGAGCGCGCCGGAAAAGGCCACGAAGAGCGGGCCGACCAAGCCCGTCCCGACGCCGGTGCTCATCGACCTTCCCGCGGACGAGCCGCCCATCTTCGACAGCGATCCGCCGGTGATACCGTTGGCGAAGCCCGTACCGGAGACGCCGCCACCGCCACCGCCCGCGCCCCCGCCCGCGCCCCCGCCGGTCGCGGCCAAGGGAAAGGCCGCCCGGCCGGGCGGCTCGACCCTCATCATTCCGCCGCCTCCTCCACCCGGGCCGAAGCCGGCGCCGGAGCCGGACGTCGTCAGGCCCGGCGGCCCTCTCGTCCCCGAGACACCGATCGCCTGGCCCACCGGCCGCATCGCCGATCACGAGTTCGCCGACCTCGTGCGCGAGGTGTACTCGCGGAAGTGGAGCGGCCTCTTGACCCTGAACCACATGGGCGTCGAGAAGAGCGTGCGCGTGCAGGAGGGACGCCTCGTCTTCGCGTTCTCGTCCTCGCGCGACGACCGGCTGGGCGAGCTGCTGCTGCGGCGCGGCCGCATCACCCTGCATCAATACGTGGAAGCGAGCCGCGCCATGCGCAAGGGCATCCGCCTGGGCACCGTCCTCGTCGAGCAGGGCGCGCTCGACGCGCGCGAGCTGGTCAAGGTCGTGATGGACCACACGCAGGAGATCATCTACAGCGCCTTCCAGTGGACGGAGGGCCTCTACCACTTCACGGAGGGCGGGGCGCCCCCCGAACCCATCACCCTCAAGCTCAGCACGCCCGACGCCATCCTGGAAGGGATCCGCCGCATCGAGCTGTGGGGCCGGATCGAGCGCGCGGTGGGCTCCTTGGAGACGCGCTACGTGCGCGCGCGCGGCTACGAGAAGGTGCTGAGCGAGATGACCCTCTCGCTGGAGAAGCTCTCGATCCTGACCGGCCTCGACGTGGAGCAGGACCTCGGCACGATCTGCCGCAACTCCACGCTCTCGCACTTCGAGGTCTGCCGCACCCTCTGGGCCTATCGCGTCATCGGCGTCGTGCAGCGACTGGCCTGAGGTCGGCCCGCCGCTTCAGGCGCATCAGATCTCTTCGAAGCTGCGCAGCACCGGATGGCCGGTCGCCGGCGCCGCGCCCCCCTCGCGCACGCACAAGGCCGTGCCCATCCCGGCCGCGCGCGCGGCGTCGAGCTCCGCCGGAACGTCCGACAGGAACAGCACGGCCGCGGGGGCGACGCGCAGGGCTTCGGCAATCCGCCGATAGCTGTGGGCGGCGGCCTTGGGCCCGGTCGTGGTGTCGAAGTACCCGTGGATCAGGGGAGTGAGGTCCCCTTCCGTGGTGTGCTCGAAGAGCAGGCGCTGGGCGAGCACGCTGCCGGAGGAGAAGATGGCCACGGGCCCGCGCTGGGCGCGCCACCGTTCGAGCGCGGGCCGCACGTCCGGGTATACGTGGGACTCGAGCGCGCCCGAGCGGTATCCCTCCTTCCAGATCCGGCCCTGCAGGGATTTGAGCGCCGTCGACTTGCGGTCCCGGTCCATGAGCCATTCGGCGTAGGCAGCGGCGGAAGCGAGCGTCTCCGCCTGGCCCGCGCCCCGCCACTCCGGCGCTCCCTCCTCCGCCTCGGCCTCGCGTTCCGCGCGCAAGGCGGCGAGATCCTGGCGCGTAGCGGGGTCGTTGGGCGCGGCCTGGAGGAACTCGCGCAGATGCGCGCGCGCATAGGGAAACAGCACGTCGAACACGAACGACACCGAGGTCGTCGTGCCTTCGACGTCGAGGAGGAGGACCCGGACCCCCGGGCGGTCGATCACGTCCGGGCGGGAATGTACGACGGACCCAGGCACACCGGCTCGTAGCGCGCGTCCACGCCCGTGTCCGTGTAGCGCGGCGTCCACCCGGACACGTCCTGGAAGAGGCGGATGGCGCGGATGTCGCGCTCGGAGCACAGGTCGAACCAGTGGTGGGTTCCACGCGGGACGCGGATGAGGTCGCCCGGTCCCACTTCGATCGCCATCACCGGCGCTTCGCGGGGATGGATGTGGAACACTCCGCGGCCGCGCAGGATGAAGCGCACCTCGTCCTCGTCGTGCCAGTGCTCCTTGCGGAACTTCGCCAGCATGGCGTCGAGGTTCGGGGTCTGGGGCGAGACGTCGATGACGTCGGCGGTGACGTAGCCGCCCGCGGCCTTCAGGCGGTCGATCTCGGCCGCGTAGGCGGCGAGGACCGCTTCCGCGGACGCGCCCTCCGGCACGGGGTGGGACGGCTGCCACCGTTCGTAGTCGATGCCGACGCGGGCGAGCGCCTCCCGCACCGGGCCGTCGCCCGTGACCACGCGTCCATCGTCCGGAAATCTCACGACCGCCATGTGTCTCCTCCCTGTCCGTCCCGGCTCCGCCCGACGACCTCGAGCAGGAACTCCAGGATCTCGAGGTGGCGCTTCATCTCGTCGAGGTCGCGCCCCCACGTGTAGAGCCCGTGGCGGCGGATGAGCAGACCGTGCGTGTGGGGCTGCCCGCGCAGGAGCGACTCGACCCGCGGGGCTTCGGCCGCCCAGTCCTGCGTGTTCTCGATGACGGGGAGCCACTCGCGGTGCGCGTGCGTCTTGACCCCGCTGAGGCCCTTCAGCATCTCGTAGCCTTCGATGGCGAGGCCCCCTTGCGCGGAGGCCGCGTCGGAGAGGAGCGTGCCCCAGACCGAATGCGTGTGGGAGATGGCACGGGCATCCCGCGCGCGCACGATCGCGAGATGGAGGCTCGTCTCCGCCGAGGGCCGGCTCCGGCCGTCCGTGGCCTGGCCCTGCGCGTCGATCGTGACCATCTGCTCGCCGGCCACCGTCCCCTTGTCCGCACCGCTCGGCGTGATCACGAGCTGCAGCGGCTCCGTGGCCACCACCGCGCTGAAGTTGCCGCTCGTGCCCAGCGTCCAGCCGCGCGCGTACGCGCCGCGCACGATACCCGCCAGCCGCTCGGCCGTCTCGCGCGTGGTGGATTCGGGAGAAGGCATGGCGGCTCCCGGCCATTCTAATAAATCAAGTACCTCTCCCGCTGGCCTCGAAATGCCTCCGTGCCGGCGCGCCAGGACTTTTCCATCTCGTCCAGGCTCCGGCCCCCTTCGATGGCCTCGCGTAGCGCGCTCGTCCCCGCGATGACGTCGAACGGGTTCTTGTCGAACACGTACTCGTAGGGCGGCTGCTTCCACTTGAACTCGCTCGTGTACATGTCGTACGCGACCTTCACGACCGCGAGCCCGGCCTTGACCGGCTCGAAGGCCTCCCGGTCCAGGACATGGATCTGCACGCCTCCGCAGCTGTGACCGCCGTGCTTCTGGAAGGTCGGCTGGAACACGGTGGGGCGGAAGTAGACGCCGGGCAGCCCCAGGTCGTTCAGGCGCCGCCCGTACGCCTCCGGTTCGATGTAGGGCGCCCCCACCAGCTCGAAGGGACGGGTGGTGCCGCGCCCTTCCGACATCTGGGTGCCCTCCAGGTGAACGGTGCCCGGGAACACGGTCGCCGTGTCGAGGGTCGGCATGTTGGGCGAAGGCAGGACCCAGGGCGCGTCCGTCTCGTCCATCCACATCGCGCGCGACCAGCCCTGCATGGCCACGACCTCCAGCGCGCAGCCGATGCCGAAGGCCTCGTTGAAGAGGCGCGCCAGCTCACCGGACGTCATGCCGTGGCGGGTCGGAATCGCGTAGAGGCCCACGAAGGAGGCGAAGGCCGGATCGAGGACGTTGCCCGCCACCGCTTCCCCGCCGATCGGGTTGGGCCGGTCGCACACGATCACGCGCTTGCCCAGGGAGCGGGCCACCCGCATGCAGTTCGCCATCGTGTAGACGAAGGTGTAGATGCGGCACCCGACGTCCTGGAGGTCCACCACGAGGACGTCGACGTCCTTCAGCATGGCCTCGGTGGGCTCGCGCGTCTCGCTGTAGAGCGAGTAGACGGGCAACCCGGTCTGCCGGTCCACGCCGTGCGCGGTCTCGATCATGTTGTCCTGCACGTCTCCGCGAATGCCGTGCTGCGGCCCGAAGAGGGTGGTCAGGCGGACCTTCGGGTGTGCGTGCAGGATGTCGGCCGCGTGGCGCAGGGAATGGTCGACCGTCGCCTGGTTGCAGACGAGGCCGACGCGGGCGTCGCTCAACAACTCGAGCCGGTCGTCCAGGAGCTTTTCGAGCCCGAGTACGACGTGGGCGGCCGGCCTTCGGCCCGATCTCATCAGACCCTCCGCAGCGGGCCCGTCTCGGCCCTCTCGCCAGCGTACCCGCATCGGGGCGGCGGCGGGGAGAGCGGGGATCAGGCGGCGGATCCGCCCGGCTGCGCCCGCTCCCGAGCCGCGCGCGTCCGTGCCGTCACCAGGAACACCAGGCTGGCCAGGGCGAGCACGGCGGCGAGGGCCACCCATTCCCGGGCGGTGACGCTCGTCAGCATCCAGGCGATGGCCAGGCACGCCGCGGCGGGGGCAAAGCGAGCCCCGGGCACCGGGAAGGGCACGCCGCCCGCGCGGACGTTGCGCCGGCGCAGCTCGGCCGCGGCCAGGCAGCAAGCGCCGTACAGGCACAGGGTCGTGGTGGTGGCCAGGATGGCCAGACGCTCGAACGTGCTCGTGACCGCGAGCAGGGCGGCGATGGCGGACTGCACGGCGATGGCCACGTGCGGCGTGTGGAACCGCGGATGGACGGCGGCCAGCGCCCGCGGCAGGAAGCCGTCGCGCGCGAACGCGAAGAGGGCGCGCGGGATGCCCAGGATCATGCCGCTCACGTTGCCGAGCATGGAGATGCCGGCGCCCACCACGATCAGGGTCCGCCCCGCCGGTCCGAACATGCGCGCGCCCGTATCCGCGAGGGGCGCCTCCGCCGAGGCAAGGGCCGGCCCCAGCACGCCCTGCGCCACCAGCTGCAGGCTGACGTAGAGCACGGTGGCCGTGGCCATGGCCAGGAGGATCGCGCGCGGCACCGTGCGCGCGACGTCCCTCACCTCGCCGCTGGGCGCGAGCGCGCACTCCATCCCCGCGAAGGCGAACACGAGCAGGATGGAGGTACGTGACAGCGCCGCCGCCGGAGGCAGGCCGTGCCAGGCCAGGTGCGAGGCATCGACGAAGAACGGCCCGGCGATCACGAGGAGGAGGAGGGGCAGGATCTTGGCCACCGTGGCCACCGTGTTCACGGCCGTCCCCTGCCGCACGCCGCCGGCATGGACGGCGGTGAGCGACGCGAAGAGCGCGGCCAGGAAGAGGGCACGGCCGGCCCCGCTCCCGACCGCGGGCACGAGCTGGGCGACGTTCGCGGTGAAGACGACCGCGACCGCGGAGGAGGCGAGGCTTCCCGTGATCCACAGCAGGACGCCGGCCAGGAAGCCGGCGAAGCGGCCGAAAGCGATCTCGACGTACATGTAGGGCCCGCCGGTGAGGTCGACCCGGCTGCCCGCCTCCGCGAAGCAGAGGACGATGAGCCCCATCGCCATCGCGCAGGCGACGTAGGCCAGCGGAGCCGCCGGCCCCAGCGCCCGCGCCACGTCCGCGGGCAGGCGGAAGATGCCGCCCCCGATGATGATGTTGAGGATCCCGGCGGCGAGACCCACGACCCCGATCGCGCGCACGAGCGCGGACTCGCGCGCGGCCACGGCGGTGGGGGCTGCCATTCGGCCCCTACACTACACGCCCCTGGAGCCGAACCGCCACGATCTGGTGCAGGTGCTCTGAGGACAATCCCAGGAGGAAGCCGGGCCCAGGATCTGACTCCCGCCGAAACATTCTCGCGGGCTATTGAACGCGCCGCCTTCGCGTCGTATACGTATCGTGCTCTCTCCTTATCGACATCGACCGGAGGCCCTATGCGAAAGCTGTTCGCCTTGAGCATCCTTGCCGCCCTCCCGGCGTGCGGAGGCTCCTCTTCGCCGTCCACGCCCGCGACACCGGCGCCCACGCCGACACCGACGCCAACCTTCGCGGGAAGCTACTCCGGGAACATGCTCTACAACGTGGCCGGCCTGGCCGAAGTCGTCGTTCCCGCGCGCACCACGATCACCCAGAACGGCAACACGATCGACTTCTCGAACCTCGTCCTCTCGCCGCCCGGGATCAATCCCATCACCTATGTGCTGGGCTCGGCCGTCCTCAACGGCAACGCCTTTGCCGGCTCCACCAACTATCAGAGTTCGGGCTGCGGCCGCATCGACGTGACCACGACCGGCCGGTTCGCCGGGAATCTCATGAACCTCACCGCGGTCCTCGTGTCGGCGCAACCGAACGTCCAGGGATGCGCCCGCTCCGAGATGCGCGGGGAGCTGTCGAGATAGGAGACACCTAGCCGCTTCGCAACGCCGCCGCCACCAGGAGGCGGAAGTCCTTGTCGTCGAACTGGGCGGGACGGACGAAGAAGCCTTCCTTGTGGCCGTCGCGGACACACCGGAACTCGACGAGCCAGACCGTGATCGCACGGGAGGCGAGGATCTGGCAGGTCCAGCCTTCGGCCGCCGCGAGGGCATCGATCACGGCCCTCTCCATCGCGCTCTTGAGGGGGTATTCGGCGGGAATATGGCTTTCCAGTCGCTCGGCGATGGAGGTTGCGTGCATGGCCTTCCCTGAGGGATCCGAGCCGGCCGCGGTCCCTGGCGTCCATCTCCACGATTCCACGCCGCCGCCCGGTGACAGGCTCGGCCTCGCGCGTCGAACGACCTACATTCTTTAGGAGGCGGCCCGCGCGCTTGCTGATATACGAGGTGTGGCTCAGGGTGATGCGCGCCACATTCCGAAAAGGGTGACGATCAGGGAACGACGGCGTCAGTTATCGGGCGCTCGTCTCGAGGAGCACGACATCGGAGTGTTCCTGGATGCGCTCGAGCACGAGCTCACGGCCGTCGGGAGAAATGTCGAAGTCTCGAACCTTGAAGTCGGACGGGAGACTGGTGAGCTGACGCTCGGCTCCCGTCTCGAGGTCGATCAGCCAGAGGTTCTTGTGCTGGATATCGCCGCGCATCACCACGAGCGCGCGACGCCGCGGAAGGAATCGCAGACGCCGGGCTCCGCGGGTCAAGGTGAGATCCGGTAGCGGATGCGGCTCGGCCTTGGCCGTCACCGCCTTCACGGGGAACGTGGTCCCGATGTCCGGGCCGGAGTACACGACGAAGTCCCCGTCCGGAGCCCACGCCGGATCGACGGCGTATTCGCGCACCAGGGGAGCCGGCGAGCCGTCCAGGGAGATGGCGAAGAGGTGCGGGGTACCGTCCACGTTCACCGCCGACGTGATCGATGATCCGCCGGGCCCCCAGGCGGGATCGCCCCGCAAGTCGAGCGATGCGGTCACGACGCGGGCATCCGTGCCATCCGCATTCATCACGTACAGCCGCGCCCGGCCTTGCCGCTCGATCGAGAACGCGATGCGCCGTCCGTCGGTGTCGATCGCGGGGCTTCCGATGATGCGGGCCTCCGGCGCCGTCCACAGCTCGGTCGTCTCACCCCCCGCGAGCTTCCAGACGCTGTCGCTGGTGCCCCTCGACGACACGTACAAGAGGTAGCCCGGCCCGAGCCGAGGGGACGATCCACTCCGTGTGGTGAGCGAGACGGCTCGGGCCGCGGCAGCATCGGCCGGCGTATCGCCCAGGGGAAGCCGCCACAGCGTCCCCTTCGGGTTGGCGACCGTCACCACCAGGCGTCGGCCATCGGCACTGGCGGCGAGCGAGGCATATCTGTCCACGCCCGCGCTCACGCGGCGCGGCTGGCGTCGCTCGACGTCCACGCTGTACAGCCATGGCCCGGAGCCATCCCGGTCGGAGGCGAGATACATCAGGGTGCGGTCGTCCAGCATCACCGGATGGCTCACGCGCGAGTCGTGATGCGTGATGCGCTCGGCGGCGCCCCCGCTCGGGCGGATACGCCAGATGTCCATGCCATCGGGGACCGCGCCCTGGACGAAGTAGATGAAGGCTTGATCGGGCGACCAGAGCGGATAGTGGGCATGCAGTCCCGCCGCCGCGGTGAGGATTGGCCGGTCGGTGCCCTGGCCGGGTTCCTTGACGAACATGGGGTCGCCGGGTCCGGCCGTGTGGTAGACGAGCCGCGAGCCGTCGCGGGACCAGTCGAACTCGGCCGCGTCTTCCAGGTACGGCCGCGGCTGACCTCCGAGCGTGGGCACGGCCCACACGCCGATCGCGCCGCCGGGTTTCCGGGCCCAGAACGTCACCAGATCGCCGTCCGGTGAAAAGCCCATCGTGCGAACGGACGGGTTGACGAGCTCCGGAAAGCCACCGCGGGTCAGGTTGTAGAACTGCCCGGTGCCCACCTGCGTGACCCAGACGTCCGGCTTTCCCTCGCGGTCGGACAGGAAGGCGACGAACCTCCCGTCGCGAGAGACGGCGGCCGCCTGCTCGATGCCTCCGAAATCGGTCAGGTACCGGAACTGCGCATCGGCGATCGGGCTGCGCGGCGTTTCCGCGCCTCGGCGCAGCCAGAAGATCGCGACGGCCGCGAGAAGGACACCGGCGGTCGCCAGCCATCCAGCCCGCCCGATGGCCTTGCCGCTGCGCACGTTCGATGCGGGCGGCTCCGTCTCCACCGCGTCCAGGGACGAGCGCAGGTTGCGACCTTGTGCCCAGGCGTCCAGGTCCGATCGGAAGGCATAGACCGAGCCCAGCTTGTCGTGGACGTGGCGGCGGACGGGCATGCCTTCGCGCTTCTCCCACCGCTGGACGGTGGTGACGTCGCGCTTGAGGTAGGCGGCGATCTCCTTCCAGGAATCCAGCCGGTCTTCGGGGGCCGGCTCGGAGACCGGCGGAGCGCCTGACGAAGGGGGATCCATGTGGGTTCTCAGGACCCGCGGGGCGGGGCGGCGATTCTAGCGTCCGGGCCGGGACAGCGGCAAACCACGGCAAACCACGGCAGGGCGAGGAGGGGCCGCCCCCGCGCGGCATTGCGGCTTGCCGGGGCCTCGCCGACCGCCGATCGTGGCTGCGCGCCGGATGACCGGCGCTCGCAATCACACGAGGAGGCAAGACATGCGAAGAAGGCTGATCTGGTCGATGGCTGCAGTCGTCCTGGGCGGGGCCGTGTACGCCGGCGTGGCCTTGGCCACGCCCAGCTCGGGTTTCGTCGGCACTACCCTGGCCGTGGGCCGGTTCGAGGAGATCGACGTCCACAACATGACCCAGCCCGCCAACTTCTGGCAAGCGAAGCTGAAGACCCAGGGTCTATCCGACCTATACGTCCAGTCGAACGTGTGGGCGCCCGGAGGGACCACCGGATGGCACACCCACCCCGGCCACAGCCTGATCACCGTCACCGCCGGTACGGTGACGGCCTACGAAGGCGACGATCCCGGCTGCACGCCGCACGTCTACACACAGGGAATGGGCTTCGTCGATCACGGCGGGGACCACGTCCACGTCCTTCGCAACGAAGGCTCGGTCGAGGCGCGCACGATCACGGTGCAGCTCATTCCCGCCGCGGCGACGAGACGACTCGACGCCCCGGCCCCCGGCAACTGCGATTTCTAGGCAGGTCGTGCGGCGGGGCGGCCGGCGTCTCCACGATCGAAGGAGAAATGGTGCGCCCCGCCCGATTCGAACGGGCGACCTACAGATTCGTAGTCTGTTGCTCTATCCAGCTGAGCTAGGGGCGCACGGGGAACGAGCCGAAGAAGCCCATCATATCCGTCACGCTTATGGCCCGCAAGCGTGACGGATCCTTCAAAACACGGCGGCCCAAGCGACCTTGAACAGCACGGAGAGACCCCATAGCACGATTACGCCCACAGCCGCGGAGCCGACCGACCGCCGCGAGGCCGCCGCGTACCCCGCGGAGACCAGAAACAACATCCACGCCCAAAAGAGGTCGAGTTCGCCCAAGAGCGCGTGGACCGGCTTTGGGACGGCCGACTTCTCCAACAGCGCATCCGGGCTGGCCTGGAATACGGTGTGCGGGTCGACACTCCACTCACTCTTGAGTGTCATGACGAGCACCACGAGAAGCGTTACAAGCAGGTAGTAGGCGAATGACGCCCAAGTCACCACGGCCAGTGACTGTGTGAACGTCGTCTCCGATGCGTAGAAGAAGCGATAGACGAAGAGGAAGAGGGCGGCCAGGGCCACGATCATGAGCGGCAGGAACACGGTCGGCCCCAGCCCGGCGAAGATCGGCAGAAGGCGGACCTGGCGCGCGAGAATCTCGGCGTGCAGTTCCGGGGGGAAGCGGTCGAAGACCCCCGCTTCCTCGAGCTGGACGCGGCACAGCTCCACGTGGTCGGCTTTGCGCAGCCACACGAACGTGAAGGAGGAGTTCACGAGGACGATGGCGAGGAGCGGGGCCAGGAAGGTCGGATGGGCGGCGATGGCGCGGAATGTCGTGATCGGCGCGAGGTAGAGACCGGCGAGCCGGCCCAGGAATCCGAGCGGAGCCTCGGCCCGGGCGGGCGGGCCGGCGGATGAAGGCGGCGCTTCGGTGGCCAGGCTGGTTCCTCCTCGGGGCGCGAGTCTCTCACAGGACTTCCGCAAGTTGACCCGCGCCGCCGGCTGAGCATACTGTCGCGCGCACCGACCTCCGAACTGGACCCGATCATGCTGCGAACCCGCCCTCTGGCCGGCGTCGCCCTGGGCTGGCGCCCGGAGCTGGCCGCCGACCTGCTGCGCGATCACGAAGCGGTCGATTTCCTGGAGGTGGTGGCCGACACCTGCTTCTCGCAACCCTCCGTGTGGCGAGAGGCGCGCGCGCTGGCCGAGCTCAAGCCGGTGGTGCCCCACGGGGTGAAGCTCTCGCTGGGCAGCGCCGAGGGCATCGAGCTCGCGCGCGCGCGGAAGCTGGGAGCGCTGGCCCGCGACCTCGGGGCACCCGCCATCAGCGAGCACGTGGCCATGACCCGGGGCGGGGGCCGGGAGATCGGCCATCTGACCGCGCTGCCCTTCACCCGGGAGGCGGTGCGCGTCGTCGCCGGCAACGTGGCCCGGGCGCGCCGCGTTCTCCCCGACGTGCCCCTCCTGCTCGAGAACGTGGCCTGGACGTTCCGCTGGCCGGAGGACGAGATGCCGGAAGGCGCGTTCTACGCCGAGATCGCGCGGGCCACCGGCTGCGATCTGCTGCTCGACATCGCGAATCTCTACGCGAACGCGCTCAACTCCGGCATCGCTCCCGCGCAGGCGCTGCGCGACCATCCCCTCGACCGCGTCGCGATGGTGCACGTCGCGGGCGGCGTCCTGGAGCACGGCTTCTTCCTGGACACCCACGCACACCCCGTCCCGGAGGCCGTTTTCGGTTTGCTCGACACGCTGCTGCGGGAAACGGGCCGACTGCCCATCGTCCTGGAACGGGACCAGGGTTTCCCGCCCTTCGCGGAGCTGGTGGACGAGGTCGGCCGGCTGCGGGCGTTGCTGGGGGCCGCTCCCTCGCGGCCACGGGTCGCCCCCGGCCGCGGGGAGGACGCGGACGCAAGCGCCGGCCACGAGGCCGCGCTGGCCGAGCGTCAGGGGATCGTCGCGCAGATGCTCACGGACGTGGAGCCGCCCGCCGCCTCGACCGCCGGCCCGTTCGGCCTCGAAGCGATCGCGCGCACGCGGGCCGTGCTCCACCACAAGCGGGTGGACGACGCGCTGCCCCTGCTGCCGCGCACCGCCGCCGCCGGCGAGCCGGCGCGCGCCCTCGCCCTCGACGTCCTCAAAGGCGCGCCGCGCGCCCCGCGCGCGGCCGGCGTCGTAGACGCTCTCCGCATCGCGGACGCCGCGGCGGCGACACCCGACCTCGCGTCCGGAGCGCGGCGCGACCGGCTGGAGCTGCGCGCCCGTTTCGCCGCCGGCGGCAAGGAGGGCGCGTGCGCGCCGCGTCCGGGCCCCTTCGTGGGCCGCGAGAGCCTTCCGGATGGGCACAGCGTGTGGGCGGTCAAAGGCTTTGGGCTCGAGGCGCCCGTGCGCGTCATCGAGCGGGGAGGTGGACGATGAGTACGGCCGCGACCTCGGATGCGCTGGATGCGCTCCCTCCGGCGACCCGCGCCCCTCTCCAGGCCCTCAAGGAAGGTCTGGAGAAGGCGGTCGGAAAGAACCTGGCCGCCCTCGTCGTCTACGGCAGCGCCGTACGCGGCGGCTACGTGCCCGACGAGAGCGACATCGACGTGATCGTGGTCCTCGAGGACACGTCGCTGCCGCAGCTGCACAAGGTCGCGGAGCCGCTCATGCAGGCCCGATACGGCGCGCGGGTGGAAGCGATGATCCTGAAGCGGGACAACCTGGCCCGCGCGGCCGACGTCTTCCCGCTCCTCTACGACGACCTCCGGCAGCGGCACCTGATCCTCTCCGGCACCGACGTCTTCGCCGGCCTCGAGATCGCGGACGCCCATCGCCGCCTCCGCATCGAGCAGGAGCTGCGCGAGGCCCGCATCCGCATGCGGCGGGCGGTGGTGGACGCGCTCGGCTCCGAGTCCACCATCACGGGCGCGGTGGCGCGCAAGGTCAAGCAGATCCGCTCCCCGCTGCACGCGCTGCTGTGCCTGAAGGGCAAGGAGTGCGACGACCGCCTGGAGCCGGTGCTGGCCGCGGCCGGCCAGCAGTACGGCATCGACACCAGCGCTCTCACGCGCGTGGCCGCGCAGCCGGAGGCCGCCCACACCGCGCTGCGCGCGCTCCTCGACGCCGCCATCGAGGACGTGGACCGCCTCCCGGACGGAGCACGGGCATGATCACCGAGGCCGTCGACTTCTTCCCGTTCAACATCTCGACCGGCCCCGCCTTCCTCGTGTTCTTCGCCGTTCTGAGCATCGGCGTGTTCATCTTCCTGGGGTTCGTGCGCGACGCGGTCGGGCGCGTTCTCGACAAGAGGGCGGAGGAGTCGGTCACGGCCACGAGGCTCCTCGTGGGCCGCATCCCCAAGACCGAGGACTGTCTGGCCGTGGCCTACATGCGCGAAGGCGAGCGCGGGGTGGCCAACACCCTGATCTCGGAGGCGGTGGCGGAGGGCTGGCTCGGGCCCCCGACGAAGGAGAAGGCGACCTTCACCTTCGGCGGCCAGGCCCCGCGGCGCGCCGCGGCACGGGCCTTCTACAACTCGGTGGCCGGGCTCAAGAAGAAGGAGGTCGAGGCCTCGACCGTCCAGGCCGCGGCCAAGGACACGGCACACGACCAGGTCGGCCGGCTCGACCAGGAGCTGTCGGCGGCGGGCATGGTGCGCAGCGCGCAAACGACGTGGACGCTGCGAATGCTCGTATTTGCGGGAGGAGCCTTCCTGATGCTCGTCGGGCTCATCCGCATCCTGCGCGCCCTGGAGCTCGGCCGGCCCTTTTCGTTCCTCCTGGTCGAGATGGGTGTGGTGGCCTTCCTGGCCCTCAGCATGGCCTTCGCTCCGCAGGCCAGCACCCTCAAGAAGGACTACCTCGACTGGCTCGACAAGGCGACCACCTCCCTGCAGCGCGACGTGAACTCGGGGCGCCGCAAGGAAGCGCAGTACGTGGCCCTGGCCGTGGCCGTCGCGGGCACGGGGGTCCTCGCGACCCCGTTGTACGACGTGCTCACCTCGGCCTTCGTGCCCGTCCCGAGGCCCGTGGTGAGCAGCTCGAGCGGATCGAGCTGCAGCTCCTCGAGCTGCGGCGGGGGCGGGGGCTGCGGAGGCGGCGGCGGCTGTGGGGGCGGAGGAGGCTGCGGCGGGTGATCGCGGAGGTTCTCGACACCCTCGACGGCCTCTTCCGCGTCTCCACCCGCACTCCCACCCTCGACGGCTCCGTCCCGCTGCGCGTCGCCCGCGCCTGCCTCCCCCTCCTCGAGGGCAACGCCTACGGCCTGCAGCTCGTGCTGACGCGGCCGCTCGTGGTGCGCCGCCGGCTCCGGAGGTGGCAGGCCTCCTGGGGCGAGGGCGCCGACGGCGTGGAGCGGCAGCACGCGGGCGCGTGGCCCCGGCTCCGCGAAGAAGGCTTCCTGGCCCGTGGGAGCGCGTGGGTGGGAGCGCTGGAGGGCCCTCTCGTGCGGCCCGCCTCCGGAGGACTGCGGATCTTCACCGGCCTCCTCGTGCGACCGGAGCCCGCAACCTGGCTCCGGCTCACCGGCGCCGCGAACCGGCGGAGCACGTTGTTCGAGATCGCCGAGCAGCTCATTCCCGACGACGGCGCGTGGGTGCCGCTCGTCCTCGAGCTGGAGATCCGCAGGGACGCGCCGGCGAGCTTCCGGATCGAGGGCGAGGTCGCGTGCCTGGGCGCGCTGCGCCCGGGTGCGCGCGTGGAGTCCGTTCCCATCGCCGAGGCGCCCGACCTCGCGCGGGCCCATGCCGCTTTCTACGACCGTGCCTACTTCGAGGAGAAGAAGGACGAGGTCACCGGGAAGTACCGCCGGGTGGTCACCGGCGAGGCTACCCACGACGATGAGGCCGTGCCCGCTCCGCCGTGCCGCGTGGCCACCATCGGCCCGAGCGCGCACGCCATCGAGGCCCTCGACCGGTTCACCACCGCCTCCGGACCCGTCGCGGAGACGCGGCCAGGGGAGCGCCGCCGCCTCGAGTCGGTGGTCTTCCGCAACGAGCTGGCCTTCTCGGGCCTCTTCGACGGCCACACGCTCTCGCTCGAATACGACCGGGCCGGACTGGAGAGGAGAGCGAGCCGGGTGCGATCGGCCTTCCGCGACGCGGTGGGCGCGGCGAGCGGACTCGAGCACGCGGGCTCGGAGCTGTACCTCACGAAATACTTCACGCCCCATCCGCCCGGGGAGCCCCACTTCTTCGTCAAGCCCTGGGCCCTGACCGCGACGCCGCCCGGCTGGTCGAGCCTCGTCGAAGGCATGCATGGCGACGGCTACGACGTCCTGCGCGGGATCGTGTCCACCGACGTGTTCCACGCCACGCCGGCCGTCTTCCGGGTCCACCGCGAGGGCGCGCGCTTCGAGGTCGCGGAAGGGGCACCGCTCCTGCGCGTGATCCCGCTGCCGCGCGCCCTGCTCGCCCACGAGTTCCGGCTGAGGCATCTGGCATGACCCCCGAGCGTTGGGACTGGGACCCGGCGAGCGGCCCGTCCCGTCTCAACGCCGCTCTCGCGGAAACGGGCGTGTCCTGGGTCCGCGCGCCCGAGCTGGCGGAGGCGGCCCCGCGTGAGCCGTGGGCGTGTGCAGAGCGGCTGCTGGGTGAGCGCGCCGTCCTCCTCGAGCGCCAGCCCATCCGCGCCGTGCCCGGGGGCCGGTCGTTCTCCTCCGGCCGCATGGCGGCGCCGTTCCACACCGACAGCCAGACGCTGCTCGGCGTGCCGCCTCACGTCCAGGTCATGGCCTGCGGCGGCGCCGCCGACGTCGGGGGCGAGAGCCTCTACCTCGACACCTGGGCGCTGCTCGCGCGGGTGGAGCGCGAGGATCCGGACCTGCTCGACGCCTTGTTCGCGAGGGCGCGGCGCTTTCCGTTCGTCTTCGGCGACGTCTTCGGCCCAACGGTCTCGATGCGCGGGGGGAGCCTCGTCTTCACCCACACCGCGCGTCCCCTGCCCGACGACGACGTGGCCGCACGACTTGGGCCGTTCGTGGAATCGGAGCCCGTCATCGAGGTCCGCGCCGCCGCGGGCGATCTGGTGGTCATCCACAACCATCGTCTCCTGCACGGCCGGCGTGCCTTCGACGGCGAGGATCGATCCTTCACGCGCCTCCTCATGTGGCGGGCCCGACCGTGGCCGGCGCCGTCCGCGTGGCAGGCCAGAGCGGAGGCGGCCGCGCGGACGGTGCGCGAACGGCTGCGCGACGCCCCCGCCGGGGTGCGCGAGGCGTACGGCCTCGCGGAAACGGCCGGCGATCGTGGACGCCGGCTCGGGGTCGTGCTCGAGCTGCTGCGCGGCGTGCCCCCGGGCGTGATCTCCGCGCGCGAGGGCGTGCCCGAACCGGAGATCTACCGCTGGCGCGATGCCGTCCTGCGCGGGGGCGCGGCGAGCCTGGCCGAGGACGCCGCGCCTACGGCCAGGGACGGCGGGCCCGAGGCCTGGCTCGATCGCCTACGGTAGCGGCCGCGGCCCGCGGTCACTCATACCGCAAGGCCTCGATGGGATCGAGCCGCGCCGCCTTCACCGCCGGCCACAGACCGAAGGTGAGTCCCGTGATGACGGACGTGAAGAACGCGATCGCCACCCAGGTGGGCTGCAGCACGGCCGGGAACGGGGAGAACTCGTTCACCAGCCAGGCCACGCCGCCCCCGATCGCGATGCCGAGCACGCCGCCCACGGCGGTGAGGGTCATGGCCTCGGTGAGGAACTGCCAGCGGATGTCCCGTTTGCGCGCGCCCAAGGCCTTGCGCACGCCGATCTCGCGCGTGCGCTCGGTGACGGAGACGAGCATGATGTTCATGACCCCCACCCCGCCCACCACCAGGCCGATCGAGGAGATCGCGATCATCACCAGGTAGATGCCGCCGGTGAGCTGGTTGTAGAGGTTCGTGAGCGTGTCCTGGGTGAACATCATGAAGGTGTCCTTCTGCGCGAACTTCAGCTTGCGCTGCCGGCGCAGGATCTCGCGGATCTCCTCCGTCGTGCGCTCCATGTGCGCGGGGGAGTCTGATTTGACGTCGGCGAGCAGGAAGTTGAAGAAGGACGCGCGCACCATGGAGCCCATGGGGATCAGGATCAGGTTGTCGCGGTTGAAGTTCAGGAACTTGCCCTTGTGCTCCATCACCCCGATGACGCGGAAGCGGACGCCGTCCAGCGTGATGTCCTTGTCGACGGGGTCGAGGTAGGGGAAGAGCGTCTCCGCGATCTCCGACCCGATGACGGCCACCTTCGCGCCCCGGCTGACGTCGGAGGGCGAGAGGAATCGGCCGCGCTCGATCCAGGCGTCGTGCACGGTCTCGTAACCGGGGGTGGTGCCGAGGAGCTGCGCGTTCTGCACCTTCTCCCGTCCGGACTTGATGGTCTGGACGCCGGGGAACTCCAGCGGCGCCACCGCCGCGCAGGTCTGGCAGCGAGTGGTGAGGGCCTCCAGCTCCATCTCGGAGAGGCCCTTCCGCCGCCTTCGCTCCTCCGTGGAGAGGTTCTCCCCGGGCCCGAACGGGCGGACGAAGATGACCGCCGTCCCGAACCCCTCGATCTGCGACGCCATCGACTTGTTGAGGCCGGCCACGATCGCGCTCATGCCGGTGACGGTCATGATCCCCATGACCACGCCCAGGATGGTGAGGCTCGCGCGCATCTTGTAGGCGACGAGGGCGGAGAGGCCCATGCCGATGGCCTCGCGCATCCCGGAGAGGACGGGCCAGCGCGCGGCGGCGCGGCGGGCCAGCGAGCTCATTCGTTCCTCAGCGCCACCACGGGATCGAGGGCGGCCGCCCGCCCCGCGGGATAGATCCCCGCCACCAGTCCCACGATGGTGGAGACGGCCAGGGCCAGCAGCACGGCCCAGAGGCGCACGGGAGCGGTGAACGTCGTGGACATGATGTTGCCGAGCACGGTGGCCAGGGCCCAGGAGAACGCGGCCGCCCCCGCCAGGCCGAGCAGCCCTCCGAACACGGAGAGGATCACGGACTCCACGAGGAACTGGCGCAGGATGTCGCGGCGGCGGGCGCCCAGGGCCTTGCGCACGCCGATCTCGCGGATGCGCTCGGTGACGGACACGAGCATGATGTTCATGACCACCACGCCGCCGACGAGGAGGCTGATGCCGGTGACCACGACCGTCACCACGTAGATCCCGCGGGTGGCGCTCTGCCACAGCTCGAGCACGCTCTCCCCCGTCTCGACCGAGAAGTCGTCCGGCTTGTTGAAGCCGAGGTGGCGCCGGTTGCGCATGATCACCCGCGCCTGGTCCTGCGCGGCCTCGAACTTCTCCATGGAGCGGGCCTGGATCGCGATGTCGACGGAGCGACGGCTCCCGTACGTTTTCTGGAAGTAGGAGATGGGCACCCACATGAAGTTGTCCTGGCTGTTGCCGAAGACGGTGCCCTTCTTCTCCACCACTCCCACCACGCGCAGGGGGTGGCCGTCGACCTGGATCTCCTTGGCCAGGGGCTCCATGTTGGGGAAGAAGGCGTCCGCGACGTCGGACCCGATGACCGCCACCGCCGACCCGCGGTCGATGTCGTCGTCGATGAGGGGCCGCCCGGTGGTGATCTCGCGCATGGTCCCGATGCGCGGGGCGTTCTCGGTGACGCCCATCATGACCACGTTCTCCTGGGTGATGCGGCCGTACTTGGCGTCGCGCCGCGTGTACAGCATCCCTCCGACCTCCGCACAGGCGTCGCACCCCTCGCGCACGGCCTGGAGGTCCCGGAGGTTGAGGTCCTTCCGCTTCTGCATCTCCAGCCATTCATCGCGGCTGCTGCAGCAGATCTCGGGCATCTTCTGGACGGTGAAGCTCTGCGATCCCAGCTCGAGCACGCGCTCGGCGATGTAGGCGTCGAGGCCCTCCGTGATGGCCACCACCGCGATCACGGAGGAGACGCCGATGAGGATGCCGAGCACGGTGAGCAGCGAGCGCAGCTTGTTCGAGCGCAGGGAGGCCACGGCGATCCGGATGGCTTCGGTGAAGGGCATGGCTATCTCACCCGTTTCTCATCGCTCTCGATCTTGCCGTCGCGGATGTGGATGGTGCGATGGGCATGGTCGGCGATGTCACGCTCGTGGGTGACGAGGATGATGGTATGGCCCTCCGAGTGCAGCTTCTCGAAGAGGCGCATGATCTCCTCGCCGGTGGCGGTGTCCAGGTTCCCGGTGGGCTCGTCCGCGAGCAGGATCGACGGCCCCATCACCAGGGCGCGCGCGATGGCGACTCTCTGGCGCTGGCCGCCGGACAGCTCGTTGGGCTTGTGGCTTACGCGGTCGCCCAGGTCGACCATCTCCAGGGAGCGCCGGGCGCGCGCCAGCCGCTCCTCCTTGGAGATCCCCGCGTAGACCATGGGCAGCTCGACGTTGTGCAGGGCGGAGGCGCGGGGAAGGAGATTGAAGGTCTGGAAGACGAAGCCGATCTCGCGGTTCCGGATCTCGGCCAGCTCGTCGTCGCCCATCTGCGAGACCATCTTGCCGCGCAGGACGTAGTTGCCCTTGGACGGCGAGTCCAGGCAGCCGATGAGGTTCATGAGCGTCGACTTGCCCGATCCCGACGGGCCCATGATGGCCACGTATTCCCCGGGATCGATGGTGAAGCTCACCCCGCGCAGGGCGTGGATCTCTTCGGACCCCATCACGTACGTCCGCCAGAGGTCCTCGGCGCGGATGAGCGGACCGGCGTGAGCGGCCACGGGGACCGCGTCGACGACGGTCGGGCTCAGACCGCTCACTTGCCGCCCTTCTTCACGTCGAGCTTGATCTTGGCCCCGTCCTTCAGGGTGCGCAGCGTCTTGTAGGAGCCGACCACGATCTCGTCTCCCTCCTTCAGGCCGTCGCTGATCTCGATCTCCGTCTCGCCGATGATGCCCGTCTTCACGGGGCGGAAGGCCACCTGGCCGTTGTTCACCACGAACACGCCTTCCTTCTCCTCGCCCTTCTCGCGGTAGGCGCCGCCGGCGGGGTCACCCTCGGAGGCCTGGAGGGCGGAGGGATCGACGACCTTCCCCTCCTTGCTGACCTCCCGCACCACCACCGCCTGGATGGGAACGGCCACCACCTTCTCCTTCTTGTTGGTGGTGATCTCGGCGGTGGCGTTGAGGCCTGAGCGCAGCGAGGGCGGGGGCTCCTTCAGGGTGACCGTGACCTTGAAGTCCTTCGCCTGGTTGGCCGTGCTGGAGGTCGTGCTGGTGGGGGCGGCGGTGGCGCCGCGGGGGATGGCGGAGGAGCCGATCTCGGTGACCTCGCCCTTGAGCTTCACCCCTTCCAGCGCATCGACACGGATCTCCGCCGGCTGCCCCAGGGTCACGTAGCGGATGTCCGTCTCGTCCACCATGATCTCGACCTCGAAGGCGGAGATGTCGCCCACGGTCATGATCACGGTCGGCGAGAAGCTCTGGGCGCCGATGACGGACTCGCCCTGCTCGCGCTGGAGCGAGGTGACCACGCCGTCCATGGGCGCGACCACCACCGTCTTGCGCACGTCGTCGCTGGTGCTGGCCAGCAGGGCTTCCTGCTGGCGGATGCGGCGCTTCTGCGCGTCCACCGCCGCCGTCTTCATCTTGAGGTCGGCGTCCGCCTGGTCGAACTGCTGGTCGGAGATGAGCTTGTCCTCGCGCATCTTCTTCGCCCGCTCGTAACCGAGCTTGGCGTTCTGGACGTCCGCTTCCGCGCGCGCGAGGTCGGCCCGCGCCGCCTGCACCGCCTGCTCCGACTGCTCCTTGCCCGCTTCGAGCCGGGTGGCGTCGATGCGCGCGAGCATCTGCCCGCGGCGCACGGTGTCGCCTTCCTTGACGTTGAGCTCCGTGATGCGGCCGGAGACGTCGGCGGCCACGTTCACGAACTTCTTGGGCTTGATCTCGCCGGACGCGGCCACCGTGGATACGAGGTCGCGGCGCGCCACCTTCTGGGTCTGGACGGGGATCTTGTTGCGGCGGTCCTTGGTGACGCTGAAGGCCACCACGCCGCCGATGGCCAGCACGGCCACCACCCCCAGGATGATCCGCGTCCTCTTCGACACCGCCATTACGCCCCCTCCTCGGCCGGCTCCAGCGCCGGCGCGGCCCGTCGCCCCTGCGACCGCCCAAAATACAAAATACGTGCGCCCGTCGGGAAAGTTTCAGCGGAACCTTGGTCCTTTGGGACCGTACGGCCCAGAGCGGCCGGGCGCGCCGGGGTGCGAAACGAGCATGTTAGGATACCAACCCCTTACTGTACAAACGGTTTCCGGAGGCGCGTTGCCCGTTCCCAGGGTCCTCGTCGCGGACGACAGTCCGCTCGTGCTGAGACTGATCGAGAAGATGCTGGCCGGAGCCGGCTACTCGGTCCTCACCGCGCGCGACGGGCTCGAGGCCATCGAGAAGGCGATGGTCGAAGGCGTGGACCTCGTCATCCTCGACGTGATGATGCCGCGCATGAACGGCTACCAGGCCTGCCGGCTGCTCAAGACGGAGCCGTCGACCAAAACGGTGCCCGTCGTGATCCTCACCAGCAAGGACCAGGCGGGCGACCGCTTCTGGGGACTGGAGACGGGCGCGGACTACTACGTCACGAAGGACTCCGAGCCCCAGCGCATCCTCGATCTCGTGAAGAACATCCTCTCCGCCGACGGCCCGCGCGCGCGGCCGGCGGGGACGGAGGCGAAGACGGCCGGCGTCGACATCCTGTCGCGCGTGAACGACCTCCTGGACCGCAAGCTCTACGAGGCGACCATCCTGTCCGAGATCGGCCGGGTGGCGCGCAGCCTCGTGCAGTTCGACGAGTCCTTCACGTCCGTCATGGCGCTGGTCGCGCGCGTCGTCGAGTTCACGGTGGGGGCCATGGCGTTCGTGGAGCAGGACGACGTCGACATCGAGCTGCTCCTGAACCGACGGGCGGCGCCGGCGGTGGTGGACGAGGCCAAGGCGCGCATGCTGGAGGCCATCGTGGCCGCGCGGGCCGGAGTCCCCCTGGGCCGCGTGCGCGCCCGCCTCTTTGCCCCGCCCGGCAGCGGGCACACCGCGGAGGAGACGGTGCTGGACGCCTTCGCCTCCTTCCCCGTCGAGACCAACGACCGGCTCTCCGGGATGCTCGTGCTCACGGGGCGCGCGGTCGGCAAGATGACGCCGGAGACCCGTGCCTTCATGGCCCAGGTCGCGAACCAGGCCCACATCGTCCTGGAGAACAGCCGGCTCTTCGAGCGCGTGCGCAACCTCGCCATCCGGGACAGCCTGACCGACCTGTTCAACCACCGGCACATCATGGATCTCGTGCACCACGAGTTCGAGCGCGTGGGCCGCTATCAGAACGCCTTCAGCGTGCTCATGATCGACGCCGACCACTTCAAGCGCATCAACGACGAGCACGGCCACCCCGCGGGCGACGCCGTGCTGCGCGAGATGGCCCAGCTCCTGCACGACACGCTCCGCACGACCGATTCTCTCGGCCGCTACGGGGGCGAGGAGTTCGTGGCCGTACTGCCCCACACGGGGGCGGAGGAGGCGCGACAGACCGCGGAGCGCATTCGCTACCAGGTCCAGCAGCGCCGCTTCCACGCCGGGGAGAGCGAGGTCCGCCTCAGCGTCAGCGTGGGCATGGCCACCTGCCCGGCACCCGGGATCGACTCGCCGGAGGCGCTGCTGCGCGAGGCGGACAAGGCGCTGTACCGCGCGAAAGAAGCGGGGCGGAATCGGGTCGCGTCTTGACAAGCCCCACGTAGAGCAAGGCGGCGCTGCGCAGCAGCGGCGCCTTGCGAGGGGGGTTTCAGGGGGGGTCGCGAACACCCACCTGACGATGTGTGAGTGCCCCCCCTGACTTAAAAAGCTACACTGGGATTCATGCCGACCGACGATCGGGCTCGCGTTCCCGCCGACGTCTCCGTCCCCGAGATGGAGAAGCTGCTCGCCCTCGCCCTCGAACGCGGCGGGCAGTTCGCGGACCTCTACTTCGAGCACCAGCGCACGTCGTCGCTCCTGCTCGAGGAAGGAATCATCCGTACCGCGTCCGCGGGCGTGACCTGCGGCCTGGGGGTTCGGGTCGTGGCCGGCGAGCGCACCGGCTACGCCTACACCGACGACCTCTCGCCGGAGGCCATGGCGCGCGCGGCCAGCACGGCCGCCCACATCGCGTCCGACACGCGCACCCTCCCGCCGCAGCCGGTCTCCCCCGCTCCCGTGGAGCGGCGCTACGGCCCCGACACCGTCTCCGTCCTGGACCTGGCCGCGCGCATCGCCATCCTCGAGCGGGCGGACCGCGCGGCCAAGGCCTACGACCCGCGCATCGAGAAGGTCGTGGCCACCCTGAGCGACGAGACCAAGCAGGTCCGTATCGCGAATTCCCTGGGCGTGCTGGCCGAGGACGTCCAGCCCCTCTTCTCCATCCGCGTCTCCGTGATCGCGCGCGAGGGCGCGCTGCGCCGCGAGGGCATGGCGGGCGGCGGTGGCCGCATGGGTCCGGAGTTCTTCGAGACGAAGCCCCCTGAATACTTCGCGCGCGAAGCCGCGCGCATGGCCGTCACGCTGCTGGGCGCGAAGGAAGCTCCGGCGGGTCCGATGCCGGTCGTGCTCGCGCCGGGCTGGCCGGGCATCCTCCTCCACGAGGCGGTGGGCCACGGCCTCGAGGGCGACTTCAACCGCAAGGGCACGTCCGCCTTCTCCGGGCGCATCGGCGAGCGCGTGGCCTCGCCGGGCGTGACCGTGGTGGACGACGGCTCCATCCGCGACCGCCGCGGCAGCCTCAACATCGACGACGAGGGCAACACGCCCGGCCGCACCGTGCTCATCGAGGACGGCATCCTGCGCGGGTACCTGCAGGATCACCTCAACAGCGGCCTCATGAAGATGACGGCCACCGGTAACGGCCGCCGTCAGGGCTACGGCTCGATCCCCCTCCCGCGCATGACCAACACCTTCATGCTCGCCGGCCAGGACGATCCGGAGGACATCATCCGCTCCGTGCCCCGCGGCCTGTACGCCAAGCATTTCGGCGGCGGGCAGGTGGACATCACCAGCGGCAAGTTCGTGTTCTCCGCGACCGAGGCCTACCTCATCGAGGACGGCAAGATCGGCCCCCCCGTCGTCGGTGCGACCCTCATCGGGAACGGGCCGGACATCCTGACCCGCGTCACCCGCATCGGCCACGACCTCCAGCTCGACGAAGGCATCGGGGTGTGCTCGAAGGCGGGGCAGAACGTCCCCGTGGGCGTCGGCCTGCCCACGATCCTGGTCTCCGAGATCACGGTCGGGGGCACCCGCCAGTAGACGCCCGCCAGCGTTGTCGCCCGTGGGAAGGCGCGCTATGCTCGCGCCTCCGACCCGTCTGGAGGTGCCGGTCATGCGCGCGGTGCTGGCCGTGTCCGCCGTCCTCCTCGTCCACCAGGCGGCCTTCGCCGCCGACCCGAAGGCCCGCAAGAAGCTCGACGACAGCTACGTGAAGTTCACGCCCGAGGAGTTCGTGTCGCGAGTGGCCTCCGGCGACCGCAAGACGGTCGACCTCTTCATCCAGGCCGGCATCGACGTCAACGCGCCCGGTGCGCGCGGCCGCACCGCCCTGCTGGAAGCGGCCGGTCGCGACGACGCGAAGCTGCTGGCCGCGCTGCTGGCGGCGGGAGCGGACGCGAGCCGCGCCGACCCGGAAGGTACGACCCCGCTCTGCGCCGCCGCGGAGGCGGGCAAGGATGCGAACGTTTCCACCCTCTTGCGGGCGAAGGCCTCCACTCGCGCCGCCTGCGGGATCAGCCGTCGCACACCCCTTCAGGAGGCGTTGCGGCACGGCAGCCTCTCCAGCGTGCAGGCCCTCCTCGCCGCGGGCGCGGCCGTCGACGCTCGCGACGCGGGCGGCCAGACGGCGCTGCACTACGCCGCCGCCCAGGACCCGCCGGCGCTCATCCAGGCCCTGATGGCCGCGCACGCCGACGTGGCCGCGCGCTCGAACAGCGGCGAGACGCCGCTCCATCGCGCCAACAACCATCGCTCGGTGGCCAACGTGCAGGCCCTGCTGGCCGCGGGCGCGCCCGTGGATGCCCGCAACGGCCGCGGGGAGACCGCCCTCTTCGAGGCCGCGCGCAACGATTCTCCGGAGCTGATCGCGATCCTGCTCGCGGCGGGAGCCGATCCCGCGGCGCGCGACTCCGGACGCACCACGCCCCTGGAGATCGCACGCAAGGTCGGGGCGCTGAAGGCCCAGGAGGCGCTCAAGGACGCCAAGCGAGTGACGCCGTGAACCGCCGCTTCCCGGAGGTGCGCATGCCGCGCGTCATCAAGTCCATCATGGTCCTCGCCCTGCTGCTGCCAGGGGCCGTTCCCGCGCGCGCGGAGACGCCGAAGCAGAAGGCGGAGAAGCTCGTCAAGAAGCTGAGCACTTCGAAGAAGCCCGACGAGCGCGCGGCGGCGGCGGAGGCCCTGGGGGACATGGGGGCGTGGGACGCCGTGCCCGCCCTGGCCGCTGCCCTCAAGGATCCCGACGCGCACGTGCGGGTCAGCGCCACCTACGCGCTGGCCAAGCTCAAGGACGCGGCCAAGGACGCCGTCCCCGCCGTCAAGGGAGTGCTCGCCGACCGTGACCCGACCGTCCGCTACAACGCGGTGGTCATCCTCCACAACCTCCACGCCGCGACCCCGGCCGAGATCGCTCCCGCGCTCGTCTCACTGCTCAAGGACGGCGAGGGCGACCAACCGGGGAAGGTCGCGAAGATGCTCGTGGCGCAGGGGCTCGACGACGCAGGGGTGCGGGCCGCCGTCTTCGACGGGCTCGACCGCGGCCGGCCGGAGGTGCGCACGCTGCTCGTCGACGCCCTCCGCCACGGGGAGATCGTCCGGACGAAGGCGGCGTGGAGGAACGACCTCATCCAGAGGTTCGCGACCCTGGCCACGTCCGACCCGGACCCGAAGCTTCGCGCCAGTGCCGTGCTCGCGCTGCACGACGTACGGCCGCCGACTCCGGCCGTGGCCCAGGCCTTGTTGAAGGCGCTCGACGATTCGGACCGGGACGTGGCCAAGGCCGCGGCCGGCGCGATCAACAGCGTCGAGGGCCCGACGCTGGCTCCGCAGGCCGTGACCCACCTGACCCAGCGTCTCAAGTCCGGCGACCCGGCCGCCCGCATCGCCGCCGCGGAGGCGCTCGGCGAGATGATCGGCTGGCGCAGCGCTTCACGCCGGCCCTGGTCAGCGTGATGCTCACGGACAAGGACCCGGCGGTACGCGCGGCGGCGGTGGAGGCGCTGGGCGAGGTGGGCGACGACGCGACCTGGGTATCGCTCGTCAAGGCGCTGAAGACCGACTCCGCCCCGCGCGTGCGTCGCGCGGTGCTGATCGTGTTCTCCGAGCCGCGCCGCAAGCTGTATCTCGCGCGGTCGGGCCAGCTCGAGGCCGCCCTGGCCGCCATCGATGGCGCGGCCAAGGACCAGGACGACCTGGTGCGTAATGCGGCGACGGCGGCCGCGAACGCGATGCGGAAGTAGCGGGCGAGTCACGCGACGGGGCGCCGCTGAGATCTTCCCCGCTTAGTGCCGGCGCGGCTCCTTCATCACCCGGTGGACCTCGGCCAGGAGGCTGTCCGGGAAGCAGGGCTTGGTCAGGTAGCCGTCGGCGCCGGCTTCGATGGCCCGCTCGCGCGAGCGCTCGATGACGTGCCCGGTCAGGGCGATCACGGGGATCCGGCGCGTGAGCGGATGCGCCTTGAGCCGGCGGATGGCCTCCCACCCGTCCATGCGGGGCATGGCCAGGTCCATGATGATGACGCTGGGGAGCAGCTCCGTGGCCTTGGCCAGGGCGTCGATCCCGTCCTCCGCCACCTCGGCGCGGAGGCCGGCGATCCTCAGGTACTCCGCGTAGAGCTCGCGCGCGTCGAGCGTGTCGTCGACGACGAGGATCATCGGCACGTCCGGTCCGGCCGAGACACCGCTCATCACGGGCACCATTGGCAAGACAAACCATAGCACCTCGCTCCCGCGGGCGGGGCCGTCGCTCACAGAACTCCGCGCGCGGGTTCCGGAGCGGCTACGGCCGGCGTCGCGGGGGGGGCACGCAGGGCCGTCAGCCAGGCGGGCAGGGCCATGAGGGGCGAGAGCACGCCGACCGCCATCAGCACGAGGACGTCCAGGTAGAAGGCAAATGCCCATCGCATGTCCGCGATCATCCACCGCGACATCGCGCCCTGGACCCAGTACACGGTGGCGATCTTCACCACGAACGCGAAGCAGAAGACGGTGGTCACGAGCCATGCGCAACGGGCAAGGTCGAAGAGTCGTGCGCCGCGTTGGCGGCGCTCGTGCCGGGCGGCCGCGGCGACGGCCAGCGCGCACACGGCGAGACCCAGAACCATGTCCTTGCGGAAGAAGGCGGGGAGCCACTCGTCCTTGTTCACGGCGGTCAGGCTGTAGCGAAGACCCAACGCGGGCAGGGCCAGGTGGTAGAGCGCGAGACCGGCGGCGGCGGCGAGCATCGCGCTTCGCATCTCGCCGCTCCCGGCCACGCGCAGGCGCGCCAGCACCGCCCAGAGGGCGAGAGGAACGACCACGAGGAGGAGCGCCGGCCGAACGCGCGCGCGCCTTTCGCGACCGCGCCACTCCCGCTTGGCGTCCGCCTCCCGGAGGTCCAGCCCATCCAGACGGGCGAGGGCCCCGACCTCGTCCACGGACGGCACGACGGCGGCTTCCGCTTCGCCGGCGGGAGCCGCGGAGTGGAGCCGCGCCAAGGTGCGCACGTAGCCGGCCACGAATCTCTCGCGCTGGGCGAGGACCGCGCGCAGGGCCTCCGCCCTTTGCGCGGGATCGGGAGCCAGGGCGTCCAGCAACGGACGCCCCTGGTTGGACGAGGGGACGGCCAGGCCCAGGAGCGTGCTCAAAGTGGGCGCGATGTCGACCTGTCGGGCCACTCCTCGAGCGCCCGCGCGGACACCGGCCCCCGCCAGCACCAGGGGAACGTGGAGAACCTCATCCTCGGGTCCACCGTGTCCGCCGATGGCAACGTGGCCGTGGTCCCCCGTCACCACCAGCGTGTCCCGGCCGAGGTCCAGGGCCGACGCGAAGCCGCGGATGGCGTCGTCGGCCTGCGCGGCCGCGCGCCGGTACTCGTCGGACGCCGCGCCCCAGCCGTGCCCGCTCTCGTCGACCGCGTGCAGCTCGATCATCACGAGCGCGGGCTGGCCACGGAGCTCGTCCAGGAGCGCGCGGCCCAACTCGGCTTGCCGGCGTTGGGCCGCTTCGTAGGTCGCGAAGGGCGCGGTCTCGGGGACGCTTGCGTAGGCGACCGGGCGGGTCAGCGCCGGCGCGAAGAGCCGGAGGCCGTTGGCACCCGCGGCCAGCGCCGTGGCCAGGCCCTGGCGCCGCGCCACCGTGAAGGCGTGCTCGACCCGGAGCGGACGGGGATCGTAGTTCGTGGGCTGGCCGTGGACCTCCGGCCAGGCCCCGCTGAGCATCACCGCGCGGCCCGGAAGCGACAGCGAGGGCTCGCCGATCCGGCAGTCGTAGTCCGCGCCCCGGGCGCGCAGCTCGCCGAGGAACCGCAGGTCCCGCGCACCCTGCAGGCCGAGGCCGTCGACGAGCACCACCACGACCTGCCGTGACCAGGGCGCGCCCGTCCGCGCCTCCACGGGTGGGAGCGCAAACGGCGTCTCGTAGTGGATGAAGGCGCGCAGCGCGCGGGCCCCCACCCGGCGCGCGGCCAGGCCGGCCAGCACGAGGAGAGCGGGCAGCAGCAGGACGGCGGCGCGCCGGACGCGTTCGGCGGTCAACCGGGCGTCAGTGCACCCCGCTCATGAGCCCGCGGATGGGCCGCACGAGCAGGGCCAGGGCCACGGCGGCGGCGATCGAGGTCAGGAACACCGCGCCGAAGAGCTGGGGCAGCGGGAACGTCTCGAAGAGTCCGGCCACGCGCCCGCCGATGAAGTTGCCGAGCGAGATGGAGAGGAACCAGACGCCCATCATCGACCCCACCAGACGCGGGGGCGCCAGCTTGGTCACCGCGCTCATGCCCACCGGGCTGAGGCTCAGCTCGCCCAGGGTGTGGAAGAAGTAGACGCCGATGAGCCACCAGGGGCTGACGGGCTGATCGCCGCCGAGCCAGGCCGCGATCGCGACCGCGAGGAACCCGAGGCCCACGCACACCAGCGCGATCACGAACTTCGTGGGGCTGGACGGCTCGCGCTTGCCCAGCCGGATCCAGGCCCAGGCGAAGACGGGAGCGAGGGCCACCAGGAAGGCGGAGTTCATGGACTGGAACCAGCCGGCCGGGAACTCCCACCCGAAGACGACGCGCCGCGTGAAGCGCTGGGCGAAGAGGTTGAGGCTGGAGCCGGCCTGCTCGAACGCGCCCCAGAAGAGCGTCGCGAACACGAACAGCACGATGACCGCTCCGATGCGCTTCCTTTCGATCGCGGTGCGTCCCTGGCGCACCAGCGACACGAAGAAGACGGCGGTGCCGCCCAGGATCACGAAGTCCTTGTATTCCCACAGGGCCCACAGGACGGCGGTGCCGGCCAGGATCACGGCAATCACCCGGGCCCAGGTGGCGCCGGCGTTGGTGGGCGGCGCCTGCATCAGGCCGGCCTGGCCCAGGCGCTTTCCCCCGAGCACGTACTGCACGAGCCCGCAGGTCATGCCGATGGCCGCCGCCCCGAAGCCCCAGTGCCAGGCGATCTTCTCGCCCAGGTAGCTGCAGATGATGGGCGCGATCAGGGCGCCCGTGTTGATGCCCATGTAGAAGATCGAGAAGCCGGCGTCGCGGCGCTGGTCGCTGGGGGCGTAGAGCTGGCCGACCATCGAGCTGATGTTGGGCTTGAGGAGCCCGGTGCCGAGCACGATGAGAACGAGGCCGGCGAAGAAGAAGGGCAGGATGTTCAGGGCCAGGCTGTAGTGCCCGAAGGCGATCAGCACCCCGCCCCAGAGCACGGCGCGCCGCTGGCCGAGCAGGCGGTCCGCGATCCATCCCCCGGGGATGGCGGTGAAGTACACGCCCGCGGTGTACAGCCCGTAGATGGTGGCCGCTCGCCGCGCGTCCCAGCCCAGGCCGCCCTGGGCCACGGACGCGGTCATGAACAGGATGAGCAGCGCGCGCATCCCGTAATAGCTGAAGCGCTCCCACATCTCGGTGAAGAAGAGCGTGGTCAGCCCGCGGGGATGGCCGGCCAGCCCGGAGGCGTCGAACGGGACCTCGGGGGTGAGGACGTCGGAAGGGGGACGATCGGTGGCGACGGCGGCCTCGGCGGAGTCGTTCACGGTCGCCATGGCAAGAGCGTAAGACGAAGCGCAGGGGAATGGAAACCGTCGTGGGAGAATCGCCGCGTGGACTACCGCGATCTCGCCGACCACCTCCTCCGCCGGGCCCGGGCGCGGGGGGCCGACGCCGCCGACGTGCTCGTGGCCGAGGGCACGGACTTCTCCGTCACCGTCCGCAAGGGCGAGGTGGAGACGCTCAAGGACGCCGGGAGCAAGGCGCTCGGCCTGCGCGTCTTCGTGGGCCGGCGCACCGCGTCGAGCTACACCTCCGACTTCTCGCCCGCGGCCCTGGAGAGGCTCGTGGCCGACTGCGTGGACATGGCACGGGTGACGGGCGAGGACTCCGCGGCGGGCCTGCCCGACGAGGCGCCGCCCGCGGAGGAGATCGACCTCGGCCTGTTCGATCCCTCGCCCGCCGCCCTCCCCACCGGAGAGCGGATCGAGCGGGCGCGCCGCGCGGAGGCGGCCGCGCTGGCCGCGTCACCGGAGATCACGAACTCGCAGGGAGGGACCTACGGCTCCGACGAAGGGTTCGTGGTGCTCGCGAACACGAACGGCTTCATGGGCTCCTATCGCTCGTCCGGCGTCGCCCTGTCCGTGGTGCCGGTGGCGCAGCGCGACGGGAGCATGGAGCGCGACTACTGGTATACGAACGGCCGCGGCCTGGGCGACCTCCTGGAGCCGGAAGAGGTGGGACGCATCGCCGCGGAGCGGACCCTGCGCCGGCTGGGCGCGCGGAAGGTGCCGACCTGCGAGGTCCCGGTCGTCTTCGATCCGGAGACGGCGGCCGAGCTCCTGGGCACGCTCTTCCGCGGCCTCTCCGGCTACTCCGTGTTCCGCAACGCCACCTTCCTGAAGGACAAGGTCGGGCAGCAGGTCGCCTCGCCCCTCCTGAGCGTGATCGACGACGGCCGCCGGCCGCGCGGCCTGGGATCGCGTCCCTTCGACGGCGAGGGCCTGCCCACCCGCCGCAACGTGCCCCTCGAGAACGGTGTCGTCCGGCACTTCCTGTGCGACTCGTATTCGGCGCGCAAGATCGGCGCGCGCGCGACGGGCAGCGCGCGGCGCGGCGTGGGCGGCGGTCCGTCCGTGGGCGCGGGGAACCTCTCCTTCGCGCCGGGAGAGACGCCGCCCGAGGAAATCCTGGGCGAGGTCGAGCGCGGGCTCTACGTCACCGACCTCATCGGCTTCGGCGTCGACCTCGTGTCCGGCGACTACTCCCAGGGCGCGGTAGGCCACTGGATCGAGAAGGGACGGCTCGTCCATCCGGTGCACGAGGTGACGATCGCGGGCAACCTCCAGCAGATGCTGCTCGACGTGGACAGGGTGGGCAGCGATCTCGTCTGGCGCTCCTCGTCCGCCGCGCCCACCCTGCGCATCCGCCGGATGACGGTCAGCGGCAGCTGACGGCACGGATCCTGCTCTTTTGCTCTGGGCGCGCTCGATCCGTCAGCGGCGGCGGGCGGCGGGTCGGGGGACCTGGGCGGCACATGTCGAAGGGATCAATGGGTTTGGCGGCACGAACGGGGGCAGGGCCTGAAGGGGGCGAACCCTCCAGGTTGTCCTCCGCACCTCGCGCGGGTGTCTCCGCAGAGGACGCCTCGGCCGGGAGTGGCGGCGGCGATCGGCCGATGACAGTGAGGGCAGGCATGCGGAGAGCGTTCGCGACCGTTCTCATCCTGGTCGTGACGGCCTTACTGGCCGTCGGGGTCCGCGGGGACGATCCCGTGGCCACCGCCGATCTCGTCCGCTTCCTGCGCGCCGGCATCAGCGAACGCATCATCCTGGCCGAGCTGCGCGACCGCGGCTTCGCGGAGCCGCTCGACTCCACGCGCGAGGCGGAGCTCCGGGACGCCGGCGCCAGCGAGACCCTGATCGTCGCCGTGCGCCGAGCCGCGCCCGCGTCCGCCCCGGCGGCCGCCTCTCCGGCACCACCCACCAAGGGCGGGACGCGCCCCGGGGGCGACGTCTCTTCCTTCCCCACGTCCACCACCCGCGTCCATGGTCCGACCTTCAGCGCGAGCACGCGCACCGTGCGCGTGCCCGTCTCCGTCCTCGACAAGCGCGGGAACCCGGTCATGGGCCTCCACGGCGAGGACTTCCAGATCCAGGAGGACGGGAAGAAGCAGGAGGTCACCTACTTCAGCGGGGAGCGGCGGCCGCTGCGCATCGCCCTCGCCCTCGATGTCAGCGCGAGCATGGAGAACAAGATCCGGGAGGTGGAGAACGCGCTCCGCCACTTCATCGACCTGCTCGAGCCCGACGACGAGATCCTCGTGCTGACCTTCAACGACCAGGTCGACGTGGTGCAGGACTTCACCTCCGACCGCAACCGTCTGGCCCGCGTCCTGAACATGCTCCAGCCCGCGGGCGCCACCGCGCTCTTCGACGCGGCCCGGGAGGCGATCGAGCGCGTGGGCCCGGGGGCGGCGGAGAGCAAGGCCGTGGTCCTGGTCACGGATGGCATGGACACGGTGAGCGCCACGACCTGGGGCCAGCTGCGCGAGCTGGCCAAGCGCTCCGAGGTCCCCGTCTTCTCCATCGGCCTCGGCAGCGACTTCACCTTCCGCAGCATCTTCAGCGGGCCGAACGGACCGATCGGTGGCGGCCGCATCCCCGGGCGAGGGCCGGGACGGGTGCCGCGCGGCTGGCCCGGCGGCGGGGGCGGCGGTCCCGGGGGATGGCCGGGCGGGGGCGGGGGCGGCGGATGGCCGCGTGGTCCCGTCCCCGGGGCCTCCGGACCGGGCGGGGCGGACTTCGACGCGAGCGTCCTTCTCGACCTGGCCGAGGAGACGGGGGCGCGCGCGGAGGTGCTCAAGGGCCTCGACCGCGATCGCGGGAACGTGGACCGCCTGAAGGACGCCGTGGAGTCGATCGCGATGACGCTGCGTCATCGTTACCTGGTCGGCTACGACCCGGCGACAGGCAAGCGCGGCTGGCGCAAGATCAAGGTGGACGTCGATCGGCCCGCGGTCACCGCACGCGCGCGCAAAGGCTATTACTCCGAAGGCTAGCGCCCGCGGCCCTCAGCGGCTCGTCTTCACCTCCGTCCAGAGCCGGTCGTAGAGGACGGTGGCGGCCCCGATGTCCTCGATGATCTCGAGGCGCGCCACCACCTCCGCGGGCGGGAAGATGGCGTGGTTGTCGCGGATGGCGGGCGGCAGCAGGGCCAGGGCCGCGCGGTTCGGGCTCGAGTACTGCATGGTCCGGCAGATCTCCGCCGCCACTTCCGCTTCCATCACGTAGTCGAGGAACGCGTGCGCCAGCTCCGGATGGGGCGCGCCGCGGGGAATGGCCAGGTTGTCCAGGAAGAGGGCCGAGCCCTCCCGGGGAATGACGTAGCGGATGTCCGCGTCCTGGGCGATCGCCCGCGCGAACTGCCCGTTCCATCCCTGGGCCAGCCACACGTCCCCCGAGAGCAGCACGTCCTCGAAGTTCGAGGAGTTGTAGGCGCGTACGAGCGGCCGCTGCGCGATGAGGTCCCGCTGCGCCCGCGCCAGCGCCTCGGGGTCGGTGGTGTTGACCCCGAGCCCCTTCCATTTCAGGGCGGCCCCGAACGTCTCCCGCGCGTCGTCCAGCATGAGGATCCGTCCGCGGTAGCGCTCGTCCCACAGCGCGCCCCAGGAGTCGACGCGGCCGACCTTGCTCTCCCGATAGGCGATGCCGGTCGTGCCCCAGAAGTACGGGACCGAATACCGGTTGTGCGGGTCGTGGGGCCGGTCGAGAAAGCGCGGGTCCACGTTCGCGAGATGGGGCAGCGCGGAGAAGTCCAGCTCGCGCAGGAGGTCCTGGGCGACCAGCGACTGCACGGTGTAGGTCGAGGGGCACACCACGTCGTAGTCGACGTTCCCCGACTGCATCTTGGCGATGAGGGCCTCGTTGCTGTCGTACACGTCGACGTTGACGCGCACGCGGTGCCGCTCCTCGAAGCGGCGCACGGTCTCGGGGGCGATGTAGTTCGACCAGATGTAGACGTTGAGCTGGCGGTCCGCGGCGGTGAGGTGACCGGGGGCGAGCAGGAAGGGCGCCCCCAGCAGGGCGAGGCCGAGACCCGCCGGCACCACGACCTGGCGCGGACGGCGGCCCTGCTCCAGCCGCCAGGCCGCGAAGAGGAGCAGCACGGTCGCGGCCAGGAGCACGGTGGAGACGGCGTTGATCTCGGGGCTGAGGCCGCTGCGCACCATCGAGTAGATGTGCAGGGGCAGCGTGGTCGCCCCCACCCCGGCGACGAAGGAGGTC
>Ga0209382_10001146_pt1 | contig 42570 bp, 36 predicted proteins | sample SoiMetdeltSBSDD5_FD_187599 | JGI IMG/M metagenome (GOLD analysis project Ga0209382, IMG submission 187599) | Bulk soil microbial communities from a Populus tree surrounding site in Tennessee, USA - Soil MetaG P. deltoides SBSDD5 (SPAdes) (version 2) | ecosystem: Environmental > Terrestrial >... | reverse complement strand
CGGCTGCCCAGTGCATACGTCGGCGGCCTGCTCAGCTGCGGCGGCGGCACGTTCAACAATCCGAGCGGCTATGCGCTCGACGCGCCGAACCTGACCGTCAGCGGCAGCATGTTCTGCAACAACGGACTCGCCGCGTACGGAGCGGTCAGTCTGCGCGGTGCCGCGATCGGCGGCCAACTCACCTGCGACGGAGGCACCTTCACCAACCGCGGCGGCGTCGCGCTCAACGCTGCCAATCTCCGGGTCGACAGTGACCTGCTGTGCGGCCACGGGTTCAGCTCGGAAGGCGAGGTGAACCTGATGTACGCGCATGTCGGCGGCCGCCTCGACTGCACCGCCGGTACCTTCAACCAGCCGGGCGCGACCGCGTTCGAGGGCACGCTGCTGCGCGTCGACGGCGACGTCCAACTGCGCTCGGGGTTCAGCGCGTCGGGCCTGGTCGACCTGGCCAGCGCCCGCATCGGCGGCGAGCTCGACGCCGACGGCGGCTCGTTCGACGCGGCCGAGCCAGACTTGGCCCTGGTGCTGGAGCGGGCCGAGATCGCCCAGACGGTCTACGTCCGCCCGCACCGACTCAGCGGGCAGGTCGACCTGTCGTACGCCAAGGTCGGCGCCTGGCGCGACTCGCAGTACACCTGGCCGGACCGGATCCGGCTGCATGGCTTCAGCTACGACGCCATCGACGCCGAGCCGTCGGTCAAGGTCGGGCAACGGCTCGAGTGGCTGCGCCGGGACGTCCAGGGCTTCTCGCCGCAGCCATACCAGCAGCTCGCCGCTGCCCTGGACCGGCAAGGCAACGAGCACGATGCCCGTACCGTCATGATCAACGCCCAATGGCGTCGCCGGCTCGCGGTCAACGGCTGGTCCGACCGGATCCTGTGGCCGGTGCGGTTCGTCTGGAGCCTGCTGCTGCGGGTCACCATCGGCTACGGCTACAAGCCCTGGCGCATCCTGCTCCCGATCGCCGCGCTCTACGCCTTCGGCTGGTGGTGGTTCGACCGGGCGCAGGAGCGCGGTCACATCGTCGCCGCGCCGGGGGCCGGTCGCCACGTCGACTTCCATGCCGGGCTCTACACGGCCGATGTCTTCATCCCGGGCGCCAGTCTCGGCGTACGAGACGACTTCGTCGCCCTCGCCCACATCGACTGGTGGACCTCGGCGTACACGGTCGCCGGCTGGCTGCTGCTGGGCCTGTTCATCGCCGGAGTCACCGGCGTCTTCAAACGGCTGGGATCGTCCTCGGCACATACTCGCCCGTAGCCCTAGCGCCGATCCCACGCCGCTGCCTAGGCTGCGAACAGGCCGCCCAGCCTGTCGTGCGCTGGCGGCCGCGTGCGTTTCGGCGGGTCGCTGCGCAGCGCGGCCGACAAGGGGTGGACTTCATGCCACGACGAATGCGAAGCGTGCTCGCAGCAACGCTGGCGGTCGGAGTCGTTCTGGTCGCGGGAGCGGCCGCCGCGGCACCCGGCGCCAGGCTGAAGCAGTTCAAGGTCCCGACCTCCAACAGTCAACCGAGGGCAATCGCGAACGGCTCGGACGGCAACCGCTGGTTCACCGAGGGCACCGAGTTCACCAACGCACCCGCCAAGCTCGCCCGCATCACGCCCGCCGGAGCCGTCACGGAGTTCGCTCCGGACGTGGTCGACGGCTGCAACTTCTGCATCCTGACCGACCTGGCCCAAGGCCCGGGCAACATCCTGTACCTCACGTCCAACGACCCGACGCTGATCCGGTTCAACGTCGCGACGCAGACCTTCGACCAGCCGATCCAGATGCCCAACAGCAACGCACTCGCCGGCAACCTCGCGATCCGTGGCGACGACATCTGGATCACCGACTTCAACAACGACGTCATTTGGCGCTACAGCATCTCGACCGGGCAGTTCACGTCGTTCGCCGCATCCGATCCGGCCGGCGTGACGGTCGATGCGGCCGGCAACGCGTGGTTCGCCGAGCCCGGCGACATCAATGCGCCCGGCACCAGCAACATCGGCCGGATCGACGCCGTCACCGGCGTCGTGACCCGGATCGCCACCACCGACGGCACCACGACCGTCGCACCACGCGACGTTGCCGTCGCGACCGACGGGCAGATCTGGTTCACCGCCAGGTTCACCCCGCAGGCCGTGGGGCGCATCAACCCCGCTGACAACGCCGTGACAATCTTCCCGCGGACAAACGTCGGACCCCAGGACATCGCGGCCTCGCCGGACGGATCGATCTGGTTCACCCAGACGACCGCCGGAAACATCGCCAGCATCGACAACGCCGGCGTCGTCACCGAGTCCAAGGTCGTGCGAGGCAGTCAGCCATTCGGGATCGTCGTCGCCGACAACGGCAATCCCTGGTACACGATGATGAGCGCCGACAAGATCGGGAACCTGCTGGTCAACTAGACGCTCTCCGGTCGAAGCACTGTGGGCCTGACCTCGGACGCTTGACGGTGGTCGTGAGGTCGGTAAGAGTTCTGGTGCTCGCATGCCGCCTCAGTGCAGCGAGTCTGCCATGGGGAGGGTGTGCATGAGCGGGCTTCGGGCCGTCTCTGTGTTGGCGTTGGGCGTGGGTTTGGCCGGCTCATTGGCGGTGGCGCCACTTCCTGGCCAACCGCACGACGGGCCGTGGACGATGTCCGCCACTGCCATAACTGAGGCGGCCAGATCGGCCGTTCTCACCCTGGCACCATCGGCCGCGATGAACGGCGAGTACGTGAAGGCGTCGGGGACACTCCCGTCGGCCGGGCGGCGACCTGTCGTCCTCGAGCGACGACTCAGTGATCGGTGGATCAAGCTGGCCACCGACGAGACGAACCGATCGGGTGCCTTCGCATTCCGGCACCGCAACCAGGCGCCTGTCGGTACGTCAATCAAACTGCGCGTCCGGGCGCCGCGACACAAGGTCGATGGCGTCGTGCGTCCTGCCGTGGTCACGGGAGCCACGACTCTGCGAAGCATCGCGCAAAGCGGAGGCCTGACCGCTCCTGATTGGGCAACTGGCGCCACGACGGTGCAGATGACGGTCGAGTTCGTGCCCGCCAGGAAAGGGCGCGTCGTACTCATCCAGCGGCACCGTCCTCGAGGGTGGATGACGGTTGCGCAAGGAACACAGTCACCCACCGGCGTCGCGACCATCGACGTGACACTGCCTGCCCAACAGCAGCGCGCCAGGTTCCGCGCTGTTGCGGCAGCCCATCACGGCGCACCGCTCGCGCTCTCCCCCGAGGTGAGCGTGGTCGTCTCGTATTCGCCGGTCATCGAGACGCAGGTGCTCCCCGAAGCGGTGATCGGCGTGCCGTACAACGCGCAGTTGGAGTCAGGAGGGCCGGGAACTTGGTCAATTGCGGAAAGCCTTCCCGATGGACTGGCATTGGATGCATCCACCGGAAAACTGTCGGGCGTTCCTTCCGGGCCGACCACCTCAATCGACCTGACCGTCACGATGACGAATCACCTCGGCGTGGCGAGCAGCAAGACCATCCCCCTGGTCGTACGTGAACCGTCCACCTGGACCTCGTTGGAGCGAGGCTGCGGCATTCACACCGACAAGACCGGGTGGTGCTGGACCTCAGGATTAGGACCGTCGCCCGTGCAGATGGCGGGGACCTGGAAGGTTCTCCTGCCCGGCTCCCCGACCATCGGCATCAGGGCTGACGGCACCGGCTGGACGTGGGGAGGAAGCCCGGAGTCCGCCGCCTCGCCGACGCAGATCCCGGGGTTGTGGAGCACGATCGACAGAGGGGCGGCCACCTGCGGAGTTGCGCCTGACTCGACCGGCTGGTGCTGGGGAGAGAACGCATGGGGCTCGGTTGGCGATGGCACCACGATCCAGCGAGACAGCCCCGTTCAGCTGCCGGGCGAGTGGTTGTCCATAAGCACCCGCGGCGCGCAAACGGCGTGCGGGATTCAGACCGATCACAGCGGATGGTGCTGGGGTCGCAACTCTGAGGGTCAGCTCGGCGACGGCACCGCCAACCCCTGGCCGGAGGCGCGACCCGTACCGACCCAGGTTCCAGGCTCGTGGAAGATCCTCGAGACGGACTACTACAGAACCTGCGGGATTCGTGCCGACGACACCGCATGGTGCTGGGGCTTCAACAAGTTCGGTCAGCTCGGCGACGGCACCACCACAGACCGTGCGACGCCGACCCAGCTCCCCGGCTCGTGGCAGTCGCTCACCCTGTTCGGCACGTCGACCTGCGGGATACACACTGACGACACGGGTTGGTGTTGGGGCGGCAACGAGTACGCCCAGCTCGGCGACGGCACCACTGTGGATCGGCACTCTCCGGTCCAACTACCTGGTTCGTGGAAGTCCATCCGGCCTGGCGGCTGCGGTGTTCAGACCGACGACACGGGTTGGTGCTGGGGAAGCAATGGGGACGGCTGGGTCGGAGACGGAACGACGATCGACAGACTGACTCCGACCAAACTGCCAGGCACCTGGCGCTCGATCACACGTGGCTGCGGCATCCAGATCAACGGCACCGGCTGGTGCTGGGGCTACAACGGTTCCGGAGAGGTCGGCGATGGCACGACCGAGAACCGGACCTCGCCGGTGCTCCTCCGCTGACGTCCGGAGCGCGATCCGGCGGCCGCCCCGGCTGCGTCCCCGTCGAGTTTCAGCGGACTGACAGCGCGCTGCCACCCGGAGCCGCCAGGCTGATGGGCATTCAGTACGCGAGATCGACCGAGGAGTCCCCATGAGCAACGTGATCTATGACATCAGCATGTCTCTCGACGGGTACGTCATCGCCGGCGGCGCGACGGCCGAGGAGCCACTCGGCCAGGGTGGCGAGCGGCTGCACGAGTGGGCGATGGGCGGCGATCCGGCCGGCCGCGAGCTGCTGGAGAACGCGGTCGCCGGGGCGGGCGCCTTCATCTGCGGACGGCGGACCTACGACACCTCCATGCCCGGCTGGGATGCCGACGGGCCGACCGGCGACGCCCGACTGCCGGTGTTCGTGGTCACTCACCAGGCTCCCACCGACTCGCCCGAGGGCGGCGTCTACACCTTCGTCACCGACGGGATCGAGAGCGCGCTGCGACAGGCCAAGGAGACCGCCGGTGACAAGAACATCGCCTTGATGGGCGGCCCCGACCTCGCCAGTCAGTACGTCCGGGCCGGACTGATCGACCGGATCGGGATCCACCTCGTGCCCGTGATCTTCGGTGGCGGCGAGCGGCTCGTCGATCACGTCGGCGAGCACGTCCAGCTCGAGGTCGAGAGCGTCCTCGACACGCCTACCGCGACGCATCTCCTCTATCGCATCACGAAGTGAGTCGCCCGGCCGCGGCCATGCAACCTGCCCGACCGCGCGGAACGTACTAGAGACAGAAGGCTCGGCGCTACGACCGGGGTGGTGCGGATGGCGCGTCTGGCACAGCACCTGCTGATCGGCTTCGCCTGCACCCTGATCGCGATCGGCTCTGCGGCGTTCAACCCGGCACCCGCTGCAGGCGCGTCGCTACACCTCCAGCAGGGGGTGTACAGCCCGCCCCGGCCGACCCGGCCGGAACCCGTTCGCCTCGATCCCCGATGCGTGCGGGGCCGGGTGCTGTGCGCCGACAAGACGACCCACACCCTGCGCTGGGTCGTCGACGGCCAGATCCAGATGACCCTCACGGCGCGGTTCGGTGGGCCGAAGCACCGGACCCGCGAGGGCGTCTTCGAGGTGTACGACAAGCTGCGGTTCCACGTGTCGTCGCTCTACGGTACGCCGATGCCGTTCGCGATGTTCTTCTCGGGCGGCCAGGCGGTGCACTACTCGAAGCAGTTCGCCGCGCATGGCTACGGCCTCGGCTCGCACGGCTGCATCAACCTGCGGAACCGCCGGGCCGCGGCGACGCTGTTCACCCGGGTCGACGAGGGCGACAAGGTAGTCGTCTACCGATCGGCACAGTTGAAGCCGTCCAACAGCTATCACAGAGCGTAGTAGCACGAGCGCAATCTGTAACGTTCTCGGTTCCGACGGCGATAGAGCAGGTGGAGGCTCCGGCTGGCGGACTCAACCAGCCGGAGGCTTCCGCCAACGACCACCGAGTACGTGCCGTTGCAGACGTCCTCGCCGCGAATGGGCAGACTAAGTCCGTGGGCGAAGCCGAGGTCCTGATCGCCGGGTTGCTGGTGGCGGTGGCGGGTCTGAGTGTCCTTGCCCGATATCTGGCGATCCCGTATCCGATCGTGCTCGTCGTCGGTGGCGCCTTGTTCGGATTCATCCCCGGACTGCCAACGGTCCACCTCGATCCCGACGTGGTGCTGGTCGTCTTCCTACCGCCGCTGCTGTACGCGACGGCGATCTCGGCGAACTTCAACGATCTGCGGGCCAGCATCCGCCCGCTCACCTTCAGCACGATCGGTCTCGTACTCGCGACGATGTCCTCGGTCGCCTGGGCCGCGCACGCACTGATCCCGGGGATGACCTGGCAGGTCGCCTTCGTCCTGGGCGCGATCGTCTCGCCGACCGATCCGTTGGCGGCGGCCACCATCATGCGCCGGCTCGACGCACCGCGACGCATGGTCAGCAGCATCGAGGGCGAGGGCCTGTTCAACGACGCGACGGCGCTGGTGGCCTACCGGGTCGGGGTCGCTGCAGTCGTCGCTGGAAGCTTCTCGCTCGCCGAGGCCAGCCTGCGGTTCTTCCTGGGAGCGGCCGGCGGCGTCGCCATCGGCCTCGCCGTCGGCGTGATCGTCGCCGAGATCCGCAAGCGGATCGCCGACACCGAAACGAGCATCACGATCTCCTTGCTCACCTGCTACGCGGCCTTCGTACCCGCCGACGCCATCGGTGCCTCCGGGGTGCTGGCGACGGTGACGGCCGGCATCTACATGGGCATCATGGCCGCGCGGATCCTCCCGGCGCGGATCCGCCTGCAGGGCTACATCGTCTGGAACATCCTGGACTACGTCGTCAACGCGGTCCTGTTCGTGTTGGTCGGGCTGCAGCTGCGCGCAGCCGTCGACAACCTGTCCGGCTACTCAGCGAGCGCGCTCACCGGCTATGCCCTTGCAGTCACCGGGGTCGTCGTGGGCACCCGGCTGGTCTGGTTCTTCACGATGCCGTACCTGATCCGGATGATCGATCGGCGTCCGGCCCAACGAGAGCGGCGGATCGGCGCTGCCTGGCGTCTGGTGATGGCCTGGAGCGGTATGCGTGGCGCGGTCTCACTCGCGGTGGCCCTGGCCCTGCCGCTCACGACCGACTCCGGATCGGCGTTCCCCGACCGGGACCTGATCATCTTCCTGACCTTCGCGGTCATCTTCTTCACCCTCGTCGTGCAGGGTCTGACCCTGCCCACGCTGATCCGATGGTTCGACATCAACGACGGCGGCGCCGATGCGGACGAGGAGGTTCGGGCGCGGCTACGGGCCACCAAGGCCGCCATCGACCAGATCGACTCCCTCGCCGACGAGGAGTGGACGCGCAACGAGACCGTCGAGCGGATGCGCGCGCTCTACGAGTACCGCAAACGCAGATTCGCCGCTCGCGCCGGCAAGATCGAGGACGACGGGTTCGAAGACCGCTCGCTGGCCTACCAGCAGATGATGCAGCTCGTACTCGCCGCTCAGCGCGATGCGCTCATCCACATGCGCAGCGACGGGGACGTGTCGAACGAGGTCATGAACCGCATCCTGCAAGAGCTGGATCTCGAGGAGTCCCGGCTCGAGATCTGAGCCTCCGAGGTCAGTCGATCTCCGGTGCGCGGAACGAGGCCGCCAGCTCGGTACGCGAGCGGAAGCCGCGTTTGCGATACACGCTGCTGAGATGCCGCTCGATCGTCTTGGGACTCAGGAACAGGGCGGCCGCGATCTCGCGGTTGGACAGGCCCTTGGCGGCATGCAGCGCTACCCGGGTCTCCTGCGAGGTGAGCGGCTCGGTCGCCTGCAACTCCCGCCGACGCGGGTTGGCGCCGGTGGCCGCGAGCTCGTCGGCGGCCCGGGTCGCCCAGGCGGTCAGGTCCATCGCGACGAAGGCGTCCCGGGCGCGAGCCAGATGCTCACGCGCCTTGACGCGTTCGGCGCCCCGACGCAGCCGAGCGCCGTACAGGAGCTGCGTACGGGCCAGCTCGAGGACATCGGGCGCTTCGGCGTGCGCGGCGAGGGCCAGCTCGAACGACTGGGTGGCGAGGCCGTCATCCTCGGCGCTCAGACCTCGACATCGCGCGACCAGCGCCCGGACGGTCGGGGCCGCGGTCGGCGGCGTCACGGCGGCGAACCGCTCGGTGAGCTCGTCGGCATCGGCTCGGCGGCCCAGAGCGACGTAGGCCTCGACCAGGTCGGGGGCGACGCCCAGCGGCTCACCCATCGCTCCCACTCCGCCGTCGATCGCGAGCCGCGCTTCGAGCAGAGCGACGGTCTCCGCGGGGTCGGAGCGGCAGAGTGCGCAGAAGGCCGCGGTGACGGCCTGATGGGCCGCGAACTGCGTCGTCCCGGCCCGGTCGGTGAGGACCTTGGCCCGCTCGAGGGCGGCGCGCGCGTCGTCATGGAGACCGCGCGACGCCGACTGCTCGGCCAGCATCTCGATCGCGACCGCCGTGTCGGCCGCAAAACCCAATTGCTCGCCGAGCTCGGCCGCTTCGCCGGCGTCTGCGTACGCCCCGACATGGTCGCCAACCCATGCGCGGCCGGCCGCCGTCAGCGCCAGTGCGGGTACGAGTACGCCGATCGCGCCGCGTTCGCGGACCTCAGCCAAGCGACGCTCGCCGACCGCCATGACCGCTCTCGGATCGCCGACGAACCCGGCGGCGAGGGTCAGGAAGAGCAGCGATCGCGGATCGTCGACCAACTCGGGACCGGCGACCAGGTCGATCACCTCGGTGAGGAGTTCGCGGCCGGTCGCGTGGTCGCCATCGAGGATGGCGGACAGGCCCAGCGTGAAGCTGCTCAGCATCCGCTGCTCCGGATCGTCCGGCTGAGCAGCCGGACCGATCCGGCCCGCGCACTCGCCGATCCCGGCGACATCGTTGAGCCGGAACCGGATCAGCGCGAGCTCGGTCAGCGCCCGTACGAGCTCCGCCCCGGCAAGCAGTTCGACCGCCTCGCCCAACAGGTCGGCCGCCCGCGGGACCGACCCGGCGTACTGCTCCAGCGTGCCGAGGGCGAACTGGGCCTGGGCACGGGCCGGCCCGACCGGAGATCCGTCGAGAACCTGGCCGGCGAGCGCGCGGGTCCGATCGACGTCGCCGGCCAGGAAGGCGTCGACGGAGGCCGCCGCCAGCCGATCCGCCCGGATCGACGCGTCGCCGGTGAGCAGTGCGGCTCGCTCGAGTGCGGCCGAGGCGGCTGCGTGACCCTGCCGGGTACGGCTGCGGTCCGCGACTCGTACCAGGTCGGCCGCGAGCTCGTCGTCGGGTGCGGTCACGGCCTCGGACCGATGCCAGACCCGAGCCGGCGAGTCTGGGTCCCCGGCCAGAGCATCGGCCAAGGCCCGATGAGCGGCCCGCTGCTGGGTCGGGGTCGCCAGTGACAATGCGGCAGCTCTCAGCAGTGGATGGCGAAAGCTGATCGCCGGCCCGTCGCGGACCAACACCTCCCGATCCAGGGCCTCGTCCACGGCTGCAGTCGCGTCGACGCCCTGCGCGGCCAGGGCCGTGGCCACGGTCGCGAACGATCCCGACCGATTGAGCGCGTACAACACCGTGGCCATCCAGGCCGGGGCCGATAGGTCCGCGAGCACCTGTTCGTAGACGAGACCGAGCCGGTCGCCGACCGGCAGCGGCTCGGGCAGCGCGGCGGCACCCACGCGCTGGGCGTCACTGAGCTGCCGGGTGACCTCGAGCATCCCGAGCGGGTTGCCGCCGGTGGCGTCGACCAGCCGGCCGACGACGTCAGACGTCAGGCGGTCACCGACGAGGGCCTGGGCGGCCTTGCCGGACAGGCCGTGCAGTGCAAACGACGGCAGACCCTGCGCGATGTCGGGTGGCACCGACCCGGTCCGCGCCGCCCAGAGGAAGCACACCGCGTCCTCGCTGAGCCGCCGGGCCGCGAAGCCGAGGGCCGCGGCCGACTCGCGATCGACCCACTGCAGATCGTCCACCAGGACAAGTACGGGTTGGGGTTCGGACTCTGCGGCGAGCATGGACAGCGTCGCCGCGGCCACCAGGAAGCGATCGGCCGGCGCCGGCGCAGCTCCCCAGCCCAGCGCCGACGACAGGGCATCGGCCTGCGCACCCGGGATCTCGTCGAGCCGATCGCGAATCGGCCCGAGCAGTTGGAGCAGGCCGGCGTGACCGAGCACCGCCTCCGACTCGATCCCTCGCACCCACAGGCATCGATAGCCGGTCGCCATCCGCTGCGCGGCCTCGAGCAGTGTCGTCTTCCCGATGCCTGGCTCGCCCTCGACGAGCAGCGATTGCGTACTCCCGCCGCGCGCCGCCTCGAGCAGCGCGCGTACTCGGTCGAGCTCGTCATCGACGCCGACGATCCCGGCCGAATGGTTGAGGGATTTCCCCCACGCGAACGGGCGCTCCTCGCTGCCACTCTCCGTAGGAGTGGACTCTGAAGGAGGCCCAGATGAGGACATCAGCCAAGATCCTACGGATGACCGGACGCTGGCTCACGCATCCCGGCTGGTTCCACTACGGACTGTGGCCCTTCGTTCCACGGGTGCATTCGACCCGAGAGACCTGGAGGAGCGATGACCGTCGCTGACACCAACACCCGACCGGACCACCCCGACGTCCAGCTCCTACGCGACCTGCATACCGCGCTCCAACGCGGCGACCTGGCCTGGCTCGAGGAGCACTTCGCCGACGACATCGTCTGGCACGTGGGTGGCAACAGCAAGTGGGCCGGAGCACGTCGTGGCAAGGCCGAGCTCCGCGAGCTCCACGCCCACATAGCACGGGCGATGAGCACCTCGCACGAGTCCGCCGTCCACGACATCCTCGGCAGCGACGATCATGTCGTTGTCCTGGGATCCGCCACCGCGACGGCCGAGGACGGATCGACTGTGAAGTGGAACTACGTCAACGTCGTCCACATCGACGACGGCAAGATCACCGAGGTCTGGGGCATGACCGAGAACGATGCGGCTGTCGACCCGTTCCTGGACCGCCTCCCCGACTAGCGCCGCTACCGCTCCGGGGCCAGGCCGTGTCGGTGAGCGTAGGCCGCGGCCTCGGTTCGGTTGGCCACGCCGAGCTTTTGGATGATCCGGGAGACATGCACGCTGGCGGTCTTCGGCGACATGAAGAGCTCGGCCGCGATCTGCTGGTTGCTGTGCCCGAGCGCGATCAGGCCCAGCACCTCGGTCTCGCGGGCGGTCAGCCGTCGCGCGGCCGCCGGGACGGTCGCCGAGGTCTCGTCCCCGAGCCGAATGCGTCCGGACCGGGCGAGTCGACGGAACTGCTCGGCCAGTGGCGCGGCTCCGAGCGTGTGGGCCGATCGGAACCCGTCGTCGAGCTCAGTGGCTGCGGCATCCCGATCGCCGGCGCGAAGCAGCGCCCGGGCGAGCTCGAGCTGGGCGGCGACGCGGTGGTAGACGAAGTCGGCCACTCGCCATGCGTCGACCACTTCGGCCCAGCCGGCCGCGTCTTCGTCGCCGTCCCGGTCGGCCAGTCGACAAGCGACCTCCAGCCGCCAGGCCCGGCCGACGTCACTGAGCGACTGCAGCCGGGCTGCGGACTCCGTGACCAGTTCTGCCCAGGCCGGCGGAGCGGATGGCAGCCGCGATAGCGCCTGTGCCGCGAAGAGCACCGCTTCGAACGTCACCGCCGAGTGGATCGCCGCGTCCGGGTCGTCGAGAACCGGCATCAGCAGCTCGAAGGCCCGCTCGGCGTCACCGGTGACCAGGGCGAGGTGCGCCGCCTCGATCGCGGGCTGTGCGGTGAAGCCGAGCGACGATCCGGCTGATCCGATCGCAGGCAGGACCTCGGTGGCGATCTCGACCTGCTCACGGGCTACCTCGATATCGCCCCGTGCCGCGGCCAGCCGAGCCAGCAGCGCTCGACTGGTGCCGGACGTCTGTCCGGCAGGCATCACGTCGATGATGGTTCGGATCAGGTCGTGGCAGCGATCCCAGTCACCGATCGCGAACAGCGAGTACGCGACGTTGTCCGCCGCGTGGTGCCAGAGCAACACGGCAGCGGGCTCGGCTCGGAGGTCGCCGTGCAGGTCACCGAGCGACACCGACTCCTGGTAGCGGCCGACCGACAGCAGCAGCCAGATCACTCCGCCGAGCGTCATCGGGCCCGGCTGGGGCTCGACCTCCAACACGTCCCGGACGACCGCAAGTACGGCGTCGGCATCGCCGGCCTCGAGCGCCAGCAGACCGCGTATTCGCAAGGCGCTTCGAAGGCTCTGACGGTCGCCGAGCTCGGAGGCCTGCTGATCGAGGGCGGCACTGATCTTGGCGACGAGCTGCGGCTCGAGGTAGTTCGGGAGGTAGAGCCGATAGGCCAGCAGCTGGAACATGCAGAACACCGACAGGCGGCTGGTCGGCTCCGCCAGAACAGCGTCGATCGTCGGTCCGACCGGCTCGAACACGAGGGCCGGCTCGGCCGCTCCGTCGCGCCAGGCCGGAAAGAATGCGAGCGTCAGCCGGAGGGTGAGAGCGGCCAACCAGTCGTCGTCACTCAGTCGTGCCAGCTCGTCCTGGGCGACGGCGATCAGCGTGTCCCACTCGCCGACATCGGTCAGTCCCAGGATCGTGTCGAGCGCCAGGTCGATGCGGCTGATGCCGGTGCGGTTCTCGGGGTCGGAGGCCGCACTCCACAGCGCCAACGCCCGCTGCTGCCAGTGCACGCACTCGGTGAATCCACCTCGCTGTCTGGCGGCATCCGCAGCGGCGAGTGCCGCCGAAAGCGCCCGATCGGGTTCACCGGCTTCGGACCAGTGCGACGCACGGGCAGCGATCGCCTCGGCCGAGGACGAGTCGGCAACCGCCTCGTCCAGCGCCTCGGCCCAGCGGCGGTGCAGCTCGCGGCTCCGCGTCGAGAGCAGTGTGTCGAGTACGGCGTGCCGCAGCAGATCGTGGTGGAACCGCACCGGCTCCGAGTCCGGCCGCGGATCGAGCAGACCGCGTGCGGTCGCTTCGCGGTCGGCCAAGGCAACCGCCGTCGTGCTCAGACCACTGACCTGTGCGACAAGGCTCGGATCGGCGTATCCGGTTCCGACCGCGGCGGTCTGGAGATAGCCCAACTCGTCGTCGGTCAGACCGGCGAGCCGGATCGCGAGGTTGGCCCGCAACGAGGTCGGCAGCGTCGACTCGCTCGCGGCCAGGAGCTCCTCGACATACAGCGGCACGCCCTCGCTGAGCCGCTGCACCTCCCGTACCAGATCGGGGTCGACCGGATCGTCGACAGCGCCCCGGATCACCTCGGCCACCTGGCGGTCGTCCAGCGCGGACAGCGTCAGCGTCAGACTGCCGGGCAGCCGGGCCAGATCCGCCAGGTGCTTGCTGATCCGATCGGTCTCCCGCGGCGACGACCGTACGGTGCACACCAGCAGGAAACGGCTTCGGCCGGACACCTTGGCCAGATAGGTCAGCAGATCCAACGACGACGCGTCGACCCACTGCAGATCGTCGACGGACACGCACAGCAGCCGGTCCTGCGTCAGGCCCAACAGCAGGCTGTGAAACGCCGCGAAGATCGAGGCCCGGTCGACCGGCACCGGGTCCGGCGCCGACCGTTCGCTCGGCCCTGGATACAGCGGCGGATGCAGCGGAGTCAGCGCGGTCGCATGGGCGCCGAGCAGGTCACGGAGGTGGTCATCGCCGAACCGATACGCCAGGTCACGAAGCAGCTCGGATGCCACGCCGTACGCCAACTCGCCGCCGGTCAGGTCGATGCCATGCCCGGAGGCGACCTGTTCGTCCGCGTCCAGCAGTTCGTGAACCAACTCAGAGGTGAGCCTGGTCTTGCCGATCCCCGGCTCACCCTCGACCAAGACCACCCGTCCGATGCCGCCACGAGCGTCGTCCGCAGCCCCGCGCAGCATGCCGAGCTCGACATCCCGACCGATAAGCCGAGCGCTCCGCGCCGCCCGCATACGCCCCGACGATGCCAGGCCGCCTGAGCTGACCGGAGAGGCGAACGTCCCGAATGCGGCACTCGTACGTGCAGGTCAGGGGCTTAGTGCGGCTCGGCTAAGACATCCCGGAACCGAAGATAAGCACTTCGCCAGATTTCCCGGGCGCGTCTTAGCCCGAGTCTGAATGGTGTCGGCACCCGCCGACTCGGAACACCCGGAGGAATCATGTACACGACCGGCCACCCAAGCATGGCCCTGCAGATGGCAAGAGAGAAGATCGACCGGCAGGTCCGCGACGCCGAGAACCGTCGGATCGCACGCGAGGCCCGCCGTGAGAACCGCTCGGCAGCCGCCGACGAGCCGGCTCCGACCCGCCGCCGGTGGATCCGGGCCCGCGTCCGGCCGACCGCAAGCTGACCGACCACTGCCAGGGGAACGACTACCGGTCGTCCCCTGGCAGTTGGCTGTCCGAGGGCGTGTCGTGCTGCCGCGACCAGAGTGTGGCGTTGAGGAAGCTCGCCGCCGTAAAGGTGCGGCACAGCACGTAGAGCCAGATCAGCAGCGTCGCGGCCGCGCCGAAGACGCCGTACGTCTCTTGCGACTCACCGAGCTTCGGCGCGAAGTAGAAGACCACGGCCAGGTCCATCAGCTGATATCCCACCCCGACGATCACCGCGCCGGGAAGCAACTCGAACGGATCGGAGACGCGATGCGGAAGCAACCACATCGCGCAGAGCGCGAGCAGCGTGGTCACGATGAACCCGAGCGCGAGACTCAGCAGGGCCGTGGCTCCGATCTGCTCGCGCAGCCAGGCGGTGGCAGCCGGGCCGAAGAAGGCGACGATGAGTAAGCCGTTGGCGACCGCGATCGCCAGCATCGGCCGCCGGATCTTCGGCACCTCCACTCGCCAGGCCAAGGCATAGGAGATGTTCGCCGCGCGCAGCACACCGAGCGTGAACCAGACCAGCGAAATGACGCCGATGATCAGTACGATCACAGCGTTCTTCTCGTTGGTCCGGAGCGCCTCCGCGGCAGCCTCGGCCGACGCGGCTCCCAATCCGAAGTCCCGCGCCGCCGACTCGAGCCCGGCCTCGTCGTACTCGCTCCACAGCGAGCCGACCGAAGCGACGATCAGGCCGAACGGGACCAGCCACAGGAAGAACCGGAACGCGACGCCCCCAGCGATCAGCCCGCCGCCGGCATCATGCTCGCTCTTCAGCGCTTGGAGCGCGGCCGATCCGGCCGGAAACTCCTCAGCGCGGCCACGCAACTCGGCCAGCCGCGCGGCGACCTCTGCCTTCCGCGCAGCGACCTCCGCCCGCTGCCACGGGCGCTTGCCCTCCACGAACCGAGCCTAATCGCGCCGGCACCCGCAGTCCGGGGCATTCGCCTCTGTCCGCTGCGAGTCGGCCTCATGCCCCGTCGCAGGCCGCCTCCCTCCCGTACGCGTGGTCTGGCGGAAGACATATCGGACGTACGACGGTCAGGCGGGAGGGAGGCGGCATACGCAGCTCCAGCACGTCACGGCCTACCGGTACGAAGGCGGCGGCGGAGGCTGCTCGTAGCGCTGATCAGTCACGACCCGGTCCCGCCGGCGCTGCATGTGCATGATCAGCGCCACGACGAACCAGACCGCGCCGGCCACCATCAAGATGACGCCGAGCGCGTAGTCCGCGACGTAGGGCAGGTTGATGTTGATCGCCCAGGTCACGATGGCTCCCACCACGAAGAGGGCGATGCCACTGCCGATACCCATGGCTGCTTCCTTCCGATTCACCGATGGGACGAAGTGATCAGTACCCATCCGGTCGGATCCAAACAGCCGCGACCGCCGCCGGGTCGATGTCACCCCGGCGACGGTCGGTCAGGACGGTGGGTCAGGACTGCCTTACGGCGGCGATGTCAAGGTCGAGCGTGACGGTCTTGCTGACCATGCCCGCCGCGGCGGCCCAGCGCACGCGCCAGTCCTTGCGGTTGATCCTGGCGCTGCCCTTGAAGCTGGCCAGGACGTTGCCCGACGGGTCGTCCTGGACGTCGGTGAGCTCGAAGTCCACCGTGATCGGCTTGGTCACGCCGCGGATCGTGAGGTCGCCGGTCAGCTTGACGCTGGTCTGGTCGACCTGCTCGACCCTGGTCGAGGTGAACGTGATGGCCGAGTGGTCGGCCATGCGAAGGAACTTGCTGCGTAAGAACGGATCGCGCCGCTGGTTGCCGGTCTGGATGCTCTCCGCCCGGATCGAGAGTTGCGCGCTCGATGCCGAAGCGTCGTCACCGTCGAGGTGCGCGATGCCCTCGAAGGCGTCGAACTGTCCGCGAACCTTCGGGCCGATCGTGTGCTTGGCGACGAAGCCGATCCGCGAGTGGGTGGGGTCGAGCACGTAGTCGCCGGTCAAGTGGTCGAGTTGGGTTGCTGTGACGGTCATGATGAGTCGCTCCTTGCGGAATTGGATCGGTGCCAGGCGTCGAGGTCGACGTAGGCGGGTTGCCACTGGTCGTAGTACGCGCTGCGAACCGGTGGCGGCATGACGCCGAGGATGTACGCGACCTGCTCCTCACTCAGGTCGTCGAGCAGCCAGGGCAGATAGCGACGGGTGTCGTCGCCGATCGCGTTGCGCTGGAGCTCGCCGAAGTGCAGCCACTGCGGCTCGCTCAACGTCGCGTCGATCAACGACAGCGCGTCGGCCTCCTCGTGCTTGAGATGCCCGGTGAGGTTGGTGCGAAGGGCATCGACGAGCTCGCCGAGACGCTCCGGTCCCCCATCGCGGTCGACGAGCGACGCGTCGATGGAGTCGAGTAGCGGGTCGATGGCCGCGTGCTCAGCCTCCATCGCATCGAGGAGGGCGAGATCATCGGGGCGATCGGCCAGCGCCAGGTACATCACCGGCCACACCGCGTCGTCTTCAGCCTGGTGGTGGATGCGCAGGTACTTCTTGAACATCTCCCAGCCGGCCGCGCTCCGGAGCATCCGACGCGGGTCGTCCGAGCCTTTGGCGGTGTAGCGGGCGATCCGCTCCAGATCGCGACGAAGCGCGTCGTGGAACACGTACATGTACGTCATGTCGAGCTTGAAGTCGTTGGAGGTCATCGCTGTCCTACCGTGGTCGTTGGTGTTCGTCTCACTAGTCCGACGACACGGCCTGCCAGAATGTGAGGCAACGCGTCCGCCTCACGTTTCGGCCCGCTGATTCGTCAACGTGGTAAGGGCAGACGTGACTTAGGGAGTCGTGGACACCATGAGCACCCCATCCGGACCGGACGACGGCCCGCTCGATCCGAGCTTGAGCGCGATCATGAGCGAGCGGCGTCGGTTGACCAATCTCGCGTACCGCATGCTCGGGTCGGTGGCCGACGCGGAGGATGTCGTACAGGAGACCTACGCGCGTTGGTATGCGATGTCGCCGGAGGAGCAGGAGGCGATCGACACGCCCGTGGCCTGGCTGACCAAGGTGGCCAGCCGGATCTGCCTCGACCAGCTTCGCTCGGCGCGAGTGCGGCGCGAGAGCTACGTCGGCGAGTGGATCCCGGAGCCGGTGCCGGACCGTACGGACTGGACCGACGCCGGATCAGCCGACGCCGCCGTCGACCCGGCCGACCGGGTCACCCTCGACGAGTCGCTCAACATGGCCTTCCTCGTCGTGCTCGAGTCGATGACTCCGGCGGAGCGCGTCGCGTTCATCCTGCACGACGTCTTCCGCTACCCCTTCGCCGACGTCGCGGAGGTCGTCGGCCGTACTCCGGCGGCCTGCCGCCAGCTCGCCTCGTCAGCCCGCCGCCGGATTCGCGATTCGCACGAGCCGCCGACTCCGACCGCGCAGACTGCCAACGTCGTCCGGGACTTCAAGCAGGCCTGGGAAGCCAAGGACATCGGCGCCCTCGTCGGCCTGCTCGATCCCGGCGCGACCCTGATCGCCGACGGCGGCGGCCGGGTCAGTGCCCAGCTGGTTCCGATCGAGGGCGCCGATCAGGTCGCCCAGCTGGCCATCGACATCTACGGCCTGGCACCCGATCTGGCGCTGCTCGAGCAGACCGTCAACGGTCAGCCCGGTCTCGTGGTCCAGCAGGACGGCGTCACCGTTACGGTGATGGCGTTCGAGGTGGCCGGCGATCGGATCACGCACATCTGGGCCGTCCGCAATCCCGAGAAGCTTCGGCCTTGGATCACCGGCTGACCGTCTGGTCGGCGGTGGCGACGATCTGCTGCAGCGCGGCGACGTGGCCGTCGAAGGCGCGCCGGCCGGCATCGGTCAGGCGCACCCGCACTCGGCGCCGCCGGTTCACCAGCAGGCGCTCGGTCGCGACGTAGCCGGCCTCCTCCAAGGTGGCGAACTGCTTGGACAACGCCGAGTCGGACAGATCCAGGCGATCGCGTACGAAGCCGAAGTCGACCCAGTCGGCGGCGGCCAGCAGGGCGACGATCGACAGCCGCGTGCTGGGATGGATCAGCTCATCGAATTGCGGCTCCGCCATCACGGGCCCGCACGCCGCGCGGCTCGACGCCGGACGGCGGCCATCAGCTGGGGCCCGTCCAACGCGACGATGACAGCGGCGAAGGCACCGGCAATCGTCGCCGGATGACTCGCCCCATCGGCGTTGACCAGCAGGGCAATGGCGATCGTGACGCCGATCAGCGCGACCAGGAAGCCGATCACGAGCGCGGGAATGTGGGTGCCGGCCAGCTCGGCCCGCACGCTCAGCTGCGACGTCCGCTTCCGGCCCGACAGCACCCGGTGCGCGACCGACGCATGGACCGCGCCGAAGATCGGCACGACCGACAGCGCCAGCCAGCCGGGTCCGAAGTCGCTGATGACTCCCATCCCGAACCACCCGGCGGCCAGACCCAGCCAGTACCAGCGGGGCATGTCGATCTCGTCGATCACCTGCTGGCGGCTGTGCTCAACCGTGGTCAGGGCGGAACGTGCATCGTTCGCGCCAATCGACTGTGGCATCCAGTTCTCCTTCACTTTCCTGATCGGAAAGTCAGGCTACACTTTCCCACCAGGAAAGCCAAGGCGGCCCTCGTACTAGGCCCTGAAGCGGCTCAGCGCGCGACAGCTCGTCGGCGCTCGTCGACGATCGCCAGCGCGACCAGGACGACCACCACGAAGCCGAGCGTGACCATGCCATTCACCATCGTCGCGAGCGGTACCGCCGCCAGCAGAATGACGACGGTGCCGACGGTCGGCCACGGCATCTCGTGACCGACCCGGATCAGGCAACCGACCAGGCCGACCAGATACAGCGCCGGTCCACACAGCATCGTCAGGGCGCCGGACAGCTCGAGTGCCTCGTTGGGATGGGCGATCACGAGCTCGTCCCCGACTGCCATCAAGACGATGCCGGCGATGATCGGCAGGTGCAGGTACGTGAAGACGTCCCGGCCCAAGGCACCGACCTCGTCGACTCGGCTGCCACTGATCCGGTCGACCAGGATGCGAGCCGTACCCGAGAAGTACAGCCACCACAGCGCCGTCGACGAGACGAAGGCCAGCCCCAACGCCACCGTCACCGATGCGCTCAGCCCGGCGTTCGACGCCGTCACGCCGGTGAGCACGATGCTCTCGCCCAGCGCGATGATGACGAAGAGCTCGAATCGCTCCGCGAAGTGATTGCCGTCGATCTCCCACAGGCGATGCGGCGTGGAGCCCCATCCGGGAAGCCAGAACCGCACCAAGGGACCGGCCAGGTCGACCCCGAGGGCGACCAGCCACAACGGCCAGCGAGCATCGTCGATGATGCCGCCCGCGATCCACAACGGAGCCGACAACACGCTCCACGTCAGGATCTGCCGAAAGTTCTGGTTGAACGGACCCGGCGGCGTCACCACGACGACGAACGCGTTCCGCGCCACCTGCAGGCCCACATAGCTCGCCGCGAACAGCAGCGCTCGAGCTCCGAAGCCTTCCGGAATCGCCACGGCCATCAGCAGGCTGGCCAACATGACCACGATCAGAATCAGGCGTACGGCGTTGGTGTCGGGATCGAACCAGTTCGCCATCCAGGTCGTGTAGTTCCACGCCCAGTAGACCGCGATCAGCATGAGTGCCGTCTGGGCCGCGGCGGTCCAGGTCAGCCCGGCGCCGAGCAGATGGTGCGACAACTGCGTGACCGCGAAGACGTAGACGAGGTCGAAGAACAGCTCGAAGAACGTCGCTCGCTGTTCCCGCCCACGCGGACGGATGTACCGGATGTCGGGGACTACCGTCGGCTCACTGGCGCCTGCCGCCTCAGACACGACCCGAGCCTAGCGCCGCCGGACCGCTGACGGGCGAGCCTGATTGGGATTTTCCCAACTCCTTGGTAGCCTGCCCGCATGCACAGCATCGGGGAGCGGGTGCAGCAGCGCATCGGGCAGGTCTGCCCGACCGCTCGGCACCGCGACATCGCCACCGACATCGGGATGACTCCCGATGCGTTCTCGCGTGCTGTGAACGACAAACGAGCGTTCTCCTCGATCGAGTTGGCTCGCCTGGCCGATCGGCTGGACGCAGATCTGCACTGGCTGATCACTGGTGAGCCGGACCCCCACCGTCTCGTCGTAGCCGCCCGTCACAACTTCGATCACACGACTGGTCGTCGTGAAGTGCCCGGTCGTGACGACGACGATCGGATACTCGAGGACATCGCGCTCGCCTACCGACAGGCGTACCCGAGCCCCACCGTTGCGCCGAGTCTGCCTCCTGATCCAAGTGAGATTCGGTCGCTGCTGGGAGAGGACTTTGTGCGTCCGTTCGCCGAGCGGCTTGAGGAGCGCCTGAGCATCGAAGTCGTCCGGGTCTCTGATCTGTCGACGGACTACTCGTTCGCAGCAGGTGGTCGCCGTGTCATCGCGCTGCAAGCCACGGGCAACTGGTTCCGGGAGAATTGGTCGATCGCGCACGAGTGCGGACACCTTGTCTTGGATCACCACGACGATGGTCTGACCGAAGCCGAGTGGAGTCGGTTCGAGTCGGTCGCCAACGCATTCGCCGCCGACCTGTTGCTTCCCATCGATGTGCTGACCGACATCGGTTGGGACCACGTCGACGCAGCACGCCTAGCCGAGCTGATCTGGCGATGGGGCGTGTCTACGGACGCCCTTGCTCGCCGACTGAACGCCGTGACCGGCTCGGTTCCGGCCGTGGTGCGCGAATGGTCCGAGCAGCCCACCCAGCGGCTCTTGCGTCGCCATTGGGGATCTGAGTCGGGCGAGGATGAGATCACATTGCGGATGGAGTCGGCAGCACAGCGGCGGTTCCCCCTCGTCCTCCAGGAGGCTCACCTGAAAGGCATCGAGTCCGGAGACCTCGGCAAAGGCACTCTGGCCTGGATGCTTGGCATCGAAGAAGGTGCCTTGGAAGTCGATACTCCGTCGGTGTCCGAAGCCGATACCGATGAGCTCACCAAGGCGCTGGGCCTCTGATCCGTGGCCACCCTCCTCTTCCCGGACAACACGGTCCTGATCAACTTCGCGCTCATCAACCGCATGGCCTCCTCGAGAGGTTGGCCAATCGCCATGGTCGATGGTGCGCGTCAGTGGCATCGGAGTGCCAAGCCTCATCCCGCTATGACGGACTCAGTGCCCTTGCCGACGCTGACGCGATCTTCGGGGAACCGCTGTCCCCAGACCAAGCAGAACTCATCGATGCCGCGCTGCTCCGAGCAGAGCTCGCGAGCCCTGGTGATCATCGCCATCAACATCTGGGTGAGGCCGAGACCTTGGCCATCATGCTTCGCCGAAGAGTGACCGGCTTCTTCGTCACCGATGACCGCGACGCCTCGCGACTCGCAACGAAGCACGGCGTTACCGTCGCCACTACCTGGGGACTTCTCCGAGTTGCCTCACGAAAGTGCTGGGTCGATTCAGACTCCATGTGGGGCTACATCCAAACTCTGCGTACGAGCAAACGCGGCAACCCGCCTGGCGTCACCGACCGGGCCTCGTTCGACAAGTGGCTGGCGACTTGAGCCTCGCCTACTGCTTGGCCCAGTAGTCGTCGCGGGACTTGGTCTCGGCGAGCTCCTCGGCACTGGCGAAGCCGGGTGCCATCGAGGCGTCGGTGCCGGCCATGTACTGGTGGTGGTCGATGCCGAGCAGCCGGATCCAGCTCTGCTGGCCGAAGGTCAAGGCGATGAAGCAGCCGAGCTCGACGAGTTCGGGCTCGCTGAAGTGCTCGCCCAGGCGCTGCCAGAGCTTGTCAAGATCCTGCTCGCCCCACGCGATCGCCTGAGCGTACGCGAGGGCGGCCTTCTGCCGGTCGTCGTACTTGTCCGAGGACTCGAAGTTCAGCAGCTCGTCGTACTGCGCCTCCTGCAGTCCGGCGGCTGACGCCTTCATGGAGCGCTGGTTCCCGCAGAACTCGCACTTGACCGTGCGCGAGATGTAGACCCGGCAGAGGTCCTTGATCGCGTGGTCGCAGACGCCCTCGTGGAAGGTCGACTTCCAGGAGTCGGCGAAAGCCCAGAACGCATTCGGCGCATGAGCGCGCACTGCCGAGCTCTCCGGCCGCGGCGTGCCCTCACGGGCGCAGCGGTGCATCTCGTCCTGCATCCGCTCGTCCATGCTCTCCAGCGGGACATAGCTGATGTACGGGTCGGCCATGGCGGTTACTTCCTCTCGTCCTCGCGGACCGGAGGCCGGCAGCTCCCCAGGCGCTGGCCACCTGCCACTTCGGATTCGTCGCGGGCACCCAAACAATCACCATTGGCACTGAATCACGAGCTATATGACGTGTCCAGGGCTTGTCGCGGCACGCGGTTTGTGCTGCGATCAGGGTGGGTACCTGGACTCCGGGAGAATCGACCCCTTGGTCGCCTCCTCGCGGGACGCGTACGCCACAAGGAGGGACACGGGATGAACTGCTACGACAGCGCACAAGATGGTCAGATCGAGGCGGCGCTTGGTGTCTGCACAAACTGCGGCGCCGGAGTGTGTCAGCAACACATGGTGATGGATAAGCGGCGTATCGAAGAGGACTCGATGGCCTCGCCGACGATGGAGGCGACGCGCCAGGTGCTGTGCGTGTCCTGCGACCAGGTGCTCGGGAGCCGGTAACTACCAAGGATCGATAACCGACCACACCGCGGCCGGCCGATCCGATCAGGCCGAATCGGCTGGCTTTGCGGTCGGCAACGTGGCCACGTTGGCCGGCTCGTTGTTGCGCTGGACTCGTTCCAGCGGATAGAGCGGCAGATCCAGGTCGATCGTGAGCGCTTCCTGGTGACGAAGCATGATGCCCTCGCGCAGCGCCCACGGACAGACCTCGGTCGACTTCACGTCAAGGACCGCCATCGTGGTCTCGGCGACAAGCGCGCCGGCGAGGATCTGCTTGGCCCGCGACGACGAGATGCCACGCAGGTTCGCGCGCTCCTTGGCGGGCAGCTCGGCCAGGCGCGGTATCCAGCTGCGTAGATCGTCCAGCGAGATCGTGCGCCTAACGAACGGCCCCTTCCGCTGCGGCGGTGCGCCAGTGAGCCGGGCGAGTTGCTTGAAGGTCTTCGACGTCGCGACCACTCGGCGCGGGTCGGCCTCCCACCGCAGTCGATCGGCGACCTCGCCGAGCGTGTCCCGGATATGGCGACGAGCGCTTTTGATCTGCTTGCCGGCCGGCGGGTCCGACGTCAGGAACTCGTCGGTCAGCCGTCGTACGCCAAGCGGCAGCGAGATGGCCAGGTCCGGGGTCGCGTCTCGCCCGAGCGCCACCTCCATCGAGCCGCCACCGATGTCGAGGAGCAGCAGCCGTCCCGCCGACCATCCGTACCAGCGGTGTACGGCCAGATAGGTGAGCCGTGCTTCGTGTTCGCCAGACAGGAACTGCGGCCGTACGCCGGCGACCGCCTCGATCCGATCCAGCACCTCGTCACGGTTGACCGCGTCCCGGATCGCCGCGGTGACGAACGGGTACAGCTGGTCGACCTGCTGATCGCCGGCCACCCGTACCGCGTGTGAGACCGCATCGGACACCCGCTCGATGCCCGCCGCGCTGATCTCCCCTGCCTCGGTGATCTCCTCACTCAGCAAGGTCGGGTTCTTGACCGCATGGGCAGGCAACGGCGGCGAGCCGGCCGCAAGATCAACGATCTGCAGCTGGGCCGAGTTCGAACCGATGTCGAGGACGCCAAGACGCATCTCCCTGCCGTACCCGATCGGCCGCGATCCAATCTAACCGCCAGCCAGGCTGGGAGTGGTTACGGGCTTACATCCTCATAAGTCGGGCCCACTCGTACCGGCCAGCAGCCGATCGCCCAGCTCAGTCCGGGCGTACAGCACCTGGCGGCCGTCCCGGCGCGAGCGCAGCAGGCCGGCAGCGCGAAGCGCCTGAAGGTGCACGCTGAGGGTCGGCGCCGACAGAGCCAGCTGCGTGGCGGCCTGGGTGGTCGACATCGGCAGGTCCAGCTGGGTCAGCAGTGCGGCCCGGGTGCGACCGAGCACGTCGGCGAGCGCCGTGTCGGCCGGGGCCGGCTGCTCCTCCCACAGCCGACCGACGCCGCGCGGTGAGTACGACACGGTGGGGATGTTCGGCTGCGCGGTCAGCACGATGACGTCGGGCCAGGCGAACGCGCACGGCACCAGCAGCAGGCCGCGGCCCCCGAGGTCGGCGTGGCCCTCGTAGTACTTGACGATCCGCAGTGTCTCGTCGGCGAATGTGACCGAGGGATGCAGATCGAGCATCATCCGGTCGACCCCGCCGTCGGCCAGCCGCTCCAGTCGGTAGGCGATGTCGTCGTGCAGCAGCGCCTCGATCCGGGGCCAGTCCGGTGCGATCGCCGCGCGGTGGTAGGCATCGAGCGCTTCGGTGACGCGGCCGATCCCGGCGTCGGGCTGGTCGACGAGCGACTGGAGCAGCGCCCGCCGTTGTGCCCGGCCCGGGCCTCGCTGGGTGATTCGATGGCCGGCCAGGTGGGCCAGCTCCTTGGCCACCACCTCCGGGTCGGCCGCGGCCACCTGTTCGAGTGCCTCGTCGAACGGGACCGACCGGCGCCGAGGCGACGGCACCAGGAAGTCGGGGATATAGCCGACCGGACGGACCAGCGTGGTCAGCAACTCGAGGTCGCTCTCGGCTACCCGGCCATCGGCGCGATCACGCATCCGGTCGCACCAGGCCCGATGCAGTTGCCGGCCCGGTCGAGCGGCGCCGAGCGGACGCAGGCTGGCGATCGTCTCCCACAGCGGCGAGACCGCGAACCGTACCCGGCTCAGATCGACCGTCGTGACATGCAGATGGATCACACCGGGCTCTCCCTCTGATTCGTTCTCAGCCTAATCGTCGACCTCGGGCCTGGGTCGGACCAGACTCCACCTCATGAGCACGCCAGGGACGGAGAACCTGCTGGAGGCCTACGAGCGACTGCACGTGTTCGGGCCGGAGTACGGCGGGGACGAGGAGGGCAACCACGGCATGACCAACCACGGCCCGATGGCAGTGGAGGTCATGGTGCGTCGGGGCCTCGACATCAACGTCGACCGCTGGCTCGACCGCTACGTGCGCCGGCTCAGCGAGCTGCCGAGCCCGGACACGACCATCCGACCGGATCAGTGGCGGACGGCGCTCGGCGTCGCCGGTCGGCTGCCGAGCTGGACCACGTTCTTCCGTCGCGAGCTACAGGAGCGACCGTGGTCGGACGTGCTCGTCGAGTGGTGGCCGCGGCTGCTGCCCGGCATCGTCGCCGGGTCGACCCACGGCGTGATCCGGGTCGGCCATGCCGTACGAACCCTCCGCGCCAACCCCGATGTCCCGCCGGCCCCGAGACCCTCGATGAGCTCGCGCACGGACTCGCGTTCTGGGCGGCGCGCTACCGCGAGCTGTCCGGCGTCGTGGCCCCGGACGGCCAGCTCTCCGCAGCCGAAGCGTTGTCGGGCGTAACGCGGCTGGACGACCAGAGCGGCCTCATCGCCCACCGGCTCGACCGGCTCGAGCGCAGCCGGGGTTGGACGTCAAGCCTTCGTGCCATGCGACCGGCGACGAGTCCGGACGAGGTGCCCGCTCGGCTCGAGTCGCTCATCGACACCGCTGTCGCGACGTACCTCGGCCACGGCCACAGCTCGCCGGTGCTGCTCGTCCACACCGCGACCGCGCCCAACGCGGTGCGCCACGTGCTTCCGGTGCTGCCGACCGAGCAGTGGGCGCCGAGCCACACGGCGGCCTGGGCCGCGTCGGCCGCGCTGGTCGCCACCTATGCATCGGCCAAGCCCGCGCCACGTACGGACGTCGTCCGCGGCCACGACGGCACGGCTGCGGAGGCTCTGCAGCGGGCCGCCGAGCACGGCGACGAGCACGTGCTGAAGTTCGCCGACACCGCGGTAGAGGCGTACGACCGCACCGGCGACCCCGACCTTCTCGCCGCGACCGGCCACGCCCGCGAGCTCATCCCGACGCCCTGACGGACTACCCACGTGCGGAAGATCAGTGGCTGGCCGTCGCCAGCCGGATCGCGACGCCGACCAGCAGCAGGCCGGTGACCTGCTCGATCCGAGCCTTGACTCGCGGCCGGCGCCGCCACCGGCCGAGCCGATCGACGGCCACCGCGTACAGGCCGAACCAGGTCAGATAGAGCCCGGCGAAGATCGCCGACAGCAACATCGCCTCGCCACGCGGCGATCCGCTGTCGGCGGAGATGAACTGCGGCAGGAAGGTGACGAAGAACAGCGCCACCTTCGGGTTCAGCGCGTTCGACAGGAACCCCTGCCGCAGGTACGCCGTCCGGCGTCGAGGCGCCGACACCGACTCGTACTCGTCTGGCGACCGCCGCGACCGGACCGCCGAGCGCAGCATCTGCACGCCGACCCACAGCAGGTACGCCGCGCCGACGATCTTGAGCACCATGAACGCCTTCGCCGAGGCGAGCAGCAGGGCCGACAATCCGACTGCAGCGAAACTCGCGTGGACCGTCAGACCGAGGACACCGCCGAACATCGTCAGGAGACCGGCCGACCGGCCGCCGACCAGAGCGTTGCGGGTGATCAGCGCCTGATCCGGTCCGGGCAACATGATCAGCACGAGGGCTGTGATCGCGAAGGTCGTCATGACCACGAGCGTGACGGCGCACGACTGATAAGTCCAATGTCAAAATCCTTGATAACCCATAGCTAGAATCTATGAATGCTGACCCTCGTCCAGCTCCGAGTCATCGACGCGGTCCGGCGCCACGGATCGGTCACCGCGGCCGCAAAGGAGCTCCACTACACCCAGCCCTCGATCAGCCACCACCTTGCCCGGCTCGAGGCCCAGACCGGCGCCCAGCTGCTCCAGCGGGTGGGTCGCGGGATCCGGCTCACCGAAGCCGGCCGCCTACTGGCCGAGCGGGCCGCCGAGATCATCGGCCGGGTCGACTCCGCGAGCGCTGAGCTCTCCACGCTGGTCGGCCTGAACGCCGGCCGAGTCCGCCTGGCCGGCTTCGGATCCGTGATGAGCTCGCTGGTGCCGGACGCGGCAACCCTCCTCGCCAAGCAGCATCCCGGACTCCAGCTCGGCCTGACCGACACCCATCCCGAGGACGCGCTGGAACAGCTACGAGCCGGCCAGGTCGACGTCGCCGTCATCTTCCGCTACGACGACACCGCTCCGGAGGACGACGACATCCGCCTGGTCCACCTGCTCGACGATCCGCTCTATCTGCTCACGACCGGCGGCGGAACCACCCTCGCCAAGCACAAGGACACGCCCTGGATCGGCGGCTGCGAGCGATGCCGTACGCATCTGGTCCAGATGTGCGAAAGCGCCGGCTTCTCGCCCCGCCTGGCGTACACCACCGACGACATGGTCGTCATGCAGTCCCTCGTCGCCGCCGGCATGGGGGTCACGACGATCCCCGGACTCGCCCTGCGCGCCCACCACAATCCAGCGATCACCGCGACCGAGCTGCCGACCCCACCTCGACAGATCCTCGCCGCCACGTACGGCGACCCGCCTGATCCGCCGGCGACCGCTGCTCTCCTGGCCGCGCTGACCCAAGCGGCAGCCGGCTGAGAGCTCCCTGCGCCAGGCATGGACCGAACCCACGTGGGTACCGACGAGTGGGGTAATGAAGGGGAGAATGGCGACCCGGCCCGCATCCTGGCTACCCCAGCGGTAGGCAGTTTGTGTGGGCGCGCGGCGGGCCGGGTCGCTATTCGTACTCGGGCCAGGGAGCGCAAGGCATCCTGAGTAGGTGCAGCGACTGCGGCTGGCCACCTTCAACCTCAAGCACGGTGCACCGGCTCGAGGGCATCGAGGAGACTCCGAGGCGGTCGCCGTCGCGTGTGCCGCTCTCGAGGCCGATCTGCTCGCCCTCCAGGAGGTCGACGTCGGCCTGCCACGCTCCGGTCATGCCGATCTGGCGACAGCGGCAGCGCAGGAGTCCGGCATGAGTGTCGTCTTCGGCCCGACCATGCAGATTCGCGGCGGACAGTACGGGAACGCGTTGCTGGTGCGAGGCGAGATCGAGGGCCACGAGGTCGCGGAGCTGGCCGGTGCGAGCGGGATCGAGCCGCGCAACGCGATCCTGGCCACGGCTCGGATCGGTGGACAGCGGCTGTCTGTCGCGGCCACCCATCTCGCGACTCAGAGCGACATCGGCAAGAAGCAACTGTCGCAGGCCATCGGCAAGCTCCAAGGCATGCCGGAGCCGTGGGTACTGATGGGCGACCTCAACCTGACGACCGACGACGTACTCGCCGACCCGTTGCTCGAATCGATGGAGCTCGTCGGCGGACCGCCGACGCATCCAGCGTGGCGGCCACGGAGGCGGATCGATCACATCGCGATCCGCGGACTGACGCTCGACGCCGACAGCGTGCAGACCGTTCGGTCACGTCACGTCAGCGACCACATCGCTTTGGTCGCCGATGTGGTGACTCGTCACTAAGCGGTCGCTACCCAGAGCGAACGGTCGAAGAACACTCGTCGCCGGGGCTCCCGCCGTCCTTGACCGACGTACGACGCCGACGTTGACTGAGGGCAAAGGCATCTCACGAGGGAGACAGCATGTCGGGCAAAGTGGTGCACTTCGAGATTCCGTTCGAGGACGGCGACCGGGCGCGGAAGTTCTACGGTGAGACGTTCGGATGGCAGCTCATGCCCATGCCAGAGATGAGCTACACGATCGTGATGACCGGGCCGAGCAGCCCCGAGGAGGGCCCGACCGAGCCGGGCTTCATCAACGGCGGGATGTTCGAGCGCAGCGACGAGTTCCCGGGCAAGGGACCGACCGTCGTGATCGACGTACCGAGCGTCGACGACGCGTTGCGCCAGGTCGAGGCGGCCGGCGGCAAAGCCATGGGCGACAAGATGGCCGTCGGCGACATGGGCTTCGCCGGCTATTTCACTGACACCGAGGGCAACCTGATTGGGCTGTGGGAGACCGCCTGAGCAGTCAGCGGCCAAGCACTGTCAGACCCCCGCGTACACAATGGGTGGCGTGGTGACGACGCCCGCGCCCGCTGCTGAGCGACGGCTGCCCACGGCTGGCCGGCTCGTCGGGCTCCATCCCGCCGTGGCGGAGTGGTTCGGCCGCCGCTTTCCGGACGGCCCGACCAAGCCGCAGTCACAGGGCTGGCCGCACATCGCGGTCGGCCACGACACGCTGATCGCCGGGCCCACCGGGTCGGGCAAGACGCTGGCCGGGTTCCTCGTGTCGATCGACGCGATGTACCGAGCTCACGAGGCCGGCGACGACGTCTCGAACGTGACCCGCGTGGTCTACGTATCGCCACTCAAAGCGCTCGCGGTCGACATCGCCGAGAACCTCGAGCGACCGCTGGTCGAGATCGCCGAGGTGGCCGGCGAGCTCGGCTACGCGCCACCGGACATCCGGGTCGCCGTCCGTACCGGCGACACGACCAGCTCGCAGCGCGCCACGATGCTGCGGCGGCCACCGAGCTTCGTCGTGACGACACCGGAGTCGCTCTATCTCCTGGTCACCAGCGAGCGCGGCCGCCAGGCGCTGCGTACCACCGAGACCGTGATCGTCGACGAGATCCACGCCGTCGCGCGAGACAAGCGGGGCGCTCACCTGGCCCTCACGCTCGAGCGGCTGGAAGCGCTGTGCGAGCGGCGGCCGGTACGCATCGGGCTGTCGGCCACGCAACGCCCGATCGAGATGGTGGGCCGACTGCTCGTCGGCGACCGGCAGCCGCCCGACATCGTCGACGTCGGACACCAACGCGATCTCGATCTCGCACTCGAGCTGCCCGAGGGCGAGCTGGAAGCGGTCGCCTCCGCCGAGCAGATGGGCGACATCCTCGACCGCATCGCCGCCCATGTCGAGCAGCACCAGACCACGCTGGTGTTCGTCAACACGCGCCGGATGGCCGAGCGCCTCGCCCACGAGCTGGGCGAACGGGTCGGTGTGGAGTGCGTCGCCGCCCACCACGGCAGCCTGTCCAAGGAGCGCCGCTACCGCATCGAGTCGCGGCTGCGAGCCGGTGATCTCAAGGCGCTGGTGGCGACCGCCTCGCTCGAGCTGGGCATCGACATCGGGCCGGTGGAGCTGGTCTGTCAGATCGGATCGCCGCGCAGCATCGCCACGCTGCTGCAGCGGGTCGGTCGGTCCAATCACAGCCGGGCCGGCACTCCGAAGGGTCGTCTCTACCCGATGACCCGCGACGAGCTCGTCGAGTGCACGGCGCTGCTGACCGCGGTGCGATCCGGCCGGCTCGACTCGATCGTCGTGCCGCTCCTCCCGCTCGACATCCTCGCCCAGCAGCTCGTCGCCGAGGTCGCCGCCCGCGAGTGGCGGGTCGACGAACTGTACGACCTCGTACGCCGGGCCGCCCACTACAACGGGCTCACTCGTACCCAGTTCGACGAAGTGCTGGCGCTGGTCAGCGACGGAGTCGAGACCGGGCGCGGCAAGCGCGGCGCGTACCTCCATCACGACCGGATCAACGGCGAGGTGCGACCCCGTCGGAGCGCCCGGATCGCGGCTGCCACATCCGGCGGCGCGATCCCCGAGATCGGCGACTATCGAGTGGTCGCCGAGCCCGACGACACGTTCATCGGCACCGTGAACGAGGACTGGGCGATCGAGTCGATGGCCGGCGACGTCTTCATGCTCGGCACCCACTCGTGGCAGATCCGGCGCGTCGAGTCGGGCATCGTCCGGGTCCGCGACGCCGGTGACACGCCACCGTCGGTGCCGTTCTGGGTCGGCGAGGCGCCGGCTCGTACCGACGAGCTGTCCGAGGAGGTGTCCGAGCTCCGTCGGCGGGTAGACGCCAGTCTTGCGGTCGGCGATCCGGATGGCGCTCGGGCGTGGCTCCGCTCGGCCGCCGGCATCGACGCCGACGCCGCCTCGATGATCGTGGACTACATCGCAGTCGGCCGCGCGGCGCTGGGGGTGACGCCGACGCAGCAGACGCTCGTGGTCGAGCGGTTCTTCGACGAGACCGGCGGCATGCAGCTCGTGATCCACTCGCCGCTCGGCGGGCGGATCAATCGCGGTCTAGGCCTGGCGCTGCGCAAGAAGTTCTGCCGTACCTTCAACTTCGAGCTGCAAGCCGCCGCGACCGACGACGCTGTGGTCCTGTCACTCGGCCCGCACCACAGCTTCCCGCTCGACGAGGTCGTCCGCTACCTCAACAGCCGCACGATCCGCCAGACGCTTGAGCAGGCCATCCTCGACAAGCCGATGTTCCAGTCACGCTGGCGGTGGACCCTCAATCGGACCCTGCTCGTGCTGCGCTTCCGCAGGGGCCGCCGCAATCCGCCGCCGATCCAGCGCATGGAGTCCGACGACCTGATGGCCGCCGTCTTCCCCGACGCAGCGGCCTGCCAGGAGAACGTGAGCGGTCCGATCGAGCTGCCGGATCATGTGCTCGTACGCCAGACCGTCGAAGACACGCTGCACGAGGCGATCGACATCGACGGGCTGATCGAGACGTGGCGACGCATCGAGGCCGGCTCGGTCGTTGTGCACTCGATCGACACGACCGAGCCGTCGGTGCTGGCCCACGAGATCCTGACCGCCCGCCCGTTCGCTTTCCTCGATGACGAGGATGAGATCCAGAACCGGCGTACGAGCGCGGTGCCGCTGCCTCGCGGCCTGTCGACCGATCTCACTGCGATCGGCCAACTCGATCCGGCGGCGATCGCCCTGGTGCATGACGAGGTACGGCCCGCTCCCGTCACGGCCGACGACCTGCACGACCTGCTGTCGTCGCTCGTCGTGACCCGGGCGCGGGACGACTGGGGCGCGCTGTGCGATGAGCTCGTGTCGCGGGGTCGTGCGCAGTCGATCTCGCACGACGGGTCGGTGCTGTGGTGCACGACCGAGGGGCGGGGTTTGGCGGCGGGTGCTCTGGCCGGCGACGACTCGGCGGTTGCCGCGGCGGTGCGCGGACACCTCGAGATCAGCGGCGTGACGACCGTCGACGCGTTGACTGCCGCCACGTGCCTGCCGCCGGCTCGGATCACAGCCGGGCTGCTCGCCCTGCAGACCGAGGGGTTCGCCTTCCAGGGCCGCTACTCCGACGGCTCCGGCAACGTGGAGTGGGTCGCTCGGCGCCTGCTGACGCGGATGCATTCGTACTCCCGCAAGTCGCGCCGCAAGGCCGTCACGTCGGCGACGCCGCAAGACTTCATGCGCTTCCTGCTGCACTGGCAGCACGTCGCCCCCGGCACCCAGCTCGTCGGCGAGGCCGGGCTGCTCGCCGTCCTTGAGCAGCTCCAAGGCTATGAGGCCGCGGCAGTCGCCTGGGAGCCCGAGATTCTCGGCCGTCGACTCCGCCACTTCGAGCCGGCCTGGCTCGACCAGCTGTGCCACGAAGGCACCGTCGCCTGGCTCCGCCTGACGCCGAGCGACCGCGACCCCTCTGCGCCCCCCGGATCGCCATCGCGCTCGACACCGATCTCGGTCGTACTCCGGTCCGATCTGCCATGGCTGCTCGCAGCGGCTCGCCACGAGGTCGACGCCGCCTTGCCCGCGGCCGGCGCGACCGCCGAGATCCTCGAGGTGCTCCAAGCCCGCGGAGCCTGCTTCGCCGCCGAGCTGGCCGACGCGACGAACCGAACGCCAGACGACATCGAGCAAGGGCTGTGGGACGGGATATCCAGAGGATTGCTGATGTCCGACGGGTTCGGCGCGATACGAGCGAGGGTGTCACGTGACCGGCGCCGCCCCCAGCAGCACCCGTACCGCGCCGGCCGCAGGTCTGCATTGCGCCGCGCCTCTCGCAGCTCCGCCGCGGCCGCCGGCCGATGGGCACCCGTCTCGTCGCTCGTGCCGGACGACGACACCTGGGACCGTGAGGAACTCGCCGAAGCCGTCGCCGAGCAGTTGCTCACCCGCTGGGGAGTCGTCTTCCGCGACCTCGCGATCCGCGAATCAGTTCGTCTGCCGTGGCGCGACATCCAATGGGCGCTTCGCCGCCTCGAAGACCGTGGCCTGATCCGCGGCGGACGGTTCGTCAGCGGCTTCACCGGCGAGCAGTACGCCCTGCCCGAGGCAATGGAGCAGCTCGCCCACACCCGCAAGCTGCCCCCGACCGGCGAGCGCGCGACCGTCAACGCCACCGACCCACTCAATCTCGTCGGCGTAGTCGTCCCCGCCACGGCCATCCCCAGCGTCCACACCAAAGAAGTCACCTACGTCGACGGCATTGCGACCGTGGACCAGCAGACCAGCGACCGTGGACCAGCAGACCAGCGACCGTGGACCAGCAGACCAGCGACCCTCGCCAGGCAGGCTGACGGCTCCAGGCCTTAGACAACTTGCAACCGTCGTCAGGTCTTGAGCCACGGCCCTGCAGCCCCGTCTCAGGCGGCCCCGGACCCGGTCCGCGCGGCTCCCGATACGGCTTGCCGCAAATCGCGCATTCCACGATTGACTCGCCGGTCTTGTTCGGGATGTTGGTCCACGAGTGCCGTCCGAACCAGCAACGCAGTGGCTTCATCAGAATGCCTCCTCCATCGGGGACAGCTCATCTGCCTCCAGGCTGGTCGTAAGACGGTCGGGCTCCGTCTGGAAACGCCCTATCTTCGCCACGACACGAGGCGCACGTCCCTGCGGCATGCTGGCGTTTGGCTGCGGGGTGAGCGGAGAGTATGCGTGTGAGCGACGAGAACCGAACGCCGCGCGACGATGGATACACGATGCCGGCGGAGTGGGAGACACACGAGGCGTGCCTGATCGAATGGCCCACGCTGACCCGACGAGACTTCTGGGCTGTCCGGTTCGAGGAGGCGCAGCGAGACTATGCGGCGGTGGCCACGGCGATCGCCGCGTTCGAACCGGTCGTCATGGTATGCGACCCGGAGCAGCAGGCGGACGCGCGTCGGTACTGCGGCGAGGGCGTCGAGATCCTGCCGATACCGATCGACGACTCGTGGATGCGGGACAACGGGCCCATCTTCGTACGAAGCAGCTCCGGCCGAGTGGCTCTCGTCGACTTCGGGTTCAACGCCTGGGGTGGCAAGTTCCCTCCGTGGGACAAGGACGCCGAGGTCCCCAAACGCATCGCCGCCCATCTCGGGGTGCGTCGCTATGAGGCACCGTTCGTACTCGAGGGCGGCTCGTTCTTCGTCGACGGAGAGGGCACGCTCATCACCACCGAGCAGTGCCTGCTGAGCCCCAACCGCAACCCTACGATGTCGCGGGAGGAGATCGAGCAGGGACTCCGCGACTACCTCGGCGTCGATGCGATCGTCTGGCTCGGGCTCGGCCATTCGACCGACCGGGACACCGACGGCCACATCGACGGCATCGCCCCTTACGTGGCACCGGCCACGGTCGCGCTCCTCGCGCCGGACGACCCGGCCGATCTCGACCACGAGCGCGGCCAGGACAATCTGGAGCGGCTGCGACGCGCGCGAGACGCTAGGGGTCGCGCGTTCGAGGTGATCCCGTTCGAGACTCGGCCCGCGGGCGTCGTCCCGTACCTGAACTTCTATCTGCCCAACGGTGGCCTGATCGTCCCCGTCGCGGACCGGCCCGAGGACGAGCAGGCCCTCGAGCAGATCGCGAGGCTGTTCCCGGATCGAGAGTTGGTGTCCGTGCCGGGACGTTGCCTCACCTACGGCGGCGGTGGGCCGCACTGCATCACCCAACAGATCCCGGTCGGCACCCCGGAGCCCGGATAGATGTATCTGAACCCGACCGAAGAGGACCGCCTGCGGGTCTTCACCGCGGCTGAGTTGGCCCGGCGTACGCTCGCCAGCGGGCTCAAGCTCAACGCACCCGAAGCCACGGCGTTGATCTGCGACGAGATGCACATGGCAGCGCGGGCCGGCGCCTCGTACGACGAAGTGGCCGAGACCGGGAGGACGGCCGTTGGGCTCGATCAGCTGATGGCGGGGATCCCCGATCTCATCGACGAGATCCGGGTGGAGGTGCTCCTCGACGAGGGGAGCCGGCTCATTGTGCTTCGAGGACTGTGGCGATGACCGAGCCGATCAAACTGGCCCAGGGCCGCGAGCGGATCCGGCTCTTCGTCAAGAACACGTCGAGCCGCATCGTGCGAGTGTCGTCGCATTACCCGTTCTGGCGAACGAACGAGCGACTGCACTTCGACCGCGAAGCGGCGCGGGGGTTCCGGCTCGACATCCCGTCCGGCGGATCCGTGCGGTTCGACCCAGGCCACACGAAGGAGGTCGTCCTCGTGCGCTACGGAGGTCGAGGAGGCTTGGATGGCTGAGCTCTCGCACGAGGAGTACACCAAACGTTACGGGCCGACCACGGGCGATCGGGTCCGGCTGGGCGACACCGGCCTCTGGGTGCGGGTGGAGGACGACCAGGTCGGATTCGGCGACGAGCCCATCTGGGGGTACGCCAAGAACTTCCGCTCACGGATGACCCAGTTCGACCGAGCCACCTCCGACAGCGAACTCGACATGCTGATCGCCGGAGTCCTGGTCATCGACCCAATCTTGGGCGTCGTGAAGACGAACATCGGGATCAAGGAAGGGCGGATCGTCGGCACCGGCCCGGCCGGCAGCCCCGACATCAGCGACGGCATCGAGCTCACGATCGGGCCGAACACCTGGCCGATGAACGGGTACGGCCTCATCGCCACGGCGGGCGGCATCGACAGCCACGTCCACCTCATCACGCCCCGGCTCGTTCCGGTGGCACTGTCCGCCGGGGTGACGACGCTGATCACCGCGGGGTTCGAGGAGCCGCCGTACCTGATGGACAAGACCTTCCGGGCGTTCGAGGGCTTGCCGGTGAACCTCGGCCTCCAGGCCAGTGCGCGCACGAATGTCCCGGGACCGGCCGAACGGATCATCGAGCTCGGGGCCTGCGGCCTGAAGATCCATGAAGATTGGGGCGCCTATCCCGAAGTCGTCGACGCCACGCTGCGCCTGGCCGACGCACAGGACGTGGCGGTGTGCCTCCACACCGACGGGCTGAACGAGTCATGCCAGCTCGAGGACACCGTCGACGCGATCGCGGGGCGCGCCGTACACGCCTACCACGTCGAGGGAGCGGGAGGCGGTCACGTGCCGGACCTGATCGGCCTCGTACGAGAGCCGAACATCGTGTGTTCGTCGACAACGCCGACCATCCCGTACGGCCGGTCAACCGCGGCGGAACACCTCGACATGATCCTCGCCGTCCACGGCGGCTCCGCCGACTTCCCCGACGACATCGAGGCGGCGCGGGAGCGGATCCATCCGTCAACGATGGCCGCCGAGGGCCCGCTGCACGACCTCGGCGCCATCTCGATCATCAACAGCGACTCCCAAGGGATGGGCCGGATCGGCGAGACCATTCGCCGCACTTGGCAGTTGGCCCACGTGATGAAGGCGTCGGCGGGGCATCATGCCGACGATGACAATGAGCGCGTCCTTCGGTATCTAGCCAAGTACACGATCGAGCCCGCCATGACCCACGGCATCGACGCCGAGGTCGGCTCGCTCAGGCCTGGCCGAATGGCGGATATCGTCCTCTGGCGTCCGAGTCATTTCGGGGTCAAACCGGAGCTGATCCTGAAGGCCGGGCACTTCGCATGGTCGGCGCTCGGCCTCGGAAATGCCTCGGTCGAACTGGCGGAGCCGGTCCGCTACGGAGCTCACTGGGGAGCATCGCACGGCGCCGCCCCCGCACTGGCGACGACGTTGGTCTCCCGCGCGGCTCTCGAGGCTGGCATTCGGGAGCGCCTCGGGAGTCGCCGGCGCTTCACCGCAGTCCACGGAACACGCTCGGTCGCTCGGGCATCGCTCGTGCGGAACAAGGAAGTGGTTCCGATTGAGATCGATCCCGACAGCGGGGCCGTCACCCTGGAGGGCAAGGTCCTCGCTGTCGACCCCGTCACCGAGGTGCCCCTCAGCCGCCGCTACCTGCTCGCGTAGCACAACGGCCGAGGGCCGCCTACGAGCCGCCTTCCGGATCTACGTCGCAGAGACCTCAACGGCTGCCACGGCACTGACTTGACTGGAGGGATTCGAGCTCTCAATCTTTTGATCCGTAGGGGGTCGATCACCGCCGATTCCAGCTCACTTCAGGCGTAGCGAGTCGTCCCCGAACCCGCTCTGGCCGCCTCAAACCACGGGCTTTGACAGCGTTTCATTCCACAAGTCATTCCACAGAGTCGGCAGGTCGCGATGCCGCGTTCGCGCCCCTACCCTCTGCGCTGCTTTGGGGACGCCAATACGGCGCTGGCCTGACCGCCGCAGCGACAGCGATCTGGGTGCTCCCGCCGACGGTCGTCGGTGCAGTTGGCTTTGCGATCTACCATCTGCTTGAGCAGATCATCTCCCTTGTGCCCCCGCAGGATCGCTAGCAACGAGCCGATCAGGTACCGACACTTCTAGACGGGCCTCCGTCAAGGACGCTGCTCACTCTCCGAGGTCGTCTGGGTGGTCGATGTGGCGTCCGGGTGGCATCGCCATGACGGCTCCGATCATCAGTATCCCCACCACGGCGACCGCGACGAACACGTCATGGGTGGCGCTGGCGATCGTCGCCGGTGACGCGCCGGCCACCAGGCTGGCGTTCGCCAGGGCGCCACAGACCGCAACTCCGATGGCGCTGCCCAGGGTTCTGCTGAACATGGCGGCGCCGGTCACGACGCCGCGGTCGGCCCATCCGACCGCGGACTGCATCGCGACCAGGGTGGGACTGGCCACGAGTCCGAGGCCGACGCCGATGAGGAAGCACCACAGCGCCACCTGCCACACGTGTGAATCCGGACCCAACGCCAGCAGCGGCAGCGTGCCGGGCACCAGTGCGGCCAGACCGATGAGCGAGGTGTTGCGGAATCCGATCCGAAGAAACAGCCGTCCGGAGTTGCTGGCGGCCAGCGGCCAGCCGATGCTCATCGCGCCCAGGGCCAACCCGGCGACCAGGGGTCCGTGGCCGAGCACGCCTTGCACAAAGGTCGGTACATAGGAGACGAGCCCGATCAACAGCGCCCCGACCCCGAGTTGCACCAGGTTGCCCCAGGCCAGCAGGCGTCTGGTCAGGATCCACGGCGGCAGCACCGGTTCGGACGCCCGGCGTTGGGTCAACACAAACCCGACCAGCACGAGCAGCCCGAACACCGGGACGCCGACACCCCACACCGACGTCCACTCCCAGGCGACCCCGCCGTCGAGCAGTCCCAAGACGATCACGGCCGACCCGATGCTCAGCAACGCCGAGCCGAGGTAGTCGACGCGGTGTGGGCGTGGGGTCACGGCTTCGTGGAAGTGCCGGCGAAGCATCCACACCGCCAGCACGCCGATCGGCAGATTGACGAAAAAGATCCAGCGCCACGAGACGTACTCGGTGAACAGGCCACCGATCAACGGACCGACGACCGACGACATCCCCCAAACACTGGCGATATAGCCCTGAACCTTGGCCCGCTCGGCGACGGTATAGATGTCTCCCACGATCGTCATCGCGGCCGGTTGGATGGCGCCCGCGCCCAAGCCCTGCACCGCCCTCGCCACGATGAGGGCCGGCATACTCCAGGCCAGCCCGCACAGGATCGATCCGACTAGGAACAGGCCAATACCGACCAGGATGATCGGCCGCCGGCCCACCATGTCCGACAGCCGGCCGTAGATCGGGACGGTAGCGGCCTGGGACAGGAGATAGGCGGAGAACAGCCACGGAAACTGGGTGTAGCCACCAAGATCGGCCACGATCGTGGGCACCGCGGTGGCAAGCACAGTCGCCTCGAGCGCGATCAGCGCGATCGTGATCATGACCGCTGCAAGGACCGGCCCACGCTCAGACCTCAACCCAACGCTGGCTCGCGTCACCTCCCTCGAGCCGACCCCAGTCCTCCGCACGGCACCCATCCTGCCTTCAGACACAAACAGCTTGCCGCCACCACCGAACACGCCGAGCCGCTGGGACACCACAAGGCGGCCATCACAATGCTGGCCGCCAAGGTGGTCGAGCGTCCCATCCGTTGCTCAACCGCAACCGGCCAGCGGGCGAATCAAGCGACGACGCGGTGCGCTTCCGGGTGGTTGAGCTCAGGTCGGGGCAGTGCCCCTTGTGTGGCCTGGCCGGGCGAGGATGAGTGCATATCCTTGGCCGCCGCCTCCGCAGAGTGTGGCGGCGCCGTAGTCGGTGCCGCGTCGGTTTATCTCGTGGACGAGGGTGACGGCCATCCGGGCTCCGGTGGAGCCGAGCGCGTGCCCGAGGGCGACCGAGCCACCGTTCACGTTCACGACCTCTTCGCTGGCGCCGAGCATGCGTGTGGCGTGCAGCGCAACCGAAGCAAACGCCTCGTTGATCTCGAGCAGACCGAGCGCGTTCACATCCAACCCGGCCTTCTCGAGCGCTTTGTTGAGCGCGATGGCCGGAACCGTGTGGAGGTACGAGAAGCGATCGGCGCACATGCCGTGCGTCAGTATCTCGGCCAGTGGTTGGAGGCCGAGCGCCTCGGCCCGCTCGGCGCTGGTGACAAGGAGCGCCGCTGCACCGTCGGCGAGTTGTGAGGCGTTGCCGGCCGTGATTGTGCCGTCGCGGCTGAACGCAGCCGGAAGTTTCGCCAGCGTGTCGGGTGTCGTTTCGGGCCTGATGCCTTCGTCCTGCGCGACCGGGGAGTCCGTGTCACGTGTCCGGTCGGTCTGAACTGCGACGATCTCATCGTCGAATCTTCCCGACTCCCGGGCCGTGGCCGCGCGCTGATGGGAGCGGGCCGCCCACGCATCCTGCGCCTCCCGCGAGATGTCGAGGGCCGCGTTCACCTCGTCGGAGGACTCGCCCATGTGTTGTCCGGTGAAGGTCGACCAAAGGCCGTCGTGGATCATCGCGTCCACCATGTGGCCGTCACCCATCCGGGCTCCCCAGCGGGCCTTGGGCAGCAGGTACGGCGCGTTGGTCATCGACTCCATCCCGCCCGCGACGACTGTGTCGAGCTCTCCCGCGCGGATCATCTGGTCGGCCAGTGCCACGGCCGTCAGGCTCGACAGGCAGACGTTGTTGATGGTGATTGCGGGCACTTGCTGGGGGAGCCCTGCGGCGATGGATGCCTGTCGTGCGGTGATCTGGCCGGCGCCAGCTTGGAGCACCTGACCCATCACGACCCAGTCGATCTCCTCCGGCGCGATGTTCGCTCGCCCGACGGCCTCGCCGATCACGGTCGCGCCGAGGTCGACCGCCGAGCGGCTCCGCAGCGCCGAGCCGTACTTGCCGACCGGCGTTCTGACCGCCGAGACTATGACCGAGCGTCGCACGCGTGGATCCTCCGTACGACGCAGTCTACGGTCGGCATCGAGCAGGGCGGCCGAGCGGGATGGAACGGGGAGAGGTGCGGCCGATGCCCCAAGCGCAGCTTCTCGTGATAGGCGCCGGTCCGTACGGCCTGTCGACCGCGGCCCTTGCGCAAGACCGCGGAATCCAGACGACGGTCGTCGGTCATCCGATGAGCTTTTGGCGACAGCACATGCCCGAAGGCATGTTCCTGCGTTCGGGCGTGGACTGGCACCTCGACGCCGGCGGCGAACACACACTCGCTGCGTTCGTCGAGGACCGAGCGATCCCCCGAGAGGACCTCGACCCGATCCCGCTCCAGACATTCCTGGACTACTGCGACTGGTTCCGCCGGATGAAACGGCTCACGGTGCGCGAGGAAATCGTCACTGACCTCACCAAGCCAGACAGCGCGTTTGACGCCACACTGGCCGGGGGCGACCACATCCTCGCCGACGCCGTTGTGTGCGCACCCGGCATCCGCCACTTTACGAACCGTCCCGACTGGGCCACATCCATCCCAGACGCGCTCGCGGCCCACACCTGCGACCTCGTGCGTTTCGACGAGCTCGCCGGCGCACGCGTGCTGATCGTCGGCGGCCGGCAAAGCGCCTACGAGTGGGCGGCGTTGATCCGAGAACACGGCGCCGAGCGGATCGACCTGGTGCACCGTCACGAGGTTCCGCGATTCGAGCGGGTGAGCTGGAAGTTCATCGATGCTCATGTCGAGCGCACGATCGAGTCCCGTGGATACTGGCGCCATCTCCCGAAGGCAGAACAAGACCAGATCGGACGTCGCTTCTGGGAGGTTGGCCGGCTCACGCTGGAGCACTGGCTGACACCGCGCCTCAACTGGTCGGGCATACACCGCTGGCCCGGCACCGAAGTCGTCCATGCCGACACCTCCGACGACGGGAATCAGCTCCACGTAGTGCTGTCGAACGCGCAGCGCCTGACGGTCGACCGCGTCGTCTTCGCGTCGGGCTATCGGGCCGACCTGACCCGAGTCCCATACCTGGAAACGCTGATCGAAGACATCCAGCTCGCCGACGGCTTCCCAGTCCTCGACGAAACCTTCGGCACCACCATCCCCGACCTCTACATCACCGGCTTCTCCGCCACACGGGACTTCGGTCCCTTCTTCGGCTTCGTCAAAGCCTCACCCGCCGCAGCAACACTCATCGTCCGCAAGCTCACATCACACAACTGAGCCGCCCGGATCGAGAGCCACCGAAAGCCGAACGCCAGCTCGTCCGCGACGCCCGATCCCAGCAGGGCTACGAGAGAAAGTCACCACCTCGCTGCGCGGGTGACTGCCACGCCTCGACGTTCGAGGTGGCGGCCCTCTACCGCCTCGCGACTTGACCGCATGACGGCTTCGCCGACCCAGAAAGTCGCACCACGAGGCGCTGGCGCCCGGCGTCGGAAATTACGTTTTCGCAGTTCAGCGGCACGCTCGGAGGGCTTCGAACCCCCGGCCCTTGATCCGTAGCGCCGCCACAGCGCGGTCGGGGGCCTCCCCCCGACCGGCCGCCTGTGACCAACGGGGTGTCCGGGTACCCGCTAGCCCGCGGCCTCGGCGACCTCGGCGTAGTGGCGCAGCATGCCGCCCCAGGCGTCCGGGGCCTCGAAGGTCTCCTGCATCTTGGCTGCGTCGGCGCCGTAGGCCTCCAGGTCGCGGTGCTCTAGCTCGACGAGCGTGCGGCCGTCGTCGGTCGGTGTGAACCGCACCTCGATGGTCGTCACCAGGTCGTCGTGGAAGGCCCAGTCGGCGCCGATCTGCCAGGTGACGGTGAAGCCGTTGGGGGCGTCGTAGGCGGTCACCACGCCGGTCCGCGTCTGGGAGCCGTCGGTGTGCTTGGTGTACCAGCGACCGCCTACGAACGGCTCGACGATCACCTGCTCGATCGGCGCCTCACCGATGTGGTGACCCTCCGGCCACCAGGACGTCATCTCGTCGGTGAACACCTCGAAGCGGCGCTGCTGGTCGAGGTCCACGGAGACGCTCACGCGCAC
>Ga0209382_10001145_pt1 | contig 42590 bp, 41 predicted proteins | sample SoiMetdeltSBSDD5_FD_187599 | JGI IMG/M metagenome (GOLD analysis project Ga0209382, IMG submission 187599) | Bulk soil microbial communities from a Populus tree surrounding site in Tennessee, USA - Soil MetaG P. deltoides SBSDD5 (SPAdes) (version 2) | ecosystem: Environmental > Terrestrial >... | reverse complement strand
CCAGCGCCGCGCCGCCCTGGCCGTCGGCCTGACGCTGGGGCAGGCCTATCGTTACGTGCTGCTGCCGATGGCCTATCGCATCGTGCTGCCTCCGCTCACGTCCGAGTTCCTGAACACCCTCAAGAACACCTCGGTCGCGCTGACGATCGGGCTGCTCGAGCTGACATCGCGCGCGCGGGCGATGCAGGAGTTCTCGTTCCAGGTGTTCGAGGCGTTCGCCGTGGCGACCGTGCTCTACCTGATCCTGAACCTGCTGGTGGTGGTGGCCATGCGCTGGCTCGAGCGCAGCGTCGCGGTACCGGGCTTCATTGCCGGAGCGCGGTAGGCGGCCATGTTCACCAACTTCGATTTCGGGGTGATCTGGAACGCCCTGCCCTACCTCTTCCTCGATGGCATGGTGTTCACGCTGCAGCTCACCGTGCTGGCGGCGGCGGGCGGCATCGTGCTCGGCACACTGATCGCCATGATGCGGCTGTCGAGCTTCGCGCCGCTTTCGATGCTCGCCGCGGGGTACGTCAATCTGGTGCGGTCGCTGCCGCTGGTGCTGGTCATCTTCTGGTTCTACTTCCTCATCCCGTGGGTGTGGCAATGGGTGACGGGTGCCGAGCGACCGGTTCCGGTGGGCGCCTTCCTCTCGGCGCTGATCACCTTCACGATGTTCGAGGCGGCCTACTACGCCGAGATCATGCGCGCCGGCATCCAGTCGGTGCGCAAGGGGCAGGTCGGGGCCGGCTACGCGCTGGGCATGAGCTACCGCCAGGTCATGGGCTTCGTCGTGCTGCCGCAGGCCTTCCGCAACATGCTCCCCGTGCTGCTGACGCAGACTATCATCCTGTTCCAGGACACCTCGCTCGTCTACGTGCTGTCGATCACCGACTTCCTGGGTGCTGCAGCTAAGATCGCCAACCGCGATTTCCGCCCCGTCGAGATGTACCTCTTCGTCGCTGTCGTGTACTTCGCGATCTCCTTCGCGCTGTCGAGCCTGGTGCGGCAGCTGCAGGCGCGCACCGCTATCGTCCGTTGAGTTGGCCCCCAGAGTTGCTCATGATCGAGATCGACGATGTCAGCAAGTGGTACGGCGACTTCCAGGTCCTGCGCGGCTGCTCGACCCGGGTGGCCAAGGGCGAGGTGGTGGTCGTGTGCGGCCCGTCGGGGTCGGGCAAGTCGACGCTCATCCAGTGCGTCAACGGACTGGAGCCGTTCCAGGAGGGCCAGATCCGCGTCGACGGTGTCCCGGTGGGCGACAAGGCGACCGACTTGCCGAAGCTGCGCGCGCGCGTAGGCATGGTGTTCCAGCATTTCGAGCTGTTCCCCCATCTGACCGTGATCGCCAACCTCTGCCTGGCGCAGATGAAGGTGTTGGGCCGCAGCCGGCCGGCGGCGACGGCGAAGGCGATGGCGCTGCTGGAGCGGGTAGGCCTCGTCGACCAGGCCGCGAAGTTCCCCGGTCTGCTGTCGGGCGGCCAGCAGCAGCGCGTGGCGATCGCGCGCGCGCTCGCCATGGACCCGATCGCCATGCTGTTCGACGAGCCGACCTCGGCGCTCGACCCGGAGATGATCAACGAGGTGCTCGATGTGATGGTCGCTCTGGCGCAGGACGGCATGACCATGATGGTGGTGACCCACGAGATGGGCTTTGCCCGCAAGGTGGCGCATCGGGTGATCTTCATGGACAAGGGCGAGATCGTCGAGGACGCGCCGAAGGAGGAGTTCTTCGGCAAGCCGAGGAGCGAGCGCGCCCTGCAGTTCCTGTCCAAGATCCTGGAGCACTGACACGGCACCGCGCGGCGAGCGCCGCCCCCTCCCCCTTGCGCCGACCGATTCCCCTCCCCCTTGCGGGCAGGGGTTAGAGCTTGCCCCGGCGAATGCCGGGGGGTGGGGGTCCTCGAGGGAAAACGCACACGCGAGATCGCGCTCGACCCTCTAGCCTCCCCTTAACCCCCCGTTGACCATGCCCTCCGCCGACGCATGACAGGGTGAGCCTGGTTTGCTACCGTTGGACTATACTCACCACAGCTGCGGGACCACTCGCCTCCGAGCCTCGGCCCGGGGCGCCGCTCGCGCCGGGACTCCCCTGCCCCTTGCGGGGAGGGGTTGGGGGCGGGGGTCCACAAGGCAAGCCCACCCGCGAGGAGCCTCGGCGCCGCGCGCGCCTCGAGGACGGCGCAAGCGGGGGAGGGAGGCCGCATCAGCTCCAGAAGCGGGGGCGCTTCTCGAGGCGGTGCCAGGCCTCGGTGACTTCCTTCCAGGTGCACTCGGCCTTCACATCGTGCCAGCCGAGGATGTAGCCCGCCGCACGCTGGGCCTCGCGGTTGTCGGCGCACCGGGTGTCGGAGATCGCTGCGAGCCCCTCGGCCATCGCCACGTCGTTCATGTATCCGAACACGTCCTGCAGGCGCTTCAGCTCCTTCACGAACGGCCCGACCTTGCGAGGCGGATAGAGCGAGTCGAAGAACTCCGCCGTGTAGCGCACGGCCTTCAGCGACTTGCGCATCTCGTGGCGCTCCTCGGGCACGAGGGTGGCGAGGCTCGGGCCCCGCTTCGCGGCCTTCTTCCAGCTTCTGGCGAGAGCGGAGGTGGCGAAGTCGCGCACCGGCCTCTCGAGCCTGGCATGGCCGCGCACGGTCTGCGGCCAAAGCGCCAGGTAGAGCTGCAGCTTCGACCACGGCTCGCCGCACACCGCGGCCCTCGCCTCGGTGCGCTTCGCGGACCGATGGGCCGCGAGGGCCTCGCGCAGCTCCGGGAAGCCCGGCTGTCCGCGCCGAAGCCCCGCAACCGGCGCATAGATGCTCTCGATCAGGACGTCGGCATTGCGTAGCTCGCCGACACTCTGACCGATCTCGCGGGCATGCTGCGCCAGCTCCCGCGTGGCCGGCGTATCGAGCAGCGGCCGGAACGCGCGCAACGCGCTGCGCAGCCGCCGGAGCCCGACGCGCATCTGATGGGCCCCCTCCGGATCGTCGGTCTCCAGCACCGCCCGGCGGTTGAGCGCGATCTGGGTGGCGGCGGCCTCCACGAACGACACCAGGGCCTGGCCGCAGGTCTCCTCGCCGGTGAGCGCCGTACGCTGCGCCTTGGAGGGGGCGGCGCTGCCGGCCTGGCGCCCCAGCGCGAGATTGTACCCGCGCTCCGCCTTGCTCGCCTCCGCCAGGCGTATCGGCTCGGCCGAGAACAGGACAGTGGCGGTTTCCAGGAGGCACTCCGGCGATCCGGCCTTGAGCTCCAACTCGGCCTCGCACAGCTTGTCCTCCGACGCACCGCAGCGCACCACGCCTTCGTCGAGGGCGAGCTCCAGGTCGCCCTTGTCGGAGTGCAGCTTGCGCGTGGTGCGCGTGACGATGGTCTCGAACTGCGGCTCGAGCGCCGACGCCTTGACCGCCCTCTCGATGACGCGACGGACCCTGGGGTCGCCGATGGCGCCGAGGTCGGGCTCCGGCTTGGCGACGGCGGCTTCCACCTCGTCCGGATTGGAGACGCCGCTCTTCACGCGCGTACCGGCCTTGACGGTCTGCACCCACTTGTCGCCGATCGCGCGCAGTCGCAGCGATATGCCGCGCGCCCACAGCCGATGATCGGGGGTGTCGAAGTAGATCGAGCGCAGCGTCCTGGTGACGGGCTTGCCGACGGTGAGGTCCTCGAGGGCCGGGTGCGCGCCGACGCGCTGCAGCTCCTGTGGTGTGAGGTCGAGCTTCAACTCCAGCTCTTTGCCCGAAAGGCTACGCATCCCGCTACTCCGGCAATGAAACCGCGGGTCGGCAAATGCCCCGGCGGCCCGACCCATCCCCCAGGATCGCGCAGCATAGTAGGGAACGGCCGCGAAGAGAAAGGGGTGTGCGCATCGTCCTTGCCGCACTGCCGGTCCGGAGCCCCGGAACGCAAGCCACCGGGGAGATCGGGGGTTTACGGTGTCGCAACCGCGCGGCGGGCATGCACCCCGATCACGCGCGCGTGATCGCGCGACGGGCGCCGGCTGCCTGCACCGGCACGGCACGGTCGAGACCGGCCGATGGGACGAGGCTCGGCTACGTCCCCTCGGAGACGCCTCGAGCGAGAGTGCAAACGCTGCGCCCACGGGGGTCCGCATCCGGGCCGCCACCGTCGTCGGAGCGTCGCGCAGATGCTCAGCTTGCATTCGACGGCGCGAGCCCCGACCGCCCGGAGCGGCGAATGCTTCTTGGTCCAGCTCTAAAAAACGGCCCCCGCATGTATCTCCGCGGCAACGCGCGCTCCCGCCCCTGCAGACGACGGCGCATAATACTTGACTGATAGAGTACAGAATTACTAGCGTTGGTTCCGTCCTTGCGGCTAGCCAGGTCGTCCCCAGCCGACGCCAAAGGGCGGTGTTGCCATTGGTGACGGCACTGAGTGTCGTGCTGGGGGATAGGATGAAGTCAACTCGCGTACCAGGCTCGCTGCGTCGTTGCGCAGGCTCCGGGCATCATTCGACAGCGCCTGTCGCGCCCAGGAAGGACGCCAAGGCTGCAACTCTCGCCACCGCCGCACTGCTGACCGCTGCGAGCCCGGTGAGCCTCGCCATCGCGCAGGGGACGCTGCCGCCGGTCAGCGTCGAGACCACGCAGGCCAAGAAGAAGGCGAAGGCGGCGCCGAAGCCGGCGGAGAAGCAACCGGAGCAGCCGCCCAGCGGCCCGGACAAGGGTGCCAACCCCTACGCCGATCCCTGGGCGCCCTACAAGGTCGACAAGTCGGCCTCCGGCAAGCTGACGGAGCCGCTCGTCGACACCCCGCGCACGGTCACGGCGGTACCAAAGGAGGTGATCGAGGACAAGGGCGCCAAGGACCTGCGCGATCTCGCCCGCTCGGTTCCGGGGTTGACCATCGGCTCGGCCGAGGGCGGCAATGCCTATGGAGCCTTCGCGATCCGTGGCTTCAAGGCCAGCAACGATATTTTCGTCGATGGCATCCGCAATCCGGGCAATCTCATCCCCGACGCGTTCTTCGTCCAGCAGATGGAAATCTACAAGGGCCCAAGCGGCGGTATCGCCGGCCGCAACACGATCGGCGGCGCAGTCAATATCGTTTCCAAGCAACCGGACCTGACTTCGACGTTCTACGAGGTCACGAATACGATCGGCACAGACCACACGTTCCGCACCGTTCTCGATGTGAACCACGTACTTTCGCCGTATGTCGCGGTACGCGCCAATATCATGTACGACCAGCACGATGTGGCGGGGCGCGACGTCGCCGACAGCGAGCGCTGGGGCGGCCTGATCTCGGCGACCTTCCGGCCCTCCGACAGCTTCAAGCTAACCATCGACTACCTGCGCTACCGCAACAATGCCACGCCCGATTGGGGCGTGCCGGTTCGCGACATCGACAACGTCCCGGTCACCGAGCTCGGCTTGCCCGGCGTCAACCGCTCCCTTTGGGTCGGCATGGCCGGCCTCGACTTCTTCAAGGAGAGGGCCGACATCGTCACGGCCACAGCGGTCTCCAAATTGACCAATGGCATAACGCTGACCAACAGGGTGAGAGCTGGAGAGAGTGAGGTCGACTACGTTGCCACGTCGATGGAAGGCTATCCCGACGTGCATCATCCGAACCGCGACCAGATCGCAAGGATATTTGCCAGTCAGACGGAGCTGAATATCAAATTCAATAGCGGCTTCCTCTTCCATAATCTTGTTTTCGGCGTTGAGCTTTCTCGCGAGGAAATCGAGAGATATGGCTACAACGTGACCAACAATTTCGACTTATTGCGGCCGTTCCCGCCCAATCCATTCGTCCAGATCGACACGATCCTCGGCAAAGGCAAGGTCTACGACGCAACAATCGACACGGCTGCGTTCTATCTGACGGATACCGTCCATCTTTCAAAAGAGTGGAGCGTGAATTTCGGCATCCGGTGGGACGACTTTTCACGCGACCAGGTTGGGGGGAAGGGCCCGACGGGAACCACGGATCCAGCAACCAACACTGCAAAAGTACATGCCGACCTTTTCAGCTGGCACGCCGGTATCCTGTACAAGCCCTCGCCCATCTCGAGCTTCTACTTCGCCTATGCCACGTCGCAGAGCCCGATCGGCAGCGAGCTCGACTCGACGGGCGCTCAGTACAACGGCCTCGGCACCACGCTGGTGAACGTCCCGCCGCAAGAAGCGCGCAGCCTCGAGATCGGCACCAAGTGGCTGCTGTTCGACAAGCGTTTGCTTGCGACGGCGGCCTGGTTCCAGACCGAGGTCGACAACGCGCGTACGAACGACACCGTGACGGCCGCGGACCCGACCAATGCCTTCAAAGGCAGGTATCGCGTGCAGGGCATAGAGCTGGGCGCTGCCGGCAACGTCACCAAAGAGTGGAGCGTGTACGGCGGGCTCGTTCTCCTCGACACCGAGGTGCTCGACTCGAGCAATGCCCAGGACATCGGAAAAAGGCTCGCCAACATCCCGCTGACCCAGCTCTCGCTGCTGTCGAGATATCAGTTGACCGACAAGCTGGCGATCGCCGGCGCCGCGACCTATGGAGGCGAGGTCTATGGGGGCCACCTGGCGGCCAACGCGTTCAACAACCATACCGTCGACTGGTGGCGCTTCGACGCCTTCGCGGAGTACAAGCTCACGAGCAACATCGACCTGAAAATCTCGGTGCTCAACCTGACGGACGAGCTCTACTATGATGCCATCTACCAGGCGCAAGACTCCTTCGCCTTCGTGGCCCCAGGCCGCGCCGGCTATCTCACGATCCGATTCAAGAACTGAGATGCTTTCGGTCTGAAGGCTCCCCCCGCCGAACATCATGCGGATGAAGCGTTCACGCCGCACAATGCATGTCTTTGGTGTCGCTCTGCGAAGGAAGGCCGACATGTCGCGCTGCCGCAACTGGCCCGCCGGACTTTCCGCACCGTCGTGCATGATACTTGACGCATAGAGTATACAATTACTAGATTGACCCCCGCCCTGTGCGGAGCGCGAGCTCGACGACATCTCCATCGATATCAGAAAGGCGAGACGTGCTGCTTTGCATCCCCGAGGTCCTGACAAGGGATCAGGTCGCGCACTTTCGGCGGACGATCGACGAGGTCGAGTGGGTCGACGGGCGGGTCACCGCGGGCGCGCAGTCGGGCTCGGTCAAGCGCAACATGCAGCTCCCCGAAGGATCGCCGGCGGCCCGGGAGCTGGGCGACATGGTGCTCGACGCGCTGGCGCGCAGCCCGCTGTTCATCTCCGCCGCCATCCCGCTACGTATCTTTCCGCCGCTCTTCAACCGCTACGGCGTCGGTCAGGCGTTCGGCACGCACGTGGACGGGGCGATCCGTGCCGTGCCCGGTACGCCGGTCCGTATCCGCACGGACCTGTCGGTGACGCTGTTCCTGGCCGAGCCCGACGAGTACGACGGCGGCGAGCTCGCCATCGAGGACAGATACGGCACACAGGAGGTGAAGCTGCCGGCCGGCGACCTTGTGCTCTATCCCTCGACCAGCCTGCATTGCGTAAAGCCCGTCACCCGCGGCGCCCGCGTCGCCTCCTTCTTCTGGCTGCAGAGCATGGTGCGCGACGACAACGCGCGCTCGATGCTGTTCGACCTCGACCAGACCATCCAGGAGCTGACAGGGGAGCGCGGCCTGGAGGACCCGGCTTGCGTGCGCCTGACCGGCATCTACCACAATCTGATCCGCTACTGGGCGGATGCGTGAGCCTTGTCGAGGCGTGGTGGCGCTCGAAGATGTTTCGATCCCGTGCGCCGTTCGGGCGCAGACGACCGAACGTGGCAGGAGGCCGGAGGAATGCACTGTGTCAGCGGCTGAGAGAAACGCGAAGGGGCACTCCCGTTACCGGCGCCGTGCCGGCGCGGCTCTTCACATTCCCACTGCCATCGTCGGATGCCTGTCCCCGTTGTGCGGGCCGGCGCGGGCGCAGTCGTTGCATCTGCCGCGCGATCTCTCGCCGTGGTCGATGTTCGCCTCCGCCGACATCGTCGTGCAGGCTGTGATCGTGGGTCTCGCCTTCGCTTCGGTGGTGACCTGGACCGTGTGGCTCGCCAAGAGCCTCGAGCTCGTCGTCGCCCGCCGGCGGGTGCGCGCTGCCCTGGCCGCCATTGCGGACGAGCGGTGGCTGGCCGCCGCAGCCGAGCGCTTCGCGGCGCGCCGCGGCGCCGTTGCCGCCTTCCTTGTTGCGGCCCAGCAGGAGCTGCGGCTCTCCGCGGACGTGGCGGAGCGCGCGGGCATCAAGGACCGCGTCGCCTCGCGGCTGGCGCGTCTCGAGGCGGCGGCCGCGCGCGACATGAACCGGGGCACCGGCGTGCTCGCCACGATCGGCTCGACGGCACCCTTCGTCGGGTTGTTCGGGACCGTGTGGGGCATCATGAACAGCTTCATCGGCATCTCCAAGGCGCAGACCACCAACCTCGCCGTCGTGGCGCCGGGCATCGCCGAGGCTCTGCTCGCCACCGCCATCGGCCTGTTCGCCGCGATCCCCGCAGTGATCGTCTACAACCAGTTCGCGCGCTCGATCGGCGGCTACAGGGGGCTCCTGGGCGACGCCTCGGCGGAGGTGCTGCGGCTCGTCTCGCGCGACCTCGACCGGGGCGTCGGGCCAGTGGTGCAAGAGCTGCCGCGGGCGGCGGAGTAGCGGCGGAGCGCGCGATGGCCGGCGGTCTCGACAGCGGTGGCGACGAGCTATCCGAGCATCACGAGATCAATGTCACGCCCTTCATCGACGTGATGCTGGTGCTGCTCATCATCTTCATGGTGGCGGCGCCGCTCTCCACCGTGGACGTGGCCGTCGAGCTGCCGGTGTCGACGGCCAAGCCCCAGCCGCGCCCGGACCGGCCGGTGTTCCTCACGATCAAGGCCGACCATACGCTGGCGCTCGGCAACGACCCGATTGCGCCCGGCCGCCTCGCCGAGGCGATCGAGGCGGCCACCAAGGCGGACCGCCAGCAGCGCGTGTTCCTGCGCGCCGACAAGTCCGTCCCCTACGGTGAGCTGATGCAGGTCATGAACCTCTTGCGCCGCGCGGGGTATCTCAAGGTCGCCCTGGTCGGCCTGGAGGGCGGGGACGGCCCGGGCGAGGCGCCTCCGACCCGAGACGAGCCGCCGCGAACGGAGCCGGCCCCCGCAGCGACCAAATGACCGCCTCACCCGCCCTTCTGGAATCGTGGCGCGCGCGCATCGGCCGCTGGGCGGGAGCGACCCTCGTCGTCTGTGCCCTGCACGTCGCCGGCGCCACGCTCGCCGTCATGCAGTGGCACCAGGAGGAGGTCGTCGACGACGCGGTTGGCGCGTTCGCGGTGGAGGTGGCGCTGCTGCCGGTGCCACCGCCGGTCGATTCCCCCGATGTGGCGCATGGCCCTGTGCAGCAGGAGGTGAAGCTGACGCCCGAGGCTGTCAAGGAGGTCGTGGAGAAGAAGCTCGAGAAGGACATCCCCAAGGTCGACCCGTCGCCGGCGTCCGACCCGGAGGTGACGCTCCCCAAGCCGCAGCCCGAGGAGAAGGAGCAGCCCCGGGAGGAGCCGCGCGACCCCCTTCCCGACAGGCAGGTCCCGCATCAGGACACCGAGGCGCCCCAGGCCACGGCTCCGCCGCGGGTCGAGGCGGAGCCGACGCCGAGTGCGGCGCCTGACGCGGGAGACGAGACTGCGCGCGCGCGTGCCGAGGCGACCTGGCAGCGCGAGGTGATGCGCCAGATCAACCGCGCCAAGCGGGTTCCGGACGCCGCCAGGTTCCGCACCGGGCGGTGGCAGGCCGTCGTCGCCTTCACGCTCGATCGAACGGGCCAGATCGTGGAGACGCACATCGCGAAACGATCGGGCATCCCCGTTTTGGACGAGGAGGCCATGGCGCTGATCGGGCGCGTGCGCTTTCCGCCGCCTCCCGGCGATACGCTTTCCTTCAGGCTGCCCATCTCTTTCGTGGTTCGATGAGGCGTCGCCCCCCGGGTGCTCACGTCACCTCGAGGACGGCGCGGGCGACGTGCTCGCGGCCGTACTCGTCGCGCGCGCGCACCACGAGCGCGTGGGCGCCGGGCGCCAACCCCGCCGGGAGCTCGCCCTGCCAGATGTGCGAGCATCGAACTGCGTGCGCCCAGGCCTTGCGCGGCGCTGTACCCGTGAACAGCTCGAGCATCAGCGGATCCGGCATGGGCGTCGCGCGCATCGCTACGGGACCGCAGTGTCCGGCAACCTCGTACTCCACACGCGTCCTCGGGCCACCGTCGAACACGTTGGCAACGACGCGGCTCGCTCCCAGCGCAGCGACGGGGACGCAGAGCCCCAGCCTGTGCGAGCTCTGCTCCCTTCCCGCCGTTCCAAGCCGACGATGCGGCCCGTCCACCAGCACGCGCAACTGCGCCGGCGTCTTGGCGGCAGAGGGGACGAAGCGCGTGGTATAGCGGTTGCCCGCCACCGAGAGCACGTGGAAGCCGTTCGGTGTGCCGTCGGTGCTGTCGGCGAAGGGGATCCCGCGATGGTCGCAGGCCCCGCTCCACCAGCTCCCGCACGCCGCCGTCAGCACGTGGTGATGGTGTGCCCGGCCGGCGCACGGAAGATAGTGATGCTCCGTAGCATGCAGGTGTCCGGCGAAGCTCACCGCATGCGGGTATCTAGCCAGCAGCGCCAGGAGCTCGGCCCAATCGGCCGTGGTGTCGGCAGGGTTGGCGGGGTCGAGATGACAGCGCAGCGGAATGTGCAGGGAGAGCCCTACGAGGTGCTCCTGCGGCACGTGCTTCAGCACGTTGCGCACGAAATCGAGCTGGCTGCGCCCGAACATCCCGCGGTAGCGGCCGCGGCCCAGATACTCGACGTTGTCGAGGATGAAGAAAGTGGCTTGCGCGTACTGGAAGGCATAGTGGCGCGGGCCGAAGGTGCGCTTCCAGGTCTCGCGCGAGCGGCGGTCGTCCGGGGCCGCATAGTCGACGTCGTGGTTGCCGGGACAGTGGTGCCACACGAGACGCGTTGAGCTCAGAATCTGCAGATAGCGCGGGTAGAGCGAGAGGTCGTCGGAGACCACGTCGCCATGGTTGATGCCGAACGCTGCGCCGGAGCCCAGCATGGCGGCGACGATGTCGTCGCGCACATAGGCGAGCTCGGTGACGTTCTCGGGTTGGGTGTCGGAGACGAGCAGCGCCTCGAACGCGGTGCGTTCCTCCTGTCGAATCAGTGGGAAATCGATCGACGCCGGCAGCGGCCTGCCGGGTGCCGCCACCGGGTAGGGACCGTTCAGATCTTCCGGGCTGGCCTCCGGCTCGTGCAGCCAGGAGAAGCGCGGCACGCCGCCGAGCGAGGTCGGCGTCGCCCACTGCGGAGGCTTGACGACAAAGATGCTGTCGCCGGGCTCGACCGGCAGCCCCCAGCTCCCGTCGGCCCCGGTGAGTGCAACGTCCCGGCCGTTGGAGACCATCACGCCGGGGATGCCCGGGTCGCCGGGGCGGCGGCGGCCGTCGCCGTGGCGGTCATCGAAGACCACGCCCCGCGCCATCGCCAGCGGATGCGCGAACGTGCTGCTCGCAGGCACCAGCACCGAGGCGCCTGCCGCCGCGAGGAGGCGGCGCCGCGAAAGTCGATAGGCCACGTTGCCCCGCAGTGGTCTCTTTCGATTCGCGACAGGCTAGAAAAGTTCGATGACCGCAGCGCAACAAAGGTGTGTTGATTGCGTGACGGCCCCTCACCGGCAGCACCATCCGCGCAAGGTTCTTGTGGAGCGCAGCCCTTTGTCACACGCGTCTTACACTGCTGGGCTTTAGCAGGTGTGGACGCACGAGATGCCGTCCCGGCGGTGTTCCCTCAGGCCTTGCATAAGCGTCCCGAGCTCGGCGACCGAGTCCGGGCGCCGCTTGTCGTTATCTAAAGAAAATTATCCCATTTCAATAACTTATCCTGTCGCAGCACTGTTACGCTCGAGTGCTACAAGCGCGCATCGATGACGAGCTAGGCATCGACGGGCGGCCGTGCGCGCCGCCGATCAAGCAAGGGAGAAATAGCGTGAACATGAGGTTCATTGCCCTCTCGGCGGCCGTTGCGGCCGTTGCGGGAACCGTCGCGCTCGCGGGCACAGCGACGGCGCAGGCGCCCGATAAGATCAGGATTGTAGGTTCTTCAACGGTCTATCCGTTCACCACGGCGGTAGCCGAGACGGTCGCCAAGACCGGCGGCATCAAGGCGCCTGTCGTCGAATCGCTCGGCACCGGCGGCGGGTTCAAGGAGTTCTGCTCCGGTCCCGGCCCGGAGAAGGCCTCGGTGGCCAACGCCTCGCGCCGCATCAAGAAGGCCGAGTTCGATGCCTGCACGAAGGTGGGCGTCAACGGCATCATCGAGATCAAGATCGGTTACGACGGCATCTCCATCGCCCAGTCGAAGGCCGGCACGCCGATGAAGCTGTCGATGGCGCAAGTGTACCTGGCGCTCGCCGAGCAGGTGCCCGACAAGGATGGCAAGCTCGTTGCCAATCCCTACAAGAGCTGGTCCGACATCGACAAATCGCTGCCCAACATCAAGATCGAGGTATTGGGCCCGCCGCCGACCTCCGGCACCCGCGACGCCTTCCACGAGCTGTTCATGGAGGTGGGCGCCCTGCAGCTGCCGGCCTTGAAGGAGTTGTCCAAGTCGGACGGCAAGGCCTTCTCCAAGGCCTGGAAATCGTTGCGCCGCGACGGCGCCTACGTCGAGGCCGGTGAGAACGACAACGTGATCGTGGCCAAGCTCGAGGCCAACAAGAACGCCTTCGGCATTTTCGGCTTCTCGTTCCTCGAGGAGAACGCGGCCAAATTGCGCGGCGTCACCATCGATGGGGCCGACCCGACGTTCGAGAACATTGCCTCCGGCAAGTACAAGGGCAGCCGGCCGCTCTTCATCTACGTGAAGAAGCAGCACATCGGCGTCGTGCCCGGTCTCGACAAGTTCGTGGCCGAGTACGTCTCGGACAAGGCGCTCGGCAAGGAGGGATACCTCGCCGGCAAAGGTCTCGTACCGCTTCCCAAGGCTGAGGCCGAGGCAACGCGCAAAGCGGCCAGCTCCCAGACCGCGATGAGCGCCGAAGGTCTCTGAGAGCGGAGACAAGATGTGCGTAGCCGCGCGCGTTTGCGGCTACGCCTCCTGTATAATAAAGCCGGCACGGTGGAAAGAAGCGCACTCGTGCGGGGCATCGTGGCAGAATGACCACAATCTATCTCCTCAGCCTGATGGTGCTCGTGCTTGCCGCCTACCTGGCGGCCCGGAGCCGGGCCGTCGCGATGGCCGGCAAAGCCAAGGGACTGGGCCCCCTGCACTCGCTTCCGGCCTACCACGGGCTGCTGGCGGCGGCCTGCGTCCTCACCGCGATGGGCGTTGCCGTTGCAATCGGCGCACCGCTGGCGGAGTGGTGGGCGCGCACGAGCGCGCTCGAGGGCCTCCCCCCCGACATCACGGGCGATGCCTTGAAGCGCGGCGCCGCCCTGCGCGACATCATCGGCATCGCAGCCGGCTACCCCATGGGGACGCCCAGCTCCGCTCTGGAGGACGCAGCCAAGGTCTATGCCCGCGCCAATTCGATCGGAGCCTGGTCGGCACTGGGTATCGGCATCGCGGCGGGGCTCGGTGCCCTGGGGCTCGTCCTGTCGCGCATCGACCGCCTGTTCCGCGCGCGCAACCTGTTCGAGCGCTTCGTCATGGCAATCCTCATCGTCTGCGCGCTCATCGCCATCGTGACCACAATCGGCATCGTCTTCTCCGTCATCACCGAGACGTGGCGCTTCTTCTTCGACCCGAGCATCAAGGGAAAGCCCACAGTTACCGACTTCCTGTTCGGCACCGACTGGAACCCGCAGGCCGCCCTGCGCGAAGACCAGGGCGACATCCAGACCGCCTTTGGGTTCATCCCTCTACTGGCCGGCACGCTGCTCATCACCTTCATCGCCATGTGCGTCGCGGGGCCGATCGGCCTGCTCTCGGCAATCTACCTCTCCGAGTACGCGAGCCCGCGGGTGCGGGCGTTGTTCAAGCCGGTGCTCGAAACGCTGGCCGGCATCCCCACTGTCGTGCTCGGCTTCTTTGCCCTGCTCACGGTGGCGCCGTTCATTCGCAGCACCGGTGAATCGATGGGTCTCAACGTCGCCTCGGAGAGCGCACTGGCGGCCGGGCTCGTCATGGGCATGATGATCATCCCGTTCATCTCCTCGCTCTCCGACGATGTGATCAACGCCGTGCCGCAGGCGTTGCGCGACGGCTCCTACGCGCTGGGCTCCACCAAGTCGGAGACGATCCGCAAGGTGGTGCTGGCCGCCGCGCTGCCGGGTATCGTCTCGGCCTTCATGCTGGCGATCAGCCGCGCCGTCGGCGAGACCATGATCGTGGTGATGGCCGCCGGTCTGGCCGCCAATCTGACCATCAACCCCCTCGAGGCCGTGACGACGATCACCGTGCAGATCAAGACCATCCTGGTCGGCGATCAGGAGTTCGACAGCGCCAAGACGCTCGCCGCCTTCGCGCTCGGCTTCGTGCTGTTCTTCGTCACCCTCGGGCTCAACTACATCGCGTTGCGCATCGTCAAGGCCTATCGAGAGCAATATGAGTGACGTCCTCGTCTCCTCGCCCGGCCGCACGGGCTCGACGCGCCGTTTCGATCCCACATCGGGTGCTGCGGCGGCGCGCGTGCGCCGCCGCTATCGCGCCGAACGGCGCTTCAAGGCTTACGGGCTCATCGCGCTCACGCTGACCACTGTGTTCCTGGTGATCCTGATCGCCGACATTCTGATCCGTGGGTTGCCGGCCTTTTGGTTCTACTCGGTGACCCTCGACGTGCGGGTGATGGCCGAGGAGGTGGATCCCGAGAACAAGCGGGTCGAGCTGGCGCAGAAGGCCCGGCAGCTCAGCGCCGAGCGCCGCTCGTGGCTCGGCCGCTGGCTCATGGGGCCGAATGAAGCGGATCGCGCGCCCGATCCCCTGCAGCCGATCCGTGGCGCAGACTACCAGGGCCTCGCGCGCAAGGCGCTCTTCGATTACTTCCCGGGCGTCGAGGGCAGGCTCGAACGCCGCAAGCTGCAGGGGCTCCTTTCGACCGGAGCCGGCGACTTGCTGCGCGAGCAGGTCGTGGCCGACGTGGGCCTCGTCGGCAAGACCGTGCGGGTGCCGCTGCGCCTGTCGGCAAACGCCGACCTCTACATGAAAGGCGAGGGAACTCCCATCGAGCGCCGCCCGGGGCGCGGCGTTGCGACGCCCAGCGGCACCGGCGGCGAGATCACCATCCTGAGCTCGTCCAACGACTTCGCCGACATCCTGGTCGACATCAAGAAGGAGCTGGCGCTCCGCGCGAAGGCCCTGAGAGCCGAGGCCGACCGCCTGGAGCGCCGGGCCGGGGCGGAGCAGGCGGCGCGCATCGAGGACCTGCGCGCGGACGCCGGCGCACTGCAGGCGCGCTACGAGCAGGTGAAGGGCGAGGAGGCCCTCGACGACAAGATGCCGAGCCGGCTGGTTGCGATCAACGGCGGTCTCGTCAAGGTCGACAAGCTCAGCGACAGCGCGATCACAGGCACCGCGATCCTGCCGCTCTCCTCGACGGCCGAGGCTCAGCCCGGTGCGTGGCAGGTCGTCACCTACGTCACCCCGGAAGGCAATCGCCGCAGCAACGACCTGGAGGTGTCTTTCGTCGAGAAGCTCGAGGCCGACGGCCGCATCGAGCGCAGCTTCAACTGGCTGTTCTTCACCTCCGGCGACAGCCGCGAGCCTGAGCTGGCCGGCATCCGCGGTGCCATCGTCGGCTCGGCGCTGACGCTGCTCGTCACCCTGGTGCTGTGCCTGCCGGTCGGCGTGCTGGCGGCCATCTACCTCGAGGAGTTCGCACCCAAGAACCGGCTCACCGAGCTCATCGAGATCAACATCAACAACCTGGCGGCGGTGCCCTCGATCGTGTTCGGCCTCCTCGGCCTCGCGGTGTTCCTCAACTTTTTCCACCTCCCGCGCTCGGCGCCGCTGGTCGGCGGACTCGTGCTCGCGCTCCTCGTGCTGCCGACCATCATCATCGCCGCCCGCGCCGCGCTCAAGGCGGTGCCGCCCTCCATCAAGGAGGCGGCGCTCGGCGTCGGCGCTTCGCACCAGCAGGCGGTGTTCCACCACGTGCTGCCGCTCGCCATGCCCGGCATCATGACGGGCACCATCATCGGCATGGCGCACGCGCTCGGCGAGACCGCGCCACTCCTCATGATCGGCATGGTCGCCTTCATCGTCGACGTGCCCCAGCACGTCACCGACGCAGCCACGGTGCTGCCCGTGCAGATCTATCTGTGGTCGGACTTGCCGGAGGTTGCCTTCAAGGCCAAGACGGCCGCCGCCATCATCGTGCTGCTCGTGTTCCTGTTCCTCATGAACGGCCTGGCCATCTATCTGCGCAAGAAATTCGAGAGGCGCTGGTGACCCCGAACGGAGATGCCCTCATGGACCTACCTGTGCAGCGCACGTTCTCCCGCGACGGGTCGCCCGGCTCCGGCTTCGCCGGCCCGCCCAAGGTGGTGGCGCGCAACGTGAACGTCTACTATGGCGAGAAGCATGCCCTGAAGGACGTGAACGTCGACATCCCCGACAAGGCGGTGATGGCGTTCATCGGCCCGTCCGGTTGCGGCAAGTCCACCTTCCTGCGCTGCATCAACCGGATGAACGACACCATCCCCGGCTGCCGCGTCGAAGGAAAGATCACCATCGACGGCAAGGACATCTACGACCGGGCGCTCGACGTGGTGCAGCTGCGGGCGCGGGTCGGCATGGTGTTCCAGAAGCCGAACCCGTTCCCCAAGTCGGTGTACGAGAACGTCGCCTATGGCCCGCGCATCCACGGGATTGCCAGGAGCAAGGCGGAGCTGGCCGACGTCGTCACCTTGAGCCTGCGCCGCGCCGGCCTCTACGAGGAGGTCAAGGATCGGCTGAACGACCCGGGCACGGGTCTCTCCGGCGGCCAGCAGCAGCGCCTGTGCATCGCCCGCGCCATCGCGGTGGAGCCGGAGATCATCCTGATGGACGAGCCCTGCTCGGCGCTGGACCCGATCGCCACGGCGCGCATCGAGGAGCTGATCGACGAGCTCAAGGCCGAGTACACCATCGTCATCGTCACCCACAACATGCAGCAGGCGGCGCGCGTCTCCCAGCGCACGGCGTTCTTCCATCTCGGCAACCTGGTGGAGGAGGCGCCGACGGAGACGATCTTCAACAATCCCAGGGACCGGCGCACGCAGGATTACATCACGGGGCGGTTCGGGTGAGCATCATCTCGCGCCTGATGGGCCGCATGGGCCCCAAGGACGATGCGGAAGGCAAGGTAGGGAAAGAGCCGGCCATGAGCCGAGCTGCCGCGACCCCCGGGCAACACACCGTCAGCTCCTTCGATGCCGACCTCGAGGTGCTCGCCGGCCTGGTCGCCGATATGGGCACCCGCGCCGGCCGTGCGCTCGGCGAGGCGACGCGCGCGCTGGTGGACCGCAACGCCCAGCTGGCCCAGCAGGTGATCGCCTCCGACCGCGGCATCGATCTCCTGCAGCACGAGATCGAGGAGAAGGCCGTCGCCACCCTGGCCAGGCGCCAGCCAATGGCCGTCGACCTGCGCGAGATCGTCTCCACCATGCGTGTCGCGTCCGATCTGGAGCGCATCGGCGATCTCGCCAAGAACGTGGCCAAGCGCGTCATCGCCATCGGCGAGCAGCCCGCCCCCGTCGGTCTCGCGGCGGACCTGAGCTCGCTCTCCGACCGCGTCGGCCGGCAGATGGTCGCCGTGCTCGATGCCTATGCCAGGCGCGACGACGCGGCCGCGCTCGAGGTGTGGAAGGCGGACGGCGCCATCGACGGGGTCTTCACGTCGCTCTTCCGCGAGCTTCTGACTTACATGATGGAGGATCCGCGCAGCATCGGCTTCTGCACGCATCTCCTGTTCTGCGCCAAGAACCTCGAGCGGGTCGGCGACCATGCCACCAACATCGCCGAGACCGCGCATTACGTCATCACCGGGGAGATCCTCGCGCTGGAGCGTCCCAAGGCGGACGACACCGCGGGCATCGAGCCGTGTCTGCGTCCCCCGCAAACCTGAGCAACGAACGGAGGACCAATGCCGCCGCGCCTGATGATCGTGGAGGACGACGGGCCGATCGTCGATCTTCTGCGCTACAACTTCGAGGCTGCAGGCTACGCGGTCGAGGTCGTCATGCACGGAGACGAGGCCGAGGCGCGCCTGCGCGAGTCGGTGCCGGATCTCCTGATCCTCGACTGGGCGCTGCCGGGCCTCTCCGGGATCGAGCTGTGCCGGCGCCTGCGCCAGAAGCCGAGCACCCAGAACCTGCCGCTCATCATGCTGACCGCCCGCAGCGAGGAGGCCGACCGCGTGCGCGGGTTCGAGACCGGGGCCGACGACTATGTCGTGAAGCCGTTCTCGGTCAGCGAGCTCGTCATGCGCGCCAACAGCCTGCTCAGGCGGGCCGAGCCGCAGCTGATGGCCGACGTGATCTCGGTGGGCGATATCGAGCTCGACCGAGCCGCCATGATCGTCAAGCGCCGCGGCAGCGTGGTGCACCTGGGCCCGACCGATTATCGCCTGCTCGAGTTCCTGATGCGCTCGCCCGGCCGCGTGTTCTCCAGAGAGCAGCTCCTCAACAACGTCTGGGGACACGACGTCTACATCGACGACCGCACCGTCGACGTGCACATCGGCCGTTTGCGCAAGGCCTTGCTGCAGGCCTGGGAGGCCGATCCCATCCGCACCGTGCGCGGTGCGGGCTACAGCCTCAACGCGGGCTAGCAAGTGCACCCGTCATCCCGGTCGAAGCGATGCGAGCCGAAGGCGAGCAGTGTTTCGAACCGGGACCTCGGGAAGTAGGGCTCGACTCCTCTCGCGAGGTCCCGGATGGCCGGTGCCCTGCTCTGCGAGCCGGGCATCGGCCTCCGGGATGGCGGGTGAGAGACGCTGTCACATTGCTGCAACCGGAATCCGCTCTTGTGCCGCCATGAAAGACACTCCCGACATCACGGCGGACGACCAGACCGCCAAGTTTCACGTGCGCGCGCTGTTCATTTCCGATGTTCACCTCGGCACTCGCACCGCCCGCGCCGACCAGCTGCTCGGCCTGCTCAGATGCTGTGACGCCGATGTCATCTACCTCGTGGGCGACATCGTCGATTTCTGGCGCGTACGGCGCGGCCCGCACTGGCCGCAGACCCACAACGACGTGTTGCAGAAGCTGATGCGCAAGGTGCGCAAGGGCACGAGGCTCATCCTGATTCCCGGCAACCACGACGAGGGGCTGCGCGACTACGCCGGCATGCAGTTCGGCGGCGTGGAAATCCACAGGGATTATCTCCACACGACGGCGCTCGGCCAGCGCTACGTCGTGATGCACGGTGACGAGTTCGACGTGGTGGTGCGCACCGCCAGGTGGCTGGCCCTGCTGGGCGACCGTGGCTACGAGTTCGCGCTCTGGCTCAACCATCCGTTGAACTGGCTGCGGCGCCACCTCGGCCTCGGCTACTGGTCCTTCTCCGCCTACGTCAAGTACCGGGTCAAGTCGGCGGTGGCTTTCATCGGCGCCTTCGAGGAGGCGGTGGCGGCCGAGGCGCGCCGCCGCGCCGCCCACGGCGTCATCTGCGGCCATATCCACCACGCGGCCGACCGCACCTTCGATGGCGTGCACTACGTCAACTGCGGCGACTGGGTGGAAAGCTGCACGGCCGTCGTCGAGACCCGGGACGGGCACCTGCGCATCGTCCACTGGTTGGACCAGACGGGCAACCTGGCGCAGGCCGCCCTTGCCGGGGCGCCGGCTCGCAGCTGATCCGCCCGCTCGGGGCGCCCCTGCAATTCGAGCCTCGGGTGCGAGCCGAATGGGGCTCATCGCGCCCCATCGTCGGCGCACCGGCGCCAGCGGGCCGGGCAACGCGACGAAGCTCTTGTCGCCCCCGGTGCAGGAAGGGCCCTGGGAGCGCCTGGCGAGGCCGCCCAGTGGCCTCGGGCGCTGCAGGGTACCCGAGATACCCCCGGCCGGCCCAGGCCGCCAGCGGCCGAATTTGTCCGGGACATGCAACCGCCCGCGGCAGGCCCGCCGTCTGCGTCGCGCGGCGGACCTCGGCGGCGGCGCATTGAGGGTTTGCCCCGATGGCGGGCTCCGTGCCCGCGTGGCAGCATCCCGCGCGCTCGTTCACGACCACAAGCCGATTGTCGAAGCAGCGGAGCCCGACCATGACCCTGCAACTCGACCGCGCCGCCGGTGCGCCGCAGCGCGAGCCGCCTGCGCACCCGGGCATGGCGTGGATCCCCGGCGGCGCGTTTCGCATGGGATCGGACGCGCACTATCCGGAGGAGGCGCCGGCTCATCGCGTCTCGGTCGACGGGTTCTGGATCGACCGCACCCCCGTCACCAACCGGCAGTTCCGCGCCTTCGTGAAGGCCACGGGCCACGTGACGCTCGCCGAGATCGCGCCGAAGCCGGAGGATTATCCCGGCGCTCTGCCCGGCATGCTGCGGGCGGGCTCGCTGGTGTTCGCCGCGCCGGAGCACGCGGTCGACCTCACCGACTGGAGCCAATGGTGGACCTTCAAGTTCGGCGCCTCCTGGCGCCATCCCTACGGCCCGCGCAGCGCCATCGGCGGGCTCGACGACCACCCGGTCGTGCACGTCGCCTGGAGCGATGCCGAGGCCTATGCACGCTGGGCCGGCAAGGCGCTCCCGACCGAGGCGGAGTGGGAGCTGGCGGCGCGCGGCGGTCTCGACGACGCCGAGTTCGCCTGGGGCAATGAGCTGTTGCCCGGCGGCCGGCACATGGCCAACACCTGGCAGGGCCGATTCCCCGGGGAGAACCTCGCCACCGACGGCTGGCGGCGTACCTCGCCCGTGGGTGCCTTCCCGCCCAACGGCTACGGGCTCCAGGACATGATCGGCAACGTGTGGGAATGGACGAAAGACTGGTACTCCGCCGCTCATCCGGCCGACCCGGCCAAGGCCTGCTGCATTCCGAGGAACCCGCGCGGCGGGCCAGAGAGCGCCAGCTACGATCCCTGTCAGCCCAACATCAGAATTGCACGCAAAGTCTTGAAAGGCGGCTCTTTTCTGTGTGCACCCAACTATTGCCGCCGCTACCGCCCGGCCGCCCGGCATGCTCAGCCGGTCGATACCTCGACCTGCCACGTCGGTTTCCGCTGCGTCGTGCGGCCTGTGAAATCGTGAATTCGCGAAGTCGTGACGTCGGTTCACGACTTCACGCCATCTCTGGCGGCGACGAACGTCCCCGAGACATCGAGGGATGCCGGGGAGTTTGCGGTTGCCCGGCAGAGACCGCCTGTGCCATCTTCCGCGCCACACCCGATGACGCGGGCAGCGTTCATCGCACGTTCATTGCGCAGTTTCTACTCGGAGCTTCCGCTCACCGCTATTGGGGGAGACCGTGTACAGTTTCCTTGTCCTGTTGCCCTTGACCTTGATCAGCGCCGCCTTCGGCGCGCTCATCATCTTCACCGAGCAGATCGACGAGTACGTCAAGTTCGTTTCCACGCTCGAGCTGGATCGTGAGGGAGGGCGTCTCCCGCTGCAGATCGCCCTCCACTTGCTGGCGTACGCAATCACCTGCTTCGTTCTCGTCGCCACCGCGCGCACTGTCTCGACGCCGGTCTCGCACGAGCGCTCGCTCATCTTGTGCCGCATTCAGGTGGTGATGGAGGCGATCTTTGTCGCTGTCCCCTCCCTGGTTCTCGTGGCGCTGCCGGTGAAGTTCATCGCCTCTCCCCCGAACTGGTTGTTTTGGGCGACAGTGGGCGTCGGGTCGGCCGGGCTCGCCGCGGCCGTCGTCTTCTGCCGGCGTCGGCAGGCGTTTCGCAGCTTTCAGCTCTCCATCGCCGCGCTCGTTGCCGGCCTTCCCATGGTCGTCCTGGGCGTGCTGCTGCTTCTGGCGGCCGTCGATCGCAAACCGATCCCCTGGCTGCTCGCCGTGATCGCCGTCGTGGCTGCAGCAGGGCTCGTTGCCACCGTCGCAACCGCGGTGCTGGCCAAGGGTCCGCTCGAGTTCTTCCGTTCCAGCCTCAGCCCTCTCGCCATAACGAAGGTCGATGCTCTCGGCGTTCTCGCCCTGGCCGTCGCCGGGGCCCTCGTCGCCTCCTTCATGGTGAACCCGGCAGGCAGCGCCAACTTCCTCGGCATCTTCCCCGTCCTCTTCATGGCCTCGGCGGTATTCCTGATTGTCGTGTCGGCCATCTTCGCCAAGGGCTCGTCGCCGGTCGCCATCCTCTCCGCGCTGGTCTCGACCGTCGTTGTGATGCACGCCCTGGACGGTTTCTTCCCGACACGGGAGTTCCGCTACAAGTCGGAGATGCCGTCCGAACTCACGGCCAAAGACAACGGCCTCTACGAGATTGCCGACGTGACGAAGGGGAGAGGCATCCCGGAGATGCGCGAGGCCTTCCGCGAGTGGCTCGAGGTCCGCCGTCCCAAGATCGAGATGTACCGCGCGAAGGGCAAGGCCTACCCGGTCTTCATCGTCGCGGCGCAGGGCGGCGGCATCTATGCGGGGTACCATTCGGCCTTGTCGCTGGCGCGCCTCTACGACGCGTGCCCGGAGTTTGCCGACCATGTCTTCGTGCTGAGCGGGGTTTCGGGTGGGGGCCTCGGCTCGGCGGTCTTCGCCGAGCTCGTGCGCGGCCTGCCCGAGACTCTTCAGAACAAGCCCGGCGCCCTCTCCGAGGGCTGCAATCCCCGGCCTGGCGCCCCCAAGCTCGAGGAGAAGGTGAAGACCTTCTTCAAGGCCGACTTCCTCTCCCCGGTCCTCGACACCGCCATGGTGTTCGACATCCCGAGCCTGATCTTGCCCTGGCTGCGCTTCAGGACGGACCGGGCCGATGCTCTGGAGTACGCGTTCGAGGCCGAGTGGCGGAAGATGGGAGTCGACGGTGGCGCCAAGTACGGCATGTCGGCACCATTCTACGGCCGCTGGAAGCCCGACAGCCCCGCGCCGGCGCTGGTGCTGTCGACGACCGGCGTGAACTACGGCATTCCGGTGCTGGTCTCGCAGATCTCCTGGTCGCAGGTCCCCCGCCTGCGCTTGCGCTCCTGGAAGGAGGGGCGCGACGGCGATCAGGTCAAGGAGCTGCTGCGCAAGATGCAGGCGCAGAACGAGCGCTCGCGCGATACCGCCATCGCCAACATTCTCGACTTCAGGCCGGACCTTCAGATCGCAACCAGCACGGCAGTCGGTCTGAGCGCCCGGTTCCCCTACGTGACGCCGCCCGCCAACCTGCGGCGCAACGAGAAGGTCAAGAAGCCCGAGGCGTTGTTCGACAAGCTCAAGGTGCTGGAGCTTCTGGACGGCGCCTACTTCGACAACAGCGGCGGCTCGGTGGCCATCGACATCCTGGACGACCTCGAGCGCTACCTGAGACGGCGCCGCGAGGAGTTCAAGGAGTTCAGCGAGGAGGATCTCAAGTTCCAGGTCATCCGCTTCACCGACCGCCCCGCCCAGCGCTATGGCGATGCCAACGACGACGAGCATTTCGAGCTCGTCACGCCGATCGTCGCGTTCAACGCTGTGCGCGCGGCGCGCGGGGCGCAATTGCGCGGGGTGCGCGACCTCGAGCGAACCGACGAAACCTTTGTCTATCTCTCCGATCCCTGGTTCCTGCCGCCGCTCAACTGGGTGCTCTCGGAGGACACCAAGCGCGCTATCGAGCTGCGCAGCTTCGGGCCGAAGGCGGGCGCAAAGGAGGTGTGCTGCCTGGCGATCGCCCCGGTCCGCCCCTCGGGGGAGAACCGCAGGCGCCGCACCGGGTCGCGCGACATCCTGATGGTGGCCGAGTGGGGCGAAGCAAAGACGCTGAACGACCTCCCGGAATTGGCCGGCTGGAAGGTCGCACAGTTCGTGCCCAACAACGAGGAGACCTTCAACAAGCTCCTCAACCTCATCAAGGAAGGCGACGCCCGCATCGCCAAACCGTTGGCGGGCAGAGGCAGAGGTCAGACGCCTGCCGTCGACGCCGCAAAAAATGAAAGCAAGTAGGCGGCAGGCAATAGGCAGTAGAGACGGCCCGGCGAGCCAGCACCGATTGGCGCGGCTCGCCGAGGTTCGAGAGTTCGGCAGGCGGCAGGGAGCTGGCGGTCGAGCTCACTGGCGTTGGGCGTCCACGCTCCGTGCGACGCGATCGGCGATGACAATGATGGTCGTCAGGACCAGCATGATCGCATAGACGATCGCGTAGACGACCGCGCTGCTCTTTATGTCGCTCCCGGCCACGCCGTCGAAGTTGAGCGCTGGAACGAACCAGCTGAGGAGATCCGTGAGCACCGTGATGCCCAGCAGGACGATGGCTGCCGTCATGCTCTGCCTGAAAATCAGCACGCCAAGGACGATGACGACAACGCACGAAACCACGCCAAAGGGTCCGTAGATCGCCGGAATCGACTCGGGGGCGACCCCCAGCGCGTCCCGAAGGAAGGGGCCGATAGAGCCTCCCATGTTTCGGGCCCAGAGGGCAGCAATGGGAATCATGGCTGCGACCAGGCCGAACAGAACGAGCAGCGTGCCGTAGACCCGGCAAGCGATCTTGCGCACGCGGGCGGCATTGGATGTGCCTGGGATGGAGGATGCGCCCGCACCGGGGTGCGTGCTTTCGGTTGCGTACGACATGGATTTTATCTCCGTGTTGGGCCCTCCCGGGCGGGCCCTGGGGATTGGCCGGTTTCGACAGCATCGCTTTTCGTGGCCAGGATCGGCCTGTCCCTGACCACACGGGGTCTGGCGGTTTTCTTCGCGGGTCTGCACTGGACCGGGCGGGGCAGCCGGGTAAGACTGGCCAACGCCGGGGAGCGCCACAGGACGCCGGTCTCACGCAGGGGAAGACGCATGCCCAAGATCGCCCGGGCCGACGTGGTCGGCAGCCTGTTGCGGCCTGTCTGGCTTCTGGAGGCGCGCAACGCCTGGCGCGAGGGGAAGCTCGGCGACGCCGAGCTGCGCGCCATCGAGGACCGCGCTGTCGGCGAGGCCATCGCGCTGCAGGAGGATGCTGGCATCGCCGCCGTCAACGACGGCGAGTACCGGCGCGGCAACTTCATGGCCACGATGGGCGTGCGCGACGCCCGCGACGCCGCGCTCTCCGGCTTCGAGACGGTCACCACCCACGCCAACTGGCTGCGGCTGTGGCGCAACCCCGATGGTTCCGACGGCGGCCTCGTCAAGACCGAGACCGGTCCGCGCGCCCTCGTCGTGGGCAAGGTCGGCCGCAAGCGTGACGTGGCTGCAGCCGAGTTCCCCTTCCTTGCGTCCCATGTCAGGAAGGCGCGGCCGAAGTTCACCTATCCTGCGCCCAGCATGCATCGCATCGCCTGGGAGCCCGAGCATTCCAGCGCCGCCTATCCGACGGCGCGGGAGTTCCTCATCGCCGTGCGCGACCACGTGCGTGCCGTGGTCGAGCAGCTGATCGGGCTCGGCTGCGACTACATCCAGCTCGATGCGCCCAACTATTCCCAGTGGCACATCGACCCGCGCACGCGCGCGGCGTTCGCCTCCTGGGGGCGCGACCTCGACAATGAGCTTGCCGAGGACGCCGAGATCGACAACTCGGTGTTCGAGGGCATCACCGGCATCACCCGCGCCATCCACCTCTGCCGTGGCAACGCGCCGGGCGGGCGCTGGCTCGCCGACGGCGGCTACGGGCGCATCGCCGCGCGGCTGTTCCCGCGCCTCGGCAACTACGACGCCCTGCTGCTCGAGTACGACACCCCGCGCGCCGGCGATTTTTCGCCGCTGGCGCACGTGCGGCCCGATACCGCCGTGGTCCTGGGCCTCGTCACCACCAAGAGCGGCGCGCTGGAGGATGCTGCGGCGGTGGAGGCCCGCATCAGGGAAGCGGCGCGCATCGTGCCGCTCGAGCGGCTGGCGCTGAGCCCGCAATGCGGCTTCGCCTCGGGCGACTACGCCACCACCATGACGCATGCCGAGCAGGCGGCCAAGCTGCGCCTCGTCGGCGAGGTCGCGGCGAAAGTCTGGCCCAACGCTTGACGATGCTCCGTTGTCATCCCGGAATTGCGCCCAAGCACAATATCCGGAACCCGGGCCCACGAGCTCCGCGCTTTCCAGCCTTGGCCTGGGTACCGGGTCTCTCGCGAAGCCTGCCCCGGACTTGATCAGGGGCGCGAGGCCGCCATGACAGGGTTGGGCGCCTACTTGCCGTTCCTTCCCTTTCCAGCCGGCGGCATGGCCGCGGCGGTCTGGGTCGTGGGGCAGTGGCGCTCGATGTAGCGGTTGATGCCCTTGATCATCTGTCGGTGGAACAGGCCCAGACCGTCGGCGAGCTGGGCCGCGGTCTGCACCGTGAAGGTGATCGACGACGGGCCGTCCACGCTCTTCAGGTTCACCCAGATCTGGTAGGCCCGGCCGTTCCTGAACACGATCTTCGGTGCGAGCACCGCCGTCACCTTGTGGAGCTTGCCGTCCTGCTCCACCAGGCAGTTGGCCGTGTGCGGCGCGAAGCGGAAGGTGCCCTTCCCTTCGTCCATCACCGCGATCAGCCGCTCCCGGCTGAGGTTCAGGTCGATCGTGCAGCGCGCATCGCCGAAACCCCAGCTGACCTTGGCGCTGTCCGCCTCCTTGATCTTGGATTTCGCCCAGGTCTTGGTGATGGCGCACCTGAGGTCGCCGCCCTTGGGGTTCTTCTGCAGCAGGATGGAGCACAGCCGCTTATCGCAGTCTGCGATCGCGGCCTGCTCGCCGTTCCCCTCGTCCAGGGCCCTCGCCAACGGCGCCATCGTGAGCACGCCCGCCACAGCCAGGAGGCCCAACACCGGAACGGCCAGGGGGAATGCGCGGCCGGGTCGATTTGCCATGATCGGCTTCTCCCAGGGCTGGGTTGCCATCCGGCCGGCGGCAGCGTGCCAATTCCGGCGGATGAGCCGTCTATGGGATGACGGATCTGCGACAAGAGTGAGGCAACGACCGAGGCGGTGCCAACGCTTCACCCGATCGTGGTTAGGGTTAGGGGTCTGACCCCTCGCCTCCACCGTCGGAGTTGAACGAGGGCGGCGGCGCGAGGGGTCTGACCCCTGCTTACCTGACCCTGCTCGTCACTTCTCGATCTCGGCGAACACCTTGCGGGCGATGCGGAAGCATTCCACGCCCACCGGCACGCCGGCGTAGACGGCAACCTGGTGGATGATGGCCTGGATCTCGTCCTTGGTGACGCCGTTGCGCAGGGCACCCTTGAGGTGAAGCTCCCATTCGTGCATGCGGTTGAGGCAGGCGAGCATGACGAGGTTGAGCATGGAGCGGGTCTTCCTCGGCAGCCGCTCGTCGCTCCAGATCAGCCCCCAGCAATACTCGTTGAGGATCTCCTGGAACGGCCCGTTGAGGGCATCGGCCGAGGCGAGCGAGTTGTTGACGTATTCCTCGCCCAGCACCGCCTTGCGGTTGGCGAGCCCCTTGTCGCGAAGCGCCTGATCCATGGGTGCGTCTGTCCCTCGTAGGTTGGAAACGGGTCACGCGATCCTTGCCAGCCTTCGGCAAAGGGCTCAAGCGACATAACCGCGGGGCCGCCCACCACGGCACACGGGTCAGGCCGCCTCGGTAGGCGACCACGCCGGACTGCAATCCGGCGTCACCGCGCAGCAGAGCGGCAAGCTTATATCATTGAGCTGAAATACTGTAGACACCTTGAATTTCATTCTGTTAATCTGTAGTATGGTTGGAGATTTCGAGTTCGAATGGCACTACGCGAAAGCGCGTAGCAACGACGCCAAGCACGGTGTGACATTCGAGACCGCGCAGAAGGCGTTTTCCGACCCGTTTATGGTGGAAGTCCTCGACGACACCGAGGACTATGGCGAAGAGCGGTTCCTCGTGATCGGCATGGTCAATGGCCAACTGCTGAGCGTAGTTTACACTCCCAGACAGGGGCGCTATCGCTTGATCTCCGCGAGGCGCGCAACCAGAGATGAGCAAGACCACTATTTCACGAAGAACAGCCAAGGCCCGGTCTGACTCCCGACCGATGCGGCCGATGAGCGAGAAGCAGGTCATGGCAGCCGCGCTGAGCGATCCGGACGCCAAGCCATTCTCGAAGGCGCAGCTCGCGCGGATGAAACATACGCCTCGTGCCAAGCTGATCCGCCGCGCCCTCGGATTCACGCAGGAGGAGTTTGCCGCGCGCTTTCGCATTCCCCTGGATACTCTGCGAGATTGGGAGGAAGGCGCGAGTGAACCGGATCAGCCGGCGCGCGCCTATCTCATCGTGATCGCCCGCAATCCGGAGGCCGTGGCCGCCGCGCTCGATGCGGCCCCGTGAACGGGCTTCATGGGTGTGGTATCAGGCGCGCGACCCGCCACACTTTCCGCTAAGCCCGCTCACGTCGCCTTGAGCTGGTGCAGCAGGATGGCGTTGCCCTCCGAGTCGAGGCACACGGCCATTCGGCACACGGGGCTGCGGATCACGTCGCTCTTGAAGCGCACACCCTTCCCCTTGAGCTCCGCCATCAGACGGTCGAGGTCCTCGACCTCCAGGGCGATGGTGCCGCCGGCCGTGTCGCTCGGCGTGTCGCCGGTGAAATTGGTGAGCGCCAGGCAGCCGCCGCCCGGCAAATCGTACTCGATCCACCAGCCTTCGCCCTGATTGCCGACCGAGCCGGCCTCGAGCCCCAGCGTGCCCTCGTAGAATCCGCGCGCCCGCGCCACGTCGGTGACGGGATACATGGTGAATGCCACCTTCCTGAACATGCCGGTTCTCCTTCTTTCTGTCGGGCGATGCCCGCTCGCCCCTTCGTCCATCTCTAATGCAACGCGGAGCAAGGGAAATAGCAGACGGCAGCGCAGCATGCTGTCAGGAGCATCAGGGCGCAATGCCCGGTGGCAGCGCGCCCGGGCCCCGTCTAGACTGGCGCGAACGCAACCGGGAGACGGCGGATGCGAACGGTCACGCTGAAATCGGGCGACAAGGTCCCGGTGCTGGGGCTGGGCACCTGGCGCATGGGAGAGCGCAAGCCGGAGCGGGCGGCGGAGGTGGCGGCCGTCAGGCTGGGCCTCGATCTCGGCATCCGGCTCGTCGACACGGCCGAGATGTACGGCGACGGCGGTGCCGAGGAGATGCTCGCCGAGGCGCTGGCCGGCCGGCGCGACGACGTTTTCCTGGTGAGCAAGGTCTATCCGCACAACGCCTCGCGCAAAGGCGCCGTTGCCGCCTGCGAGAAGAGCCTGAAGCGGCTGAAGACCGACAGGCTCGACCTCTACCTCCTGCACTGGCGCGGCTCGCATCCCCTGGCGGAGACGGTGGAGGCCTTCGAGACCCTGAGGAAGGACGGCAAGATCCGCCAATGGGGGGTGAGCAACCTCGATGCCCGCGACATGGAGGAGCTGGCGGGCGTCAAGAACGGCGGCAACTGCGCGTCGGACCAGGTGCTCTACCACCTCGGCTCGCGCGGCGTGGAATGGCAGCTGCTCGACCGTTGCCGCAAGGACAAGATCATGGTGATGGCCTACTCGCCGCTGGGCCAGGGCCCGCTGCTGTGCAAGCCCGCCCTCGGCAAGGTCGCAGACAAGCACCGCGTCGAGCCCGCGGCCGTGGCGCTCGCCTGGGTGCTGCGCCAGCCCGGCGTGATCGCGATCCCCAAGGCGGTTGCGTCCGAGCACGTACGCGCCAACATGAAGGCCCTCGACGTGAAGCTCGACGCGGAGGACCTCGCCGCGCTCGACGCCGCCTTCCCGCCGCCGAAGCGCGCCACGCCGCTGGATATGACATAGGGGAAGGGGTCAGCTGCGACGGGGTCAGACCCCTCGCCCCCAACGCTGCAGATGAGCGACGGGGCTAGAGCGCGAGGGGTCTGACCCCTCTGTGTAGGGAAGGGCACGATGATCAACGCTGCCGTTGCAGGCCTGGGCTGGTGGGGCCAGCACATGGTGCGCCGCCTCGCCGGCTCGGAGCGGCTGAGGATCGTCAAGGCGGTGGAGACCAACCCGGCGCGCGCCGCCTTCGCGGCCGAGCACGGCCTCGCCTTCGCGGCCGACCTCGCCGAGGCGCTGGCCGACCCCGGCGTCGACGCCGTCATCCTGTGCACGCCGCATGCGCTGCACACCGGGCAGGTGCTGGCCTGCGCGGCGGCAGGCAAGCACGTGTTCTGCGAGAAGCCGCTCGCCCTCACCCGCGCCGACGCCGAGCGCTCCGTGGCCGCCTGCAAAGCCGCCGGCGTGCTCTTGGGCATCGGCCACGAGCGCCGCTGGGAGCCGGCCATCGTCGAGGTGCGCCGCCTCCTGCGCGAGGGCGTGCTCGGCACCGTCATGCACGTGGAGGCCAACTTCAGCCACGACAAGCTCGCCAACGTCCCGGCCGGCGACTGGCGCACCTCGCCCAGGGACGCCCCCGCCGCCGGCATGACCGCCATGGGCATTCACCTGAGCGACCTGTTCGTGGATCTCCTGGGCCCGGCGCGCGAGGCGTTCGCGGCCACCACATCGCGCGTTGCCTACCCGGACAATGGCGATGTGGTCTCGGCCCTCATCCGCTTCGAGAGCGGCGCCACCGCCTACCTCAACGCCATCCTCGTCACGCCGCACTACCTCTGCCTCACCGTGTTCGGCTCCGAGGCCTGGGTGGAGGTGCGCAATGCAACGCATCCGGACACTCTGGGTCCATCCACCCTCACCCTGCAGCACCGCGACGGGAAGCGCGAGGAGCGCACCTACGAGTGGGTCGACACGGTGCGCGCCAACCTCGAGGCCTTCGCCGGGGCCATCGCGGGCGGCACGCCCTATCCCTTCACCGACGCGCAGCGCATCGGCAACATCGCCGTGCTCGAGGCCGTCTGCCGCTCCGCCGCGGAGAACGTGCCGGTACGGATCGCCGGCGCGGCTTGATCCGGTGTCAGACCCAGAGGGTCTGACACCATGCTACGACCCCCAGGAGATGAGCCACACGCCGTCCTCCTCGAGCTCGATGCCCTCGAAGTAGATGTGGTGCACGTCGATCCCGCCGTCCCAGACGGTGCCGCCGCGCGTGTGGCGCTCGGTCTCGGCGATGGCCGCCGCAAGGTCGCGAACCGTGAAGGCGACGCCGCCGAGCGCCCGGTGCTCCACCACCTGCGCGTCGTTCTCCCCGCGCATGCGGATGAGAGGGGTATGCAGCACCACGCGGCTCCACTCGTCCTCCGTGAGGTCGCGGGGGTCGCCGAAGTCCAGGTCGTCACCCTCTCCGGTTTCCTCCATCACCTGCATCGTGAAGGCGACCTCCTCGATCCGTGCCGAGGGAGGCGCCTTCAGGTTGAGCAGCCGCTCGGAGACCCGCTGGGCGGGCTCGCTCAGGCCGACATGGAGCCGTCCGGAGAGGCCGTTGAAGAAACGCAGAGCGGCCTCGTCGTGGCTGGATTCCGTCATCGTTCCTTCCCCATGGAATGCAGCGCCGCGGAATGCGTGCGCCAGCGCCCCGGGCTTCAGGTCTCAAGCCTCAAGCCTCGCGCCTCAAGCCTCGCCGGGCGCCTTGTCCGCGAGCCCTGGCAGCCCCACCCGCCAAGCCCGCATCACGTAGAAGAGCACGCCTATGCTCATCACGCCGAGCAACGCGAACAGCGTCGCCAGGCCCACCCCGACGGCCTGCAGGACGGCGATCAGTGCGCCCGCTGCCACCATCCAGGCGGCGTTGATGACGTTGACCGCGGCAATCACCCGCGCGCGGGCGTCCTGCGGCGCCCACATCTGCACGGCGGCGAACGCCGGCACGATGAAGAGCCCCCCCGCGACCGCCAGGCCGCACAGCGAGGCGAGCAGGGCCAGTCCGGCGCCGGAGCCGAGCACGGCGAGCGGCCCGATGCTCGCCGTCGGCCGCGGCAGCAGCCCCGCGATCCCGGCGACGGCGAGCGAGAAGGCGGCGATCAGCGCGGCGCCCAGGGGCACCAGCGTGAGGTTCGGCTTGCCGTGGCTCGCCTGCGCCGCCAGCGCGGAGCCGGCCGCGATGCCGACCACGAAGGTGGCGAGGCAGAGCGTCACCACGTCCTCGTTGCCGCCGATGTAGTCCTTCACCAGCGGCGGCAGCAGCGACAGCGCGGCCGAGCCGACGACCCAGAACCAGGAGACGATGGCAGCGCCGCTCCACAGCCGGGGCTCGCGCTTCAGGTCGCGCAGCAGAGCGATGGTGGAGGTCCACGGGTTGGCGGTGATGGCGAGGCCGGGCGCCGCCGGGCCGGCTCCGGGGATGCTGCGGGCGAAGACCCACGAGACGACGGCGAGCGCCAGGATGATGCCTACCACCAGCTCGGGGCTCCTGGCCGTCTTGACGGCGATGCCGCCGGCAATCGTCCCGATCAGGATCGCCAGGAAGGTAGCGCCCTCCACCAGGGCGTTGCCGGCGGGCAGCTCGGCCGTCTGGAGCTTCTCCGGCAGGATGCCGTATTTCACCGGGCCGAACAGCGCCGCCATGACCCCGAACAGCGCCAGCGTCACGAACAGGATCTCCACCGAGTGCAGGAAGAAGCCGACGGCTGCCAGCGCCGCCACCGGGATCTCGGCGAGCTTGATGCGCGCCGCCACGTAGCCCTTGTCGAACCGGTCGGCCAGCTCGCCGCCGAGCGCCGAGAGGATGAAGAACGGCGCGATGAATACGACGGTGGCCAGCGCCACCAGCATGTTGCCCTTCTCGCCGTAGACGGAGCCGGCGCTGCCGAGCCCGAACAGGATGAGCATGCCCAGCGCATTCTTGAGGAAATTGTCGTTGAGCGCGGAGCAGAACTGGCACCAGAACAACGGCGCAAACCGCCGCGATGTCATGAGGTCCTTGTACATGAGCCTCCCTTCGGGCTTGGCCGCCGCCGCCGTCCCCCGCGCGCATTTGCAACTGCAACCGGCCGCCGCCGGCCGCAGAGGTGCAGCGTCCACCACAATGATGGCCAACTGTTGAGCGGCGTCGGAGCCGCCGCCGCCGAAAAAAGCCCGAAAATGCCTTGAACAATCGCTCGCGCCGGCACAGATAGCTGACTGAGCCTCGGGTTTGCCACGGCGGCCCGGGGCCAGGCAACCCGTGCCCCCTCGAGTGCCCATTGCGACCATGCCGCTGCAAGCGTCCGCTGCAACCAGAATCCGCCTCAACGGCGCGCCGATGGCGACGCCGGCCCGTACCCTGGCCGACCTGGTGGCGGGCGAGGGGCACGCCCAGGCGGCCGTAGCCACCGCCGTCAATGGCGACTTCGTGCCGCGCCAGGAGCGGGCTGCAACCCTGCTCGCCGACGGCGACCGGGTCGAGATCGTAGCCCCGCGCCAGGGCGGCTGATAAAATCGCCGCCATGAGCGCACGTGCCACTGCAGCAGAGCCCCGGCCAGCGGCCGGCCCCAGACGGTTCTCGGGGCCGTTCTCGCCCTACGGCGTGACGGTGCCCTCGCGGCTGCTCCTGGGCACCGCCCGCTTTCCCTCGCCGCAGGTGATGAGCGACGCGGTCCGGGCCTCGGGCGCCGCCATCGTCACCGTCTCGCTGCGCCGCGAGACCGCCCGCGGCGCCGGCCCGGGCTCTTCCGGCCAGCGCTTCTTCGACCTCGTCAGGGACCTCGGCGCGCGCATACTGCCCAATACCGCGGGCTGCCGCACGCCGAGGGAGGCCATCGCCACCGCCCGCATGGCGCGCGAGCTGTTCGCGACCAGCTGGGTCAAGCTCGAGGTGATCGGCAACGAGGATACGCTGCAGCCGGATCTTTTCGGCCTGGTCGAGGCGGCAACGGCCCTTACCAAGGACGGCTTCGAGGTGTTCCCCTACACCACCGAGGACCTGATCGCCGCCGAGCGGCTCATTGCCGCCGGCTGCCGCGTGCTGATGCCCTGGGGGGCGCCGATCGGCACCGGCCGCGGCCTCGCCAACCGCTATGCGCTGCAGAGCCTGCGCCGCTACTTCCCCGGCGTGCCCCTGGTGATCGACGCCGGCATCGGCGCGCCGTCGCACGCCGCCGAGGCCATGGAGCTGGGCTACGACGCAGTGCTCCTCAACACGGCGGTGGCCACCGCCGCCGACCCGGTGCGCATGGCCCGCGCCTTCGCCGCCGCCATCGAGGCCGGCCGCCTCGGCTGGGAGGCCGGGCTGATGGAGACGCGCGACATGGCGGCGCCCTCCACTCCGGTCGCCGGCACCCCGTTCTTCGACCTGGGCGAGGCCTGATCGTGCGTACGCTGCGCCGGCTCGAGGGTCTCGATGTCTTCTACCCGATCGTCCCGGACACGGACTGGCTCGCCCGTCTCCTCCCGCAGGGCATCGGGACGGTCCAGCTCCGGATCAAGGACGCCCCGCCCGAGGCGATCGCCCGCGAGATCGCAGGGGCGATGCGAGCCTGCCGCCGCCACGGCTGCCAGCTCATCGTCAACGACTGGTGGCGCGAGGCGCTCGCCGCCGGGGCCGACTTCGTGCACCTGGGCCAGGAGGACCTCGCCGCCGCCGACGTTGCAGCACTGCACGCCAGGGGAGTCCGGCTCGGCATCTCGACCCACAGCCCCGAGGAGCTGGAGACGGCGCTGGCCGCCCGGCCGGCCTACGTGGCCCTGGGCCCGATCTACGAGACCAGGCTCAAGGTCATGAATTGGGCCCCTCAGGGCCTGGACCGCATCGCCGAGTGGCGCCGCCGCATCGGCGAGATGCCTCTCGTCGCCATCGGCGGCCTCACCCCCGAGCGCGCCGACGCCGTCCTGGAGGCCGGCGCCGACAGCCTCGCCGTCGTGACGGACTTCATCACCCACCCCGCCCCCGAGTCCCGCGTCCGCCACTGGCTCGACAGGTGTCAGACCCTCCGCCCCGGCGCAGGCCGGGGCTGACACCATCGCTCCACCGATCCCGACTCTGAAATTCTGCGAGGTTGTTGCCGTGGTTGGGCGAGGATCGCATGCCGCTCGCCGCGCCCGGACTCCCCTGCCCCTTGCGGGGAGGGGCTGGGGGTGGGGGGTCCAAGGCCGCCGCCCTGCGCAACGCGGTGCAGGCGAGACGCCGCGATTTGAGAGGAAACGCTCCATTAAGCATGGTTGAGGGAGAGCCTCTGCGCTTTTTGTCCGGTCTCCCTGCATCATGATACAATAGTAACATGTCAGTATATGTAAAAATATATTATTGATACAACTGGAATTCATTAAGCATAGCGGCCAACGTCCAAAGTAGTGGATTGACATGGTGACGCTGGTTTGCTATCGTTCTGCTATCATCACCACAGTCGCGCCAGTGCCCCGCGAGGCCCCCGCCTCCCGGCCCCACTCCGGCGCACCACCCGAGCCAATCCAGAGCACCACCCGTGTACCTCTCCAAGCTCAGCCCCGAGCAGTGGGCCGAGGCGCGCCGCCTCTACGCCGCCGGCCAGAGCAACGCTGCCATTGGCGCGCGCTTCGGCATCGCCGGCGAAACCGTGCGCAGGCGCGCCCGTAGGGAGGCTTGGCTCGCGCCGCCGACAACCGAATTGCCTCGCGCTTCTGCGGGCATCAGGGCGCGGGGGGCCCGGCCCTCGGCCGCCACCGCCGCCATCCGCGCCGAGCTGGCGCGCCGCCTGCTCAGCGTCATCGCCGTCCAGATCAGAATGAAGGAGCTCTACATGATGAAGCAGCTCGAGGCTTACCAGAAGAACGACGCCGGCATCGAGCCGCCGGTGACGCCCACGGATCAGCACGCCGACTTCGCCGCGCTGATCGAGAGCATCAAGCAAGTGACGGAGATCGACTCTGAGCCCGCAGCCACCGCCGACGGGAGGAGAGGAGGCACCAACCCCGAGCTCACGCAGCTCAGCACCGACATCGACCCCGGCGGCCTTGCCGCCGCATCCGAGAAGGACGCATTCCGCCGCGACATTGCGGAGCGCCTTGGCAAGCTGTTTCCAAAACCCTGACGCTGCCGCCGTCCTCTCCGAGCGGTTCACCCGCGAGGAGTGGGACAGGATCGTCCACGACTGGTCGCTCAACGCCCGTGACGACCAGCTCGCCCCCGTCCTCGCGAAAGGCGGAGGCCGCTGGCACACGTGGCTCCTGCTCGGTGGACGCGGCTCGGGCAAGACCCGCGCCGGCGCCGAGTGGGTGCGCGCCCAGGTCAGGGGCGAGCCGCCGCTGGCCGACCGCCGCTCGCACCGCATCGCCCTCGTCGGTGACACCATCGCCCAGGTCCGCAGTGTCATGATCGAAGGCGTGTCAGGCCTGTTCGCGGTCTATCCGCCCAAGGACCGGCCCAAATTGGAGACCTCCAGGAACCAGCTGGTCTGGGACAACGGCTCGATCGCCCAGCTGTTCGCCGCCGACGACCCCGACAGCCTGCGCGGCCCCCAGTTCGACGCCGCCTGGTGCGACGAGCTCTGCAAGTGGCGCCAGCCCGACTACGCCTGGGACACCCTGCAGTTCGCACTGCGGCTCGGGCGCTGGCCGCAGTGCGTCGTCACCACCACCCCGCGCGCCATCCCGCTCCTGAAGAAGATCATGGACGACCCCGCCACCGCCACCACCCGCTCGCGCACGGCAGACAACGAGGCCTTCCTCGCGCCCTCGTTCCTGGCCGAGATGGAGCGACGCTATGGCGGCACCCCGCTCGGCCTGCAGGAGCTGGAGGGCGAGATCGTCGAGGAGCGCCTCACGGGCCTGTGGAAGCGCGCCTGGCTCGACCAGAGCCGCCTCGCCGCCCGCCCGGAGCTCGTGCGCATCGTCGTCGCCGTCGACCCGCCGGTGACGTCAACGGCGGGCTCCGACAGCTGCGGCATCGTCGTCGCCGGCCTCGGCGCCGACCGCCGCGGCTACGTGATCGGCGACCGCACCATCCAGGGCCGCGACCCCGCGACCTGGGCCAAGGCCGCCGTCGCCGCCTACCACGACTACGAGGCCGACGCCATCGTCGTGGAGACCAACCAGGGCGGCGACCTCCTGGTACAGACCTTCAGAGGCATCGACGCCCGCGTCCCCGTCAAGAAGGTCTACGCCAGCCGCGGCAAGTACGTGCGCGCCGAGCCCGTCTCCACCCTCTATTCGGAGGGCCGCGTCGCCCACGTCGGCACCTTCCCGGAGCTGGAGCGTCAGATGTGCGACTTCGCCGCCGACGGCTTGAGCCAGGGCAAGAGCCCCGACCGCCTCGACGCCCTGGTCTGGGCCATCACCGACCTGATGCTCGTGGAGCACAGGAGGCCCGGCGTCAGGACGCTGTGAAAAGGCGCCGGTGCGGGCCACAAACTCAACCTTGTCATCGCGGGGCTTGTCCCCGCGATCCACCCATCAACCCGCTCAGGAGCAAGTGGTTGGCTGGATGCCTGCAACAAGTGCCGGCATGACACCTCACAGCACTACGGGCTTCACACCGGGCAGCGACGGATAGAGGTCCTCCCAATAGGGATTGGTCCGCTCGATCAGGTTGATCTTCCACACGCGGGGCCACTCCTTCATGGTCTTCTCGCGCTGGGTCGCCTCGCGCACGTCGCCGTACTCCTGGCACCAGACGAGCATGTGCACCTTGTACTTGCGCGTGAAGACGGATCCCTTGCCCGCCCGATGCTGCTCGACCCGGAAGACGATGCCGTTGGTGACCCCGATATAGAGCGTCCCCGCGGCTTGCTCGCGAGGATGTACACCCAGTAGCTGCGCGACGTGTACGTGTACCTTATCTCTGGGAACGGAGTATGCCTTGCGGTGGATCGCGGGGACAAGCCCCGCGATGACACGGAAGTGCTCGAAACGCTGACCGTGTCCCAAACTCAACGGTGTCATCCCGGCATTCATTGCCGGGACCCACCCAACAACGCGCTCCCGACGGTCGAAATTGACCGAATAGCTGCAAGAAAGCGAAAGAACCCCACAATGCCTGAGCAGCAATCCCGAGGGCGGCTGGCCCATTGGGCCGACCGTATGCTCAATATGCTGGCGCCTCGACGCGCACCTTCCGCCCCCGCCACCAAATCGACGCTCGCCGGCCCCTGCTTCGCCTTCGACCGCCTCGGCTCCCCGGCCTGGGCGCCCCGCGACTACGCCGCCTTCGCGCGCGAGGGCTTCATGCAGAACGCCGTGCTCTACCGCTCCGTGCGCATGATCGCCGAGGCCGCCGCCAGCGTGCCCCTCCTCCTCTATCAGGGCACCGACGAGATCGCCGATCATCCGCTCCTCCGCCTCCTCGCGCGCCCCAACCCCGGCTCCAGCACGCCGGACCTCCTCGAGGCCTGCTACGGCTTCCTCCTCGTCTCCGGCAATGCCTACCTCGAGGCCGTCGCCGTCGCCGGCACGGTCCGCGAGCTGCACCCGCTCCGCCCCGACCGCATGAAGGTCCTCCCCGGCCCCGACGGCTGGCCCGAGGCCTACGAGTACACCGCCAACGGCAAGCCCACCCGCATCGCCGGCGAGGCGGTCCCGGGCGTCGCCCGCCTCCTGCACATCAAGCTGTTCCACCCGCTCTCCGACCACTACGGCCTCTCCCCCATCGAAGCCGCCGCCTCCGCCGTCGACATCCACAACACCGCCTCGCGCTGGAACAAGGCGCTGCTCGACAACTCGGCCCGTCCCTCCGGCGCGCTCGTCTACACCGCCCGCGACGGCAACCTCACCATGGAGCAGTACGACCGCCTCAAGGCCGAGCTGGAGCAGGGCTTCCAGGGGGCGGCCCGCGCCGGCCGCCCGCTCCTCCTGGAAGGCGGCCTCGACTGGAAGTCCATGTCGCTCACGCCCAAGGACATGGACTTCATCGAGGCCAAGCATGTCGCCGCCCGCGAGATCGCCCTCGCCCTCGGCGTTCCGCCGATGCTGCTCGGTATCCCCGGCGACAACACGTACTCCAACTACCAGGAGGCCACCCGCTCCTTCTGGCGCTCCACCGTGCTGCCGCTGGTGAACCGCACGGCCAAGTCCCTCTCACTCTGGCTCGGTCCCGCGTACGCCGGTGTCAGACCCTCCGCCCCGGCGCAGGCCGGGGCTGACACCATGGCACCACCCCTCGACCTCCGCCCGGATCTGGACGCCATCGAAGCCCTGAGCACCGAGCGCGAGGCCCTGTGGTCCCGCATCGGTGCCGCCACCTTCCTCACCGAGGACGAGAAGCGCGCCGCCGTCGGCTACGGCCCGTCGAAATAACACCCGTCATCCCGGAAGCTGAGCCCCGCAGGGGCGAAGCTATCCGGGACTCGTCGAACGAGTCGAGCCTCCTCTAGACGAGGTCCCGGATCGGACCGCTGCTCGCCGTCGGCTCGCATCGCTCCGTCCGGGATGACGGGTGGAGCAAACATCACGGTAGAGATCAATGCCCGCGCCCGAGATCAAGTTCACCTCCCTCGACCTGAAGCGCGTCGAGCCCGACGGCACCTTCTCCGGCTACGCCAGCCTCTTCAACCGGGAGGACATGGGCCGCGACATCGTCCTCCCCGGCGCCTTCCGCGACAGCCTCCTCGCGCGCGGTACCTCCGGCATCCGCATGCTCTACCAGCACAAGCCCGACGAGCCGATCGGCATCTGGGAAAGCCTGCAGGAGGACGCCCGCGGCCTCTACGCCAGGGGCCGCCTGATGCTCGCCGTCGCCCGCGCCCGCGAGGTTCTCGCGCTCATGCGCGCCGGCGCGCTCGACGGCCTCTCCATCGGCTTCCGCACCGTCACCGGCCATCGCGACGCCAAGACCGGCATCCGCCGCCTCGCCCGCATCGACCTCTGGGAGATCTCCATCGTCACCTTCCCCCTCCTCCCCGACGCCCGCATCGCCCACGTCAAGGCGCACGCCGACCATCGCCTCCTCGCCACCATCGCCGCCGCCACCCGCCGAATGCGGCCTTCCACCCGTCATCCCGGAAGCTGAGCCCCGCAGGGGCGAAGCTATCCGGGACCACGTCGAGCGAACTGCAACTCTACCTCCTCACGAGGTCCCGGCTCGAAGCCCTGCTTGCCTTCGGCTCGCATTGCTTCGGCCGGGATGACGGGTGGAGCGCCTACCCGACGCCCGCAACTCACCACTCACCATCTCACCCCGAGCAAGGAACCCCGCATGCAGAACGACTCCCTCGAATCCGCCTTCGGCGACTTCATGCGCGCCTTCGAGACCTTCAAGGCGACCAACGACGAGCGCCTCTCCCAGCTCGAGCGCCGCAGCGCCTCCGACACCGTCACCACCGACAAGCTCGACCGCCTCGACCGCGCGGTCGACGAGACGAAGCGCGTCGTCGACGGCCTCGCCTTGAAGTCGGCCCGCCCCCACCTCGGCGTCCCGGGCACCCACGGTCCCCGCTCCGGTGCAGCCCTGCAGCACAAGGCCGCCTTCGAGGCCTACGTCCGCACCGGCGACGCCGCCGGCCTGCGCGCGCTCGAAGCCAAGGCCCTCTCCATCGGCTCCGACCCCGACGGCGGCTTCCTCGTCACCGAGGAGCTGGAGAGCGCAGTGAACCGCGGCGTGCGCAACGTCTCGCCCATCCGCGCCATCGCCGGCATCCGCCGCGTCTCGGGTTCGGTCTACAAGAAGCCGTTCGCAATCACCGACGCCGCCACCGGCTGGGTGGCCGAGACCGCCGCCCGCCCCGAGACCGGCACGCCCACCTTGGCCGAGCTCGCCTTCCCCACCATGGAGCTTTACGCCATGCCGGCGGCCACCTCGGCGCTCCTCGACGACGCCGCCGTCGACATCGACCAGTGGATCGCCGAGGAGGTGCAGGCGAGCTTCGCCCAGCAGGAGGGCACCGCCTTCGTCACGGGCAACGGCATCGCCAGGCCCAAGGGCTTCCTCGACTACACCAAGGTCGCCAACGCCTCCTGGAGCTGGGGCAACATCGGCTTCGTCACCACGGGCCAGGCCGGCGCCTTCCCCGCCGTCAACGGCGGCGACCGCCTCATCGACCTCGTCTACGCCGTGAAGTCGGGCTACCGCGGCAACGGCACCTTCGTCTTCAACCGCGCCACCCAGGCCGTGATCCGCAAGATGAAGGACGGCGACGGCAACTACCTCTGGCAGCCCGCCGCCAAGGCCGGCGACGCCTCCACGCTGATGGGCTTCCCGGTCGCCGAGTCGGAGGACATGCCCAACATCGCCACCGACAGCTATTCGGTGGCCTTCGGCGACTTCCGCCGCGGCTACCTGATCGTCGACCGCGCCGGCATCCGCATCCTGCGCGACCCCTACTCTTCGAAGCCCTACGTCCTCTTCTACACCACCAAGCGCGTCGGCGGCGGCGTCCAGGACTTCGACGCCATCAAGCTCCTGCGCTTCTCCGTGTAACCCACACCTGTCATCCCGGAAGCTGAGGGCGCAGCCCGAAGCTGTCCGGGACCTCCTCGAGCGAGTCGTACGCGTTTCGCCGAGGCCCGCGTGCCCCTCCGCGGCCTCGCGCGACGCGGGCGGGACCCAATTTTCGCGCCGTGCCCTCCTCCCACGGCCGGGTCCCGCCCGCCCCTGTGCCGGTGTCAGACCCTCCGGGCCTGCCCCGGCGCAGGCCGGGGTCTGACACCGAGGCAATAGGCAGTAGGCAATAGGCAGTAGCCGTCCCACTCGCTCGACCGCCTACTGCCTATTGCCTATGCCCTACTGCCTGTTCCGAAGGAACCCCCATGCCCCTCATCCTCACCTCCGGCCCCGCCGCCGAGCCGGTCACGCTGGCCGAGGCCAAGGCCCACCTGCGCGTCGACGGCGCCGCCGAGGACATGCTGATCGCGAGCCTCATCGTCACCTCGCGCCTCAACGTCGAAGCCGCCGCCGGCCTTGCACTCATCACCCAGGCCTGGTCGTACTGGCTCGACGCCTGGCCGCTCGGCCCGGCGCTCGGCCTGCCGCTGCGCCCGATCCAGAGCATCGCCGCCGTGCGCCTCTACGACGAGAACGACATCGTCACTACACTCGACCCCGCCACCTGGCTGCTCGACGGTGCCGGCCTGCCGCCCCGCCTCGTCCGCCGCGGTGCCCTCCTCTGGCCCAAGCCCGGACGCACCGCCAACGGCATCGAGATCGCCTTCACGGCGGGCTTCGGCAACGCCGCCGCCGACGTACCCGCCCCGCTGCGCCAGGCGGTGCTGCTCCTCGTCGCCCACTGGTACCAGCACCGCTCGCCGCTCGAGCCCGGCACCCCTGCCGCACCCCTCCCGCCCATGGTCTCGGAGCTCATCGCCCCTTACCGGACGCCGCGCCTGTGACGCGTGAGATGGTGAGTGGTGAGATGGTGGGTATCGGTCGGCATTTGGGCGACGCTGAGGCTCGTCATCGATAAGGGAAAGCCGCCCCGAGGTGTGCACCACGTCCGCAAGGGGTGCCCCAACACCCTTAGAAACCGACCATCCTACCTCCTGTTCATCACCGACCGGCGTCACGCGCTGCTCGCTACACTCACCATCTCACCACTCGCCATCTCACCATGAACATCGCCACCCTCGACGAGCGCCTCCTCCTGGAGCAGCCCGCACGCACGCCTGACGGCGGCGGCGGCGCAAGCATCACCTGGCAGCCCGTCGCCGAGCTGTGGGCGCGCGTGCGCCCCATCTCGGGCGAGGAGCGTCTGCGGCACGACCAGATCGCCGGCCGCATCACCCACGAGGTCTGGGTGCGCTGGCGTGCCGGTGTCACCCCCGCGATGCGCTTCCGCCAGGACACCCGCATCTACGAGATCGCCGCCGTCCTGGAGGCGAGCCGCCGCGTCTGGCTCAAATGTCTGTGCGAAGAGCGAAGCCTATGAAAATCAACGTCAGTGTCTCGGTCTCGGGCAACGCCCCGCGCCGGCTTGCGGACCGCGCCCGCATCCTGTCGGCCGGCAGCGCCCGCC
>Ga0209382_10001143_pt1 | contig 42637 bp, 48 predicted proteins | sample SoiMetdeltSBSDD5_FD_187599 | JGI IMG/M metagenome (GOLD analysis project Ga0209382, IMG submission 187599) | Bulk soil microbial communities from a Populus tree surrounding site in Tennessee, USA - Soil MetaG P. deltoides SBSDD5 (SPAdes) (version 2) | ecosystem: Environmental > Terrestrial >... | reverse complement strand
GGGACCTAGCCGGTCATGCGGAGGGTCGCGATCGCGCTCGGCGTGATCGTGGGCATCTTCTTCATCGTGCGGGCGGTGGTGGAACAGCTCACGATCGACTACTCGGATCCGTCCTCGTATGCCGACGACTGGGGCGGCCCGAGCCTCACGGGCGTGCTGCTGGTCCATTGCGGTCTGGGAGTCATCGCGGCGATCTGGACGTTCGAACCGATCGGGTGCACCGGAGGGATGACCCAGCGGACCGAGTTCCACCCTCCGGGCTCTGCACGACAGTCGCATGCACGTGCTCCCCATCCGTGTGATCGCCGAAGGAGGGAGAAGCCATGGAGGACGAACGGGAACGGCAGGTCTACGAGCGCGGAACCGATCCGACGCGTGTGCTCGCGCTGAGCGACGGGGTCTTCGCGATCATCCTCACGCTGCTCGTCTTGGAGATCCACGTCCCGGAGCTCGGCGCCGGCCAGAAGCTCGGCCAGGCGTTGCGCGAGATCCGGCCGTCGCTCGTCGCGTTCCTCATCAGCTTCGTGGTGGTCGCGATCGCGTGGGCGGGACACCGCGACCTGTTCGCACTGATCCGGCGGACCGATCGCCGTGTGGCTGAACTTCCTGTTCCTGCTGCCGCTGTCGATCCTGCCGTTCGGCGCGGCGATGCTCGCGACGTACGAACGCGACCCGATCGCGCTCAGGATCTACGGCCTGATCCTGATCGCCATCGTCGTGACGAGACTGGCCACCTGGCTCTACGCGACGAGGCGATCACACATCCTCGCGACACCCGTGGAAGCACGAGCCCGCCGGGGCGGGATCTTCCTGGTCGCCTTGCCCGGGGTCGCGTACCTGGTCGGACTCGCGGTGGCGGACGCGGCGCCGACGCTGGCGATCTGGATCTATGCGCTCATCCCCGTCGTGTACTTCGTCATGATCTGGGTCCTCCGCTCCTCCGCGCCGAAGAGCTCGGTGACCGAGGGGTTCACGTGATCCGCAAGACGCGCGACGGCCCGGCGTCGCGAGGGCGCCGGGCCGTCGGCCGGCTAGTAGAGTCCGCCGCCGCTGCCGGTGCCACCCGCCGAGACGGCGAGGATCACGAGCACGGCGATCACCGCCGCGACGGCGATGATGACGCCGATCGTCTTGCCGCGGCTCCAGCCACGTCCGCTTCGTTCGGAGTCGTACATCTGCCACCTCCGATCGTCTCTTCCTTCCTTCCTTCCGCGGCCGCTGTCGCTGCAAACCCGGAGGCCGAGCGCGGGCTTCCGATCTCCCGCGTGACGAAGGTCACCGAGCCGCCCGACGGCCCGTAACGAACGCTCTATCGTTCGTGCGTGCCGAGAGACTGGGACGCCGCGACGTACGACCGTGTCGCCGACCCGCAGTTCCGGTGGGGAGCGGCCGTGATCGACGGCCTAGACCTCGCAGGTGACGAAACCGTGCTCGACGCGGGCTGCGGCTCGGGCCGCGTGACCGAGCTGCTCCTCGAACGCCTGCCGGGCGGGTGGGTCGTTGCGCTCGACGGCTCGAATTCGATGCTCGAGCGAGCCCGAACGCGCCTCGGGCGGTTCGGCGACCGCGTCACGTTCGTGCTCGCGGACCTCCGCGAGCCGCTGCCGATCGAGGAGCCGGTCGACGCGATCCTGTCGACCGCAACGTTCCACTGGGTGCCCGACCACGACGCGCTGTTCCGCAACCTCGCGGCGGTCGTGCGACCCGGCGGCCGGCTCGCAGCCCAGTGCGGCGGGGCCGGGAACCTCTCGACCGTCGTGGCGGCGCTCCGCGAGCTGAGCGCCGACCCGTTCAGCAGGAAGGTGTTCGCGACGCCGGCGGAGACGGAGCGGCGCCTGCACGCGGCGGGATTCGTCGACGTCGAGTGCTGGCTGCACGAGGAACCGACGCCGTTCGACGACCTCGACGCGCTCGAGACGTTCCTGCGGACGGTCGCCCTCGGCGACCACGTCTCGGCGATGGCGGAGGACGAGGCGCGGGCGTTCGCACACGAGGTTGCGGTGCGGCTGCCGGAGGCGGCCCTAGACTACGTGCGGCTGAACATCCGGGCGCGGCGCGCGCCGTAGACCCTCAGCCCGACAGCGCTTCGGCCATCTCGGCGCGGGCACCGTCGCGGGCTTCGGCATCCTCTCCGCGCCGGAGCGACAGCATCCACAGGCCGAGCAGGCCGGTCGCGAGCGCGACGATGCCACCACCGCCGAGCGCGATCCGCGGCCCGAGATGCTCGCCCACCCAACCGGCGACGGGCGAGGCGATCGGCGTCGTCCCCAGGAACACGATCCCGTATAGCGCCATGACGCGCCCACGCATCTCGGGGCGCGACCTGAGCTGCAGGGTCGAGTTCGCCGTCACGAAGAACACGATCGACGCGACGCCGAGCGGGAGCATGGCCAGAAGAGCCGTGCCCAGGGTCGGCGCGAGCGCGACCAGCATCGTGACCACGCCCACGGCCACGGCCGCCCAGGCGAGCGGGCGCTCGCCGGGCCGAGGGCGGCCCGCCATCACGAGCGCGCCGCCGAGCGATCCGATCCCGACGACCGCAAGCAACAGCCCGAGGGTTCCGGCGTCGCCGTGGAACGTCCGCTCTGCGAACAACGGCATCAGCACCGAGTAGTTGAACGAGAACACGTAGAGGATCGACATCAGGACGATCGGCCGCCGGAGCTCGCCGGTGTTCCAGACGTAGCGCAGCCCCTCCCGGATCGCGCCGGGCTGGCGTTCGGCCCGCTGCGGCCGGAGCTCCTCGGTCCGCATCCGGAGGAGCGCGGCGATCACCGCGAGGTAGGAGACCGCGTTGATGAGGAAGCACCACTCCATGCCGACGCCGGCGATCAGCAGCCCGGCGAGCGCGGGTCCCACGATCCGGGTCCCGGTCATCACGGCGCTGTTCAGGCTCACGGCGTTCGGCAGGTCGCGCGATTCGACCATCTCGGCGAAGAAGCTCTGCCGGGTGGGTTGGTCGATCGCGGTCGTGATCCCCTGCAGCAGCGAGAGCGAGTAGACCATCCAGAGCTCGACGGCGCCGCTCGCCACGACCGCCCACAGCGCGAGCGCGAGCCCGCCGAACGCCACCTGGGTCGCGAGCAGGATCCGCCGCTTGTCGTGACGGTCCGCGAGCAGGCCGCCGAGCGGACCGACGACGAGCATCGGCCCGAACGCGAGCGCCGTGTCGATCCCGAGCGCGACCCCGCTGTGCGTGAGCTGCAGCACGAGCCAGGCCGCCGCGACCATCTGCATCCAGGTCCCGGTGACCGAGATCGCCTGCCCGACGAAGAACAGGCGGAAGTTCCGCGAGTGGCCCACCGCGTGGAACGTGCGGTGGACCGTGAGCCCGATCCGCGTCACGGGCGGTCCTCGGCGTGGTCCAGCGCGATCAGGCGTTCGAGCACGTCGGCGGCCGTCAAGAGGTGCTCGAGCTCGTGGGGATCGAGCGCGCCGAGCGCCTTCGCCAGGTAGGCCTCCTTCCGGCGGCGGCTCCGGGCGAGGAGCCGGCGGCCCTCGGGGCTGACCCGCACCCACGCCACGCGCCCGTCGACCGGATCGGCCTCGCGGACCACGAGCCCGGCCTCGAGGAGCGCGGCGACGATCCGGGTCATCGTCGGCGGCTGAACCTGCTCGGCGGCGCAGAGGTCGCGCATCGTGAGCGGCCCCCGGCGTTCGGCGGACGAGAGCGCCGAGAGCATCGAGGGCGTGATGCCGGCCTCGGCCTCCTGCCGGAGCCTGCGCGCGAGCCGCGTGACGCCGAGCCGGAGGCGAGCGGCGAGGGCAGCCGTATCGATCTGCGTGGCGGTGCTCACGCACCTGATGATACTACGCAACGCTAATTAGCGTCGCGTAGGAACTTCGAATCGGCTCAGATGAAGAGCTGGATCGCGCTCTCCTTCATCTCGAGCAGCGCGGTCGCGGCGCCGATCGGCTCCTCGAGCCCGTCGATCAGGTCCTCCTGCTTGACCCCCATGAGGTCCATGGTCATCTGGCATGGGATCAGCCGGACGCCCATGTCCCTCGCGAGCTCGAGCAGCTCCGTCGGGTGCGGGGTCTTGTAGTCCTCGGCCACCTTGCCGAGCATCCACGGCCCCATGCCGGCGAAGTTCAGGCGCGAGAGCTTGGCCTTCTGTGTCGAGCCGGGGTTCATCTGGCCGAGCGCCTTCGTCATCCAGTCCTTGCCGGTCTTGCGGGCGCGCTCCGGCTTCACGAGCGGGAACAGCCCCCAGAACGTGAAGAACACGTTCACCTCCATGCCGGAGGCAGCGGCCGTGGTGGACAGGATCAGCGTCGGCCAGATCCGGTCGAGGTGGCCGTCCCAGGCGACGATCGTGATCTTGTTCTGCTTGTTGTAGCCGTTCTTGGCCTCCCGCTCGGCGAGCGCGCGGTCGATCAGCTCCCTGATCGCGGCCTCGTCGAGCGCCTTCGTGCCTTCGACGGTCGGGGTAGTCTCGCTCATCCTCCTCACGCCTTCCTGACGACGTAGCGGAAGACGCCCGAGTCCTCGCTCGCCTCGAGGAGCTCGTTGCCCGAGAGCTTGGCCCACGACGGCACATCGGACTTCGAGCCGGGGTCGGTGGCCAGGAGCTCGAGCAGGTCGCCGGCGGCCGCGCCCCGAAGGGCCTTGTGCAGCGCGACGAGCGGGCCGGGGCACGACTGGCCTCGGGCGTCGACGGTGGCGGTGATGACGTTCAACGGTGGAACCTCCTAAGAGTCGATCCGGAAAGAGGGGAACGGGTGCCGCTCCGCGAGGCCTATCGGCCGTCGCCGGGCACCTGGGGACAGCAGCATCGGTCGGGGATCATGGCCCCCACGAGCCCGCGGCAGCGTGTCCGGATCATTGCAGGTGCAAATGCTACCTGCGGGGTGTGGAATCGGGCAAGCCGCTGGAAAAGGCAACCCTTCAGGCTCGGGTTCGGGCCTTCCGAGGAACATCGTGTGCCCGTCCGCCCGCGCTCCCACGGATCTGCCGCGTCGCCGGCGCGGCGCTGCTCGGCTCGGCCGCCGTGCTGGTCGCCGTGCCCGCCGCCGTGCCGACCTGCTCGTTCGACGCGCCGACACGGCACGGGAAGGATTCGTGCCAACGGGGGCCCGGACCGGACGCGTTCGTGCACTGCGAGCGGATCGTCCTGGACTGATCGCTCGAGGTCAGACGCGGTCGCGACGGCCGGACGGCCACCACACGTAGACCACGGTCCCCTTCACGTGAGCGCGTCCGACGGCGCCGAACGCGCGGCTGTCGCTCGAGCCCACGCCCGCGTCGCCCTCGACCCAGTACTCGTCGGCGCGGAGCATCCGTCCGTCCGGGGCGGCGTCCCCGGGGACGGCGACGACCCGCTTCACGAGCTCGAATCCGGGACGTTCGGGATGCTCGACGACCACGATGTCGCCGGCGCGGACGGGCCGCACGACCGCGAGCGCCCAGACGCCGTGCTCGAGCGTCGGGAGCATCGAGTCGCCTCGGACCTCGACGCGGAACGGCCTCCAGCGCAACGCCGCGTACGCGACCGCAAGGCCGAACGCCGCGGCCGCCACCAAGGCGGCGGGGTGGTAGCGTCGGAAGGTGGAAGGCGAGTCAACCGAAGGAGGGACCTGGCCCATGCTCGAAGCTTTGCTCAGGCCGCGCCGCGTCGTCCACGCGCACTGCGATCTGCCGTGCGGGGTCTACGACCCGGCGCAGGCGCGCATCGAAGCCGAGTCCGTGAAGGCGATCCAGGATCGGTACGCGAACGCCGAGAAGTTCAAGACCGCCGGGGAGAGCGTCGAGGACTACCGGACGCGAGCGCTCGCGATCAAGGAGCTGCGGGCCGACCTCGTCAAGGACCACCTGTGGGTGCTGTGGACCGACTACTTCAAGCCGGAGCACGTCGAGAAGTACCCGCAGCTGCACGAGCTCTTCTGGAACGCCACCAAGGAGGCGGGCGCGGCCAAGAAGTCCCAGGACCCCGGGCAGGGGCAGAAACTGCTCGACGCGATCGACGAGATCGCCAAGGTCTTCTGGGAGACGAAGGCCTAGCTCGCGCCTTCCGGTCCGAAGGGCGGGGCTCCGGCTCCGCCCTTCTCGCTCGTTCTGGCTTCCTACACTCTGCGCCGTGAAGGACATCGGGCTCGTCGGCCTCGCGGTCAGCGGCCGTTCGACGCTGTTCACGGCGCTGACCCGCACCGGCTCGCACGGGGGGCAGGCGAACCATGCCGTCGTGCCGGTCCCCGACCCGAGGCTCGGGGTCCTCACCGAGCTCGAGCGCTCACGGAAGACCGTGCACGCGCAGGTCGGGTTCGTTGACGTGCCGGGGGGAACCTCGTCGGCGCAGGGCCTCGCGCGGCTCCGGGAGACCGACGCGCTCGCGATCGTCGTCCGGTGCTTCGGCGCCGAAGCGAAGCCCGCGGCGGACCTGGCCGAGGTCCGCGCCGACCTGCTCCTCGCGGACCAGGCCGTGATCGAGCCGGCGCTCGAGAAGGCGAGGAAGCGCTCGCGCGGCAAGCCGTCGGGAGAGGTCGAAGCGCTCGAGGCGGCGAACGAGCTCCTCGCGGCGGAACAGCCCCTCTCCGAGGGCGGGCTCGCCGACGAAGCCGTGCGCGAGCTGAAGGCGATCGCGCCGCTCACGCTGAAGCCCTCGGTCGTCGTCGCGAACCTCGAGGAGGGCGCGGAGGTACCAAGCGAGCTCTCCGGCGCGACCGGCGTGTACGCCTCGATCGAGGCCGAAACCGCGGAGATGGATCCCGAGGAGGCGCGGGCGCTGCTCGACGAGTTCGGCGTCCACCGGCCCGGGCTCGAGTCGGTGATCGCCGCGTCGTACGGGGCGATCGACCTCATCACGTTCCTCACGACCGGCGAGGACGAGTCGCGTGCCTGGGAGGTCCGGCGCGGCGCGAAGGCCCCCGAGGCGGCCGGGGTGATCCACACCGATCTCGGGCGCGGGTTCATCCGCGCGGAGGTGATCTCCTACGACGACCTCGTGGCCGCCGGATCGATGGACGCCGCCAAGCAGCAGGGGAAGGTCCGGGTCGAGGGCAAGGAGTACGAGGTCCGCGAGGCGGACGTGCTCCACGTCCGCTTCGCGGTCTGAGCCATCCGCCCTGTTTCGGTCAGCCCACCACCAGGTATCACTGGCGACGATAGGCGATGAATCTGTAGACTCCGCGTCAATGACGGGCGACTATCGGATCGGCGAGGCGGCCGAGATCCTCGGCGTGCGGGTCGAGACGCTCCGGCGATGGGAGCGCGGCGGCAAGCTCCGCACCACCCGGACGTCCGGCGGGCAGCGTCTCGTCTCGGCGTCCGAGGTCGCGCGCCTGCTCGCCCAGCGCGACCGGCCCCGGGTGACCGCGGGAAGCGTCCGGAACCGGTTCCCCGGGGTCGTCACCGAGATCAAGCGCGACACGCTCGCCGCGACCGTCGAGCTCCTCTCGGGATCGAACCGCATCCTCGCCTTCGTGACCCGGGAGGCGGTGGACGAGATGGGGCTCGAGCCCGGGATGCGCGCCGTGGCGACCGTGAAGGCCACCAACGTCATGTTGGAGATGGACGAGTGAGGAGGATCGCGTTCGTCGCGGCGCTCGCGATGGTCCTCGCCGCCTGCGGGGTCTCCGGGAACGCCGAGGGACCGTCGGAGGCCGGGCTCACGGTCTCGGGGGCGGCGTCGCTCACCGACGCGTTCGGCGATATCGGCGCAGCCTTCGAAGGGGAGAACCCCGGCGTGACCTTGACGTTCAACTTCGGCCCGTCGGACGGCCTCGCCACGCAGATCAACGAAGGCGCGCCGGTCGACGTGTTCGCGTCCGCGAGCCCCACCTGGATGGACGCGGTGCAGGACGAGGGCCCGGGCGTCTCCGGCCGGGCGGACTTCGCCAAGAACCGGCTCGCGATCATCGTCCCGAGCGACAACCCGGCCGGGATCGAGGGGATCGACGACCTCGCCGAGGACGACATCGCGCTCGTGATCGCGGCCGAGGGCGTCCCCGCCGGCGACTACGCGCGGGAGATCTTCGCGAACGCGGGGATCGCCGACGCCGCGATGGCCAACGTCGTCTCGAACGCCGAGGACGTCCGGACCGTGGTGACGGCCGTCGCCTCGGGCGACGCCGACGCCGGGATCGTCTACGTCACCGACGTGACGAGCGACGTCGCCGACCCGGTCAGGTCGATCGAGATCCCCGACGAGATCAACGTGATCGCCACGTACCCGATCGCCGTCGTGAGCGGTTCGGAGGAGGCCGACCTCGCGCAGCGCTTCGTCGACTACGTCCTCGGCCCGGGGCAAGAGGTCCTCGCCGAGCACGGGTTCCTCCCCGCCTAGCGGACGCGGGACCCCGGTCGCGTTCGTCGTCCTCGCGACGGCGGGCGTCCTGCTCGTCGCGCTCCCGCTGGCGGGCTTGATCGTCCGGACCCCGTGGTCCCGGATCGGCGAGCTCCTGACGAGCGAGACGGTCACGACCGCGCTCCGCCTCTCGCTCGTCGTCGCGACCGCCGCGGCGGCGATCTCGTTCGTGACCGGCTTCCCGCTCGCGTGGATGCTCGTCCGGGGCTCGTTCCGCGGCAAGACGATCATCAGGGCCGCGGTCGTGCTCCCGCTCGTCATGCCCCCGGTCGTGGCCGGCGTCGGGTTGATGGCCGCGTTCGGCCGACGCGGGATCGCGGGCTCGTGGCTGTACGAGTGGTTCGGCTGGCAGATCACGTTCACGACCGGGGCCGCCGTGCTCGCGGCGACGTTCGTCTCGTTCCCGCTCGCGGTCCTCGCGCTCGAGGCCGGGCTGCGCGGGCTCGACGAACGGCTCGAGGACGCCGCGTCCACGCTCGGGGCGTCCCGTTGGTACGTCCTTCGTCGCGTGACGCTGCCCCTCATGGCGCCCCAGATCGCGGCGGCGCTCGTGCTGTCGTGGGCGAGGGCGCTCGGCGAGTTCGGCGCCACGATCACGTTCGCGGGGAACCTGCAGGGGCGCACCCAAACGCTTCCGCTCGCCGTGTTCGAACGCCTCCAGACCGACCCCGAGGGGGCCTTCGCGGTCTCGATGCTCCTCATCGCGATCGCGTTCGCGGTGATCGTCGGCCTGCGCGGGAGGTTCCTCCGATGAGCCTGTCGGTGGACGCCACCGTTCGGCGCGGCACGTTCGCGGTAGAGGCGGCCTTCGAGGCCGAGCCCGGCGAGACCGTCGCCCTCCTCGGGCCGAACGGGTCCGGCAAGTCCACGCTCGTCTCCTCGCTCGCGGGCCTGCTGCCGCTCGAGCGCGGTCGGGTCGAGCTCGACGGCGACGTCCTCGACGACCCCTCGGGCGGGCTCGCGCCCGAGGACCGGCCCGTCGGCGTCGTGTTCCAGGACCTGCTCCTGTTCCCGCATCTGTCGGGGCTCGAGAACGTCGCGTTCCCGCTCCGGGCCCGCGGCACGGGAGCGGCCGAGGCGCGGGACCGGGCCGGCCGCCTGCTCGAACGGTTCGGGATCGGCCACCGGGCGGACGCGCGACCGCGCGACCTCTCGGGCGGCGAGGCGCAGCGCGTCGCCCTCGCCCGGGCCCTCGTCGCCGAGCCGAGGCTGCTCCTGCTCGACGAGCCGCTCAGCGGCCTCGACGTCGCAACCCGCGTGGAGGCGCGCGACCTCGTTCGAGACGAGCTCTCCCGGTTCGCGGGCGTTCGACTCCTCGTAACGCACGACCCGGTCGAGGCCTCGATGCTGGCCGACCGGCTCGTGATCCTGGAGGACGGCGCCGTGACCCAGATCGGCGCGCCCGAGGAGATCCGGCGCGGCCCTCGCACCCGTTACGCGGCCGAGCTCGTCGGGGTGAACGCGGTGCGCGGACGTCTCGAACGGATCGAGGGGGGCGCGGGCAGGCTCGTCGCGAGCGGGGGCGACGGCGAGCTCGTCGTCCCGTGGCCCGACTGGTACTCGGAGGGCGAGGTCGTGGGCATCGTCAGGCCGGTCGACGTGACCCTGGGGCGGGAGCGGCCCGACGGATCGGCGCGGAACGTGCTCCGCGGCCCCGTGACTTCAGTGGCGATCGAGGCCGACCGCGCCCGGGTCCGAGTGGGCTCCTCGCCGCCGCTGTTCGCCGAGCTCACCGTGGGATCGCTCGCGCGTCTCGGCCTGCGTCCGGGGAGCGAGGTCTGGGCCTCCGTGAAGGCGGTGGAGATCGAGGTCCTCGCCACCTGAGCATCACTCCGCACCCCACCCCGTATCCTGGGGAACCCATGGCCGAGACCACCCGCGCCCAGCAGCCGGCGCCCGGAGAACCCGACGACGACGCACCGGACCGTCCGCTCGACACCGCGGTGCGGGGTTCGGACGCGACCGGCGACGGGATCGGCGAGGGGGCCGGGGGCGAGCCCGGGGGCCCGGAGCGCCGGCGCGAGCCCGAGCGCGAGGAGCATCGCTGGCGCTTCGTCGGCTCGACGCCGTTCCTGATCCTCGTCGCGCTCGGCGTCGCGATCCTCGTGAAGTCGTTCGTGATCCAGGCCTTCTACATCCCCTCGGAGTCGATGGTCCCCACGCTCGAGGTGGGCGACCGCGTCTTCGTGAACAAGGTCCTGTTCGACGAGGGGGACATCCACCGGGGCGACGTGATCGTGTTCGAGAACCCGAACCAGGAGGCGCTGCCCGACCGAGGCGCGATCGGCGGCTTCCTCCACTGGCTCGGCGAGGGCATCGGGTTCGCGCAGCCGGAGAACGAGGACTTCATCAAGCGGGTGATCGCGCTGCCCGGCGAGACGATCGAGATCCGCGACAAGGTCGTCTACATCGACGGCGAGCCGCTCGACGAGCCGTACCTCATGCGGGCGGCGAAGAGCGCGATGTCGGATTTCCCCCTCAAGGAGGTCCCCCAGGGCGAGCTCTTCGTGATGGGGGACAACCGCGGCAACTCTGCCGACAGCCGGTACGGCCTGGGAACCGTGCCGGTCGACAAGGTGATCGGCAAGGCGTTCGTCGTGATCTGGCCGCCGTCGCACCTCGGCGGCGTCTAGCGCGCGCTTACTCGCGCCCTTCCTCCACCCACCAGTGGTCGAGCAGCCGGTACGCCTCGCCCTCGTCGATCGGCCCCCGTTCGAGCCGGACCTCCATCAGGTGCTCGAGCGCGCGACCGACGACCGGCCCGGGCGGGACGCCGAGGTGTGCCATCACCTGCTTCCCATCCAGCGGCGGCCGCATCGCGTCAAGGTTCTCCTCCTCCGCGAGCCGCGCGATCCGCTCCTCGAGATCGTCCTGGAGCGCCTCGAGCTTCTTCGCCTTGAACCGGTTCTGCGTCGTGCAGTCGGCCCGCGTGAGCTGGTTCAGCCGGTCGAGGAGCGGCCCGGCGTCGCGGACGTAGCGGCGCACGGCGCTGTCGCTCCACTCGGAGTAGCCGTGGAACCGCAGGTGGAGCTCGGTCAGCCGGGCGACGTCCTCGACGACCGACGCCGGGAAGCGCAGCGCCTGCAGCCGTTCGCGCGCCATCCGCGCACCGACCACCTCGTGATGGTGGAACGTCACGCCCTCGGGGGTGATCTGTCGCGTCTTCGGCTTGCCGATGTCGTGCAGCAACGCGGCCAGGCGGAGCGTGAGGTCCGGCTCGCACTTCTCCACCACGGCGAACGTGTGGTGCAGCACGTCCTTGTGCCGGTGAACCGGGTCCTGCTCGAGACGCAGGGCCGCGAGCTCCGGGAGGAAGCCGTCGGCGAGCCCCGTCTGCGCGACCAGCTCCAGTCCGCGGGATGGCGCCGGCGCGAGCAGGAGCTTGCTCAGCTCGTCGTTGATCCGCTCGGCCGACACGATCTCCAGGCGCCCGCGCATGCGTTCGATCGCCTCCATCACCCTGGGCACGGGGGCGAGCTCGTGCGACGCGGCGAACCGCGCGGCCCGGAGCATGCGGAGCGGATCGTCGGAGAACGCGACCTCCGGATCGAGCGGCGTGTCGAGACGCTTGGCCGCGAGGTCCTTCACCCCGCCGAACGGATCGACGAACTCGCCCTCGGGCAGTCGAACCGCCATCGCGTTCACGGTGAAGTCGCGCCGCGACAGGTCGGTCCGCAGGTCCTTGCCGAACGTGACGACCGGCTTGCGGTGCTCGGGCGCGTACACCTCCTCGCGGAACGTGGTGATCTCGAGCAGTACGTCGCCGCGGCGGGCGCCCACCGTCCCGAACCTCACCCCGACCAGGTAGACGCGGTCCGCCCAGCCACGCAGGACCTTCGTGATCTCCCTCGGCAGCGCTTCGGTGGCGAAGTCCAGGTTGTCGGCGTGCGCGCGACCCATGAGCAGGTCCCGGACGACCCCGCCCACGAGGTAGAGCTCGAGACCCGCCAGGCGGAAGCGTTCGCCGAGCTCGGTGGCGACGGGGGGAACCTCGAGGTGCGCGCCGCCCTCACGACGCGACCGATCGGCCATGACGCGGTCAGGATACCCCTGGCCCGCAGGCCGACTGCGGTAGCGTCGCGCCCGTGCGACCGCTCGAGCTCCTGGGCTTCGTCTGGACGGTGCCGAACACCGTGCTCGGCCTCGTCCTCGGAGCATTCACGTTCCAGCTGCCGCGGGCGGACGGCGGCGCGTTCGTGTTCGACCGGACACCTCGGGGACTGACGAGGTTGCTGCGCGCGATGGACCGGACGGCGATGACCGTCGGGTTCGTGATCGTCGCGGCCGTCCCGGTCGAGGGGACCCTGCTCGCCCACGAGCGGTATCACATCCGTCAGTACTCCCGGTGGGGACCGTTCTTCATCCCGGTGTACCTGGCGCTCGCGATCCCGTACGGGTACCGGCGCCACCCGATGGAGCGCGCGGCCCGCAGGGCCGCGGGGGAACCCGACTAGAGCGAGCCCGCGATCCCCACCGCGCCGCGCGAGAGCGATGCACGCAACGCGAGGACGAAGTCGTGCGGGTTCGTCGAGGCGAGCTTCGCCTCGTCCTCGGTGACGAGCCCGTCGTGGACGAGCGTCACGAGCGCCTGGTCGAACGTCTGCATCCCGTAGTAGCCACCCTCGGCGATGAGGTCGCGGATCTCGATCGTCGCCTCGGGGTCGAGGATGCGGTCGTACACGCGGCCGGTCGCGATCAGGACCTCGACTGCCGGGACACGCCCCATGTCGTCCTCGCGAGGAACGAGCCGCTGCGAGACGATCCCGCGCAGCGCGCCGGCGAACGACGTGCGCACCTCCCGCTGCTGCTGCGACGGGAACAGGTCGAGCAGTCGGTTGATGGTCTCGGTCGCGTCGATCGTGTGCATCGTGGTGATCACGAGGTGGCCCGTCTCGGCCGCCTGGATCGCCGAGAGCGCCGATTCAGGGTCGCGGATCTCGCCCACGAAGATCACGTCGGGGTCCTGCCGGACGACGTGGCGCAGGGCGGCCGCGTACGACCCGGTGTCGAGTCCAACCTCGCGCTGCTGGATGATCGCCCGGTCGTCGTCGTGCACGACCTCGATCGGGTCCTCGATCGTGACGATGTGCGTCCGGCGCGTCCGGTTGATGTGGCCGATCATCGAGGCGATCGTCGTCGTCTTCCCGGTCCCGGTCGGCCCGGTCACGAGAACCAGGCCGCGGGTGGTGTCCGCGAGCTCCTCGATCACGGGCGGCAGCAGCAGCTCGGCGACCGTCGGCACCTCCGAGCGCACCCGCCGGATCGCGAGGCCGACCACGCCGCGCTGGCGGAACACGTTGATGCGGAACCGGCCGACCGCGGGCATCGTGTACCCGACGTCCGCCTCGCTCGTCTCGTCGAACTCGCGCCGCTTGTGCTCGGGCATGAGCGCCACGGCGGCGGCCGCGGTGTCCTCGGGGGTGAGCGCCGGGAACTCGGTCGGCTGGAGCTCCCCGTCCACGCGCACGAACGGGACGTTGCCCGCCTTGAGGTGGAGGTCGCTCGCGCCGACCTCGACCATGTGCCGCAGCAGCCCGTTGACGTCCACTAGTCCTCCTCGCCGGGAGCCGCCGCTCGCGCGTCCGCGCTCGCCTCGGCCTCCGGAGCCTCGCGGTCGTGCTCGAGCGCCCGGTCCTCGGGGCCTTCCACCCGGTCGTCCCCGAGCTCGGCCTCGATCTCTCCCAACTCCTCCCTTACCTTTCGGCGCGCGGCGAGGAACTTTGAGCCCCCGATCGCGAGCAGGAGCACGACCAGGAACCCGAGCCCGATCGGCGTGAGGTACCGCTCCCAGCGCTCGTAGCTGGCCCCGAGGGCGTACCCGAGCACGGAGTGCCCGATCCCCCAGAGCACGGCCCCGGCGACGTCGTAGACGATGAACCGCTTCCACTCCATGCCGGCCACGCCGGCCACGATGAACCCGACGCTGCGGACCACCGGGACGAACCGACCGAAGAACACCGTCTTGCCACCGTGGCGCTGGTAGAAGCGCTCGGCCGCCACGAGCCGCTCCGGGGTGATGAACAGCTTGCGGCCGTGCCGCTCGATGAATCCGCGGCCGAACCTTCGCCCGATCCAGTACCCGAGGTTGTCCCCGAGCACGGCGCCGACGATCGCGACGATCATCACGCCCGGCAGCCAGAGCTCGCCGATGCGCGCATAGAATCCGCCGATGATGACGAGCGTCTCCCCCGGCACGATGACGCCCGCGCCCACCGAGTTCTCGAGGAACGTCGCGGCGAACACGATGAGGTATCCCCACGGGGGGTCGAGGTACGGGCGGAGGAAATCGATGATCCGGTCCAGCACGACGGCCAAGTATAGGAACGGCCCCCCGCGCGGCTGATGGAGACCCGGAGCGAGGTGTCCGCGGGCGGCGTCGTCTACCGGCGGACCGACGACGGCGTCGAGCTGGCGCTCGCGGCCCGGCGCACCCGTCGGGGCGAGCTGGTCTGGGGGCTCGCGAAGGGAGCGATCGAGCCGGACGAGTCCGACGAGGAGGCGGCGGTGCGCGAGGTCCGGGAGGAGACCGGCCTCGAGGCCGAGGTGGAGTCCGACCTCGGCGACATCCGATACTTCTACGTCTGGGAAGGCGTCCGCGTCCGCAAGCGCGTGCACTTCTTCCTGATGCGGGCGACCGGCGGCGACGTCGCCGACCACGACTCCGAGATGGAGGACGTCCGCTGGTTCCCGATGCGCGCCGCGCGCAAGCGGGCCGCGTACCGTGGCGAGCGTGAGGTGATCGAGCGCGCCACGGCGCAGCTCGCGTGACGCTGCTCCAGGCCGTTCTCGGCGTCGCGGTCGGGTTCGCGTCGGGGATCCTGTCGGGACTGTTCGGCGTCGGCGGCGGGATCGTGACGACGCCGGCCGTGAACTCCCTCCTCGGCGGGACCGCGATCGAGGCGGTCGCGACGCCGTTGCCGGTCATCGTCCCGAGCGCGCTCGTCGGTTCGTACACGTATGCCAGGGCCGGCGAGGTGGACTTCGCTGCCGCGCGGTGGGCGGCGATCATGGGGATCCCCGGGGCGACGCTCGGCGCATACCTCACCGAGCTCGTGAACGTCCACGTCCTGCTCGCGGTCACCGCGGTGCTCATCGCCCTGTCGGCGGTCCGCGTGATCGGCTCGAGCGAACCTCACGACGCGCGCGGTGCCGAGGACGCGGCGCCGTGGAAGCTCGGCCTCGTCGGGGGAACCGCGGGCGTGCTCTCGGGACTGCTCGGGATCGGCGGCGGGATCATCATGGTCCCGGCGTTCACCGCCTGGATCCGCATGCCGGTCCGACAGGCGCTCGGCACCTCGTTGCTCGTGATCCCGGCGCTCGCGATCCCCGGGACGATCGTGCACGGGCTCCTCGGCAACGTCGACTGGGCGATCTTCCTCGTGCTGACGCTCGGCGTGGTCCCGGGCGCGCGGATCGGCGCCCGGATCGCGCTCGGTGTTCGCGAACGGCGCCTGCGCGTCGCGGTGGGCCTGTTCCTGCTCGCGGTGGCCGTGGCGTACGGCGTCGCCGAGCTCACCGCCCTGGCCGGGGACGGTGGGTAGGATGGCGCGACCGATCATGCGACGGCTCTCGCCGCTCGTCCTCGTCCTCGTCTGCCTGCTCGCGCTGCCGGCACCCGCGACGAGCGCGCAGGAGCTCCCCTCCGTCCGGCTGACGCTGTTGTCGCAGACCCCCTGGAACTGTCCCACCGCGACCGAGGCCTTCCCGCCCGACCCGGCAGAGCCGTTCGCCTGTCCCGGCGGACCCGATCTCGTCGTCCGGTTCCGCGCCGAGAACCTGGGGACCGAGACGCTCGGGGAGCTCGCGATCGGCGTGACGCTCTACTCCAGGATCCTGACCCGCAACGCCTACCAGGACTCGCTCGTCGCGGACCCCCCGATCGTGATCGACGGCGAGACGCTGCAGCGCACCGGGGCGATCGCGCCGGGTTCGTCGCGCGACTTCGAGATCGGGTTGACGCTCGGGTCCGGCATCGACACCGACGAGTCCGGCGTCTATCCGCTGAAGGTGGACCTTCGCAGCGGGATCTCCTCCGTCGCCGAGCTCCGGACGCCGGTGGTCTTCCTGGTCCGAGAGCCCGAGGTGCCGCTCGACCTGTCCTGGACGTTCGTCCTACATCATCCGATCACATTCGCGCCGGACGGGACGTTCACCGACCCGTCGATCGAGGTCGCGCTCGAACCCGGGGGCCGGCTCCACGGCGAGATCCGTTCGCTGCTCGCGCTCGCGGCCGATCCCGGTCTCACACCGGTCGACGTCGCGGTCTCCCCGGTCCTGCTCACGCAGCTCGGCCGGATGCGCGACGGGTACGCCGTGGTCGACGGCGACGCGGTCCGTCAGGTGCCGGCCGGGGTGGGCGGCGCGGCGCTCGCGGCGCGGGCGATCCTCGACATGCAGACGATCGCCGCCGCGCCGAACGTCGACCTCACCGCGCTCCCCTTCTCGACCCCCGAGCTTCCCTCCCTCTATGGCGGCGGGCTCGGCAGGGACGCGGACCTACAGCTCGAGCAGGGCCGCTCGGTCGTGGCCGAGTTCCTGGGGACGGACCCAGTGCCCGCGGTCCTGCGGCCACCCGGCGCGGCGCTCGACGACGTCACGCTCCGGAACCTCCCCGGAGCCGGGATCACCACGCTGCTGGTCGGGCCCGAGACCGTCGCGCCGGTCGCGCAGCCGCTCGGGTTCGCCGGCCCGGCGACGACCGCGCTGGCCGAGGGAGCCCTGTCCGCCATCGTGCCGGAGCCCACGACCGACGCGCTCCTCGCCGCCAACGCCGGGACCGACCCGGTCCGCGCCGCCCAGGTCATGCTCGGCGAGCTCGCGACGATCTGGCAGGAGCAGCCGGGCGAGCGACGCGGCGTCGCCGTGGTGCTGGGCGAGGACGGACCCTTCCCAGGACCGTTCTTCACGCCGTTCGCCCTGAACATCGCCGGCGCGCCGTGGCTCGCCCCGCAGGGCGCGGTCGAGTTCGTGGCGACCTACCCGCCGGCCGCGTCACAGCCGCTCGCGTCCCCGTCGTTCCGCCGGTTCTCCACGTCGTACGTCACGTCGCTGAAGCAGGCCCGGCGGCGCGTCGAGACGCTCGCGACGATGCTGCCCGCCGAGAGCACCTCACCCGAACGCCTTGACACGATGCTGCTGCTCGCCGAGGCCCGGCAGTTCCTGGCGGAGTCCGACGCCGGGATCGAGTTCATCGCGACGGTCCACCGGACCGTCCAGGACGTCATGAGCAGCCTGATCCTCGACACCGTGCCCTCGGTCACGCTCTCGTCGGAGAGCGGCGGGATCCCCGTGACCGTCTCGAACGACGCGGCGGAGGCCCTGTCCTTCTCGGTCCGGCTGAAGTCCGAGTCGCTGCGCGAGCAACCGAGCGCGGACCTCGAACTCGAGCCGGGCGAATCGGAGACGGTGAGCCTGCAGGCGGAGATGGCCTCGACCGGGCAGTCGCTGATCGACGTCCAGTTGGTCTCCCCGAGCGGCCGCGTGATCGAGCAGGAGACGATCGTGGTGCGTTCGACCGGCTACAACCGCGTCGCGCTCCTCATCACGATCGGCGCCGCGATCCTCATGGTCGGCGTGTGGGCGAGGAGGTTCCTGCCACGTCGGACCTCGTGAGCCCCGGCCCGTCCGAACCGCCGCCCGAGGACTCGACGAACTCGTTCGTCCGCAACACCGTCGTCATGTCGATCGGGACGGCGCTGTCCCGGGTCACGGGCTTCCTCCGGCTGTCGGCGATGGCGTTCGCGCTCGGGATCACCGAGTCGCGGCTGCCCGACGCCTACAACATCGCGAACGTCACGCCGAACATCCTGTACGAGCTCGCGCTCGGCGGGATCCTGACCTCGGTCGTCGTCCCGGTCGTCGTCGAGTGGATGCAGACCCGTGGCCGCGACGCCGCGTGGGACGTCGTCCGTCGCCTGTTCACGCTCGCCTTCGTCGTCCTGTCCGGCATCGCGATCGTCGGCATCGTCCTTGCACCGTGGATCGTCGACCTCTACACGTCGGGCGTCCCCGAGTCCCAACAGCAGGCGGTCGGCGACATGGCCACGTTCTTCCTGCGGTGGTTCATGCCGCAGATCGTGTTCTACGGGCTCGGCGCGGTGGCCACCGGTCTCCTGAACGCGCACCGCCGGTTCGCGCCGCCGATGTTCGCGCCGATCCTCAACAACCTCGTGGTGATCGGCACGTTCCTCCTCTTCGCCGCCCTGCCCGGGCCGCCGGACGGGTCGAACGAGCTCGCGACCGACGCACAGCGGCTCGTCCTCGCGATCGGGACGACGCTCGGCGTGGTCGCGATGACCGTGGTGCTGTGGCCGTTCGTCCGGCGGACCGGCTTCCGCTTCCGGTGGATGGCGGGCCGCCGCGACCCGGCGATCCGAACGATCCTGCGGCTCGCGACGTGGGTGTTCGTCTACGTGGTCGCGAACCAGATCGGCTACCTCGTCGTGATGATCCTCGCCGGCGAGCGCCAGGGCGGCTACACGGCATACGCGGCCGCGTTCATCTTGTTCCAGCTGCCGCACGCGATCTTCGCCGTCTCGATCTTCACCGCGCTGCTTCCCGCGATGTCGTCTCGATGGACGGCCCGCGACCTCCCCGGCTTCCGCGACCTGCTCTCGCAGGGGATCCGGGCGACCGCCGTGATCCTGATCCCGGCGGCGCTCGGCTACCTCGTGCTGGCGCGGGACATCGTGCGCCTGCTGCTCGAGCACGGCGTGGCCAACACGCCCGAGAGTGGGGACCTCGTCGCCGAGGTCCTCGTGTTCTTCGCGATCGGGCTGTTCGCCTTCTCGGCGTTCCAGCTCCTGCTTCGCTCCTCGTACGCGATGCAGGACACGCGGACGCCGGCCCTCGTGAACGTCGCGGCGGTGGCGCTGAACGTCCTCGTCAACCTCCTGTTCTTCTTCGTGCTGGACCTCGGCGTGCCGGGGCTGGCGCTCGGCCATGCCGTGTCCTATGTGTTCGCCTCGATCGCCCTGCTCCTCGTCGTGCGCGCGCGCATCGGCGGGCTCGACGGCAGGGCGATCGTGCGCTCGCTCGGGCGCGTGCTCGTCGCCGGCCTGGCGACGGCGGCGGCGGCGTGGCTGGTCGCGCGCGGCATCGGCGAGTGGCTCGGGACGGCGACGATCGGCGCGCAGGCGACCCAGGTGCTCACCGCGGTGACGGTCGGGCTCGCGGTCTTCCTCGCGTCGGCTGCGGCCCTGCGGATCGAGGAGGTCACGATGGTGCGCCGCCAGGTGACGGCGAGGTGGCGGGGGTGAGCGGGGGGCGGCTGCCGGCGTTCGGGGACGAGCACGGACTCGTCGGCAAGCTGGTCCTCCTCTCGCTGCTCCTCGTCGCGCTCCTCGCCGTCGCCGCGGTCGACGCGGGGTCGATCCTGTTCCTGCGGGTGCGGACGGGCGATCTCGCCGGAGACGCCGCGAACGCGGCCGCCGAGGAGTTCGCCGCCTCTCGAGACGAGCGCGCGGCCAAGCTCGCGGCCCTCGGGACGATCGCGGACTCGGAGGACCGCGCCCGGCTGCGGCGGATCGAGGTGCGTCGCGGCGACGTGACGGTCGAGGTCTCCGCGCGGGCCGACACGATCGTGGTGGACTGGATCCCTTTCCTCGACGACCTCGCGACCGTGACCGTCACGCGGACGAGCCCGGCTCCCTGACCGAACGCCGGAACGCCGGGAACGCGGGGTGCCGGGCATAGACTGCGAACCGTGACCCCGAACACGCAGCCGATCACCGTGATCGCCGGCCGGTACGCGCTCGAGGAGCAGCTCGGACGGAGCCCCACCGGCATGGTCTGGCGGGCGCACGACACGCTCCTCGGCCGCACCGTCATCGTCCGCCTCATCCATCCCGAGCTCGCGGACGATGCCGGGTTCGGCCGCGCGCTCACCGAGGCGTCGCATCGGATCGCCGTGCTCTCGATCCCGGGGTGCGCGCGCCTGCTCGACTCCGGCGAGGAGGACGGCGTGACGTTCCTCGTCCGCGAGTACGTCAACGGCACCGGCGTCCGCGAGCGGGTCGGCACGGACGGTCCCGCCCCCGCCGAGGAGGCGCGGCGCGGCATCCGGGAGGTCCTCGAGACCCTGGCCGAGATCCACGACCTCGGCATCGAGCATCTCGCACTCGACGCGGACGACGTCATCATCGGGCGCGACGGCGTCGCGCGGCTCACCGACCTCGGGATCGGTACGGCGATCGCCGACGCCCGCCCGGGGGACGCAGCCGGCCTCCTCGGTGCGGAACGCCTCGCCCCCGAGCAGGTGCGCGGCGAGCAACCCGACGCGCGCGCCGACCTGTTCGCCGCCGGCGTGGTGCTCTTCGAATGGCTCACGGGCGAGCGGCCCGAGGGGCGGACGTCGCCCCGACAGGTTCGGTCGGGGGTTCCGCGCGAGCTCGACCGGGCGGTCGCCCGAGCGCTCGAGCCCGAACCGTCCGATCGGTACGCGGACGCGCGATCGTTCGCTGACGCGCTCGGGCCGCCGCCCGACGAGGTGGACGTCGTCAGCGTCCCGGAGCCGAGGCGGCGCTCCGGCGTGTTCGGGTGGCTGGGTGTTCCGCTCGCGATCGCCGGTGGCGTGGCGGCCGCGATCGCGATCGGCGTCCTCCTGCGCGAGCTCGACGTGGTCGGCCCGCCAGCGTCGCCTCCCCAACCCACGGGGGGTGCCGGGGCGTCGCCGGCCCCGACCGAGATCGTGCGGGCCGCCTCCGTCACCGTGATCGATCCGTTCGGCGACGGCGACGAGCTCTCGTCGAACGCGCTCCTCGCGAGCGACGGCGACCTCGAGACGGCCTGGCGGTCGGAGAACTACTTCGACGGCGTCCTCGGCAAGCCGGGCGTGGGCCTCGTGCTCGACCTCGGCCGGACGCACGAAGTGCTCGGGTTCCGGCTCTCGACGCCGCACCCCGGCTACGCGTTCCACCTGGCCGTGGGCGACGACCCCGAGGCGCTCATCGACGCGATCGGTCCGTCCGTCACCGCGGCCGAACGCACGCGCGTCGCGCTCGAGGGGTCGGGCCGGTACGTCCTCGTGTGGATCACCTCGGTCGTCCCGACGGACGACGGCAACCGCGCCGAGATCGGCGAGGCGGAGGTGGTCGTCGCCGGTGCCTGACGCGCCACGCGACGAGGATCTCGTCCGGCGCTTCCTGTCGGGAGACCGCGCCGCGTTCGCGGCGCTCGTCGAGCGGCACGAGCGGCGCGTCTACAACCTCGCCCTTCGGATGACGGGACGGGAGGAGGACGCGCGCGATGCCACGCAGGACGCGCTCCTCACCGTGCTGAAGAAGCTGTCGTCGTTCCGCGGCGAGGCCGCCTTCACCACTTGGCTACATCGCGTCACCGTGAACGCCTGCTACGACCTGCTGCGCAAACGCCAGCGCGCCCCGCTGCTCGAACGCGGCGACGACGACCTGCCCGCGATCGAGCCGCCGCCCGCGGCCGATCACTCGGACACCTCGGACCTGTCGATCGACGTCCAGCGGGCACTCATCGAGGTCCCCGAGGACTTCCGGGTCGTGATGATCCTCCACGACGTCCAGGACCTGCCTCAGGAGGAGGTGGCTGCGATCCTCGGGATCCCCGTGGGCACGGTGAAGTCGCGCCTGCATCGAGGGCGGATCGCGCTCGCGCGGGCGCTCGGCGTCCGCCCGGCCGGGGCCTCGGGGGAACGCCCCGCCGCCGCCGAACCGTCAGACGGAGCGATGTCGCCGTGACCCACCCCGAAGACCTCTTGCCCGACTACGTCGACGGCACGCTGGCAGATGCCCAGCGTGCCGTCGTCGACGCGCACCTGCGGGGGTGCGCGACCTGTCGCGAGGAGGTCGAGCTCTCGCGCGCGGCCGTGGCCGCGATGGGTTCGCTCGATGAGGTCCCGGTCCCCTTCGGCGTCACCGGACCGGTGCTCGCGGAGGCCGGCCGCCGGTTCGAGCGCAGGCGCAAGGTGGCGTGGGAGCGCCTGCAGTGGTCGGCCGGGCTCGCCGCGGCCGCCGCCCTGATCCTCGTCGTCGTCCTGAACCTCGGCGGGGACGAGCAGCCGATGACCGTCGCCGAGCAGGCAGGCACCGGCGCGACCGCGGCGGGCGCGGGCGCGGCCGAGGCGGCCGATGCAGAGCGGTTCGCCGCCGGCTTCGAGGGGCTCGAACGGCAACCGGGCGTGAACTACGATCAGGAGGGCGTCCGGGCCGTGGCGCGGGACACCGTGACGGCCCTGAAGGACGAGGGCACGCCGGCGCCGAACGCGGCCCCGGGGACGGAGGCGTCGCTGACGTACGCCGCGCCGGGCCGGGCGATCACGTGTCTCGCCCGCAGCGGCGCGCCGGTGCGCGACCAGCGCGACAGCCTCTTGCGGCTGATCGAGGCCGAGTTCGACGGGACGCCCGCCTACATCGCAGCATTCCTCGAGAGCCCGGGCGCCGAGCAGCCGCCCGACCAGATCGCGATCTGGGTCGTCTCGACCGACGATTGCAGCTTCCTGAGCGGGGCCACCCAGCCGGTCTGAGCCGGCCTCACGCCTCGGCGTGAAGGTTCGAGCGCGCACTCGTAGAGTGGACGGTCGTGAGGTACCGCGTCGAGCAGCTCGCCGCCGCCTGCGAGGTGTCCGTCGACACGGTCCGGTACTACCAGGCGCGCGGCCTCGTCCCGGCTCCCGACCGCGAGGGCCGGGTCGCCTGGTACGAGGAACGCCACGCCCAACGGATCCGCGAGATCCGCGCCCTGCAGGCCAAGGGCCTGACGCTCGCGGCGATCGAGCGGGTGCTGGGCGATGGACTTGGCGGACCTGACGCCGATCTCGCCGCGGCGGTCGCGGTCGCGCGGGGCGACGTCGACGCCGCGGAGCTGCTGTCGCTCGAGGAGTTTGCGACGAGGAGCGGGGTTCCCGCCTCGCTGATCCAGGCGGTTGAACGCGAGGGGATCAAGCTCGGGCGGACGGTCGACGGCGAGGAGCGCTACACCGCCGCCGACATCGACATGGTCCGCGGGGCGCTGCGGCTGCTCGAGTTCGGCCTGCCGCTCGGCGAGCTGCTCGCGCTCGCGCGCGACGCGAACGCCGCGATGGTGGGGCTCGCGACGCGGGCGGTCGAGCTCTTCGACGCGTACGTGCGCAAGCCGATCACCGACACCGCGGGGTCGGAGGAGGCCGCCGCGGCGCAGCTCGTCCAGGCGTTCGACGCGCTGCTGCCCGCGGTCACGAACCTCGTCGCGAACCACTTCCGGCGCGTGCTGCTGACCGAGGCCGAGGAGCGTCTCGAGTGAGCGAGCTCCCGAGCGGCCCGGAAAAGGCCGAGGCCGTCCGCGGGATGTTCGACCGGATCGCGGCGCGCTACGACCTCGTGAACCGCGTGATGACGCTCGGGATGGACGTCGGGTGGCGGCGGCGTGCGGTGCGGGAACTCCACCTGCCGGGCGGCGCGCTCGTGGCCGACCTCGCGTGCGGCACGGCCGACCTGTGCGCGGAGCTGCGCGCCGGCGGGTACCGCGCGGTCGGGTTCGACTTCTCGCACGGCATGCTCGTCAACGCGACGGTCGAGGTTCCGCTGGCCGAGGCCGACATCCTCCGCCTGCCGCTCGCCGACGGGGGCGTCGGCGGCGCCACGTGCGGCTTCGCGATGCGGAACGTCACCGACCTCGCCGCCCTGTTCGCCGAGACGGCTCGTATCGTCCGGCCCGGCGGCCGGATCGCGTTCCTCGAGACCGGCGAGCCCGACAGCAAGGTGCTCCGGGCGGGGCACGCGTTCTACTTCCGCCGCGTCGTCCCGCTGATCGGCGGTGCGCTCTCGGACCGGGACGCCTATCGCTACCTCCCCCGCTCGACCGCGTACCTCCCGCCGCCGGCCGAGCTGCTCGCCGGCTTGGGCGAGGCGGGGTTCGTCGACCTCGAGCGGTTCCCGCTCGGCGCGGGGGCGGCCCAGCTGCTCGTCGGGACGCGGCGATGAGTCACCCCTCGGGTGCGTCGTGAGCCTCACCTCGCGCGCCGAGCGGCTCGGTCCCGCGTTCGACCTGCTCGCCGGGTACCACACGGGCGGGTTCTTCTTCGAGCGGCAAGGAGCCGGCATCTCGACCTCCGGCGTCGCCGCGCGGCTTGAGGCCGAGCCGGGCCCCGAACGGATCCTGCGGCTCTCCCGGATGATCGGCGAGACCCTCGGCGGGATCGACCGGCATCCCGAGTCGCCGTCGCCGGTGGCCGTCGCGTCGATCCCGTACGACGACGCGCTCCCCGCCGAGGCCGTCGTGCCGGCCCACACCGCGATCCGGCTCGACCCCGGCGAGACGTGGCAGGTCGACGTCGGATCCGAGGTGGGGCCGAGGGCGTCGGTCGGACGCGAGCGTTGGGCGGGCCGAGCGCTCCCGCACGACGCGTTCGAGGAGATCAGCCTGCGCCCGGACCCCGAGCCCGACGAGTACGCGGATGCCGTCGAGCGCGCGACGACCTGGATCGCGAATGGCGAGCTCCGCAAGGTGGTGCTCGCCCGCACGATGCTCGTCGACGCCGGAAGGGCGCTCGACGCGAAGCAGCTGCTCTGGCGCCTGCGGGCGACGGACCCGGACTGCTACGCGTTCGCGGCGCCGCAGCCGAGCGAGGCCACCGAAGCCGTTCTCGTCGGCGCGACGCCCGAGCTCCTCGTCCGAAGGCGGGGCCGAGTCGTGGAGGCGACGCCGCTCGCCGGATCGTCCCAGCGGTTCGGCGACCTCGATCGCGACCGCGCGTCGGCCGACCGTCTGTTCGCGTCGAGCAAGGACCGCGAGGAGCACGCGGTCGTCGTCGAGGACGTCGCCCACGTGCTGCACGCCTTCTGCGACGACCTCGTCCATCCGCACGAACCCGAGCTGCTCGGCACCGCCAACGTGTGGCACCTGGCGACGCCGTTCCGCGGCCGGCTCCACGATCCCGCCGTGACGTCGCTCGAGCTCGTGAGCGCGCTGCACCCGACGCCGGCCGTGTGCGGCACACCAAGGGAGGTCGCGCGCGAGGCGCTCGAGGAGCTCGAGCCGATCGAGCGCGGCGGCTACGCCGGTCCGGTCGGCTGGACCGACGCGACGGGCGACGGCGAGTGGGCGATCGCGCTCCGGTGCGCCGAGATCACCCGGTCGACCGCTCGGCTGTACGCGGGGGCGGGGATCGTCGCGGACTCAGTCCCCGAGGCCGAGGTCGATGAGACCGAGCGGAAGTTCCGCGCGCTGCTCGACGCGCTCCGATGGGGATGAGGGCTCAGTCCCCCGCCACGTCGAGCCAGAGCCAGCCGGGACCGAACCCCGCCCGTTCGTAGAACGGTCGTGACCGTTCGCTCGGCCAGAGCATGACCCCGTCCACCTCCCGCCCGCGCGCGAACCCGATCGCGCGGTCGAGCAGCTCGCGGCCGAGCCCCGAGTTCCGGTGGCCGGCGTCGACGTACATGTTCGTCACGTAGGCGATGGGACGCTCGGTGAGGGTCCGGCTCGGATGCGGGACCTTGACCACGATCTGCAGCCACGCGCAGCCGACGAGGCGGCCGCCCTCGTCGGCGACCCACGCCCGCCACGGCGCGTCGTCCGCGAACGCATCGGCCGCGAACGCGCGGAACTCGCTGAGGAACGCCTCGTAGTCGCGCGTCGCCGGTGTGCCGAACTCGATCCGGAACTCCCACCGGAGCCGCGCGAGCTCGTCGGCGTCCTCGAGCGTCGCTACCCGGATCTTCGGCCTCACGTCGACAGGATGCTACGAACGGCCGAGCGCGGCCGCGACGGCCTCGTGGACCTCGGCGTGGCGCCGGAGGTTCTCGTCGCGGTCGCTCGGGACCTCGATCACGTGCACGCCGCCGGCGTCGTGAGCGCGTTCGATCCCCGCGACCACGTCGTCGGCCCGGCGGATCGTCTCGTGCCCGGCCCCCGCCGCCTCACACAGCGCGCGTAGGTCCAGCCCGTGCGGTGTAACGAAGAGCTCCTCGAACTCGGGGAGCTCGCGCTGCGGCAGGAACGAGAAGATCGCGCCGCCGTCGTTGTTCGGCACGACGAAGACCGCGTCGAGGCCGCGACGGGCGCTCCACACGAGCGAGCCGACGTCGTGGAGCAGCGTGAGGTCGCCGCACAGCGCGGTCGTGCGCGCACCGGTCGCCGCGACGCCGAGTGCGGTGGAGACGAACCCGTCGATCCCGCTCGCGCCGCGGTTCGCGAGCACCCGGAGCCCGTTCCGCGGCCGCATGTACACATCGAGGTCGCGGACCGGCATGCTCGAGCCGACCACGAGCGTCGAGCCCTCGGGCACACACCCGGCGACGTCTCGCGCCACGCGGCCCTCGAACGGCTCGTCCCAGGCGTCGATCGTCGCGTCGACCGCGGCGCGCGCGTGCTGATCCACCTCCGTCCATCCGGTCAGCCATCCATCGTCGTTCCGATCCGAGACGCGGTCGATCGCAACGGTGAGATAGCGAAGAGGCAGGACGACCCGCCCGGTGGCGGTTCGGTTCGGGTCCGCGACGAGGTCGTCCGGGTCCACGATCCACAGGCGTGCAGCCCGCGCGACGAACGCGAGACCCGCGCGTGTCGTCGGGGCGGCGCCGATCTGCAGGACCACATCGGGTACGTGGTCGGCGACGAACCGCTCGTTCGACACGAGGAACTGTCCAGCCGCTAGGGTCCCGGGCACTCTGAGACCGGACGTCGGCTCGGCGATCACGGGCCACGACAGCCGTTCGGCGAGCCGGAGGAGATCGGGCTCCGACTCGCGGAGGGATCCGGCGACGAGGACCCCGTGGGCAGTCGCGCCGAACTCCTCGAACAGCTCTGGCCTCTCGGGGGGCATCGCTTCGAGTACGGACTCGGACGCGACGGGCCCGCCCACCTGTTCGAGCTCGATGCCAGCCGACGGCGCCAGTGGCTCCCGGAGCGGAACGTTCACGTGGACCGGGCGGGGGGGATGCCGGACGGCCGTCGTCGTGATGAACTCGGCCCGCTGTCGCCACCCCCACTCGTCCGGATCGTCACCCGGGACCGGCGTCTCGAGATAGGTGCGGACGTACCCTCGGAACAGCTCGGCCTGGTCGATCGTCTGATTCGCGCCGACGCCCTGGAGCTCGGGCGGCCGGTCCGCGGTGAGCAGCAACAACGGAGCCCTCGACATCGAGGCCTCCACGACCGCGGGGAACAGCTCGACGGCGGCGGTCCCGCTCGTCGTGACGACCGCCGCGGCCCTCCCCGTCGACTTCGCGATGCCGAGCGCGAAGAACGCCGACGCGCGCTCGTCCAGGTGGACGTGGACGGTGATGCCCGGATGACGCGCGAACGCCAGCGCGATCGGCGTGGACCTCGAACCCGGCGAGACGCAGGCGTGTTCCAGCCCCTCGAACGCGAGCTGGTCCACGAAGGCGGACAGGCACCCGAGCGCGACGTCGCCCTCGGTTTCGCTCACGGCCGCCCCAGCCACAGGCCGAGCGCGAGGAGCGCGCCGAACGCGAGCTGGAGTCTCGCCGTGGCGATCAGCACCGGCACGAGCGCCCGCCCCCCCGCCAGACCGACCGCTCGGAGCGGACGAACGGCGAGAGGCAGAGCCGCGACCGACAGCAGCGACCACGGCGGCAAACCCGAACCCTCGTCCGCGAGATCGACGAGCGTGCCGACGACCACGGCACCGAACGTCGCGCCGACGCACAGCCGGTAGAGCGCGCGCGTGCGGTGGTCGCCGAGCCGGACCGCGAGCGTCCGCTTGCCGGCGGGCGCGTCGGTCGGGATGTCGCGCAGGTTGTTCGCGACGAGGATCGCCACGGCGAGCAGGCCGATCGGAACCGAGGCCCACCACGCGGCGTTCGGGACGCGCTCGACCTGGACGTACGCCGAGCCGGCCGTCGCCATCACGCCGAAGAACGCGAACACCATGACCTCGCCGAGCCCGAGTTCCGCGTACGGTCTCGGGCCGCCGCTGTAGAGCCAGAGCGCGATCATCGCGAGCGCGCCGATCGGCACGAGCCACCACGTCGTCGTCGCCGCGAGCGCCAGGCCCGCGACGCCGGCCACGAACACGCACCCGAGCGACGCGAGCAGCACGGAACGCGGCGACGCGATGCCCGACGCCGTCAGCCGCGGCGGCCCGAGCCTCGCCGAGGTGTCGACGCCTCGAACGCCGTCCTGGTAGTCGTTCGCGAGGTTCACGCCGACCTGGAGGCCGAGCCCAACGAGCAGCGCCGCACCGAGGCGCCATGCGATCACGTGGCCGGCCGCGGCCGTGCCGACGACGACCGGGGTGACGCTCGCCCCCAGGGTTCGCGGCCGAGCGCCCTGCAGCCAGACGCCGAGACGGCTCACGGCCGCTTCGGGAACCTCGTGAAGTCCGGGTCGCGCTTCTGCACGTACGCGTCCCGGCCCTCCTGCGCCTCTTCGGTCATGTAGTAGAGGAGCGTCGCGTCGCCGGCGAGGTGCTGGACGCCGGCGAGCCCGTCCACCCCCGCGTTGTAGCCGGCCTTCAGCAGCCGGAGCGCGAGCGGGCTCATCCGCAGCATCTCCCGGCACCACCGAACGGTCTCCGCCTCGAGCTGGTCGACCGGCACGACCGTGTTCACGAGCCCCCAGTCGAGCGCCGTGGCGGCGTCGTACCGGCGACAGAGGAACCAGACCTCCTTCGCGCGCTTCTCGCCGACCTGACGCGCGAGGACGTTGATCCCGTAGCCGCCGTCGAACGATCCGACCCGCGGCCCGGTCTGGCCGAACTTCGCGTTGTCGGCCGCGATCGTGAGGTCGCAGCACAGATGCAGCACGTGACCGCCGCCGACGGCGTAGCCCGCGACCATCGCGACCACCGGCTTCGGCATCCTCCGGATCTGGATCTGCAGGTCGAGGACGTTCAGCCGGCCGATCCCCTGTTCGTCGACGTAGCCGTCGTCGCCGCGGACCTTCTGGTCGCCGCCCGAGCAGAAGGCCTCGGTCCCGCGGCCGGTGAGGATGACGACACCGATCTCCGGGTCGTCGCGCGCCAGCTCGAACGCGCGCATCATCTCCTTGACCGTGAGGGGCCGGAAAGCGTTGCGGACGTCGGGCCGGTCGATCGTGATCTTCGCGATGCCCTCGGCCGTCTCGAACGCGATGTCGGTGAACTCCTCGACGGTGGTCCACGCGGGGGTCGACGTCATGACCGTTCACTCCTAGAGCAGTCGCTCGAACGGTTGGCTAGCCTAGCGGATGTGTCCCGCCCCCAGCAGACGACGCTCGAGCGCGACGACGTGGTCGCGGTACGCCTCCCACCCGGCACCGAGTGGCTCGACATCGTCGCCGAGACCTGGGAAGCCGGGGCGGCGCTGTTCCCGCTCGACCACCGCCTACCGGAACCCATGGCGGCAGAGCTCCTGCACCGGGCGAGACCGACCGTGATCCGGGACGCCGACGGCACGAACCGCCTCGACGGCGAGCCCGCGGACGAGGACGACGCACTGATCCTGCACACGAGCGGGACGTCCGACGGCCCGAAGCTCGTGCGCCTCTCGCGGCCGGCGGTCAGGGCGGCTGTCTCGTCGTCGTCCGACGCGCTCGGGGCGACCAGCGAGGACGCGTGGCTCGGTTGTCTCCCGGTTGCCCACGTCGGGGGCCTGCTCGTCGTGCTGCGCGGCGTCCTCCTCGGTGCCCCCGTGGAGGTCCTCCCGCGCTTCGAGCCGGATGCGATCGCCGCGACCGACGGCGCCGCCTTCACGTCGCTCGTGCCCACGATGCTCGGGCGGCTCCTCGACGCCGGGATCGACCTCGCGCGGTTCCGAGCGATCCTCATCGGCGGCGCCGCGCTCTCCCCCGACGTCCGCGACCGCGCGGAACGGCAGGGCGCGCACGTCGTCGAGACGTACGGGCTCACCGAGAGCTGCGGCGGGGTCGTCTACGACGGCCACCCGCTCGAAGGCACCGAGGTGCGGGTCCGCCCGGACGACGAGATCGAGCTTCGGGGACCCACCCTGCTGAGCGGTTACCGACCCGCCGGCGGGCCGCCGCTGTCCGAGGACGGGTGGCTCCGGACCGGGGACGCGGGCAAGCTCGACGGGCGCGGCCGGCTCCGGACCCTGGGCCGGCTCGACGACGTGATCGTCTCGGGGGGCGAGAAGGTGTCTCCAGGTGAGGTCGAGGCCGTGGTTCTCCAACAAGCGGCCGTGCTGGATGCGGCGGTCGCGGGTCTGCCCGACCCCGAATGGGGCGATCGCGTCGTCGCGTGGATCGTCCCGGTCGACCCGTCGGACCCCCCGACCCTCGACGAGCTGCGCGAGGCGGTCGCGGCCGTGCTCCCCCGGCACGCCGCCCCCCGGGAGCTCCGGGTGGTCGAACGGCTGCCGATGACGTTCTCGGGCAAGGTACGCCGGGCTGCGCTGCCGCGGGATTGAAGGGGAATAGGCTCCGGTTATCCTCGGTGGAGGGACTGTCACGCATGGTCGAACAACGCAAGGTCGTCATCCTCGGGTCGGGGCCGGCCGGGTACACCGCCGCCCTGTACGCCGGGCGAGCGAACCTGAAGCCGCTGGTCCTGAAGGGTCTCGAAGCGGGCGGGCAGCTCATGCTGACCACCGACGTCGAGAACTACCCGGGCTTCGTCGACGGGATCCTCGGCCCCGAGCTGATGGACGCGTTCGAGAAGCAGGCCGCCCGGTTCGACGCCGAGATCGTCGCCCAGGTCGCCACCCGCGTCGACCTCTCGGAGCGCCCGTTCGGCGTGTGGTCGGGCGACCAGGAGTGGCGCGCGGAGACCGTGATCCTCTCGACCGGCGCGAGCGCCAAATGGCTGGACGTCCCGGGCGAGGAGACGCTCCGCGGGCGGGGCGTGAGCGCCTGCGCCACGTGCGACGGCTTCTTCTTCCGCGACCGCCGCCTGGTGGTGGTGGGCGGGGGCGACACCGCGATGGAGGAGGCGACCTTCCTCACGAAGTTCGCGAGCGAGGTCACGATCGTCCATCGCCGCGACGAGTTCCGCGCCTCGAAGATCATGCAGGAGCGCGCGCTCTCGAACCCGAAGGTCAAGGTGATCTGGGACACCGTGGTCGAGGAGATCGTCGGCAACGGCGCCGTGACCGGCGTGAGGCTCCGGAACGTGAGGACGGACGAGCAGACGGACTTCGACACGGACGGCGTGTTCATGGCGATCGGGCACACGCCGAACACCGACCTGGTGCGCGGACAGCTCGAGCTCACCGACGCCGGGTACGTCGTGGTCCGCGAGCCGACGACGCACACGAGCGTCTCCGGCGTGTTCGCGGCCGGCGACGTCACGGACGTGCTGTACCGTCAGGCGGTAACGGCCGCGGGCCAAGGATGCAAGGCGGCGATGGACGCCGAGCGCTTCCTCGAAGAGGCTGCGCACGCAGAGGGCAACGCATGACGAGACGAAAGGAACGGACGTGGCGCTGATCGGTGACGTGACGGACCAGGACTTCGAGGAGCGGGTGCTCGGCTCGGAGCGGCCGGTGCTGGTGGACTTCTGGGCAGAGTGGTGCGTGCCCTGTCACATGGTCTCCCCGGTGGTCGAGGAGATCGGGCGCGACAAGGGCGACGACCTGCAGGTAGCCAAGCTCAACATCGACGAGAACCCGGACGTCACCCGCAAGTACGGGGTCATGAGCATCCCCACGCTGATGCTGTTCAAGGACGGCCAGGAGATCGCGCGCGTGGTCGGCGCTCGCGGCAAGGACGCGCTCCTCAAGGAGATCGACCCGCACGTCGCCGCCTGAGGGCACGGCGCTCAGAGCTTGTCGCGGGACGCTCCCGAACCTCAGACTCGGGTCGTGGAGCTGATCGAGAACGGGGCGCGGGGCGAGGCCGTTCGCGACGTGCAGCACCGGCTGCTCGGCGCGGGGCTGCGCATCGAACCCGAGGAGCTCGGGGGGACGTTCGGGCGCTCGACCGAGGTCGCCGTGCGCGAGTTCCAGCGCGCCCGAGGGCTCCCCGACGACGGGATCGTCGGCGCGGACACGTGGGAGCAGCTCGTCGAGGCCGGCTACCGGCTCGGGGACCGGACGCTGTACCTGCGCTCGCCGGCGTTCCGCGGCGACGACGTCCGCGAGCTCCAGCGGATGCTGAACGCGCTCGGGTTCGACGCTGGCAAGGAGGATGGGCTCTTCGGGCCGAGGACGACGTCGGGCGTCCGGGAGTTCCAGCGCAACGTGGCGACCAGGGTCGACGGGATCGTGGGGCTCGACACGGTGCACGAGATCTCGAGGTACCGGCCCGAGGGGACGAGCCGGGCGTTCGTCCGCGAACAGGAGGCGGCGTTCGGACCCGGGTTCGCGCTCGCCGGCGCCGTCGTCGCGCTCGACCCGGAGCGCTCGGATGGGGATCCCGACGACCTCTCGCTTCGGGTCGCTCGGATCGTCGCCGACGGATTGCGGCGCCTCGGGGTCCGTCCGCTGCTCCTGCGGGATCGTCCCGACGCGGTCTCGGTCGCCGATCGCATCCGTCGCGCGAACGCGAGCGAGGCGGCGATCCTCGTCTCCGTGGCGTTCGGGGCGTCGGAACCCCCGACGCCGGGAGTGGCGTGCTTCCACTACGGGACGCCGACCACCCACTCCCCCATGGGCCGGCGGCTCGCGGACTCGATCTACGAGGCGGCCGGCCGAGCGCCGGGCGCCGACGGGGGCATCCACCCGCGGTCGATCTCGATCCTGCGGGAGACGCGGATGCCGGCCGTCAGGGTCGAGGCGCCGATCCCGTCCGCGGACCCGCACGTCGTCGGCGACGAGGCGGCGTTCGCCTCCGAGCTGGGACGGGCGATCGTTCGAGGGATCGAGGCGTTCTCCAAGCCGGCGCCCGACCTGGCCCGGCGCTGAGGCGCCGCGTCAGGAGCGGGCCCGGCGGCCGATCGCCAGGAGGAGGAGGCCCAGCACTGCGCCGAGCGCGAGCGCCTTGACCGCCCTGCGGACCTCGTCTCCGGACGGATGACCCATGCAGGTATCGTACGCTCGACACGGGTAACCGGAACGCGTTGCAGTGCAAGGTTCCGGCTGTTCCGGAGGGGCCGTTAGTCCGGAGCCAGGCCGGGTCCCGAACCGACGACCTCCGAGACGATCCGCTCCAGATCGTCGGCCGATCCGAACTCGATCACGATCTTGCCCCGCCGCTTCCCCATCTGGATCGTCACCCGGGTGGCGAGCTGCTCGGACAGGATCTCTTCCACCTCCGCGAGCGGGTTCTCGCGGGCCTCGGGCACCGCCGACAGCGTCTGTGCCGCGACGGTCGCATGGGTCGCCGGATGCTCGAGGTAGTTGCGCACGAGCTCCTCCACCTCGCGAACGGAGAGGTCCTCCGCCGCGATGCGGGTCGCGAGCGTCCGCTGGGCATCCGCGTCGCCGAGCGACAACAGCGTCCTGCCGTGACCGGCCTGGATCCTCCCCTCGGCGACGAGCTGCTGGACGTCCACCGGGAGCTGCAGGAGCCGGATCGTGTTCGCGATGTGTGAGCGGGACATGCCGAGCCGCTCCGCGAGCGTCTCCTGTCGCAGGCCGAGCTCGTCGAGCAGCTCGCGGAACGCCTCGGCGAGCTCGATCGGATTGAGGTCCTCGCGGTGGATGTTCTCGATCAGCGCCTCGCGGAGCGACTCGGTGTCGTCGCTCTCGCGGATCACGGCCGGAACCGTCGCGAGGCCGGCGAGCTTGGCGGCGCGGAGCCGGCGCTCGCCGGCGATCAGCTCGAACCCCGTGCCCGCCTTCCGGACCACGATCGGCTGCAGGACGCCGACCTCCTGGATCGAGGCCGCGAGGGACTCGAGCGCCTCGTCCTCGAACGAGGTCCTCGGCTGTCGCGGATTCGGGGCCACGGCCTCGACCGGGATCTCGAGCAGCCCAGTCCCCTCCTCCACCGCGCCCGGCAGCAGCGCCGAGAGCCCACGACCAAGCCCGCCTCGCTTCATGGCCTTCCTCCTCTACGGAACAGCCCTCGCAGCCGCTTCCCCGTCTTCTCGCCCTCCTGCCGATCGGCCGGCTCCTCTCCGTCCGGTTCAGGGTCCGGCGCCTCGGCGGGCGTCCACCGCGCTGCTTCCGAAGCCTCGACCACGACTCGAGGCCCCGAGCCCTCATGCTCGCCCTTACCCAGCCCACCGACGGTGGGTTCCGCCTCCGCCACGGCCGACGGGGGCTCGACCTGAGCCTCCTGCGGAGTGTCATCGGCAGCGGGCTCCGGCGCCACCGGCTCCTGAGGCCTCGGGGCGTCCTCGACGGTCACCTCGCCCGCTCGGCCCGCTTCATCCGTGTCCCCCCTGGCGGGCTCTGGGGCTTCGGCTTCGGCTGGGGCCTCGCCCTCGTCCTCGCGGTTCGGCGCCTCCTCGTCGGGCCGCGCCACCAGGGGCCGGGGTGCACGTGCGACCACCGGTTCGGGCGGCTCCACCACGACCTCGGGGATCTCCTCCATCGCCGGCAGCGGGGACTCGTCCGGAGGCCGCTCGTGGACCTCGCGCGCGAGCTGCCGGTAGGACTCGGCGCCCTTGGAGTTCGGATCGTAGCTCGTGATCGGCAGGCCGAAGCCGGGGGCCTCGGAGAGGCGGACCGTCCTCGGGATGATCGTCCGATACACGCGGTCGCCGAAGTACTTCCGCACCTCCTCGACCACCTGCTCCGAGAGCTTGGTCCGGGGGTCGAACATCGTCATCACGATGCCGGTGAGGCGGAGGCCCGTGTTCACGTTCTGCTGTACCAGTCGGACGTTCCGCAGGAGTTGACCCAGGCCCTCGAGCGCGTAGTACTCGCACTGGATCGGCACGATGAGCTCCTCGGCCGCGGCGAGGGCGTTCACCGTCAGCAGGCCGAGCGACGGAGGGCAGTCGAGGAAGACGTAGTCGAACACGCCGTTCCGGAGCGGATCGATCGCCCGAGCGAGGCGCTGCTCCCTTGAGAACTGGCTCACGAGCTCGATCTCGGCGCCGGCGAGGTCGATCGTGGACGGGATCGCGAACAGGTTCTCGAGCGGCGTGGGGACGATGGCGCCCTCGATCGGCGCATCGGCGGCGAGCACGTCGTAGACCGTCACGTCGCGGGCCTCGTGCCTGATCCCGAGGCCTGTCGAGGCGTTCCCCTGAGGGTCGAGGTCCACGACCAGGACCCGGTGCCGCTGTTCTGCCAGCGCGGCGCCGAGGCTCACGGCGGTCGTGCTCTTGCCGACGCCGCCCTTCTGGTTCGCGACCGCGATGATGCGCGCGACGCGAGCGCCGTCTCCGTTGGGGACAGCCTTGGGCGCGGCCTTCCTGGCTGCCGCCTTTGACTTCCGTTGCGTCGCAGTGCGCTCGGCAGCGGACTTCTTGGAGGTGGACGACGACGGACGGGCTGCCCGGGGGGCGGAGGGCTTCGTCACTGCCGGGCCATGATAACGAGCGGCCCTGCGCTTTCAAGCACGGGCGTGCTGAGCACCTCGAGGACCGGCGTCCGTGTCCGCAGATCCTCCGGCCGCTCCCCCCGGCCGGCGAAGTAGAGGAGCCGACCCTCCGGCCGCAGGAGCGGTTCGGCGAGCTCCCAGGCCCTGGGGGCCGGGGCAAACGCCCGGGCGAGGCACGCGTCGACGGGCTCGGTGAGCGTTTCGGCGCGGACGCCGAGGACGCCCGCGTTGGACAGCCCGAGCTCGGCGACCGCGAGCTCGAGGAACGCCACGCGTCGTCGCCGGCTGTCGACGAGCCCGACCCTGAGGCCAGGGAGGCTGACCGCAACGACGATCCCGGGCAGGCCGGCACCCGATCCGAGGTCATAGGCGTCCCTCGCCCCCGCGAGCGGCGCGACGGCGCGAAGCGAATCCAGGACGTGCCGAACGCGGATCCTCCCGACGTCCCCCTTGGCCACGAGACCCGTCGAGACCGCCCGCTCCTCCAGCAGACGCTCGTACGCGAGGAGCTTGGTGAGCTGCCGTTCACCGAGGTCGACCCCCAGTTCGCCCGCCTGGGCGCGCAGCACCGCGGCGTCCAAGCCATGTTTCACGTGAAACGGGAACTGGAGGTCCGGGCGCTCACGCGAGCGGACGGATCACGACGCGCCGATCAACGCCCTCGCCCTCGCTCGAGCTCTCCGCCCCGGAGACCTCGGCCACCGTGTCGTGGACGATCTTCCGGAGGAAGGCGTTCATCGGCTCCAGCTTCTCACTGCGCCCGGTCCGCGCGACGCGCTCGGCCGTATCCCGGACTCGGGCGGTGAGCCGGTCCAACTGTCGCTTGCGGTAGTCCTCGACGTCGACGACCACGCGGGGCCGCACCTCGAGCCGCTGTCCGATGACGGCCCGGGCGAGCTCCTGGAGGGACTCCAGGGTCTGGCCGTGCCGCCCGATCAGCAGGCCCATGTCCTCGTCGTCGGGGGACTCGCCGATCACGTCGACGTACATCGTTCCGGCCTCCATCGCCGGCTCGACCGTCGCGACGATGCCCATGCGCTCGAGCAGCCCCTCGAGGAAGTCGGCGGCCAGCTCGGCCTGGTCATCCAGATCCGCGTCGCTCACTGGGTCGGGTCGCGACCTGACGCGGACCACGACGACGGCCTCCTGGGCGCCTACCCCGAGGATGCCCTGGCGGGGCTCCTGGACGACCTCGACGTCGGCCTCCTGCTCGCTGACGCCGAGCTCGCCGAGGGCGGCCTCGACGGCCTCCTCAACGCTTGGGCCGCTTCTTCGGATCTCCTCCACCGTTTCCTCCGCCGCCTGGCTTGCCAGGGCCCGACCCCGGCTTCTTCGTCCCCGGTTTCGGGTTGCCGGACTTCGGGCCTCCGGGCTTCCGGCCGCCCGGGTTACGGGGCCCCCCGGTCTCCCGGCGCTTCCGCTCCTGCTCCGCCCGGTCCATCATCGAGGACATGAAGCCCTTCTTCTCGGCCTTCTGCGGCTTCGAGCGGGCGTTCGCGGCCAACGTCTCCTCCGTCGGCCGCGTCTTCAGCATGAAGTGCTGCTGCCCGATCTGCCACAGGTTGGAGGTGGTCCAGTAGAGCACGAGGCCGGCGGGGAAGAAGATCCCGAACACGCCGAACAGGATCGGCATCACCTTCAGCAGGGCTTGCTGCTGAGGATTGGCGGCGCCGGGCGGGCTCGCCTTCTGCATCTGGCGCTGCTGGTAGAAGGTGGTCGCGAACATCAGGACCGCGAACACGTAGTACGGAACGCGTTCGAGCGGGGTCGAGGCGCACTCCACCGGGTAGACGATCTCGACGGCCTCCCCTCCGTCCGCCCCGGCGACCCGGTCGGGGAGCGTGCTTGGGGCCTCCTGCCAGGGAAGGCCGGCCTGGCAGAGGAGGTTCGTCGCGAGGAAGGTCGTGCCCCCGGCCGGCCCAGGCAACCCGAGCTCGTCGATCTGCGCTTGGCTAGTGATCGGCTCTCCGTTCGGATCGCACACCGGGATCTGCTGCGGGATCTGCTCGCTGACCGCGCGGCACAGCTCGCTCTCGAGCGGCACGTGGATCGGGTGCTGCGGCCAGCGGAGCACAGAGTACATCGCGATGAGGATCGGGAACTGCAGCAGCACGGGCCAGCACCCCGAGAACGGGTTCACCCCGTACTCTCGGTAGAGCTTCATGATCTCTTCCTGTTGACGCTGCTTGTTCCCCTTGTACTTCTGCTGGATCTGCTTCACCCGTGGCTGCACGATCTGCATGTGCTGCATCGAGCGGATCTGCTTGATGCCGAGGGGGAGCAGGATCAGCCGGATCACGACGGTCAGCAGGATGATCGACACCCCGTAGTTCGGGACGAGGTCGTAGATCTGGGCTAGGACCCACCCGAGCCCGTCGAGCAGCGCCTGCCACGGCGCGAACGCGATCACCGAGCGCCGCTTTGGGTTATTACCACGTCATACTCTCGGCTCCCCGAGCGCCGGGGGGGAACGTGGTCCACGCCGCCCTTCGTGAACGGTCCGCATCGCGCGACCCGCCACGCCGCCAGCGCCGTTCCTCGGACCGCCCCGTGCGTTCGGATCGCCTGCTCCGCGTACCGGGAGCAGGTGGGGGAGAAGCGGCACTGGCCGCCGAGCCAGCCGGACAGCGTCGCCTGGTAGGCACGGATCAGGCCGATCAGCAGGCCCCGCACGGGCGTCCCGAGGGTCCAGACGATGTCGCGGAAGCGTCTCAACGGATCACCTGCGCGCGCGTCAGCAACTCCTCGACCTCCGATACCAGCTCGTGCGACCGGGCTCCGGCGATCGTCGCCCGGGCGACCAGGACCACGTCGTTCCCTTCCACGACCCTGGGCGCGAGCTCCCGCCACGCGGCCCGCAGGATGCGCCGGGCCCGGTTGCGAAGTACCGCGCCGCCGACCCGACGGCCGGCGACGAACGCCGCCGATCCGGCCCCGGGCGCGACGAACAGTACCACCCGGTCTGCGTGGAACGCCCTGCCATCGCTGAGGACGCGATCGACGTCCGTGTCGTCCGCCTAGCTAGGCGGACAGGCGCGCCCGACCCTTCGCGCGACGTCGCGCCAGGATCGATCGCCCGGCCCGTGTCCGCATGCGGACGCGGAACCCGTGCCGCTTGTGGCGGCGACGATTGTTCGGCTGGAAGGTTCGCTTGGCCATGGTCTCGAGAAGTCGTCGGATGTCCGGCCGCGGCCGGGTCGGTCAGCGAAGTATACCGACCTGACGCCGTAGATCAGGCGCCCGGCGCCGCGGCGGGAGAAAGTGTGACAAGAGCCCCCGGCGGACGAGCGGTTGGGAAAACCCCGGTGCTATCATCCCGCGCGCTTCCCTCCTGGCGACGCGGTTCCCTCCCCGCGCGGAGCCACGCTTCCCCCAACGTTTCCACAACTGTGGAAAGGTGCTGTGGATATCTAGTGGCGGTCGCATCGTACGAGGAGGCGGCGGAGCGCACCTGGGCGCACGTCGTCGAGCGCGCCCAGGCCGAGCTCACGGAGAGCTCGTTCTCCCTGTGGTTCCAGGGCGTCCGGGCAACGAGCCTGCACGACGGCGTCCTCGAGGTGGTCGCCCCCTCCGAGTACGTCCGCGAGTGGCTCGCGAAGAACTACGTCGAGCTGATCCGGGAGGCGGCCACCGAGGCGCTGGGGTTGCCCATCCGCGTGGAGCTCGGCTCGGCACCGCCCGAAGAGGCTGCCCCGCAACGCGGAACCCCCGCGTCCTCGCCAGAGCCTCGAGACCCGGAACCCACACCGGCCCAGGCCGCCGCGACTGGCGGACCGTCGTCGTTCGGCGCCCCGGGGCTGCCGTTCCCGAACTACACGTTCGAGACCTTCGTGGCCGGCCCATCGAACCGGTTCGCGCACGCGGCCGCGATGGCGGTCGCCGACACGCCACCGTCGAAGGCCTACAACCCGCTGTTCATCTACGGCGGAGTTGGCCTCGGCAAGACGCACCTGCTCGTCGCGATCGGGCACCAGATGTTCGGGCTCTCCCCGCGCCTGCACGTGAAGTACGTGACGAGCGAGAGCTTCATGGCCGAGTTCATCAAGGCGGTTCGCGAACGTCAGGGCTACCAGTTCGCCGCCCGGTACCGCGACGTCGACGTGCTGCTCGTCGACGACATCCAGTTCCTCGCCAAGCGCGAGGAGACGCAGACCGAGTTCTTCCACACGTTCAACGCGTTGCACCAGAAGGACCGACAGATCGTGATCGCCTCGGACCGGCCGCCTCAGGAGCTCGGCATGGAGGAGCGTCTCCAGTCGCGGTTCCGCCTCGGGCTGTGCGTCGACGTTCAGCCGCCCGACCTGGAGACACGGATCGCGATCCTCCAGCTCAAGGGCCAGCGCGACCAGCTGCGGGTCCCCGACGACGTGATGGAATACATCGCGAGCACGTTCGACCAGAACATCCGCGAGCTCGAGGGCGCCCTCGTCCGCGTCGTGGCCTGGGCCGACCTGACCGCCCAGCCGATCACGATCGGCCTCGCCGAGAAGGCGCTGGAGGACCTGCGCCCCCAGGCCGAGGCCGAGATCCCCCCCGACGTGATCCTCGAGGAGAGTGCCCGGTACTTTGGCCTCTCGGTGCAAGACCTGATCTCGCCGAACCGCTCACGACCGCTCACGACAGCCCGGCACGTGGCGATGTACCTGATGCGCGAGTGCAGCGGTCAGTCCCTCGTGAAGATCGGCGAGACCTTCGGCGGCCGGGACCACACGACCGCTCGACACGGGATCCTGAAGGTCGAGCGCGACATGCGGGCCCGCACGGCGACCTACCGGCAGGTCCAGGACCTGTCCAGGATCATCCGCGGGCGCGCGCGGGCCGGAGCGTGAGCCGTGGACGCGTCTGGGGGAACCGCGAGGATGCCGGTGGACGGTCCCTCGAGCGGGGCACCCGTATCCACGGATTCCCCCACCCTCTCCACATGTCCGACAGGGCCGCTACGCTCGGAGAACGGGGTGGTTTTCCCGTTTTCCACCGCCCCTACCACTACTGGATAGAAAGAGATGCAACGACGTAGAAGCAGGCAGGAGGTGGATCGGTGAAGTTCCGCTGCGATCGAGACGCACTGTCCGAGGCCCTGCAGACCGTCCAGCGCGCGGTCTCGGCACGGCCCGGGATCCCCGCACTGACCGGGGTGCTGCTGGAGGCGGCCGCCGAGGGCGCGCTCACGTTGACGACGACCGACCTCGAGGTCTCGGCGCGTTTGTCGACGGACGTGCAGGTGACCGAGGAGGGGACGGCGCTCGTGCCGGCCCGGCTGCTTGCCGACACGGTGAAGAGCCTGTCCGACGCGCCCGTGGAGGTCGAGGCCGATCAGTCGCAGGCGCGGATCCGCTGCGCCGCGTACGAGGGGTCGCTGCGCCTGCTGCCGGTCGAGGACTTCCCGGCGCTCCAGCCGCCCTCGGGGACCAGGATCGTCGCCGAGGCGCCCCGGTTCGCCGAGGCGGTCGGCCAGGTGGCTCGGGCGGCCTCGCGGGACGAGGCGCGGCCGGTGCTCACCGGCGTGCTGCTCGAAGTGAGTCGCGAGGGCGTCACGCTCGTCGCGACCGACTCGTACCGCCTGGCGGTGCGCGATCTCGTCGCAACCGCGGCCGGCGAGGCGAAGGCGATCGTTCCCGAGCGCGCGCTGTCGGAGGCGGGGCGGGCGGCACAGGCGATCGAGAAGGGCGAGGTCGAGGTGTTCGTCGACGAGAGCCAGGTGTCGTTCCAGACCGGCGCGCTCACCCTCACGTCGCGGCTGATCGAGGGCGAGTTCCCGAACTACCGGCAGCTCCTGCCCGAGAAGTACGAGAGCCGCCTCACGGTGTCGCGTCAGCAGCTGATCGACGCGGTGCGGCGCGTCGGGCTCCTCGCCCGCGAGAACTCGCCCGTTCGGCTCGAGTTCAACGCGCTCGGCGTCAAGCTCTCGTCGTCCTCCCCGGACGTCGGGCAGGCCGTGGAGGCCGTCGAGGCGCGCTACGAGGGCGAGGACGTGACGGCCGCGTTCAACCCCGGCTACCTCGCCGATGGGCTGTCGGCCGCCACGGGGGAGTCCGTACGGCTCGAGGTGCGCGACGGGCTGAAGCCCGGCGTCGTCCGCGGTGAGTCGGACGAGTTCACGTACCTCGTGATGCCCGTCCGGCTGCCGACGCCGGTCGGCTGACCCCGCGTTGCGGCTCGGCTGGGTCGAGCTCCGGGACTTCCGCAACCACGCCGAGACGCGACTGGACGAGCTCGGCGACGGCGTGCACACGTTCGTCGGCGCGAACGGCGAGGGCAAGACGAACCTGCTCGAGGGGATCGCGTTCCTGTTCTTCCTGCAGTCGCCGCGTTCGTCTTCGACCGAACCGCTCGTCCGGAGGGACGCGGACGGTCCCGCATACACGCGCGGCGAGGTCGAGACCGCCGGGGGCCGCGTCCTGATCGAGATCGAGATCCCGGGACAGGGCGCGAACCGCGTGCAGGTGAACCGCTCGCCGGTGCGCCGGCGCGTCGACGTCCGTCGGCAGGTGCGGGCCGTGTACTTCGGACCCGAGGACCTCGTGATCGCGATCGGCGATCCGTCGAAGCGCCGCGAGTTCATGGACGACGCGATCCGGTCGCTCTGGCCGGCCAAGGGTTCGGCGATGACGGGGTACGACCGCGTCCTCCGACAGCGGAACCGGTTGCTCAAGGAGTGGGAGGGACGCGGGGCACCGAAGGAGCTCGCGACCTGGGACGAGCAGCTCGTCGACGCGGGAGCGGCCCTCATGCGACTGCGGCAGGAGGCGTTCGACCGGCTGTCGCCATCCGCGTCCAAGGAGTACCTGCACCTCGCGGGATACGAGCTCGCGTGCCGTTACGCGCCGAACGTGGTGGGCGAGCCGATCGAGGAACGGTTCGCGGGCCGGCTCGAGGAGCGCAGGGGCGACGAGCTCGTCCGCCGTACCACCCTCGTCGGTCCGCACCGCGACGAGCTCGAGCTCGAGGTCCGCGAGCTGGGCGCCCGGAGCTTCGCGAGCCACGGGGAGGCGTGGGCCGCGGCCCTGTGCCTGCGGCTCGGGCTCGCGGCGGCGGTCTCCCAGGAGCTCGGC
>Ga0209382_10001142_pt1 | contig 42637 bp, 15 predicted proteins | sample SoiMetdeltSBSDD5_FD_187599 | JGI IMG/M metagenome (GOLD analysis project Ga0209382, IMG submission 187599) | Bulk soil microbial communities from a Populus tree surrounding site in Tennessee, USA - Soil MetaG P. deltoides SBSDD5 (SPAdes) (version 2) | ecosystem: Environmental > Terrestrial >... | reverse complement strand
GCACGATGGCGACGTGCGCATCGCCGCGGCTGTGGAGCTGGCGGGCGAGCGCGAGCATCTCCCGGAAGCGGACGAGATCGAGATCTGTCCCCGGTTCCAGCCGGTAGCCCGACGCCGAGGACTGCAGCCGGCTCCCGACACTCTTGCGCAGCAGGTAGACGTACACCTGGACGTTCTTGACCGCCGAGCGCGGCGGATCGACCGGCCAGAGCCCGTCCACGAGCCGGCGAACGGGCACGGTCCGGCCGCCGCCGAGCAACAGCATCGCGAGCACCGCGCGCTGCCGGGGCGGCCCAGTGGGGACGGGTACGCCGTCGACCGCCAGCTCGATCGGACCGAGGATGCGGTAGTCCAGCGCGGTCATACCCGCGAGCGTGCGCGCGCGACCGGCGCCGGTCCTCTCAGCTCGCTCTCACGCCGCCCGCCCGCCCCAGCAGCTCGAGCAGCGCCTGCTGGTCCCCGGTCGACCCGAGTTGGCGGGCGAGCGTGAGACCGTTGCTCAGCACGGATCGAGCGGCGGACGTGCGGCCCAGGTCGAGGTAGACCTCACCGAGGCGGCGGAGGTCGATCACCTCGCCGTGCGTGTCGCCGATCTCGCGGCTGATCGAGATCGCCTCGATCAACTCCTTGGCCGCGGCCTCCGGGCGGCTCAGCCGCTGGTACATCTCGCCGAGGTTGCCCAGTGCGATCGCCTCGCCGCGGCGGTAGCCGAACTCGCGGCAGATCGCCATGCTGCGCCGGAGAAAGGCATCGGCCTGCCCGGTCCGGTCCGGCTGGCGACCGGCCACGAGGCCGAGGCTGCACAACGTGAAGCCCTGGCCGAACCGGTCGTCCAGCTCTTCGAACGCGGCCAGCGCACGCGCGTACGCCTCCTCCGCCGCGGCGAGCCGCCCGGCGCGCCGGTGCACCGCGCCGATGTTGTGCAGCACCTGTGCCTCCATCACCCGGTCGCCGATCTCGGCGCAGATCGCCCGCGCCTCGTCGAGCGCCGCCATCGCCCGCTCCCCGCGGTCGAGCAGGCGCCAGGCGGTGCCGATGGCCCGGAGCACCGCGGCCTGACCCGGCCGGTCGGCGAGATCCTCCATGATGGACAGTGCCGGCTCCAGCCGGGCCAGCGCGTCGGAGTGGCGATCCTGGTCGAGGTGCATCTCACCCAGACCGCGCAGCAGGTAGGCCTCTCCCCGCCGGTCGCCCGCGGCGAGACACGCCTGTAGTGCGACCTCGTGCGTGATCCGCCAGTCCTCCAGGTGCTCTCGCAGCTCGAAGAAGCGGGCCAGGGTGACCGCCAGGTTCCAGGCCAGCAGCGCGTGTCCCGAGGTGGCGGCCTGCCGTACGGCGGCCACGATCGCCGCCCGGTGGGCCTCGCACCAGGCAGCCGGGTCGGCGAGCAGCCGATCGACCTCGGCCGCGGTCCAGCCCGACCAGCGGACCGCGGTGAGCTCGGCAACGCGGCGGAAACCGCCAGGCAGCCGCGCGTACGCCTCGTCGGCCAGGGTGAGCCACGCTCCGATCAGCCGGGCCGCCCCGTCGCCCTGGGGTGGACCGGCCGACGCCAGACGTTCCCGGGCGTAGGCGCGGACGAGGTCGTGCATCCGGTACGCGGTCGACTCGGCCTCGACCAGGCGTGCTTCCACGAGCCGTTCCAGCGACTCTTCGGCCACCGCCACCGGGAGGTCGAGCAGCGGCGCACCCACCCAGGCCGGCAACACGGGTGCGTCGACCGCACCGAGTGCGGTGAACAGGTCGCGCTCGCGACCGTCCACTGTGTCCACACTGAGGGCGAGGCTGGACCGTACCGCGAGGTCGCCGGTGCGCAGCACGTCGAGCCGGCGGGCTTCGTCGGTGAGCTGCTCGGCCAGCCGCGCCACCGGCCAATGTGGACGGGCCGCCAACCGGGCCGCCGCGATGCGGATCGCCAGTGGCAGGTAGCCGCAGTGCTCGGCCACTGCCAGGCACGCCTCACGCTCCGCGCCGACCCGCGCCGGTCCCAGCACGACCCGGAGCAGGTCGAGCGCCTCGTCGGGGCTGAACACGCCGAGGTCCACCTCGCGCGTGGTGGGCAGGGCGACCAGGCGCCGCCGGCTGGTCAGCACGACCGCGCAGCCCGGATCGGCCGGCAGCAACGGCCGTACCTGGGTCTCCCCGGCCGCGTTGTCGAGCACCACCAGCACCCGCCGGCCGGCCGTACGAGCCCGCAGCAGCGCCGCTCGATCGTCCATATCGGACGGTATGGTTCGGGCGTCCTCGCCCAACGCCCGCAGGAACCTTGCGAGCACCTCGGCCGGGTCGCGCGGGTCGTCCACCCCGTGCAGGTCGACGAAGAGCTGGCCGCCCGGGAAGTGGGTACGCACCAGGTGCGCCAGGTGGACCGCGAGCGCCGTCTTGCCGCTGCCGGCGGCCCCGGAGATCGCCACGAACGGCGACGCGGTACCGCCACCGGCCACCAGCACGGCGGCGAGCGCGTCGGCGAGTTCCGTCCGCGCCACGAAGTCCGTCGCGCCCGGGGGCAGCTGGGCGGGTCTGGGAGTGTCGGCCGGCACCAGGTCGAGCGAGGCGTCGTCGGCGAGAATCCGGCCGTTCAGCCGTCGCAGACCTGGTCCGGGTTCCAGGCCGAGCTCGGCGACCAGCACGGCCCGGCCCTGCCGGTACACCTCGAGCGCCTCGCCCCGCCGGCCGCACCGGCACAGGGCCAGCATCAACCGCTCCCGCAGTTCCTCCCGCAGCGGTTCCTCCGCCACCCGCTTCCGCAGCACCGGTACGAGTTCCACATGTTGACCGAGCGCGAGCTGGACGTCGATGTGCGCCCGCTCCACCGCGACCCGGTGCTCGACCAGCGCGGCTACCGCCGCCTGGAAGCCGCCGGCGTGCGGGTCGCCGGGCAGCTGGACGTCGGCGAACGGCGCGCCGCGCCACAGCCCGAGGGCATCCCGGTACCGGTCGGCTGCCTCGGCCAGGCACCCACGCCGCACCAGCTCGGCGGCGTTTACGGCGACCGCCGCGAACCGGTCGGCGTCCACTTCGGACTCCCCGGTGACCAACTCGTACCCACCGGGGCGGGTACCGACGCATGCCTCACCGAGCAGCTGGCGCAGCCGCCAGACCACCGTCTGCACCTGGCCAACGGCCGTCTCCGGCGGGTCATCCGCCCAGAGCGCCCGCACCAGGTGGTCGAGGGATACGACGTGGCCGGCATTGGCCAGCAGGACGGCGAGCACGACCCGGAGCCGGCGGCTGCGCAACGCCACCGGCCGCCCGTCGAGAACCACCTCGAGCGGGCCGAGGATCTCGAGTGTCACCGTCCTGGCCGTACCTGCACTTATACCAATCGCATACCGTCCGTGGTGACGCTGGATCGATGAACGCCACGCTTCGCAGAACGGCGACGATCGCCGTACTCATGCTGCTGTCCACGTTCGTGCTGCCGGTACGGCCCGCGGCGGCCGCCGCGGGTGGCGAGGCCGTGGTCACCAAGATCCTCTGGCGGGTGCGTGTCGGTACCCGACCGGACCTGATGACCACGCTGACCGCCGCCGAACGCGACGGCTTCCCGAACGAGGGCCAGACCTTCTACCTGCCGGCGTACCAGTACAGCGGCACGCGGCCGCTCTACCGGCTCTTCAACCCCAACTGGTACGGCCACATGGACCACATGGAGTCCCTCACTCCCGGCGAAGGCGGCTACCAGACCGAGTCACCGGTCGGCTACGCCTACTCCGCACCGTCCGGTGCGTTCGGGGTGAGCCAGTACCGCCGTACCTTCAACAACTGCAACGCCGACCATGGCAGCCGGTCCGGGTGGGAGCCCGTCAAGACGTGCTACGTCGACGAGCCGCTCGCCGCGTACGGCTGGGCGCGATTCGCCAACGCCAGCTCGTCCGCGCTGACACTCACCGGTGGCGGCGTGACCGTCGAGTCCAACCGGATCAAGGGCGGTGCCATCGTGCACTGGACGTACGGCGGCGTGCAGTACATCAACAACCGCGACTACGGTCGGCAGCTGCAGTCGGCGGTCTTCTTCGCCCGGGATAACAAGACGGCCAACCCGACCGAGGCCGGCGACATGTGGACCGATGCCAGCCGGCCGATCTGGGCCCGCCACGGTTCGCCTGTCGCGGCGGCGTCGAACGACACCGCGACCCTGACCCAGTCCACCCGATCGGTACCGATCGAGTTCGTCCCGGGAAACTTCGGCGGCGGACCGGACAACCCGGTCGTGTACAAGGACATGCTGCTCGGCAAGGACATCACGCTGAACTGGGGTGGCCTGGGATCCGTGGCCCGGTACAGCACGGTCTTCACCTCGCCGGCGCTGAGCAACGCGACGATCGAGGTACCGACGGCGTACCTGCGGGCGGAGTTCAACCGGTACTTCACCTACAACGCGATCTCGGGCACGCTGACCGAGGTGTTCCCCGCGAACAACTGTCCGGACCAGTACCGGTACGTGCACTACACGCCGCCCAACCGGGGTGGGGTGATCATCGCCAACGGCGACCTGACCCGTGCGATGGGCGTCTACGGAGCCAACGTCAGCGTGGGTGGCTCGGTCACCGAGTTCCTGCTCGGCAACTTCATCGGCGGTACCTGCGGCGGCGGTACCGGTGAGTTCGACTTCGCCGCTTCGAAGTGGAGCGTGCTGCGCACCGGGAACCTGGGCAGTGGCACCAAGGTGTTCAACACGTGGGTGATGTCCGGCTCGGTCGGTTCGCTCACCAGCTACATGAACCAACTCGCCGTCTGGGGAAACGGATGATGGACCCCCCCATGCGCGCAATCGTATGCGTGCTAGCGTTGCATGGATGCCGCCAGATAGCCGCCGCTCGAGATCGAAGCCCGACGATGCCATAGGTCGGCGCTCGGTCACCATGCGCGACATCGCCGCCGCGGCAAAGGTCTCCCAGAGCACGGTGTCCCGCATTCTCAGTGGCGCCCCGACCAGGGTGCCCATCGCACCCGAGACGCGGGAACGGGTGATCCAGGCGTCGCGGCGGCTCGGCTACCGGCCGAACCCACTCGCTCGTGGCCTGCGCGGCGCGTCGACGAATTTGATCGGCGCCGTCGTCCGGGACTTCAGCGATCCCTTCTACGCCGGGGTGATCGAGTCTCTGGTCGGGGAGTCGATGGCGCACGGCTACAACGTGGTCCTGGGACACGTCCACGGCCGCCTCGACGAGGCGGTGTCCCTGACGTCCGTCCTCGAGATCAGGCACACCGACGCCATCATCGTGCTCGGCGACATGCAGGAGCAGCCACAGCTGCTGGCCGATCTGCGGGATCTGACCGTTCCGGTCGTGGCGCTGTGGCAGGGTACGAGCCCGCTCGCCTTTCCCACGGCGGACTCGGACGACCGCGCCGGAATTCACGCCGGACTCAGCTACCTCCAGGCGCTCGGGCACCGCCGGATCGCTTTCGTGAACGCCGAGCTGCTACACGGGTACCGGGTCCGGGAGGACGCGTACCTCGACTTCATGCGCGAACGGTTCGGTCGCGTGCCGTCCGGCTACCAGCAACGGTGCCCGAACACCTTGGCGGGAGGCGACGCGGCGGTGCGGCGGTTGCTGGATCTGCCGGATCCACCGACCGCCATCGCGACGTCGACCGACCTCGTCGCGATCGGCGTGCTGCACGGGGCGCACAGCCTCGGTATCTCGGTGCCGAACGAACTGTCCGTCGTCGGGTTCGACGACATCTTCATCGCGAGCCACACGGTGCCCGCGCTGACGACGCTGCGAATGCCGATTTCGGCGATCGTCAGTTACGCCATCGACCGCGCCATCACGCTGGCCCGGGAAACCACCGTCGTGCACGTCCCGAGCATCGAGGTCTTCCCGCCGGAGCTGATCCTGCGGGACTCCACGGCACCACCTAGCCAAGGCGCCTAGGGTCGGCGGGAATCCACACCCGCATACCCGCGACACTTCGGTTGGCCCAGGCGAAGTACGGGATCGCTCCCGCGGTCAGATCACGGGGACCGGACTTCGCCGGTACCACCGGAACCGTCACACCCACCATCGCGGGCGCGATGTCCGGCCGCGGAACCGCGACGGTGTTCCGCCGGGGATCCCAGCGCAGGTCCTCGAGCTCGACCTCGGGCGGTACGTCGGCCGACTCGACGCAGTACACGAGCGGGCCGCGTTCGACGGCGATACAACCGCGTACGGCGTCGATCCGCGGGTCGGGTTCGGTGACGCGCACCGGCAGGTCCAGATCCAGCACGATGCGGTCACCGGCCTCCCAGTGCCGGAACAGATCCACGGCGCCCGCCGTGGCTGGCTTCTCACCGATCCCGTCCGGTCCGCCGACGGTCGCCGTCCGACACCATTGCGGTACGCGCAGAGTCAACGTCCACGGTTCCTCCGGCGTCTCGTGTACTCGTATCTCGACCCGACCGTGCCACGGGTAGTCGGTGCACATCGACACCTTCACCGGCCCGACCGGGAGGTCGGCCTCGAGGTTCGACGTGGCGTACTGGTGAATCTGCACACCCGAGTCGTTGCTCGTCGCCAGATACTGCTGCCATGAGCTGAACAGTCGCATGAGGTTGGGTGGGCAGCACGCGCACGGGTACCAGGCCGCACGCTCGCCGTGTCCGGCCGCCTCCCCCGCCCGATGGGTCCGGCGTTGCAACGGGTTGGTGTAGAAGAACCGGGTACCGGTCAGCGACACCCCGGGCAGGACACCGTTGTACATGGCCCGCTCGATGGCGTCCGCGTACTCCGGCTCACCCGTGGCCAGCAGCAGCCGCCAGGCGAGCATGACGCTCGCGATCGCCGCGCAGGTCTCGGCGTAGGCGCGGTCGGGCGGCAGTTCGTACGGGTCACCGAACGCTTCGTCGCGGTGCCGGCTGCCCATCCCGCCGGTCAGGTACGTCCGCGTGCGCATCAGATCCCGCCAACGCCGTTGGACGACCTCGAGCAGGTCCTCGTCGTGCAGCTCGACGGCCACGTCGACGGCCCCGCAGTCGAGGTACAGCTGGCGGACCGCGTGCCCGGCCACGCTCGAGGCGAGCCGGACCGGCTGGTGGTCCTGCCAGTACTCCGAGCCGAACCGTCCCGCGCCGAGCAGCCCCGTACCGCGCAGGTCGAGCATGCGCGCGGCCAGCAGCAGGTACCGCCGGTCGCCCGTGATCCGAGTCAGCTCCGCGAGTGCCATCTCGATGCCGGGGTGGCCGTCCACGCCGTCGCGGGCCGACGCGCCGAACTCCTTGTCGATCCGGTCGGCCGCCCTCGTCGCGATGCCGAGCAGCCGGTCGTCGCCGAGCGCTCGATGCCAGGCCACTGCCGCCTGGATCAGGTGCGCGACGCAGTAGAACTCGTGCCCCCAGGCGAGATCCTGATGTGGTACTCCGCCTCGGAGCACCTGGACGAAGCTGTTGACGTACCCGTCGGGGCGCTGAGCCGCGGCGACGACGGCGATCACCTCGTCCGCGGCCGCCGACAGATCGGGATCGGGAGCCCGACCGAGTTCCCAGCCGACCGCCTCCAACCACTTGTACGCGTCCGAGTCGAGGAACGGGAACGTGAAACCACCGGTGTCGGTGAGTGCCTGGTACTGTCCGTCCGCGCCGGCGGCCAGTTTCAGGTTGTCCAGGACTCCGGAAACCCGCAGCTGGTCGAAGCCGTGCGGGATCGTGTGCTCCCGGTTGAGTCGCAGGCGCTCGGCCCAGAACCCGTCGAGGATCGACGCCTGCGCGGAACTCAGTGGCCGCAGTGGCGACCAGGCGGACGCCGACGGCCGTACGGTTATCGAACTCATTTCACTGCCCCACTCATCAGGCCGGACACGTAGTACCTCTGCAACAACAGGTAGACGAGTACACAAGGGACGATCGAGATGGTGATGCCGGCCTGGAGCATTCCCCAGTCCGTACCGCCGAGGCTGGTCTCGGTGCGCGCCGCGGCCAGGATCAGCGGCAGGGTGAAGCTGGTGCTCTTGCTCATCATCACCAGCGCCCCGAGGAACTCGTTCCACGACGTGATGAAGGCGAAGAGAGCGACGGTGACGATCGCCGGTACCGCGGACGGTACGAAGACGCGCAGCAGGATCTGCCAGGACGACGCACCGTCCACAATGGCCGCTTCCTCCAGCTCGCGCGGCACGGCGCTGAAACTGTTGCGCAGTATGTAGACGCTGAACGGCAACTGGATGGCAGTGTGCAGGATCGCCAGTCCGAGCAACGTGTTGGTCAGTTCGAGCCGCGCGAACATCAGGAACATCGGCGTCAGCAACGCCTGGTACGGCACGATCAGCGCCAGCAGCAGGACGACGAAGATCAGCTCTTTGCCCGGGATCGGGAACCGGGCGAGCGCGTACGCCGCCGGTACGGTGAGCGCGAGGGTGAGCACGATCGTGAGTACCGCCGTACCGAAGCTGTTGGCCAGGTAAGTGGGCAGGCCCCGCTGGTAGGACCAGAGCCGTTCGTAGCTGTCGAGGCTCACCCCGTGCGGCAGGTAGGTCGGCGGGGTCGCCGCCGCCTCAGCGGTCGACTTGACGGACGCGAGTACCGACATCACCAGCGGCATGAGCATGACTGTGCAGATCGCGATGCACACGGCGGCGACGAGGTAGCGGCTGCGTGACTTCACGCGTGGCTCCGACGGGTGAGCAACATCTGCACGACCGTGAAGGCGAGAATCGTCACGGCCAAGATGAGCGAGAGGGCCGCGCCGTAGCCGAGTTTCAGGTACGGGAACGAGTTCAGGTACACGTAGAAGACCGACGTCGCGGTCTCGTTCTGCGGCTGACCGGCGGTCATGATGTAGAACTGGTCGAACGCGAGCAGCGAGCCGATGACGCTGACCAGCGTGACGAGCAGGATCGTGCGCAGGGTCAACGGCAGAACCACCTTGCGGATGCGTTGCCAGTACGTCGCGCCGTCGACCATCGACGCTTCGGTGACCTCGTGTGGTATCGCCTGGATCGCCCCGACGAAGAGAATCATGCCGAAACCCAGCACCTTCCACACGACCGAGGCGCTGATCGCGAAGTTCGACAGGTCGGCATCCACGCCCAGCCACAGCACCGGTTTGGCGGCGAGCCCGACATCGGCGAGAACACGGTTCACGAACCCGAAGTCGGGATTGAACAGCCAGTACCAGAGCAGGCTCGACACGCCCAGGCCGATCACGACCGGGACGAACACGATGGTCCGGGTGAGCTTGCGCAACGGTGAGTTCGGCGAGACCAGCAGGGCCAGCAGGTAGCCGCCGACGATCAGGACCGGCGTGATGAGCACGGTGTACTTCACCGTGAACAGAAACGAGACCCAGAACTGGTCGTCGTCGAACGCCCGCTCGTAGTTGGCCAGACCGATGTACCGCGGCGGGGCCAGCAGGGACCAGTTGTGGAAGGACATCCAGACCATCTGGGCCAGCGGGTACGCGGTGAAGACCAGCACGAAGAGCAGAGCGGGGGCCAGGTAGGCCAGCCCGATCAGTCGCTTCCGGTGCACTGCGAACCTCCACTGTGTACACCTGTGGATGTCCACCGGGGTGTCCCGGACTGGGCGCATCACACCCCGGTGGACACGGCGGTCACGACGTCGCGGCGATCCTCTTCATGTCCTCCTTGGTCTCCGCGATGATCGTGTCGAGACTCTCGTCGGTGTAGTACGCGCGCTGCAGCATCTTCAGCCACGGACCCTGCGGCGAATTGATCTGCTCGAAGAACGTCAACGTGTACGGCGTCCGGCCGACGGTGAGGGCCTTGGCCACGTCCTGCACGAGCGGCTCGGCCTTGAAGTACTTGTTGTCGACCATGTCGGTGCGGGTGGTCAGGTTGAGCGCCTTGGCGTACACCTCGACCTGCACGTCGTCGGAGAGCAGGAACTTCATGAAGTTCACCGCGTCGGGCACCCGCTTGCTGCCCTTGGGCACCACGACGAGGTCGCCGCCGATGAACGACGCGGACGAGCCAGGAGTCATCCCCGGCAGCAGGCCGATGCCGAACTTCATGTTGGGGTTCTGCTGACGAGCCAGCGTGATGTTGAAGTTGCCGGTACCCATCATGCCGACCTTGCCGGACCCGAACTGGAGATGGAACGTCTCGCCGTTCTCGGTGCGGTCACCCGCGTGGACGTTGCCCGACTCGACCATGTCGCGGGCGAACTGGAGAACCTGCTTGACCCCGTCGCCGGTCAGCGGCTCGTCACCGGGCCCGACCGCCTCGATCTTGCCACCCGAGGCCCACATGAGCGGCCCGACGGTGAAGATGTTGCATCCGGCGCAGTTGCCGGGCAGGTAGTAGCCCTTGATGTCGTTGCCGAGCGCGGTGATCCTGTCCGCGTACGCTCGCAGTTCAGGCAGGCTCGTCGGCGGCTTGTTGGGATCGAGCCCGGCTCTGGCGAAGAGGTCTTTGTTGTAGAAGAGCGCGGACACGTCGGCGTAGAGCGGTACGCCGTACAGTCGGCTCTCCATGGTCGCGACCGTCATGTGCCCCTTGCTGGCCGTCGCCAGCTCGGGCCAGTCCTTGATCCGATCTGTCAGATCGACCAGCTGCTGGTTCTTTTCGAACTGCGGGGCGTAGATGAGGTCCATGCCCATCAGGTCGGGTACCTCACCGGACGCGATCCCTTGGGCGATCTTGCCGACCATCTCCGTGTGCGGAATGTACGTCAGGTTGATCTTGCAGTTGGGGTTCTTGGTGTTCCAGGCCTCGACGAGCATGTCCACCATCTGCTTGTTGCCACCCGAGCGCTCCCACATCGTGAGTTCGCCCGTGCTGGCGCATTCCGTGGTCGCCGGGGCGATGCCGGCGTTCGACGGCGGTTCGGCTCCCTGGCTGCTGCAGGCAACGAGCATCAGCGTCGCCGCGGCGGTCAGGACGAGCCACCTGCGGGTCCTCATCCCCACGCTCCTAAATGTCGGGTTCATCCGGCCTGGGGTCCGGGGGCTGCCGGATGTTTCGGAGCCGCACGATACCGTCCCTGCATACGATTGCATACATTCGTTTTCATCTCGAGACCTGGCGAGCCTGGTCCGCGCGGATTCGAGCGAACTGACGCTGATTCGCCCGGGCTTGCCGGGCTCGCGACCTACGCGGCGGCCATCGCCTGCGCGGTCGTGAGCACGACCGTGGTCGGCGCCCGGGTCGCGAGCCACTCCACGAGCGCGGTGAGGTCGGCGGCGGTGACGGAGTACGCGTCGCAGCGGTCGCAGACGTGGTGGAACACGATCTGCACCCAACCGCCACCGTGCTGCTCGGCGCCGGTCACGTAAGACTCGATCGTCGCCAGGGTGGTGCCGGACTTGACGTTGGCCGGCGTCCGCGTGGCAAGGGCATCCGCGGGTGGCAGGGTCTCGGCGAAGACGCGCCGTCCGTCCACACCGGACACTCCCCGACCGCTCGTGTACCCGCACGCCGCGACTGCCTGCCGGGCCGCCGTGTCGAAGGAGCCGAACGGGTACGCGAACGACAGCGCCTCGAACCCGTGTCCCAGCAACGTGTTCCGGTCGTCGCACACTTGATGTCCGAGGTCCGCGGCCTTCAGCTTCTTCAGGTTGACGTGGTCGACGGTGTGCCCGGTGATCTCGTTGCCGTTGGCGGCGAACGCGGTCAACTGGTCCCAGCGCAGCGCTCCGGTGGAACCGATCGTCCCGGTGTTGACATAGAAGGTCGCCGGCATTCCATGGGTGGCCAGGATCGTGGCGGCGGCCGCCTGATCGGCGTACCCGTCATCGAATTGCAGGGTGACCACCGTGGTGCCGGGTGTGACGGCGGCGGCCGCGGCGGCCGGCCCGCTGGGTTGCCCTTGCCACGCGAACGCCAGCGGTGAGGCGGCGGTCAGGTCGATCGCCGGCTCGATGTTGGGGAACGATACGACGTCGTCGAGGAACTTCGCGCCCGACCCGTTGAACGCGCCGAACCGGTCCCCGCCTCCGGGGGGACACGCACGCATGTTGGACACCGTGCCCGATCCAGTGATCGAGTTGGGACCCTCGACGGCCGCCCCGACCAGCTGCGGCGGGCTGCCGTCGAGCGAGCCGGCGAGGTTGGCGAGCTGGTGATGCGGGCAGTTGGGCCAGACCTGGCCGGTACCGATGATGAGCGATGTGCCCCACGCGTTCGCGCCGAGGATGTTTCCGAGCCAGCGGTTGGCGTATCCGCTGTAGGTGGTCGTGCCGGTCAGAGCGCTGTATTCAGCGGCCATCACGGACAGGCCGGCGCCGTGGCTGGTGGTGTCCCAGGTCGCCCACGGGAAACCGAACCCGAACGGGTCTGCGCTGGCCCGCGCGACCGCCTGGTCGAGCGCCTTCTTCACGTCGGCGACGAGCGCCGCGCGGCTGGTCGCGAGACCGGCATCGCTGCCGGCCGTGGTGATGGCCCGGTGGAGTTCGAAATGGGCAAGGCCGGCAACGTCGTACAGGTTGAGCGTGTCGGCGGCACCACCGGGTCCGGTGATGTAGGCGTTCGCCCACTGCGCGGCCCGGGTCAGGTAGAAGGCCGGATCGCTGTGGGGCAGGCCGCTCGGCGGCGGGCCGGCCTGCAGCGCGCGGGTCAGCTCGGCCGCGCCCAGCTCGAGGTCGTCGCGCCACTCGGTCTCCGGGTAGAACGAGAACGGGATCACGCTGAGCAGGTTGCCGGAGGGACTCGTATTCGCCAGATCGAAGACGTGTTCGGCGCGCAGCAGGCAGGCATTGGCGTACGCGGGATCGGTTGTCCGCCAGACCTGATAGCACAACGCGAAAGCGGCGGCGACCCGGCCGGCGAGGTTGGGGCTGATCGGGCTGCCGGGCGAGCCTGCGCGGAAGACCGGTCGGTTGCGGACGTATCGGAAGCGGGAGTCCGTACCCCCGAAGGTGTCGTCGTCCTGCGGCAGGCGCCAGATGTCGTGGTCGCCGAGAGTCTTGGCGTTGCCGGTGCCGATACCGACCTGGTAGTAGAGCGTGCTCGTGCTGTCGTCCCACATCTTCAGCAGCCAGTCGGTGCCGTGCCGGGCCTCGGCCGTGAAGCTGCTCATGGACGGGAAGTCGCGGACACCGGTGAGCATGAGGTCCGCCGTGTAACTCGCGCCGTGCAGGAACTTGAGGTAGTCGCCGGCGTCGAACCAGCCGCCCGAGGCATCCAGCTGGACACCCGTTGGCATGAGATCGCCGGAGAAGCGGCCGGAGGAGTTCACCTTGGGCGTCAGGTACGCCTTCCCGTTCAGGTCGTTGAGGTGCGCCGGCGCGGTACGCAGCGCAGACGGGAGGTAGTTCGGCCCGTCGCGCTGGACCTCGTAGTACCGGCGGGCGTTGACGAGCGCGCCGGTGTAGAGGCTGTTCGGGGTGGCGATGGTGATCGGGAGCGACGTGGCGGGCACCGAGCCGGATGTGCTGATGGTGTACGTGCCGGCGGTCGTCACCGGGTCGAAGTCGATCGGGTGGACGGCGGGATAGGCGGAACTCCAGGAGCCTAGGCTGGCCCCCACAGTTCCACTGTAGACAGTCACGCCCGAGCTGTTCTTGACCGCGAACGCGGCACCGGTCTGGGCGGCGCTCGCCATCAGATAGGCCCGCTTCGGGCCGGTTGTCGGATAGCCGACCTGGTTGGCCCGGATGAACGCCGAGTTCACGGCGGCGTGGGCCGGTACCGGAGCAGTGGTGGTCGCCGCGACCAGCACGAGCAGCCACAGGATTCGTCTCATCGTCGTCCCGCCTTCGGTTAGGTAGGTTGACTAACAATTGTTGAATACCACTCGAGCGGCCGAAGGACAAGGCATGATGTGCTGATGCTGAAGGGCTTCAAGGACTTCATCCTGCGCGGCAACGTCGTCGACCTCGCCGTGGGCGTGGTCATCGGTGCGGCCTTCAACAGCCTGGTCACCCAGCTGACGAAGTCGTTCTTGGAACCGTTGATCCGCCTGATCTCCGGCGGCGAGCAGTTCGCCGGAACCTGGCAGGTTGCCGGGCAGCAGTTCGACTGGGCGGCCTTCCTCAACGCCGTGATCGCGTTCATGCTGACCGCCGCGGCGCTGTACTTCATGATCGTGCTGCCGATGAACAAGCTTGCCGAGCGACGTAGCCGCGGCGAGGAGCCGGAGCCCTCGGCGCCCAGCGAGGAGGTCCGGCTGTTGACGGAGATCCGCGATGCGCTCGTCGCGGACCGTGGCGCAACCCAGGGTGTACCCGCCCCACGCGAGCAAACGCGAGAGTAGCCGGCCGTTCAGGCGTGCCGTTGCCATCGGTTGCGATGGAAGAGCGGCGCCGCCGGCGTGACGACGCGTCGCAGCCGAGCGGTACCGGACACGACGTGCACCCGCATGCGCAGGCGCGTGCGGGGCACGTCCGGGCCCGACATGGCGGAACTTGTCAATGGCTGGTCAGAGCGCTCCCGATGCTCGTCACGCCGTTCATCGTTGCTTCAGCGCCGTCGGTGATTGCTTCTTCAGGCATTGGCGCGTTGGGACCGAGAACCCTGGCAAATACGCCGTTTTCCAGGATTCTTAGCAGCTGCTGGCCGATCGCCGCAAAGACGGCGCCCGTTACAGCTCCTCTGACGGCACCGAGGAGTACTTCCTTCAGGAATTCGCGGCCATTGATTTTCTCGCCGGTCATGAATGCGGTGAGAAGGTACTTGACGCCCTCGGCTACCGCTCCGGCTATGAACCCGCAAATCGCGCCGCTGAGAGGGCCGGTGTATGTGGTGATGAGGCCCATGCACGTATATTGAATTCCGGTATGAATGACAAAGGTGACCGCCCCGACCGTGAACCTCTGCATCAGGGAAAGCTTGCGGTGTGGCTTGTCTGAATGCTTCTCTGTGTGTGGCTTGTGGACCGTTGGACAGGGACCGACGAAGTGTGGGTCACCGCACTTCGGCGCCTGAGTGGGGCAAGGTCCGACGAATTTCGCGTCGCCACACCTCGGGGCGTGGCCGGGACATGGCCCGACGAAACCCGGATCGCCACAGTGCAGCGTCTTCGGCGGCTGCTGCGGCTTCTGTGGGGGGTTCGGCGAGGCGCCGTACTCGTCGCACTCCTCGTGGTGAATGCACCGCATCGTGCCGGCGGGATCGGTGAACGTGACCGGACTGTTGCCCGAGTATGCGAAGTTGTTCATCGACTGCGGGTCGGTTCGGTCGAACACCGGATCGACGCTGACGAACTTACCCAGGGCCGGGTCGTACTCGCGGGCGCCCAGATGGGTCAGGCCGGTGTTGTCCACCGTTCCACCCACGAACCCCTTGCTGTCGACCCACTGCGGTACCGTCCCGCGCGGCGCCCCGAAAGGCGTCTGCCGCCGGATCGTCACCGCCTGCGTGCCTTCCGCGATGGCGATGTACGCGGTGCCCTGGTGGTCGTCGGCCAGCCACGACAACCCGGTGGCGGTGCGGCTGGCGATCGCCACCCCGTTGAAGCTGTAGTACCGCGTGCCGCGCAATGTGCTGTTACCGTTGCTGGCCCGGATCTCCTGGTTCGGTAGGTAGAGCGTCTTGCCGGTCGGATCGGTACGCAGTAGACGGTTGCCATCGGCGTCGTACACGTAGCTTGTGGTGCCGGTCGAGTCCTGACTGGTGGCCAGGTGTCCTTCCGGATCCCAGGTCAACACCTGGCTGCCGGTACCAGTCGGGCACGTGTTCGACGCGGTCGCCGGCCGGCAGGTCGTGTTGCCGTTGGCGTCGTATCTGTATGCGCCGACGGTTGCACCCGCGGTCGCCGTGACCGTGTGCGGTTGGGTGGCACCGGCCGCCGGATAGGTGTACGTCGTCGTGTTGGTCGGCCCACCGACCACTGTCGGGTGCCCGACCTGCTGGGTCCGGTTGCCCACCGCGTCGATCGACCAGGTGGTCCAGTACTTGCCCGGCCCGCCGAGGTTTGCGGTCGACGGTGCGGTGGTGCATGGTGCGGTCGCCGGCGTCCAGGCCTCGGTCAGCCGGCGCAACGCGTCGTGAGCGAGGCATTGGTTGTCACCGGTCACCGAGTCGGCCACCTTGGTGATGTTGCCGGCGTTGTCGAATGTGTAGTTCAGATTCGATACGACATTCGGCGTACCGGTCTCCTTGCTGGTGCTGATTCCCGTGAGCCGGCCGGTGTCCAGCTCACGCGTGTACGACAACCACACCCGGGATCCGGTACCGGAGAACATGCCTCGATAGAGCGTGTACTGGCTCGGTCGTGACAGTGCATCGTAGACAGTCGCCGAGACGAGGCTCGACTCGCCGATGTTGTCGATGGAGGTGAGGTTGTAGGGCAGGCCGAGCGTCGGCTCGTAGCCGATGGTGACCGCCTCGTCGGGCAGGTCGGAGCCACCGCTCGGGAGGACTACGGACTCGGGGCTGCCGTCCGCCCGGTAGGTGTTGTAGTAGGTGTAACTGCCACCCAGGCCGGTCTCGCTGGCCGGGATCGTGACGGTCGTACCGGTCGGGCGGTACCCGCTGTCGTAGCCCGATACCGCGTTGGTGTAGCCGGTCGTTCCGTTATTGGTCCACCGCGTCGACGATGCTGGGCGACCCTTCACCGGTGCCGCCGTACCGTCGAAGAGCGCGGTGTCGTAGGCCCAGCTCGCCCGCATGTTGGCCGCCGCCACCGACCCTTGGTACACGGCGGTCTTCCGGCCCATGTTGTCGTACGTGTACGCCAGCGTGGTACCGGCCGCGTCGGTGGTCGACGTCAGCTGCCCCGCCTTGTCGTAGACCTTGGTGACGGTACCGGAATCGGGGTCCCGCACCGCCTTCACGTCACCGGAGAGCCAGTAGGTGTACTCCCAATAGTTTCCCGCCGCGTCGGTGGTCCGCAGTGGACGGTTGCGCCGGTCGACGGTGTACGTCGTGCTGACCTTGTCGGTCGCCGTCGGGTAGCCGTACTGCCACAACGCGGTCGTGTTGCCCCGCGCGTCGTGGAACGTCGACGTCACGGTGCCTCCGGCCGGCGGCGTCACATCGGTCCGGTCGCCGGTGTAGACCGTGTGGGTGCGCCAGCGCTCACCATCGTTGTACGGATCGAAGATCGCGTCCGTCACCCGGCCTAAGCCGTCGTAGACGTTGTAGTTCTGGGTTGGTACGTCGTGCCGGTCGGTCGGGCTCACCAGAGCCTCGCCCGGCCCACCGCGGTCGTCGTAGTAGCTGCCGTAGGTTCGCAGCACCCGGCCCGCCGTGTCGTAGAAGGTGTCTGACACGATGCGACCACCGGCCGGCGACGGGACCTGCGTCTGCCGATCCCGCAGCAGACCGTCGAACAGCGTGTACGCGGTGGTGTAACCGCCGACCGCGTTGAGCCAATTGCTGATCACCGCCGACGGTTTGTTGTTGTAGATCTTGTAGCCGAACGACACGTTGGCCGTCTCGGTGCCCTTGTCGCGACCGGGTAGCCAGAAGGCGGTGGCGCGGCCGAAGCCGTCGTACGCGGTTTCGGTCCGCTTGCCGTTGACGTCGACCACGCTCGTCGGAAGTCCGTACGCCGGATCGATGATGGTCGTGGTGGTGAACAGGAACGGGCTCGGCGTGGTCTCCACCGTCTGGGTCAGCGGCCCACCCGTGGCCGGCGTGTACGCGGTGGTTGTCTTGCGGTCGAGCGCGTCGTACGACTCGATCACTCGACCCTGGGCATCGTAGACCAACCTGGTGACGGCCTGATCGGTCGGGCTGCCAGCGCTCCACGCCGTAGCCGCTGCCACCCGGGTGGCCATGCCCTTCACCGGTGCGGTCCCCCATGCGAGGGCGTCGTAACTCGTGCGGACGTTGCTGACCAGGTCGGCCTCGACGAGTGTCGCCGGGTTGCTCGCGCCCGCGCACGACAGCGCGAACACGTTCTCTTCCATGACGGTCGACAGGATCCAGGCCGACGTGTTGCGGGTGAACGCCATGGTCCGGCACTGGTTGTCGGCCGGAGTCGAGTCGTCGCCGAAGTCGTCGACCTGCGTCGGCATCCCATAGCCGTCGAACGTCGCCCGGCTGGACGTGGTACGCCAGCCCGGCGCGTGGTCCAGAGCAATCCGCGCGTGGCGCTCCTGCATGTCGACGAAGCGCGCGTGGACCGTGACTCCGCCGATGGTACGGCTCGCGGTCGGCGCCGACATCCATGCCTGATTGACCTCCGATGACACTTCCGCGCCACCCGGGCCGTTGTATGTCACCGCCGTGCGGATCATTCCGGCGAACGCGTCCTCGTCGTTGATCGCCGGTACGTCGACACCCGCGTCTGCGGTGTCACCGTCGCCGTTCATGTCGACCGCGATCAACACGGCCGGGCGGGTGCCCGACGGGAGATGGTCGCCGTGCATACCGCGGTAGTACGACGTCTTCGTGTACTGCCGGGCATCACCGGTACCGACCTTGCCGACCGTCTTCTCGACCGACGCGTAGCCGCGCCACACCGACCATGTCTTGTTCTCGTCCTTTATCAGGCCGTCGTCGTCGGTGTAGTGCCACGCGGCCGCGTCGGTCGGGTAGGTGTACGTGGTCTCGACCTCGGGGCTGCCGAAGGGCGGTGTTCCGCCGGTCATGTCGGCCTCGCGCACCACCATCACCACGTACTTGTGGAAGAACTCGAGTTTCGAGCTGCTGGCCCCGGGCTGCTTCCAGCGCACCGGGTAGCAGCGGTACGTGTTGTTTTCCAGAGCCGACGCGTTGGGCATCTTCGTACCCTTGACACAGTCCACTTCGGAGTATGTCACCGAGATGGTGGCGCCGGTCTCGGTGGTGATTTTGTTGACGCGGAACCAGTTCATCGGTGGCAACGAGTCGGCCGCGACCGGGTCGACCCGGTTGTTCTTCTGCACATAGGCGAACGTGATGTCGGGTACCGTGTCCGCGCCACCCGCGTGGGCGATCCGGTCGAGCTCTAGGCCGGCCCGCGTACCGTCACCGGGGTTCGGGTACGAGTGCGTCAGCGTCCACGTCTCCACGGCCCGGTACGACCCGCCGTTCCGCACCTTGGTGATGACCTGCTTCAGCCGCTTGGTGGTCCAGAACGTCGGGCTGGCGACCAGACAGGTCGTACCGAGACACTCCTGATCCCACGGCACATCCGGCCAGTGCGCCGCGTCGTGCGTCGTGCACCCGGACAGGCACCGGTTGTCGGGGACGAACTCGACCTCCATCGGGGCGGCGGTCGTCATGATGGAGTCCGCGGCCGTGCTCTGTGTTGGGTCGGTGGCCAGATCCTTGGTGGAACGGGTGCCGTATTCGACTTTCTTCAGCCAACCGTCCCGTACGTAGGTGACCGGGTGCGCCGTGTCCTTGTTGGCGGCGTATTTGTTGATGTCGGTTCCGTACCACAACGACATGCTGTTGCCGTTCATGTCGATGACGTAGTCGAGATTCCACCGCCATGCCTGGGGGCAGCTCGACGCCGGGTACGTCGCGGCGTTGCACGGCTCTCCGGTGTGGTTGCCGTAGACCGGCACGGTCCAGGTCGATGCGGTGTCTCCGACGGTCGCGTTCCAGCCGGGCAGGCGGTTGCGGCCGAACCAGTACTGCGTACCATCGGTCGTCGTGACCACCCACCACTCGCCGTTGTCGTCGCCGTTGGTCGCGCCGGTGCGCCGCTCGATGCGGGTACCGTCGTCGCCGCGTAGGTGCCAGCGCTGTTCGGTCGCGTTGTAGATCAGACCGCCGGAGTGCCCGGCCAGCGACAGCATGGCGTTGTCGGTAGCCCAGCACAGGTCGCCGGTGTCGAGCGATGCGTTGTTGCCGTTGGCTTTGTCGTCGTTGCACGGCTTGTAGCGCCGCTCGATGGAGCCGCCGGGCGCCAACTCGAACCCGCCACCGGCCCAGCCGGGCTGGTTGTTGTTGGCCGCGGTCATGCCGTCGACGCTCTGCGAGGAATACGCCAGCGACACTGCCGGTGCCGGGCCACCGACCGACGGTGGCACCCGCATGGGGTACGACCACGAGAAGTTGCCCGAGTTTCCTCCGGACCCCCAGGTGGACGACGTCTGGAGTCTCGTTGCCGTGTAGTCGCCGGCGCCGCCCGAGGACGCGGCAAGGGTGACCACCAACGCGCCCACCGGTACCGTCGCCGAGACCGTTTGGGTCGTGACGTCGTTGCGGGAGGCAAGTGGCTTTGCCGCACACTCGGGGCGGCCGGGCGTGGTCAACGCACAATCCGGTAGCGTCGCGAGGCGCAGCCGGGTGGCCCAGTCGGCGCCGTACGCGGTGGCGAACGAGCCGTATCCGATGGAGATTCCCACGTCGCCGGTGAGCCCGGTACCGTCGGCCGACGCCACCCGCGCCATCAGGCCATCGACACCGACCGCCCTGGCGCGGGCGCGGTCGAAAACCGTCACCGTGGCCCGGCCCGGCGATCCGGCGCCCCGACTCACGGACACGGGCAGGCTGCCGGCCTGGACCAGCGGCGCTGCCTCGCCGAGTTCGCGGACGCCGGTCGCCGCCAGCGTCACCTGGGCGACGCCGGCCGCCGGCCAGACGGGGGCAGGCCGGCTGGGTTCGGCCGCCGGACGCGGCGCCGCTACCGCGACCGGAGGGACATCACGGGTCGCTACCGCTGGAATCGTCTGGGGCGGAGCGGGCCGGTACGGCTGCGGCGTGGCCGCACTGGCCGGCACGGTCAGGCCGCTGAAAACCAACACCGGTACAACCGCGGCGGTTACGAGTCTCATCTGCTTGTCCTCCCGTGATGTGCCGTCAGGCGACCGGCGTGAAGGTGATGGCGCGACCACTGACGAGCACAGGCACGGAGCATCCGTACGTGAAGCCGACCGTGCCGGTGGCGTTCTCCAAGCCGACACAGGCGGTGGAGCCCTGTGCCAGGGGGTTGCTCGAGGTGCCGTAGCGATAGGAGATCTGGCCGTTCTCCGAGAACACGACCTCGAAGGTCACATGGCTGGTCGAGTCGCTCCAGAACGATGGATCGCGCCACTCGACGACGAACTGGCGGTTCGGCGCCGTACCGGTCGTCTTGGTGAAGATGCTGGCCGAGCCGGTGAGCATCAGGTCGTCCCAGAACGGGGCCACGACGCTGTTCGGCGCGGCCGCGTCGGGGAACGCCGTCCGGTCGGGCACCCAGGTGCCCGGGTCGGCCGGGTGCGCGGTTCCGTTGCTGCTCAACCAGAGGGTGCTGCTCGTCGTGCCGTACACGGTGATGGGGAACGGCGTGGTGACCGTGACACCGACGTCGTCGCCGCTCAGGACCACCTGCGTGTCACCCGGTACGAAAGCGGCCGTGTTTTCGGCGCAGCTGTAGTTGCCGGACGATCCCGTGGCGGCCGCGATGTTCAGCGTCGGCACGGTGACATCGGTGTTGACCGCCGTCGGCGCCGAAGCCGCCGACCTGCCGCAGTGGTACGCGGTCACCGTGTAGGTGCCGGGCATCAGGCCGACGAACTGGTACCGACCCAGGGTGTCCGTGACCGTTCGCAGTCCACTCGGAGCGAGCAGCACGGTCAGTGGGGCGGCAACGCCGGCGCCCCCGACCGTCACCGCACCCGACAGCGTGGCCAGACCCACGCCCTGAGTGCCCGGATAGGTGAACGTGACAGCCTCGCCGTCCAACAGCTTCGGCTCGTCGTGCAGATACGACAGGTACGAGGTGCCGTCGGTACCTTCGATGCCGACCGTCGCGGCGGCCCCGCGGCCCAGATCGTTGGTCAGGCCCAGGTAGTTGAAGGTGACTTTGCCGTTCTCACTCAACAACACCTCGAAGCTGACGAACGTCGTGGAGTCGGTGAAGAACGAGGCGTTACGCCACTCGAGGACCACCTGCCGGTTCGGCGCGGTACCGATGGTCGTGGTCCGCACGCTACCGGTGGCTCCGATGACGAGGTCGTCCCACAGTGGAGCGACGAATCCGGTGGGCTCGGCCGTCGGCAGCGCCGGGTTGTCCGGGTACGTGCCGACGGGCTGGGTGAAATAGACGATCCCGTTGGTCTCCACCCACACGTTGCTGATGCTCTGTCCGTAGAAGGGCACCGCGAACGGCAGTGTGACGGGGATTCTCTGGTCGTCGCCGGACAGCGGCAGGACCGTGGTGTCGGCGGGGATCCACGGCGCCGAGGCGACACTGCACACGTAGCCGAATGCGTCGAGGCCCTGAGCGATGGCCAGGTTGCTGACCACCGAGCCGCCCGCGATCGTGACGTCGGCAGATGCCGACTCGGCACAGGTCTGCGCGGTGATGTGGTAGGCGCCGTCGGCCAGCGCGTCGAAGCGGTAGCTACCGGTCGCGTCGGTGACCGTGCTCAGCCCGATCGGGTCGAGGATCACGACCGTTCCGGCCGCGGCCGCACCGCCGGCGGTCACCGTGCCGCTGATGGTCGCGCTGGGCAGGGTACCGGGGTTGGTCGGGTAGGAGTACGTGACCGAGCCGCCGCTGATCAGCGCCGCTTCGTCGGCGAGGTAGGTCAGGCCGGCGTACCCGCCCTGGCTTTCGATGCCGACGACCGCGTTCGCGCCGGCCTCGACCGGATCGCCGATTCCGGTGTACGCGAAGCTGATGGCGCCGTTCTCGCGGAGTACCGTCTCGAAGCCGAACCTGTGCGCCGGGTCGCCGTGCGGGAAGACGTTGCGCCACTCGATGGTGAACGAGCGGTTGGGCGCGCTTCCGCTCGCGAGCGTGTAGACACCCGAGCTCGAGTCGATTTCCAGGTCGGCCCAGTACGGTGCGATGACGCTGTTCGGAGCGGACGGGTTCGGCAGCGCGGCGGCGTCGTCCGCGTGCGGATGGGTCTGGTTGGCCGCCAGCACCAGGCCGTTCACGTCGACCCATACGGCCGTGGTCGGCTGGCCGTAGAACGGCATGGTGAACGGCAGCGACACCTGCGTGATGCCCTCGTCTCCCGAGATGGGCAGCAGCGTGGTCGCGTTCGTGTAGCCGCCGGTACCGTCGCCGCAGCTGTACCCGAACGCGTCGCGGACCTCCGCGACCAGCGCCAGGTTCACCGTTGTCGCGCCGTTGACGGCTACGTCGGTGTTTCCGGTTACCGCGCAACGGTTTCCAGCCACCGCGGACACCGTGTAGGTACCCGCCGTGAAGCCGGTGAACGAGTACGAGCCGTTCGCGGCACTGGTCGTGGTGAGACCGCCGGGGTTCAGCGATACGGCGGCACCGGGGATCGGGTTGCCCGCCGCATCGGTAATCACGCCGGTCAGCGACACCGTGCTGGCGATGGACTGGACGGTGACCGTCACCAGGTCGCTCTGCAGGTTGTTGGCGTCCTGTGCCCGGGCTCGGATCGTCTGCGTACTAGCGGTGGTCACGGCCGGGTACGTGTGCGTGTAGGCGCCGCCGACCGCGTTGTTGGTCAGGTTGGGCAGCGGGAAGTTCAGGCTGTGCCGGAAGACCGTCACGTTCGTGTCGCCCAGTGAGTCGAACTTCACCTGCGGACCGGTACCCACGGGAACCGGTACAGCGGAAAGAACGGTGACCACGGGCTTGCGGGGCGCCGCGAGCCGCTGGATCTCCACCGGGTTGACGATGCTGTTGTAGAAGCGCACATCGTCGATCGCGCCGGTCAGCGGCTTGGGGTGGGTGGTGCCGATCGACTGGGCGCCGATCGACAGCTTCTTCGTCGCGTTGAAGCCGGTTGTCAACGTCGCGGTGGTGGGTTGAGCAACGCCACCGACGTACAACGTCAGCTTCTTGGTGGTGGCGTCGTATGTGCCGGCGAGATGGGTCCACTTGTTCGTCGTCGGGGCGGCGCTGGACACCGCGCTACGTACCTGCGGCGTGGCCAGGTCGGACTCGGCCATCCGGAAGACCCACTTGTTCTCCGACCCGTAGCCCAGCACGAAGGCCGCGGTGTTGGTGCCGTTGATGGCTACCGCCGTCTGGTCGACGGTACCGGCCGAGGAGATCCTGACCCAGGCGGAGACGGTGAAGTTGGCGTCGGTACGGACGTTCACCGGACTGCCGTTCGCCACCGACTCGAGCGGGCTGGAGGCGGTCTCGGCGTAGCCGGATCCGTTCAACGACAACGCCTTGTTCGGGTCGGCCGCGGAGCTCGTTCGACCGTCCACAATGGTCGCTCCGGCCGGGAGGCTCGCCAGGTTGTTCCCGTGGTTGGTCACGTCCGCGGTCGGGCTCGCGCCCTCGAACGTGTACTCGGCCGCGAGCCCACCGGACGAGACCTGCATCGTGAACGTGACGTACCCGTCGGAGGGACGGCCGGCCCGGTCCTTCGTCCAGACGTTCAACGCCATGGTGCCGTCGTGGGTCGGCGCGATCGACGCGGTACCGACGAACGTGTTCGGGTCGACGGTGTCGACCGACACGCCGGCCGCCGGGTTGATGCCGCCGTCGAGGGCGTAGATGTAGCCGGTCACCTCGTTCGCTCCGGTCGCGGGCGGATTGAAGGTGAAGGTGTCCGCGATGCCCGGCCCACCGGTACTCGTCGAGGCGTTGTAGAAGCCGGCGGTCACCGAGGACGGTTTGTTCGGGGGGTCGGTGTCGGCGGTGAACTCACACGGTGCGGAGAACTGCCCCCAGTCGATCCCGTCGAAGGTACGGGCCTGCCACACATACGTGGTGCTGTCGAGCACCTGACCGGCCGGCAGGGTCGGGGTGGCGTTGGCGCCGTTGGAGCCGGGGTAGTCCTTCACGCCGGTGGTCGCGGTGTCCGCCGGCCGCGTGCCGCCAAGTGGCCACCAGTAGAAGCGCGTGGTCAGTGTCGCCTGTCCGTTGTCGGCATCGGAGTGCTTGGCTGCCAGCGTCGGCGTGCCGGTGGTCACCCACGGCCGGCTGGTACCGGTGGCGCACGGCTTGCCGTCGGTGGCCGCGCCGGCGACGGGTGCGGGAGCGTTCGGGTACCGGTTGTACGTGATTTCCACGAACGCGTCGTTCTTGTACCGCTTCCACGAGTACTTGTCGGTCTCGCTGCGCGCCCTCAGTCCGACCCATAGGAAGTTGCTGCCGACGGCGGCGTCGGCGGCTACCTGGGCGGTCACCGGGAACTCCACCCGGTCCGGTTTGCAGCTGTAGCCGGCCCGTTTGATCGCCGCCGACGATGACAGCGTGGCGCCCCAACCCGATCCGCTCGAGTTCCACGACGTGTTCCAGGTGGTGGACGAACTGAAGGTCGAGTTGAGGTGGCGCAGATCGGTCCATCGCTTGGTACCGTCCGTACAGGCAGCGCCTGACCATTGCTGGGTGAGCACGAACTTGGCGGTGTTGATGTGCATGTACCGCACCGCCGAGATGTTCATCTGCCACACCGAGCGGTCGCGGTAGGTCGGGCCCTCGAAGTCGTTGAAGCCGGCCCGCATCATGCCGTAGGTACTGTCGGAGGACGCGATCGAGCTCCGGTCGTAGTACGACGTGCTCGGATCGCTCTGCCGCAGCACCGACCAATGGCTCTTGGGGCCGCTGACCGGTGTCCACTCCGGATCGATGTAGAGCGGGAACGGCGTCTTCGGATCGTCCAGCATGGCCGGGTCCGGCTCGAGCACCAGCGAGCCGCCCGACAGGGTGGCCGCCACCGGCGCCTGCTTCGGGTCGGTGGCGATGCCCCTGGCCGCGGCGACCTTGTCGGTCGAGTCCCACATCAAGGGCGACAACCCGCGGAAGACCGCGGTCCCGCTGGCATCCACGGCTTCGAGTGCCTGGCCTGCCCCGGGCCGCAGGCGCAGCCCGCCGAGGTCGATCCCGACCGTGAGCCGCCGGACGGCTGGGCTCCGCGCGGCGGCCCGACTCTTGATCACGAAGATGTGGGTGAACCGGTCGACGTCGGCGACGATGCGCAGATCCACCCCGGGCAGAATCTCCGGGTAGGTGGCCACGTTGCCGTCGAGCACCGGTACCGGCAAGGCGGCCGGCCAGGTGAGCGACATCGTCTCGGCGGCGCTCGACATGGTCGCCATCGGTGCGTGGCCGCCACCGGAGAAGGTCATCGAGACCGTCGTCGCCACCGGCGAGACCGTGCCGTCCGGACTACGTCGCAAGGTGGGGTCGGCGTCCACCCAGACGCCGTTGGATCGCTGTACCCAGCGGGGGCGCAGGTGCTCCTGGAGCGTGAAGGTGCCGTCCGGATTGGCGAAGACCTGACCCGTCTCCGTGCGGCGACCCAGCAGCTCGACCCGTTGGCCGCCGGTATGGGCAGCCGCGAGGGCACCGGCCTCGTCCTGCGCGGGCGTGCCGCCGGCGGCTGAGGCGAGGCCGGAACCTACCAACGACTGAACGAGCAGGCCGATCGTGGCGGCGATCGCGATCCGTCGAGTCGATAGCACAATGCCCTCCCCCGTCGCGGAAGCTCACCGCCCGTGGATGGACGGCGAGCACAGCCGGCGCGTGCCGACCACCGGCAGAGAATCGGACAACGCGGTTTGGCTCCGGTATGACGTTGGTTTATGCGCAGGCTGCGGCGCGTAACGGGAATGTCGTAAGGTGACCGGCGACGGGAGGGAGGCGCCGGTGACGGCATCGATGCGCTTCGGCGTGCTGGGCGTTCTCACCGCTACCCGTGGCGGCCATCCGGTCCACCTCGGTGGCCGGCAGGCGCGTGTCGTGCTCGCCATGCTGTTGAGCCAGCCCAACCGGCCGGTCTCCGCCGACACGCTGATCGACGCCGTGTGGGGCCAGGCTCCACCGCGCACCGCCGCCAAGAACCTCCAGGTCTACATTCACGGACTGCGTCGCGTCGTGGGCGAGACGCGAATCGTCCGGGACGCGCACGGGTACCGGATCGACGTCAGCCGCGACGAGGTCGACTCGACAGTGGCGGAGGACCTCATCGCCGAAGGCCGCAGCGCGATCGCGGCGGGCGACACGACCGTCGGCCGGAAGCTGCTCGCCACCGCGCTCGATCAGTGGCGCGGCGCCGCCCTGGCCGATGTGTCCGATGTGGACCGGCTGCGACCGACGATCGTTCGGCTGACCGAGCTGCGATTGAGCGCGCTCGAAGACCTGATCCACGCCACGTTGGTGCTGGGCGAGCATCGCGAGGCGGCGACGGCGGCCGGCGAATGCCTCGTGGAATCGCCGATGCGGGAACGCCTCCGCGGTCTGCACATCACCGCGCTGTACCGATCGGGCCGGCCGGCAGACGCGATCGCGAGCTATCACGAGGGTCGTGAAGCGCTGTCCGAGGAGCTCGGCCTGTCACCGTCCGAGCCGCTGCAGCAGGCGTACCTGGCGATCGTCCGCGGCCACGATCCGGGCCGGTACCTCGGTATCGCGATCGCGTCGGCCGCCGACGGACCGACAGTGGCTCAGCTGCCGCCCGATGTCGTTCACTTCACCGGTCGCGACACCGAGCTGGCCGAGATGGATGCGTGGGCCGTGCGAGCCGGTGAGTCGGCTCCACTGCTGATCACCGGCGGACCGGGTGTCGGCAAGACCGCACTGGCCGTCCACTGGGGACACCGGTGGACGGACAGAACCGGCGCCGACCATCTGTACGTGAACCTGCGCGGTTACTCGGCTGATCCGCCGATGCTGCCGATCGACGCGCTCACCTCGCTCCTGCGGTCGCTCGGTGTGACACCCGCGCAGATCCCGGTCGACGTCCCGATGGCGGCCGCCGTGTACCGCAGTACGGTCGCCAACCGCCAGCTGCTGGTCGTTCTCGACAACGCCGACCACGCCGACCAGGTGCGTGACCTGCTGCCGGGCGGCCGGGGCGTACTCGTCATCGTGACCAGCCGGCAGCGCCTCGCCGGCGTGGTCGCCCGGGACGGCGCCCATCGCATCACGCTCGGCCCGTTGCCCGGCCCTGACGCGGTCGCGCTGCTCGCCCGGATGGCAGGCCCCGAGGTCGCCGCGGCCCCAAAGCACGCGGCGGAGCTGGCTCGGTTGTGCGGTCACCTGCCCCTCGCGTTGCGGGTGGTCGCCGCCAACCTCACCGATGGCCGCCACACGACCGTCGAGGCCATGGTGACCGAGGTGCAGGACGCGGTATGGCCGGCCGCGCTCGACCTCGACGACGACGCCGGAGCTGGCCCGCGGGCCGCCTTCGACCACTCGTACCACCGCCTCGACGCCGCCGGGCAGCGGCTGTTCCGGCTGACGAGCACGATTCCCGGGCCAGACTTCAGCCCGGCAGCCGCGGCCGCCACCGCCGCGGCCGAGGTCGACGGCGACCTCCGGCGGCTCATGCGCGCCCACCTGATCGAACCGACGCCGGGCGGTCGGTTCGCGATGCACGACCTGCTGCATCGGTACGCCCTCGGCGTGTGCGAGTCGGTCGAGCCACTGTCCGCGCGCCTGGCCGCCCGCCGCCGCCTCTACGCGCATTACCTACGTCATTGCGCCGCGGCGGCGCAGGTCGCCTACCCGCAGATGCTGCGCCTGCCCGGCGGACCCGACGCGGAGCCGTCGCTGTTCGCCTCCAATGCCGACGCGATCGCGTGGCTGGATGCGGAACGCCCGAGCCTCCTCGCCGCGATCGCGACCGCCGACGACGACGGCGAGCCGGAGACCGCCTGGCGGCTGGCCGACACGATGCGCGGCTACTTCGGTATCCGGCTGCTCATGTCCGACTGGCTCACGGCGGCCGAGCTCGCGCTGCGGCTGGCCGAGGAGGCCGGCGACATCGCGGCGCAGATCGCCGGCCGGCTGAGTGTGGCTACCGCGCGTTGGTGGCTCGACCGCGACCCCGCGGCGATTACCTTGCTGACTCACGCGGTCGACCTCGCCGAGGAGATCGGCTGGGCTGAAGGCGCCGTCGCGAGCCTCAGCAACCTCGGCCTCTTCTATGGCGACTCGGGCCTTCCGGAGCGGGCCATGGACTGCTACACGCGCGCCCTCGACCTCCAGCCACCCGCCGGCCTGGCCGGCAACATCCGGGTCAACCTCGGCGATCTGGCGCGCAGTAACGGCCGGCTCGACGACGCGGTCAGGCACACCACGACGGCCATGGACCTGTTCTCCACTTCGGACATGGCCCTCGGCGCGGCCGTTGCCCAACTGACCCTGGTCGAGGCGTTGCTGGCCCAGGGTGACTTGGCCGCGGCTCGGGAGCACCTGGTCGCCGTGCTGTCCGCATTGCGGGTGTTGCCCGACCGCCTGGCCGAGGCTTGCGCGTTGGCCAACCTCGGAATGCTGGAGTTCGAGTGCGGCAACACCGAAGCGGCCACCGACGCGGTGACGGCGGCCATGACGCTCATCGTCGAAGTGGACGGCCAGCGCTTCCTCCCGGTCGTCTACACGGTGCAGGGTCTGATCGCGGCCGACCCGAAGCGGCACGAGGAAGCGATTCGCCTCGCCCGCGAGTGTCCGGGCGACTTCAGCGAATGTGAGGCGATGTTCTGGTCGGCCACCACGCTGCTCCGCCTGGGCGAGCACGAGCGCGCCGCCGCCGCGTGCACCGACGTGCTGGCCGCCGCCGGCGACGGGCGCTTCCGGCACCTCGCCGCCATGGCAATGGCGGTCCAGGCGGAGGTCCACGCCGCGACCGGGGACATGGCCGCGGCGCGGACCACCGCGAGTCAGGCGCTCTCCGCACTGACCGAGAGCGGCTGCATCCGGTACCGAGAAAGAATGCGGTTACTCATCAGTCCTTCCTAGAGTGAGGCCTGGATGTCGGCCGGGACACCGTCTGGGTCGAGGATGGTGGCATACCGGATACCCCATTCGGCGCTCCACGGCTTGCGCATGCTCTCGTATCCGGCGTTCACCAGCGCCGCGTGTAGGGCGTCCACCGCTTCGGCCGACGGTGCGTCGAAGGCGAACGCGACGCGGGAGCTGCCGGTCGGTGGACTCCATGTCGGAGCGAATTGCATGACGGCCTCCTGCGCGTCGAGCATGACGTGTACGCCGTTGGGAAGCTCGGCGGAGGCGTGCGTGGGGTGGTCGGCATCGATGACGAAGTCGAGGCCGAGGAGTCTGTAGAACGCGATGGATCTCGCCAGATCCGACGCCACGATATTGATCGCGGCGAAGTTGGTATCCATGTCGTGTCTCCTCAGTGGACGGTCAGTTGAATGCCATCAGGATGTCGCGCGGAAGTGGTGGCGCGGGTCCGCCTGGTCCGCCGGGTATGGTGGGTCCGCGTCCTCTGGTCCACCAGTCGCGTGCTCGCTTCCACAGTTCGTGCCACTGTTGGGCGACCTTGCCGCCGGCCAGGGCGCCGCCGGCGGCGGCGACCAACGCGGCAAACAAACATTTGGGGATCCACTCTTTTAGCGCGGGCCAGTTGTAGCTGGCCAGGCATCCGACGAAGGTGGCCACTCCGTAGACTATTGCGGTCAATAGCAGGCAGATTTCGGCAAAGAATTCGCAGAGCACTGCCGCCAGGATTATCCCGATGAGCGCGATGAGGGCGGGCAGGTTGGCGACGATCCATTCCCAGACGGCTTTGAGGAATCCGACGAAGGCGTCCCAGCAGGCGCGGGGTTCGTAGAGGCAGATGCATCCGGCCAGGGGCCCGTTCATGGCGCTTTGTATCCGGCAGAAGAGCTCGAACGGGAACGGAGTCCCTGGTGGCGGTGGGGCCGGTGATGGGCCTGGTGTGGGGTTGGGGTTTCCGAGCGGCGGTGGCGGTGCCGGCCCGCCGGGTGCTGGCTGCGGCATGGGGGTGGGTGTGCAGTCGGTGGTGTCGCAGGAGGTGAGGACCGCTTCGACGGGTTCGGGTTCGATGAGGATCAGCCTGCCACCGGTGATGTCCTCGCTCTGCGGCCGCTGGCTTCGCTCGCTGCCGAGTGGCTTGCGCGGGCTGATTTTGTGCAGCCACGGTATCTTGCACGAGCCCGTGCACTTGTTCTTGGGTTTGGGTTTGGTCTGTACGGGGCTGGAACTTCCTCCGCCGCCGCCTCCTCCTCCACCGGGGTCGGGGCAGATGAAGATCTCGTCGTCTTCCCAGTAGCAGTCCTCGTACGGGTCGCGGCCGCCGGGGTCGTGCCCGGACGGGTCGGCGTAGACGGTGGGTGCGGCGTTGGCGTACTGGTAGCGGTTGGCGCGGGCGACCGGGTCCGGTGCCAGGGTGGCGGTGTCGCGGCTGGTGAAGCTGCCGGTGCCGGGGCTGTACCAGCGGGCGTGGGCGTTGACCTGCCCGGTGTCGGGATCGACCCAACCGCCCTGGAAGCCCAACGGCAGTTGACCGCTGGACGCGGTGACCTGACCGTGTGGGTCGTAGCTCGCCGAGGCGGTCACCGCGGCGGTACCGGGGTCGGCCGCGGCGACCAGATCGCCGTGCCGGTTGGTCAGCAGGCTCCGGGCGGGGGCAGTGCCGGTCTTGCCGGAGACCGGTGTCCCGTCCGGCGTCCGGAAGGTCAGCGCCTCCCCGGCCGAGCTGGGTGACCGGACCGGGTTGTTGGTCAGGTCGTCGTAGGTGTAGCCGACGCCGTTGCGTTGCGCCAACCGGTCCAGGCCGTCGTAGGTGTAGTCCACTGTGTACCCGGGCGCCTGGGCGCGGGTGAGCCGTTCGAAGGCGTCGACGGTGTACGACGTGGTCTGCCCGTTCGTCGTCGTCGAGGCCAGGGTGCCGCGTGGTGTCCACACCCAGCTCTGGTCGGCCTGGCCGGCGCCGGTCGCCGATGTCTGCCGGTTGCGGTCATCGAAGGCGGTGGTTCGGATGCCAGCCGCGGTGGTGACGGTGGTGCGGTTCGACGCCCCGTCGTAGCCGTAGCTGGTCAGTTGACCGTCCGGCCCGGTCCACGACGTGAGGCGACTCAGACCGTCGTAGCCATACGTGTTGGACCCGGCTCCGGCGACACCGGTGGTGGTCTTGCTGGCCAGCGTCCCGTCGAGGTCGTAGCCGTAGGTGGTGCTCGACTCGGCGGTGCCGTCCGGTTTGCGCCAGGTGTCGGTGGCCAGCCGGCCCAGGTCGTCGTAGCTCATGGTCCGGCTCGGTGCGCCGGTGCCCATCGTGAATCCGGCGGGTTCGCCGGTCGCCGCGTAGCTGTAGCTGATGGTGCGTCCGGTCAGCGGGTCCACTGTGGTCACTGGCCGACCCGCTGGGTCGTAGGTGAACGTCGCGGTGCCGGCGACGTCGGTACGGGTGCTCAGGTGTCCGGCGCCGTCGTAGCCGAAGCTGGCGTTGCCGGTCGGGCTGCTGGTGGCCGACAGCAGGCCACGGTCGTTCCACTGGTACGTGGTGTCGCCACCGGGGCCGGACACCTTGCTCACCCGACCGAGGGCGTCGTAGTCCAGTTGCCGGGTCGCGGTGGTCGTACCACCGCCGGTGCCGGTCTCGGTGAGCAGCCGGCCCAGGCCGTCGAAGGTCCGGGCGCGGACCACCCCGCCGGGCAGCCGTTCCTGCACGGCCTGTCCCGCCGCGTCGTACACCGTCGTCCAGGTCCGGTCCGCCACCGCGGTGTGCGCGGGGGTGGACGGCTCGGTTACCGACTCGGGCAGACCCAGCGTGTTGTATGTGGTATCGGTGGCGTTGCCGCGCCCGTCGACCAGGTGCGTCTGGTTGCCCAGCGCGTCGTATCCGAGTCCGACGGTCACCGCGGTGGCCGGCTGGAGCGGATCGACCAGCTGGCTGATCGAAACCTGCTGCCCGGCGGTGTCGTAGCCGTAGTTGGTGATGCGGCCGGCGGCGGAGGTCTCCTTCGTGAGGCGACCCGCACCGTCGAACACACTGCTGACCGTGGCCAGCGAAGGCGACAGGACACTACCGGTGACCGTGTGCTGCGACTGTGCGGTCGGCCGGCCGGCCAGGTCGTACGTGGTCGTTGCCGCCCGCGCGCCGCCGGTGGTCTGCCGCACGGTGCGCCCGGCCAAATCGTAGGCCACCTGCAGATCCGGGCCGGTCGGCGGCGTCACGCCGGTGGGTTCCCCGGCGCGGTTGTACGCCAGCGTCAGCGTGTGCCCCAACGGGTTGAGCACCGTGGCCGGGTTGCCGAACGTGTCGTATCCCAGCGTGGTGGTGTAGTACACAGTGGACCCGGTGTCGCGGTCGCTGACGGTCGACGTGCGGACCTGGCCCAGGTCGTCGTACGTCGCCAGCCGGTGCGCGCCGGCCGGATCGGTCGCATCCAGCAGCTCACCGACCCGGTCGTACCCGTACGACCACACCGGTGCCGCCATCGGTCCCGCCCCGTCCGGATCCGGCTCGGTCGCGGTCAGCGCGCGCCCGTAGACGTCGTACGTCGACGTGCGGACCCGGCCCAGCTCGTCGGTCACCCGCGTCGGTAGTCCCCGCCCGTCGTACTGCGTCGAGATCGTCGGGTTGACCGCCGACCCACCCGGTGGGGTGTATGCCGGCAGCCGCACCTGCGTCGGTCGGCCCATCGCGTCCAGCACCATGCTGCTCACGACCCCGGCCGGGTTCCGCGCGTCGGTCACCTCGCCGAACGTGTTGCGTCCCAACGTCGAGACCGGTACGACATTGTCGGTACGCACGCCGTTGACCCAGGTCGTGCGCGGCGCCCCGGTCTGCGTCGTGACATTGCCGAGCTTGTCGTAGCCCATTGACGTGGCCACACCCGTGGGATCGGTCTGCTTGGTCAGCAGTCCCCGTTCGTTCCACTCGTACCTGGTGACCAGACTCGCCGGGCTGCCGCCGGTATTGTCCACAGTGGATGTTGTCAGCCGGCCAACGGTGTCGTAGGCGTAGTCGGTCTTCTCGGTCCGACCCGGTGACGCCGCCCCGGTCCGGGTCTGGCGTGACACCGTGCCATCCTTGTTGCGCGTGTAGCTGGTCGTGCGAGCCAGTCCACCGGGGTCGAGTACCGACGTGGCCAGGTATCCCGCGGCGTCGTACGTGTACGTCGTCGACACCCCACCCAAACCCGTCGACCGGATGACGTTACCCGCCCGGTCATAGTCCACATCGGACAGTACGGTGGTGGAGGTCACATTGCCGAGGGCGTCACGGCGAACCCGGCTCGTCGTGGCCAGCCGGTTGTCGCTGTAATACGTGTAACCCGTCTCCCGACCCATGGCGTCCACAGCCGACGCCAACCGACCGGCCGGATCGTAGGCGCGCGACTCCAACACCAGCCGCGTAGCGCCCGGTGTCATCGGGTCGACCCCGGGACCGGTCGCCGCCGTCTCGATCATCCGATGCGCCTCGTCGTAGACATACTCCGACACCAGGCCACCGGGCCGGGTGACCTTCACCGTCTCACCCCGGTTGTTCCACTCCTGAGTTGTCGTGGCACCGTCCGGAGTCCTCGACGAGATCAACCGCCCGGCCGGATCGTAGCCGTAGGTCCACGTGCGCGCCGCATCCCCACCCGTGCTGTCCGAGACGGTCTGGGTGGTCATCCGGCCCATCGCGTCGTAGCCGTATGTCGTCACCGCCGTATGCGTCACCCCCGTCACCGAGTTCAACACCCCCGGCCCGGTGCGCGTGGCCGGCAACGACGCGGCGTTGTACGTGAACGACGTCGTACCGAAGTTCTCCGTCGCCGTCGACGTTGTGGTGGCGGTGACGCGCCCGAGCCGGTCGTACGTCCTCACCGTGGTCAACCCGGCCTGGTCGACGGTACGGATCCGGTCGCCGGACCCGCTGTAGAAATGGCGCTCGATGCCGCCGTTGGTGGCGGTGGACGACAGCAGTAGACCCGCCGGCATCCTGGCCTGGCCCGGAGTGAACACCACGGCGGTGCCGGAAGCCAGTACGGGCTGAAGGTTCGAGTGCTGAGTAGCCCGTTGACCGTCGGCAGACTCGACTCCGGTTGTCGCGGATTCACCCTGCTCCCACGGCACCGCATCGATGCCCGCGTAGTTGAAGCTGATCTCACCAGACTCCGCCAGCGCCACCTGGAAATCGAGCCGCTTCGCCGTGTCGCCGTACGGACAGACATTGCGCCACTCGACGATGAACGTACGGTTCGGCGCAGTACCAGTCACCGCCGTCCGGACACTGGCCGAGGCGTCGACGACCAGGTCGTCCCAGAACGGGTAGGCGGCCAGGTTGGGCTTCGACGACGTTGGCAAGGCCACGTTGAAGTAGCTGCTTTCGCCGGGGTTCTCGAAGCTGACGTTGCCGTTCGTGGACACCCATGCGTTGCTGTACGTCGCGCCGTAGAAGGTCACCGGGAACGGCAGGGTGATCTGCTGGTAATTGTCGTCCCCAGACAGCGACAGCACCGTCTGGTCTGCCCGCTGGAACGTACGGGACTGGGTGGCTTTGGTGTAGACAACCGTGTTGCCGTCGGCTGGTTCGGTACCGTTGGTGTAGTTGAACAGTTCGGTCGGCGCGCTGCTCTGGCCCGCTGGTTTCGGCAAGGTGGCCTTGGTGACTCTGCCCGCCGCGTCTATGTCGTACGTCGTTCGGAAGGTCGTGTCCGAAGCCGAGGCCGATCGGCCGTCGGCTTGCCAGACCCGGACGTCGTTACGCGGATCCAACGGGTCGGAGGCATTGAGGAAGTAGCCGGCGTATTCCGTCGCGCAGTTGCCCACGGCTCGACACGTCGTCCGCCCCAGCACATTGCCCCGGGCATCGGTATCGAAGACGGTTGCGTTTCCGTTCGGATCAGTCACTTTCGATAGGAACCCGGCCGCGTTGTACTCCCGCGTCGTCTGACCGAACGTGTCGGTTCTCGAGATGAGGCGCCCGTTCCGCTCCGCGTCGTACCGGTAGGTGATTGACTCGCCGGTGTTCGGCGACAGCGTGACGACCTGGTCGCCGTCATCCGGAACCGGATCGCTGAGGTTCCACACGGTACCGTGCCGGTCGGTCAGTGTGGTGATCCTACCGGTCATCGGGTCGTGGCTGAGCTGGGTCGCGACAAAGCCGCCTGGTTCGGTCACCTTGACAAGCCGGCCCGCCGCGGTACCGGCCGCGTAGTGCGCAGCCACCTGAGCCGCGGTGAGCGGGTGGCGGTAGAAGGCCACGTCGTCGATCAGACCGGTGAACGGGAAGTTCACGGGGCCGGTGGGCGCGTACATCCGGGTCGGGCCGGTGGCTCGGCCGTTACCGACGAACGTATAGGACATGTCCCGGTGGTCGGCCGGAGTCCCGTTGGTGGTGCCGCTGCTGCCGTCCCACGCACCGTCGATGTACATCTCGGCCAGGCTGTTGAAGAGAGTGAGGACGATTTGGTGCCACTGCCCGTCGGCGACGGTGCCGTTGCCGCATACCGTCGTCGTGGGCGACACGGGGTTGGCGTCGCAGAGCCAGCCGTTGGTGCCGACATAGACCAGCGGCAGGGAGTTCGTCGGGGAGCCGGACAATGGCGTATTCTGCTGGCCGAGCAGGACGCCGCTCGCGCCCGGATCGGCCTTGTACCAGAACTCGACCGTGTACCCGAGGGACGAGTTGAACAGGTTGGTCGGCAGCGCCACCGAACTGCCCGAGCTTGCCGTGAAGCTGGCGGCTGGATCCGTCGAGCCCCCTAGAGCGCCTTGGGTCCCGAACGTGACGTTGCTGTAGGTCCCGTCGTATTTGCCCGCGGTACGGGCGACGACGTTCTCAGCCACGCTCCCAGTCGTCTCGCCGAACGGCCAGTACGCAACCGGGTCGTCGTCCATCACCACCGAGCGGTACTGCGACGATGTGCTGTACTCGTAGGTCGTACAGGACTGCGCCGACAACGGTGTGCACGCTGACGTCAACAGGTTGCCGGTGTACGTGTAGGTCCACGTCGGTTCGGGCGCCCCGACCGCCGGCGGATCGGTCGACACCGCCGACACGCGGCCCGACGACCATGTGATCCGCAGCGAACGGCCACTGGTCTCGTCCACAATCCGATCCAGGACGCCCCATGAGTGGTACCGGAACGACTGGACTCTGCCATCGCCATCCGTTACGGACGTCAGGCGCCCGAGGTCGTCGAAGACTCGCCGGAAGCCACGGGGGTCGCGCAGCGTCCACGAACCAGGCGTGCGTACCAGCGTCAGGTTTGCACCCGCCGGTGGCACGAAGGTGCCGTCCGAGCTCCGACCGAAGCGGATCCGGCGACCCGACTCCGTCGTGATCACCACGTTGCCGTCCGGCGCCTCCTCCTGCAACTTCTGGTCGAGCGGACTCCCCCACCCGACGCCGAATGCCCCGGATATGCGAGGATCCTGCGAGTTGTAGGTACGGGTGATCGCCAGGGCCGGACCTGCCACGGCCACCGACGCATCGGTCACCGTACTGGCGTAGTTGCCCGCCAACGGGTTCAGGCCCGGTACCTCACTCTCCTCGCCGGCACTGGCCAGATGGCTCGTCAAGGTGGGCTGCGCGACGAATGGCGTGAAGTAGAGCGGCCCGATCTCCGGGCTGGACCCAATCGTGTCGGAGACGGTGACGTACCAGAACGATGTCTTTCCCCAAGCCAGCGTCCCGGCCGGGACCATCCAGGTCGCGGATGAGATCTGACCGGACGTCTGGCAGCCTACGGGCACCTGTGGCGTGCCGTTGCAGATCCGGTACGTGAACCGGCGCACGCCAGCCGGCGTGTTGTCCGGGTCGTAGTAGTCGGCCCACAGCGTGGGTCGAAGGGTGTCGACCACCGCGTTGTTCGGCGGGTTGTTTCCCAGGATGGTCGGTGGACCGTTGGCGATGGTGAACGGCACGTCGCCGAACGGAACACCGTATGTCGTATTGAACGAGGCGCCCGACGGGTTGACCATGTCGACCCGAAGCGTGAAGTTCCCCGACGCGCCAATGGGTGCCACGTCGACCGGGACGTCGATCGACTGATGTGGCCCGGCATTGCCGGGTAGGTTGATGAGCGGTCCATTCTGGATGACCCCGCCGGAACTGTTGAGTACCTTGTACGTCAGTCGATACCCGTTCGTCGGCGTCCACGTGGTCGAACCCCAGTTGGTTACGCGGATGGTGATGCGACCCGCGCTGGTCGCGGTCACCGGTGGGCTGAACACAGCGACGGGCAAGGCGTACCGGGCGCCCTGGTCGGCGTAGTTCACGTCCAGGAACGGACGCGCGGGGGTGTCGCTGAAGTTGGCCGAGGAGAACCGCCGCCAGCCCAGGCTGTCGGTCAGCGACGCCCGCAGGGTCAACCCGTAGAACGACTCGGTACCGTGCACCCAACCCATCACCCGGTCGGCCGGCAAGGCGAACGACTCCCACGCACCACCCGGGCAGTTGGTGTGGCCATGCGCGAATGTACGGGTCGACAGTGGACTCGCGGCATCGTATGCCGGCCCGGCCCACGTCTTGGTCGTCGAACCGACCCACGGTTGGGTCACCTTGTACACCGTCACCGGCCGGGCCGAGCACGAGGACGACCAGTAGTTCCAGAAGTTCGCTGACGCGCCGAGGATGTACCGGTTGGCCAGCGTGGACTTCAACTGATCGAAGTGCACGTAGGACGCGGACTTCTCCGCCCCGCCGTTGTACGTACCGACCGGCAGGTTGCTCTCACTGGAGTTGTTGCGGTTGGCCATCTCCCGCGACGAGACGAACGTGTCATCGCTCTCCGCGTCATCCCGAAACGCCGGGTCCACCGTCACCGGAAACACCCGCGCCGGGTCGCGCAGCCACGCCGCGTCGAGGTCGACCCGCACCGCCCAACCGTTGCGGTCCTGCTGCAACGTGTAGGTCACGTTGTTGGACCGCTCGCCGGTTCCCCGCCGTGGGTCCACATTGGAGTCCACCATGAACCCCGGCGGGATGAACCCGCGCACCTTGCCCGACCCATCCTTGAACACGACGGTTCCCGTGCCGGTGTCCAACTCCGGCGTCAGCCCCCGCAACGACAGCGGAAACGTCCAGGACGTCGGCGCGTCCTTCGACCGCAGGATTATGTCTTCCTCGAACCCCCAGTCGGTCGCGGTGAGCACCAGATCGGCCCCTGGCCGCACCCCGGCGTAGGTGGCCGTGGCCCCGTCGATGGTGGCTGGCTTGCCGATCGCGTCCCGGATCCCGAACCCGACCCAGGTGTCCGGACCGAACCCGATACCACCGACCGCCGCATCCGTGGACAGTGCAGCCATCGAGACGTTCGCCGCCGCACCGGGCACCAGCCGACCGTCGGGACCCGGGCGCAGCGCCGTGTCCAGCTCCACCAGGCCGCCGTTGGGACGACGCACGAACGCGACCCCATCGTAGATGCGCAGCGTCCGCGTGCCATCAGGATTGGCGAAGACGGTGGAGCGTGGCGTCCGCTCGGACACCACCTCCATCGGACTTCCTGCGTCGACGGTACGCGGCAGGCCCGGGTTCGCCGACAGCGTCACCCGCTGCTCACCAACCGGTGCCGACCCCGACCCCGGTATCACGGGATCGGGGTACCTGCGCTCGGGGCCTACCGCACCCGGCACGGGTGGGCGAGCCCGCTCACGACCCGTCCGAGCCGACCGTGCCGTCGTCGCGGCCGTCGACGTCTCATGTGCACGGCCGGCCGCGCTGCCCACCGCCTGACGCGGGGCGGTCAGCGATGCCCCGGGTGGCAGCACGGGCTCGGCCAGCGCCGGCAGAGGCATTCCGACGATCAGGCTTGCCATGACAACCGCGGTGACCGGATGGACCAGCCGCCGCATCGGACCGCGAACCCGGACTCGAACGTCGATCGACACGGTCGAACTCCTCTGCTCGGCAGATGACGGGCAGATCGTCCGGGCGACCGGTTGCACCGCGGTAGAATCCCAGCTCAGCGGCCCATTGACGGCGTTCACATCGCCGGGAGACCATTGCTCGGCTGTGTCTGCCGTTTTCGGGGGCGGTGGTGATCGAATTCGGGGTGCTGGGTCCGTTGACCGTCCGCCGGGAAGACCGGCCGATCGCGATACCGACCGCTATGCTGCAGCGGCTTCTGACGCTTCTTATTTGCAACGCCGCACGGCCATTACGCGCCGACGCCGTGGCCGATGCGCTATGGAGCGGTGCGCCGCCGCGGAGCGCCCACAAAACCCTTCATGTGTACGTGCACCGCCTGCGCCGCGCTCTCGGCGAAGACGGTCGGATCGTGTTCGGTCCGTCCGGGTACCAGTTGACCGTCGCGCCCGACGAGCTGGATGCGTACACCTTCAACCGCCTGGTGTCGGACGCGAGCGCCGCCCGCGCGCAGGCCGACCTGGTCGCCGCCCGGGCCTTCCTGCAGCGAGGCCTGGACCTGTGGCGCGGGCCGGCGTATCCCGACGCGCGGGACATCCCCGCCGTCGTGACCGAGGCGAACCGGCTGGAGGAGCACCGGTTGACCGCGCTGGAGGAGCGCATCCGGATCGACCTCGAGCTCGGCGCTCACCGCGACATCATCGGAGAGCTTTCCGCCGTGGTTGCCGAGCACCCCTACCGAGAGAGCCTGCGCGAATGCCTCATGCTCGCGCTGTACTGGTGCGGTCGGCGCGCCGACGCGCTGGAGGAGTTCCATCAGGTTCGCGGGCTCCTACGCGAACAGCTCGGTGTGGAACCGGGTCCGGCCCTGCAGCAACTCTATGTGGGGATCCTGCGTGACGAGGTCGACGACGCCGGACCTGCACCGCGTGCGCCGATCCTGGCCCAGGCGGTCGGGCAACCGGCACAACTGCCCAGGAACCTGCCCGACTTCATCGGCCGCGGCAACGAGGTGGACCAGATCATCGCGGCTGTGCGATCGGGTCGGCCGGTGACGATTTCGGCGATCGGCGGTATGGCGGGTATCGGCAAGACCACACTGGCCGTGCACGTTGCGCACCGGCTGGCCGGCGGGTTTCCCGATGGGCAGCTGTTCCTGGACCTGCGCGCCCACACCGCCGGTGCCGACCCGATGGATTCGAGTGAGGCGTTGGATTACCTCTTGCGCTCGATCGGTGTACCGACGCAGCGGATCCCTGACGGCCTCGACGAACGGGCGGCCAGGTGGCGTACCGAGGCGGCGCGGCGCCGGCTGCTGCTGGTGCTGGACGACGCGGCAGCCGTCGAGCAGGTACGCCCGTTGCTTCCCGGCACCGGCGACTGCCTGGTGCTGATCACGAGCCGTCGGCGATTGTCCGCGTTGGATGCCGCCGCACAGCTCTTCCTGGACCTGTTGCCTGCCTCGGATGCCGCGGCGCTGTTCTGTGCTGTGGCCGGACCACGAGCCGCCGCGGATGCGGACGCGGTGGCCCGTGTCGTGCAGCTGTGCGGGCGGCTGCCGCTGGCGGTTCGGATCGCCGGTGCTCGTCTGGCCAGTCGTCCACAGTGGACAGTAGCGGATCTGGCCGACCGACTCCAGCGGAGTCACCGGCTCGTCGAACTGTCCCTCGAGGACCGCAGTGTCTCCTCGGCGCTAGCTCTTTCCTATCGGCATCTCGGCCCCGACGAGCAGCGCCTGTTCCGGCTCCTCGGACTGCACCCGGGCCGTGACTTCGACGCCTACGCGGCCGCTGCTCTCGCCGACATCCGGGTGGAGAAGGCGGAAGCTTTGCTGGAGTCGTTGCTCGATCTGCATCTCGTGACGCAACGTACGCCCGGACGGTACTTGTTCCATCGCCTGGTGTGCGAGTTCGCCCGTCTCACCGTCGATTCCGAAGAGCCTACCGACGCTATCGCGGCAGCCCTCCGCCGCCTGTACGACTACTACTTGCAGACCGTCGACCTCGCGTGTGACCTCGTCGAGCCCACCCGTCCCCAGGTCGAGTCGGCTGTCACCCACCCACCGAGCAGCGCTCCCCCGGTCACCGAGCCCGCGCAGGCGCTCGAGTGGCTGGATGTCGAACGGGCCAACCTGGTAGCGGCGGTCCATCACGCCGCCGCTCATGGCTGGCCGCAGCACGCGTGGCAACTCGCCCACGCGCTTCGCGTCCACTACGCGCTGCGAGGGGGCATCGAGGACATCCGGGCCACCCACGACGACGCCGAAGCCGCGACGATCCACCTCGGCGACCTCAAGGCGCAGGCGACCATCGTCAACAACCGTGGCACGTTACTGATGATGGGCGGACGCAACGTCGAAGCGCTCGAGTGGTGCCAACGGGCGCTGACCATCCGCCGCGAGATCGGCGACCAGCGCGGAGTCGCCGGCGCACTCGTCAACATCGGCGGCATTCTCGGCAGCCTGAAGCGGCTCGACGAGGCGATCGCTTGTCTCCAGGAGGGGCACGACATCCTTCGAGAACTCGACGACTCGTACGGACGGGCCGCCGCACTCGGCAACATCGGTTCCACTCTCAACGACCTGCACCGCCACGCCGAAGCACTGGAGTACCTCCGCACCGCTCGAGCCATCTGTCACGATGTCGGCCACCGCAGTGGTGAGGCCATCGTCTGGGGCATGATCGGTGACGCACATCAGGGTCTGGGTGATCGCGCCGCCGCGATCGAAGCCCAACTGCGGGCGCACGCCATCTGCCGCGAAATCGGCTTCCGCTATGGCGAAGCGGGCAGGCTGATCGCCGTGGGCCGCCTGTACCGCGAGCAGAAGGAGGCCTCCCGAGCCCGCGAGTGTCTCCAGGAGGCTTTGACCATCGCCCAGCACATCGGCGATCCGGGTCACGAAGCCAGCGCCTACGACGGGCTCGGCCACCTGCTCAGCGAGGCCGGCGATCGCGATGGCGCCAACGAACACTGGCGGCACGCCTTGGCCATCTTCACCGAACTGGACGACCCTCGAGCCGACGACATCAAACTACACATCATGTATACTTCCGAAACTACACACAGTGTGTAGTCGGAGGGACAGGTCTCAGTGGCCCAGCAAAACGCTCGCAGCCGCCGGACGCGGCTCGCCCTGCTGGCCGCGGCTCGCGCACTGGTCGAGCAGGACGGTGTACCCGCGCTGACCATGACCTCGGTCGCCGAGCGTGCCGGACTCACCCGCCGCTCGGTCTACCTGCATTTCGCCACCCGGACCGAGCTGATCGCCGCGTTGTACGAGTACGTCAACGAGACCACGGAACTGGCCGCGTCACTGAAGTCCGTGTGGCAGGCGCCCGACGCGGCGACGGCACTGGACGAGTGGGCCCACCATCTGGCCCGCTGCCACACCCAGCTCATCCCGTTCGGCCGCGCTTTCCAACGCGTTCAGGGAG
>Ga0209382_10001141_pt1 | contig 42683 bp, 45 predicted proteins | sample SoiMetdeltSBSDD5_FD_187599 | JGI IMG/M metagenome (GOLD analysis project Ga0209382, IMG submission 187599) | Bulk soil microbial communities from a Populus tree surrounding site in Tennessee, USA - Soil MetaG P. deltoides SBSDD5 (SPAdes) (version 2) | ecosystem: Environmental > Terrestrial >... | reverse complement strand
ACAACATGATGCGCTTCGCTCTCGGTCGGCCGCCGCTGCACCTGCCCGGAGGCGAGACGCTCGCATCGATCGCGCCGAAGAAATCCCCCGACGCTCCCTTCAAGGACTCCAACTACAGCCGGCTCGTCGATGACCTGATCGCCGAGAACGCGCAAGGGTGGATGCTCAATCGATACGTGCGGGGAAGCGCCTCGGGCGTCACGGTTTCTTCTCGAGACGCGCAGGGTCGCCCTTCGAAGATCGTCGGGAGCTACTCGTTCGACAGCGCCAACGGAAGGCGCCAGGGGTCCGTCACGGTCCAGTTCAGTGACGGCCTGCCGCAGTGTGTATTCTTCTTCGACTTCCCGACGACGTGTCGGACGCCGAGCCGGAGAATCATCACCGCCTACGAAAGCGGCCGTTACCGAGACCAGTGACCCGGCTCGACCACTGATCCCGTCCCTTCCGACGCGAACGCGCATCGGTCCTCGGTGATCGCGACCCGCTTGCCTGTCATGAATAGCGACGGGGTGACCTGTCTCGGTGGCGACGTGGTGCGCCACGTCGGAGCCCCCGGGCGCTCGGGCCGCTAGCGCCGCTCGCGTAGCTGCGCGAGCAGGAGCTCGCGCAGCCGGGTCTTCATCTCTTCCGGCATCTCGACCCGGCCCGCGTCGGCCGCCAGCGACTTCGTCTTGCGGTAGGTTGCCAGGTACGCTCGGCACGGCGCGCAGTCATGCAGGTGCTCCTCGAGCTTCTCAACGAGCTCGGGTGACAGCGCGGACTCCAGATAGTCGGCCATGATCGCGATCGCGTCCTTGCAGGTCACGACCGCGTCCCCAGGTGGCGGGTGAGCTGCTCGCGCACCACCATCCGCGCGCGATGCAGGCGCGACTTCACCGAGCCCAGCGAGTCGTCCAGGATCGCCGCGACCTCCTCGTTGGACAGCTCCTCGACGTCGCGCAGGATCAGCACGGCGCGGTAGTGGTCGGGCAGGCCGTCGATCGCGTTCTCGAGGATCTTGCGCGCCTCGGCAGAGAGGTGCGCCTGCTCCGGTGTGCTCGACCAATCGGCCAGCACGTAAGAGCGATCGCCGGCGCGATGACCGTCCTCCGAGTAGGTCGGCAGGTGCTCCTCCAGCGACACTTCGAGCTCGCGCCGCTTACCTCGCCGCTTGTTCAGCGCGACGTTCGTCGTCACGCGATACATCCAGCTCGTGAGCGCCGCGTGTCCCTCGAAGCCGGCGCCCTTGCGGACGAGGGTGAGGAAGACATCTTGGACGATCTCCTCGGCGTCGGCCTGGTTACGCGTGATGCCGTACGCCAGCCGATAGACCCGCCCCGAGTGCCGGCTCATCAACGCCTCGAGCGCGCCGACGTCGCCGGCGACCGCTCGGTCCAGCAGCGTTCGATCGTCGGGCTCCACCACGACCAGAGTCTAGCACCCGACCCCATTGACCCTTGGACACGCCCACCGATCCGATCGGTTCGGTCCGCACCGATTCGGTGGGTCGGCGTGTCCGACGACCCGTGACCATCTCACCAGGAGGAACCCGGATGAAACGGTACATGAAGGTGCTCGGAATCGTCGTGCTTCTCGCGGGCGGGAGCGCCGGATGGGCCCTGTTCCGCCCGGAACGTCTCTGGGTCGATGCCCGCGTGAACGAGAGCTTCCCGGCGGCGGCATCGCCCTCGGCGGCCGGTAGCCCGGCGCCGACCGCCGGCGTGCTAGCCACCGGCAGCTTTCACGGCGTGGCTCACCCGGGCAAGGGAACCGCGGCGGTCCACCGGCTCGCCGACGGACGGCGGGTCTTGCGCTTCACGAACTTCGAGACGTCCAACGGCCCGGATGTCCACGTGTACCTCGTGGCCGCGGCCGACGCTTCAGACAGCGCCACCGTCACGCGGGCCGGGTTCGTCGAGCTCGGCGAGCTGAAGGGCAACATCGGAGATCAGAACTACGAGCTGCCGGCCTCGGTCGATCTCGCACGCCATCGGGCGGTCACCATCTGGTGCAAGCGCTTCAGCGTGAACTTCGCAACCGCGCCTCTGACGTCGACATCCGGGGCGATCTCGTCGACCAACACCAACCAGGGAGGAAACGCATCATGAAGACCGTTCTCTTGCTCCTCGTCGCGGCGGCGCTCAGCGCCGCCCAGCTCGCCGGGCCTCGCCCGGTCGGCGCCGGCGCCACCGGCTACGCTTACACCCTCAACAACGACGGCGAGCGCAACGCCGTCGTCGTCCTTGCCCGCAATGACGACGGCACGCTCGCCGAGGTGGCCGGCTCGCCCTTCGCGACCGGGGGCCGCGGCCTGGTGGCCCCGACCGGAGGCGATTTCGATGCCCAGGGGTCGGTGCGCGTCCACGGGCGGTACGTACTGGCCGTCAATCCGGGCAGTAACAGCATCGCCGTGCTCGCGATGGACGGGGCACGCCTGACGGCTGCAGCTGGCTCGCCCTTCGCCTCGGGCGGCGTGACCCCGCTCAGCATCACGGCGCATGGCGATCTTGTGTACGTGGCGAATCAGGCGATCGCGTTCATGAACCCGGGTCGCAAGCCCAACATCACCGGCTTTCGCATGAGCGCCGACGGCCGGCTCACGCCAATTCCGGGCTCGACTATCGAATTTCCCGCCGGTCAGGGTCCGGCACAGGTCGAGTTCAGCCCGAGTGGCTCGGTACTGGCCGTGACCGCCGGGTTTCAGACGGACGGACGCATCCACACGTTCGCGGTCATGCCGGACGGAACGCTGAAAGAAGGACCCGGTTCGCCGTTCGTCACGCGCGAGATCAGTGGCACGGTCGGCTATTCGTGGACCGCAGATGGACGCCATCTGCTCGTCTCCAATTTCCGGGGCAGCGCGATCACGGTCTTCGGCGTGGACGCTGCCACCGCGGCGATCGAGCCGAAGGGACCGGCTTATCCGAACGGCGGCGGCGCTGCCTGCTGGACGGCGCTGTCGCCCGACGGCAAGACCCTCTATACCGGCAACTTCGTCGGCAACAGCATCAGCGCCTACGCGGTCATGCCCGACGGTACTCTGTCTCTGCTCGGCACCGTCGAGCGCCGAGAGGCGATGAAGCCGGACACGAAGGACATCGAGATCTCGCCCGACGGCAGGTACCTCTACGCCATCGGCCCCATCGCCAGGCACGTGGCAGTCTTCGCGATCGGCGCCGACCGACTGCCGCGCGAGCTGCCGGCCGGCCGGTCGCCGTACATGGTCACGTCGGGGCAGTGGACCACTGGGCTGGTCGTCAAGTAGCGGCCGCCCGACGCTCATGAAGCTCGGGGCGCCGGCGATCCGCCGGCGCCCCGATTCAGTCGGTCTGAGCGCGCACGCCGTGGCCGCGTTGAAGGCCGAGGGCGCGCTCTGATCCGTGTCGCGAATCAGCTCCCGCCGAGCGCCTTCCGCATGTCCTCACCCTGGGACTTCCACCACTGGTGCAGCACGGTGATGTCGGTGCCGACGGAGAAGTGCCGGACGCCCATGTCGAGGAAGTACTTCGCCTGATCCGCGGTGGCGATCTCGGCGCGGGGCGGCACGCCCAGCTTGATGGCCGTCTCGAACACGCGGCGCTCCACTACGCGTAGCTCGGGCGAATAGCGCTCGCCAGGGCGTCCCATGCCCATCGAGTAGTCGGAGCCGCCCCACTGCACCATGTCGACGCCTTTGACCTTCAGGACTTCCTCGAGCGTGTCGACCGTCCCCGGCTTCTCGATCATGATGGCCACGACGATGTCGCGCAGGGCCTGGACGTACTCCTTGGTGCCGCCATAGCCCATATAGGTGAAGCGACGGGTGGCCACGCCGTACGTTCCCTTGTCCTCCGGGGTCTCCGCGCGCACGATGCGTACGCACTCCTGCACGTCGGCGGCTGAGCGACAGTCCGCGAACAGGATGCTGTGGAAGCCGGACCCGATCGCCCGTTGCGCGAGAAATCCCCGCGGCTCCTGGTCAACCTTGAGCTGCATCGACATGTTGTAGATGTCCCCGGCTCGCGCGAGGTTGTCGAGGTCGTGCAGGTCGAAGGGGCCGTACTCGCCGACGAACTCGACGTAGTCGTAGAGGCCCGTGTGTCCGATGGCTTCCACGACGGATGGCCACGTGGTGTGGATGTGGGTGGACAGCGTGGGCTTGTTGGACTTCAGGAGCTCGCGCAGCTTGTTGGGTCTCATGGCGTCTCTCCCGGCAAAGAGTTAGCGTTCACGGGCATCCTTGCCGTCCGTGGCGCTTTTCTGGCTGGGCGGTATTGTCTCTGGTCGAGGGCCGAACGTCGAGGGGAGTTCACTGACCGGCCTCGACGTCCGTCGGGTCATCCCCGACCACGTCGAGGCTGGTCTCGCATCGCCTACTCGGCGGTGACCGGATCGATCACGGTGCGCACGCGCGCGACAGAGTTGGCCGGGAAGCCGCCCTGCGCGGCGTGTCGTCGCACCGTCTCCTCGTCGGGCGCCACGTAGATGCAGTAGATCTTGTCGTCGGTCACATAGCTCTGGACCCACTGGATGCTCGGGCCCATGGCGCGAAGCACCGAGCACGACTTCTGAGAGATCGCGTGCAAGTCTCCGCTCGACAGCTTTCCGGCTCCAACGATCTCGCGCTCGATCACGAATTTGGGCATGAGGTCCCTCCTTGGCGAGCAGTGTGGAGCGGCGGCGAAGATATGTCGTGAGGCGAGTGCCCCGGCCGGCGTTTTTCCGGGCCGGGACGGAAGTCCCGGTCAGCGCGCGGGCAGGCCGGACGCCGTTCCCAGGCCGGCCTCGCGGGCGCGCACGATCGCCTGGTAGCGATGCTGCGCCCCGATCTTGTCGAAGACGCGGCTGATGTGGTTGCGGACGGTTTTCTCCGAGAGCCCGAGGGCCGTGGCGATCTCCCGGTTGTCGAGTCCCTGGGCGATGCGCTCCAGGATGTCGCGCTCGCGCGGAGTGAGATCGTTCAGGGATAGACCGGCGACCGCGCCTCCCCGCGCGCTCGCGCGCGGCAAGAATCGGCGAGCCTCGTCCAGGAAACGCGTCCAGGCAGGCTCGCTGGGCAGGAGCATGTGGTTCTCGCTGTCGAGCTGGACGAAGCGGCAGCCTGGGATGAGCCCGGCGAGAACACGCGCCTCCTCGATCGGCACCACCGCGTCGCGCTCGGCGTGAATGATCAGCGTTGGGCAGGAGACCTGCCGCGCCGACTCGCGCACGTCGGTCTCGAAGCCGATTCGCAGGAGCCGCACCGCCATCTCGGGCGAGGTCGCCGCCTGCTGCTGCTCGGACCAGGAGCGCAGGTGCTCGAGCGTCCCGCCGGGCTGAAACTGCGAGGCCCACACCTGGAGGAACGCGTGGTTCTCACGCCCCCAGCCGAGCTGGGTGAGGTCGAGCAGCAGCCGGGCCTTCTCGACCTCCTGTGGGACGTCGAAGCGCTGCGCCCGGCCACGCGAGTAGGTGCCGTACAGTACGAGATGGCTTACCCGCCCGGGATGGCGCGCCACGTACTCGATCGCGATGGGGCCAACCCTGGCAGCCACCCAGTAGCGAGAATCGCTCGAACTCGGCAGCCTCGATCACCGCCTCGAAGTCGTTCACCCACGTCTCGAACGAGAGATCGCTCACGTCGCGGTCGGATAGACCGCATCCGCGCGAGTCGTATCGCAGGACCGTGTGCTCGCGCGCGAGAGCCTCGAGCCAGGGGCGCCAAGCGAGGCTGCGCCATTGATGCTCGAGATGGTCAGCTAGGTCGCCGACATCACGAGCGGCGATCCGGTGCCGGTGACGGCATACGCGATCCGGGCGCCACCCTTGCTGCGGCAGAAGCGAATGTCCTGACGCATGGTCACCTCGATCCTCCGCCATGCGCCGGCGCCCCGTCAAGCAAACGGTCAGCTATCGTTTCCATCCCAGCCAGTCACACACGGCCCGGCCCATGACCAGCTCGAGGTCGCGGCCCTTCAGCCAGGGCAGCTCTTCCGTGAACAGCGTCACGCACGGGCGCCACGGGCAGGGCATGCGCGTGATGTCGGTGCCCCAGAACCAGCGCGCGGGGCCGAAGGCGTCGTAGAGGCGGTGCAGGTTGTCGTGGATGTCGCGAAACGGGTAGGGCTGATCGGAGTAGCTCGGCGCGCCGGTCGCCTTCATCGCGACATTGGGATATTTCGCGAGCGCGAGCACCTCCGGCAGATTCGCCCACCGCTCGCTCGGGCTCGCGTCCCCCCTCGGGCGACCGAGGTGATCGAGGATCAGCTTGAGGTTTGGATGCCGCCAGGCAATCTCGCCGACCTTCGGCAGAAAGTTCGCCGCCATCATCGCGATCGGCAGGCCGGCTCGCTCCGCCGCCGGCCACAGCCAGTCGACGGTGCCGTCCGTCGGCCACTTCTCCTGCTGCGGCCCGATGAAGGTGAAGCGGCAGCCGAGCATTCCCGGGCGCTGCTTCCACGTGTCGACCAGCGCGCGGCTCTCGGGCTTGTCGAGGGGGAAGTTGCCGAGAATCGCGAACCGGTCGGGATGCGCGCGCACGGCCTCGATGCAGAGCTCGTTCGCGTTCGGATCCCACGGCGTGTGCGGCGTGAGAATGGCGGCATCGACGCCGCCCGCGTCCATCTCCTTCAGGGCATCTTCTTTGAGATAGGCGGGGATCTGCCGGTGCCACGGGCTCGTGGGGTTGCCGGCATTCCAGAGATGAATCTGCGCGTCGACGATCAGCATGGTCGGCTCCTTTGCTGGAAGGGGAGCGGGTTCCGGTAGGGCAGTGCCTCGAGCCGCGTCATCCAATCCGTGCAGAGCAGGCCGTACATCACGACGCTGCGGAACTCGCCCGCGACGCAGAGCCAGTCGCGCAGCGTGCCCTCTTCGGTGAAGCCGAGCTTCGCCGCCAGCCGCCGTGACGACAGGTTCTCAGGCTCGATCCGCGCTTCGATCCGATGCACGTTCTGGCGCGTGAAGCAGTGCGAGATCACGGGCGGCGCCGCCTCCGTCATGAGGCCCTGGCGCCAGCACGACGGCACCACGATCCACCCGAGCGCGAGTCGCCGTTGCTGTTCGTTGTGCGCGTGATAGTTGATCGCGCCCACGAACCGGCCCGCATGAGTCTGGATCGCCCACATGCCATGCCAGCGTGGGTCGGCTTCAGCGGACATGCGGATGCGCTCGGCCGTCTGCGGCACATCCCGTGAGAGAGGGTGGTCCCAGTGCCGCATGGCGTCGGCATCGCCGTACGCCTCGTGCAGTCCTTCGGCGTCGCGCACTGTGATGGATCGCAGCGTGAGGCGCGGTGTCTCGAACACGGGCAGCGTCATGTCTCAGGGAAAGCCGACGTCGCCGTAGGGATAGAATTTGGAGATGTCGACGTTCCGGTAGGGCAGCGCCTCGAGCCGTACTGTGCCGAGGAACGGCTGCTCCGGCTCGACCAGCAAGATCGTCTTCGCGAAGCCCGAATCGTCGAAGCCACGGCGGAAGTGCACGCGCGACTTGATCGCAAAGATTTTGAACTGCTCGATCGTGAATCCCGGGCCCTTCAGGTCGAGCGGGTCCATGACCTGGGTCAGATACTCACTGATCAGCACGACGTTGCCTCGCCCGAAAGCGACGCTCACCCAGTGCCTGCCGGCGATGTGCGCCACGCCCGCGATCGTACCCTTGATCCGCACCGACTGGCCGGCCGACTCGTCGGCGAGGCCTCCAACGTCCATATCGAACGGATCGCCGGCCTTCAAACCCTTGACCACGACCGCCTCGACGGCCACGCGATCGGCGATGGTGGCGATCAGCACGTCGGCCAGGTCCTGCGCGATCACCTGCTGCAGGACCCACGTCGCCGAGCCAGAGCGATCCGAATGGTCGGCCAGCACCACGGGCCACGCGCCGCGCGCAACTGCCTCTCTGGCGAGCTTCACGCCGTGGGGGATGGGATGCACCGTCGCCGTCTTCAGCAGCGCTTCGCGCCGGCGCCATGCCCAGGTCGCGACGTCCTCGGCGGCCTTGCGCGCAAGCTCGGGCTTGCCGTTGGTCATCGCCTCGATCGTCATGCCGACGTCCGGCACGTCGGCGAACGGGAAGCCGAAGAAGACGTTCATATAGAGGTCGGGCTCTCGCGCTTCCCAGGTGAGGGCGCGTTGGACCAGGTCGATCCACGGTGAGGCGCCAGTCCATTGCAGCACCGTCGCGGTCAGGATCGGCACCTTCACCGTGGCGCTGACGGGAGTGTAGTCGCCGCGGATGGCGCGGATCAGCATGCGAGCCGCGCGCTCGCCCTGCAGGCGGCTGTCGTAGTGCGGGAAGTATTTCGCGCAGAACGCGAAGTCGGCCTGGCGCAGGAACTCGGCGTCCTCGTTGCCATGCGGATCGAAGGTGCCGGCGATGAAGGCGTCGCGGCCCACGACCTCGCGCACGCGGCGGGCGATGTCGGCCTCGGGCCGCGCCACGCCGCGCACGCCCATCGCGCCGTGCAGGGCGAGGTAGACGCCGTGCCATCTCCCACCGGTTTTCAGCTCGGCGATCATGCGGCCGAGAAAGTGCTCGTACGCCTCCGTCGTGATCCAGCCTGAGCCGGTACCGGTCCTGGGCCAGAGCGGCGATTCGATGCCGACCAGTTCGACGCCGGCATGCTCGCGCGCCACCTTCACGAAGCCGCCCATGTAGGACCGAGGCTCCCAGGCGAGCAGCGCCTCGCCTCTGGCCGGCGAACCGTCGTGGACGAAGTCGTCGAGCGTGGTGTCGTTGGGCAGGAACGTCACCGTCTCATGGACGAAGTTCAGCACGGCGATGCGAATCGCCTCATTCATTCAGGGTGCCGTGCTTGATGATTCCCTGCCAGGCGACGACGGACGCCAAGCGCGTCGATTACGTTGTACGCGCGGGTCATCGGCAATCCCTCCGAAGGCAGTCGAATCGCGGCAATACTACTGCAGCCGCGCTAGGGGCGCGAGGGTCACCCGCGCCCGCCGTCGCCGAACACGTCCTTGTCCCCGGCGGCACCTTGCTGTTCGTCGACGGCGGCTATACCGCGATGCGAGGGCCGGGCCGCGAAGCCGTTCGACGGCCCCGATCGCTGAGCTTCAAGGCCGGCGCGCGATGACCGCGACCGGGCCGCCTCCGCTTGGGCCCTGGTGCTCCGCGCCGCCGGAGACGTAGACCATCGGGTCTCCGACGACGGACGCAATCACGGCGCTGACGACGGCGCGGGCGTGGCGGGTGTGGTTGATATCGGAGTCGTCGATCATCGTGTGGCGACGGCCCCGGATCCGGCCGGAGGGAGAGGCTTCGGCCTTGGCGTAGACGCCGACGACGCGCTCGGGCGTGGTGTCGCCGCCGGTCGCGCGAAGGGCGCGCCGGACGGCGGCCTGGTCTATCGCGTCTTCCATCACGTCGTGGGCGATGACGAGATCGCTCGCGGAGCCGTCGGCGTTGCCCAGCACGAGGATCTCGTTGTGGGCCAACTCGACGCCCGCCGAGGTCGAGGCCACGCCGGAGAACAGATCCCAGCGCCGGGCGATGACCGCGTCGTCGAGCGCGCCGGCCGGCACCTCGCCGAGCGCGCGCGCCACGCCGAGTGCGGCGGCGGCGCGCGAGTAGCCCATCGAGCCGTACGTGCTGGTGGTGGCGACCCGCTTTCCAGATGCGAGGGCGCCCGAGATCGCCTCGGTGGTCAGCAACGGGCATTTGATCTGGACGAAGTGGACGTCGGCGCGATCGGTGATTCCCGCGTCGGCCATGCCGCGCTCGACCGCGAGGGCCACTTCGCGAACGTGGGCCATCGTCCCGAGCTCCTCGGGCGCGATCGGCCGCGTGCTGGCGATCCCCGCGACCAGGCCCTTGCCAGGCCGCGAGCCTTCCCGAACCTCCCGGCGCACGAAGACCGAAACGTGCGGAGTCATGACGCCCTCGGTGCCACCCGACATGATGAACTGAACGCGCTGCGCCACCTCAGCGACCGAGGCGCGCAGGCGGGTCGCGAGCAAGCCCGCGTAGGACGTGGTGGCGAAGCCGCGGGTGAAGTCGTTGACGCAGCCGTTGCCCTCCGTTTTGCCGAGAACGGCGATCACGTCGGCGGGGTCGATCGCGCCAGTCTCAAGCGCCCTGGCGAGGCCGGAGATGTCATCGGGCGACGACGTGGGGAAGCGATGGACCTCGACTCGTTGCATGAGGGTCTCCCATCATCACGGCTTGCGGAGGAACGGGATGCCGATGGCCGCGGGCAGGCGAGCGCCGCGACCCAGCCCGCCGAGCACGGCCAGTGAGACGATGTAGGGCAGCATCTGGATCACGTAGGAGCTGAAGGGCAGGCGCAGGCCCTGGATGCGGAGCTGGAGCGCGTCGGCGGCGCCGAAGAGCAGGCAACCGACGAGGGCCCCACCCGGCGACCAGCGTCCGACGATGATCGCGGCGAGTGCGAGATAGCCGCGGCCGTTCGTCATGCCGTCGGTGAACGTGCCCACCTGCTGGAGCGACAGCACGGCGCCGCCGACGCCGGCGAGCGCGCCCGCGCCGATCACCGCCAGGAACCGCACCCGGATCGGATCGGCGCCGCTCGCGAACACGGCCGCCGGATTCTCGCCAACCGCTCGCAGTGTCAGTCCCGCGCCGGTGCGCTGGAGCACGACGAACATCAGCACGACGAGCACGAGCCCGACGTAGGTGAGGGCGGGTTGTTGGAACAGGAGCGGCCCCACCCCGGGCAGGTCGCCGAGAACGGGAACGGAGACCGAGCTCAGCGGCGTGACGCGGATCGTCGGGGCCTCGCCTCGGCCGAACAGGCCGCGAAGCAGAAAGCTGGTCAAGCCCAGCGCCAGAATGTTCACCCCCAGCCCGGTGACCATCTGGTCGGCTCCGCACCGGACCGTGGCGACGGCGACGACCGCGGCGAGCAGCGCGCCACCCCCGACGCTGGCGAGCAGGCCGAGCCCGGCGTGGCCGAGCGCGTGCGTCCCGATGACGGCGGCAAATGCGCCGGTCAGCATCATGCCCTCGAGGCCGACCGCGAAGACCCCGGCGCGCTCGGACAGGATGCCGCCGAGCGCCGCGAAGAGCAGCGGCGTCGCGATCCGGAGCGCGGCTGCGAGGAGGTCCGCGGTGGCATCCATCGCGTCAGACCTTCGAGCGCCGGCCGGACAGGCCCATCGCGGAGAGGATGAAAATCATCGTCAGCCCCTGGATGACCGCGACCAGGGGCGTCGGTACGCCGACCGCCCGCTGCATCGCGAGCGCCCCCGTCTCCAGAAAGCCGAAGAACAATCCGGCCGGCAGGACCGTGAGCGGGTTGAGCGCCCCCAGGAGCGCGATCGCGACCGCGTTGAACCCGAAGCCGTGCGAGAAGCCGTCGATCAGGCGATAGTGCACGCCGAGCACTTCCACGGCTCCGGCGAGCCCGGCGAGCGCGCCGGCCAGCACCATCACCCGGAAGAGGACTCGCGCCGGGGAGATCCCCGCGTAGACCGCGGCGGGAGCGCTGGCGCCGAGCACGCGTAAGCGAAAGCCGAAGGGCATGCGCCAGAGCAGCGCGTGCGCCACGACGACCAGGACGAGCGCGAGGAGAATTCCCGCGTGCAGATCGCTGCCCGACAGGACCCGCGGCAGCCACGAGCTCCGCGGGAGGAGCGGCGATTGCGGGAAGCCGGCGCCGGGCTCGCCGAGCGAGCCCTGGAGCGCCTCGCTCACGATCAGGACGCCCACGAAGTTCAGCAACAGTGTCACGAGCACCTCGTGCACGCCGCGATGCAGCCGGATGGCTGCGGCCACGGCCGCCCACCCGGCGCCGGCGAGAGCACCGGCCGCCAGCGCCAGCACGGGCAGCACGACGGGGGGCGCCTGGGGAAACGTCAGCGCCGTCCACGTGGCGGCTAGCCCCCCGAGGGCGATCTGGCCCTCGCCGCCGATGTTGATCACCCGGGCGCGGAAGCACAGCGCCACGCCGAGGCCGGTGAGCACGTAGGGGGTCGCCTTGTTGAGGCCCGCACCGATGCGATCCCAGGAACCGAACGCGCCGTGGCCGAGGGCCGCGTAGGCGAGGAAGGGGTTCTTGCCGGCAGCGACGATCAGGAGCGCCGTGAGGGCCAGGGCCAGCGCGACGGCCAGGATCGGTCTCATGGCGTGGGGACGCCGTAGAGCGCGGCGGCGCTGGAAGGCTCCTCGAGCGCCCCGGCCATCATCAGCCCGAGCCGCGTGATGTCTACGTCCTCTCGTCGCAGGAGGCCGGCGAGCCGCCCCTGGTACATCACGCCGATCCGGTCGGCGACGAGCAGAGCCTCCTCCAGCTCGGTCGTGATGTAGAGGACCGCGCCGCCCGCGGCGCGGAGGGCCAGGACCTGGTCGATGACGAAGCGCGTGGCTCCCGGATCGAGCCCGCGCGTGGGCTGCTCGGCGACGAGGATGGAGGGCCGGCGGCCGAGCTCGCGCGCGAGCACGATCTTCTGTTGATTGCCACCGGAGAGCGTGCGGACCACAGTTGCCGGCCCGGGTGCGCGAATCCCGAAATCTGCGATCCGCTCGCGCGCGAGCGCGGTCATGGCGTCACCATCGAGCCAGGGCCCGCGGCGCACCGGCCGCTCGTCGAACGCGCGCAGCGCGAGGTTCTCGGCGATGGTCATGTCGACGACGAGCCCCGTCGTCGCGCGATCGGCGGGGACGTGCGCGAGACCCGCGGCGTGGCGCGCGGCCACACCCCCGGCAGTGACGTCCGCGCCGTCCACGAAGACAGCCCCGCTCGTCGGTCGCTCGATCCCGACGATCACGCGAGCGAGCTCCGCCTGCCCGTTGCCGTCCACGCCGACGAGGGCGAGCACCTCGCCCGCCCTCACCGAGAAGCTCAGACCGCGCACACGCTCGATACCGCTCGCGTCGCGCTCGGTGAGATTGGCGACGACGAGGCGCTCGTCGCCGGTCGCGCTCGGGGTGCGATCGATCGGGGCGTTGACGTCCCGGCCGACCATCATGCGGGCGAGCGCGTGACGATCGACCCCGGCCGTCTCCGCGCGGCCCGCCACCTGGCCGTCACGCAGGACGACGACCTCGTCGCAGATCTCCAGGACTTCGCCGAGCTTGTGGGAAATGAAGATGACCGACCGGCCTTCCTTGCGCAGTCGCCGCAGGATCGCGAGCAGCGCGGCGACTTCCGGTGGGCTCAGGCTCGAAGTCGGCTCGTCCAGGACGAGCAGCTCGGCACCGCGGAGCACGGCCTTCACAATCTCGACGCGCTGCTGGGCGCCGAGCGGCAGCAGCTCGACCCGCGCGGCGGGGTCGAGCCCGAGGCCGTAGGCGGAGCTTGCGTCCCGGATCTGCTTCGCGACGCCGGCGGCGCGCAGCCAGCCGCCCGTGGTCGCCAGGCCGAGCATCACGTTCTCCGTCACCGTCAGCGCCGGCACCAGCATGAAGTGCTGGTGGATCATGCCGATGCCGGCGGCGATCGCCTCGCGGGGAGAGTGGCCGACCAGCGGACGGCCCTTGAATTCGATGGTGCCCGCGTCGGGCGCCACGATCCCGAAGAGGATGTTCATGAGCGTGGTCTTCCCGGAGCCGTTCTCGCCGAGGAGACCGACGATGCGGCCGCGAGCCACCTCGAGATCGATCGAGCGGTTCGCGTGCACGACGCCGAACGACTTCGAGATTTGCCGCATGCGGAGCGTCGTTGCTCCGTGCAGGCTCGTCACGGTCGGGGCAGGGCTCAGACGCCGCCGCGCGCGTCTTCTTTGGCTGGCTTGATCTTGAGCTCTCCGGACGCGATCTTCTTCTTGACCGTCTCGAGCTCGGCGGCGACCGCCGCGGGGACCACGGGATTGAGGGCGCGGTCGGCCGAGTAGCGGAGATCGGCCCCCCCGGTCGGCGTGTTGTAGCCGTACGCGATGTAGTGGCCGGTGAGCTTGCCGGCGCGGAGCTCGGTCACGGCGGCGGCGTAAATGTCCCCCCACTTCTCGTCGATGTTGGTGAGCACGCGCTCGGGCGCGATGGCGGTGTGGCCGACCGATCGGCCCGTGGCGAAGACGTTCTTCTCCTTGGCGGCCTGGATGAGGCCGGCCTGTCCGGCGTTCAGCTTGCCGCCGATGACGTCGGCGCCACCGGCGATGAGCGAGAACGCCGCCTCCTTCGCCGCCGCCGGATCTTCCATCGACTGCAGATAGATGACCTTCACCTCGGCGTCTGGCCGCACGCTTTTCACGCCTAGACGGAACCCGCCCATGCTCGCGACCATGTTGGGCAGCCCTTCGAGCCCGGCGACCGCCCCGACCTTCCCGGACTTCGTCGTCCGTCCCGCGAGCACGCCCACGAGATAGCCGTACTGCTCGTTGGCGACGTCGACGGAGATGACGTTGCCCTGACCGCCGGAGCCGGAGCCGACCAGAAAGATCGCCTTGTCGAACTCGGGGCCGACCCGCTGGGCCGCCGACAGAAAGCGTCCGGAGTGGCCGATGATGGGGCTGAAGCCGCGCCGCGCATAGTCTTTCATGGCCTCCACGTGGTCGGCCGCCTGCACGTTCTCGGAGTACGCGGTCTCGAACCCCTGAGCCTTCAGCTTGACGAGCCCGGTGTAGCCCGCCGCGTTCCAGCTCTGGTCGTTGATGCTTCCGGGCAGGAGCATGGCGACCTTGCCGCCCTGAGACAGACCGGATGTCGGCCCGAGGCCGAGCGGCAGGACGCCGATGAGTGCGATGAGGACGGCGCGTCTATCCATGGATCTTCCTCCGGGTCGGGTGTTCGGCCGATGGGGAGGCAGCAAGCGACATACCATTTGCAGCCAAGAAGAGGTACACGAAGAATCGCGCAGATGGGCATCACGCCCTTTTCACGTCTGCGCGTTGATCAGGCGTGCGGGGACCGTCACTGCTCATCGATTAGGCAGCTGTGACGCGCCCTCGCGCGTGAGTGCGACCGCCAGCACCGGTGCCGGCCGCCGTCTAACCGTGCAGGTCTCCAGCGCCGTCAGCGCCTCGCGGTGGAGGCTCACGATCAGATTCGTGGTAGCCGGGCGCCACCTGGCGCGGGAAGACTACGTGCGACTCAGGCCATAGAACCCGAGGGCGCCGCCGGCGAGCACCTGGTGCTTCGCCTCGGGCGACAGCGGCCCGAGCCGGTCGCGCAGCATCTGCGGCGCGCCCGGGAAGAAGCCGTCCGAGTGCGGATAGTCGGTGGCCCACATGATCTTGTGCGGCCCGATGTAGTTGGCCAGCACCGCGATGCTGCTTTCGACCGGCTCGAACGAGATCCAGCAATTGCGCTGGAAGAGCTCGCTCGGCCTCGTCTTCGGCGCGGACTCGTTGAAGCCCTGGTCGTCGAAGTGGCGGTCCATGCGGTCGAGCCACGGCGCGATCCAGCCACCGCCCGACTCGAGAAACGCGATGCGCAAGCGCGGATGACGGTCGACGACACCGCCCCAGATCACGCTCAGGGCGGCCAGCATCATCTCCATCGTGTGCGAGACCATATGGCGCGCGGCGCGGTCATCCTCGAAGCGATCGACGCCGACGGTCGGCATCCCGGTGGTCGATCCCTCGTGAAAGCCGATGGAGAAGTCGAAGTCCTCGGCCATCTTCCAGAACGGCTCGTACATCGGGTCGTTGATCATCTTCTTGCCGTGATACGGGTTCGGGCGCAGGAACCCGCCGCGCATCCCGAGCTTTTCCTTGGCGAAGCGCATCTCGTCGATCGCCAGGTCGACCGACTGCATCGGCAGCATCGCGACCCCGAAAAGACGGTCGGGATACGGCTTGCAGTAATCGGCAAGCCAGCGGTTGTACGCGTGGCACATCGCGGCGGCCAGGCCCGGATCCTCGACAGCGCCCGCGAACAAGCCGAGACTCGGATAGAGGAAGGCGGCGTCGATGCCGTCGGCATCCATGTCGACGATGCGCGCGTGCGGGTCGAACCCGCCCTTGCGCCCCTCGGCATATTTCAGGGTGCCGGGCTTGACGGTGCCCTGCCGGGCGCCGACGGAACCCAGGCTGCCGATCCCCCGCGGATTGCCCAGCAGCTTGCCTTCAACGCTCAGGCGTTCCTTGCCGTTGTCGTCGATGACGAACCGCGGCCGGCGCTCGCGGTATTCAGGGTCGATGTACTTGTCCCAGAGGTCGAGGGGCTCGAGGATGTGACCGTCCGCGTCGATCGCGTTGTATGCGCGCGTCATCGGCTATCCCTCCGAAGGCAATCGAATCGCTGCAATACTACCGTAGCCGCGCCAAGGGTGCACAGAAAGCCCTTGACTGCCGCGTGTCCGCGCTGTACCTGGGGGGGCGGACGCGAGACCAATCGCGTGAAGTGGAATGAGAGACAGTGTCTTTGGGTAAGCTACTGAGGAGCGTGGTCGCTGCAAACGCAAGGCGCGCGATCGGTCTAATCGCGTGCGCTCTGGCTGTCACGTTGATGGCGGGCGACGCGGACGCGGACACCGTCGAGCTGATGAGCGGTGAGCGGATCGAAGGGAAGATCGCCAAGGTCACCGACGACCTGGTCTACGTGGAAACGGCGGCAGGTGTCGTCTTGGTCCCGCGACGCACCATTCGCTCCATGAGCGGGACGGCACCCATCGGGCCGGCGGCCGTTCCCGGCGGCGATGTCCTCAAAGCGCTCAAAGATTTGCAAACGGCGGCGGCCAGCCCGATTTCCCAGCAGGAGTACAAGGTCCGCGTCGACCAGAGCCGCGAGGTCGTCGCCAAGTTTCTGCAGGAAGGGAGCAGTGCGCGCATCCTTGCCGACCCGGTCCGCGACGCGTTCGCGCTCTACGAGTTCGCCGCGGCCGCGTGGGAATCCAGGCTGACCAACAGCGCCAGCGCGTCGGCCGCGGTCGGGCGGAGCGCGGTGATTGATCGCTGCCCGGCGCTCCAGAAGATCGTCGCCGCCTACCCGCCAGCCACCGACCAGGAGACCTCGTGGCGGCGCGGCGTGGCCATCGAGTTCGAGATCCCGACCATCATGCGCTGTGCCTCGGACAAGGTGACCGAAGCCGAACGCGCCATGGCCCGCTAGGAGGCGGCCCGGGCGCGTCAAGTGGCCCCTTCATTCGGGGACGGTGGTGGGGTTCTTCTGGTCCGCGACCATGAACACGAGGAGCTTCACGCGCTGGTCCGTGCTCGGGTTGCGCGAGGTCGAATGAACGGCGCTCGGCGGCTCGTAGAACGTGTCGCCCGCCTTGAGAACACGCGGCTCGCGACGATCGATCGCGAACTCGTAGGTGCCCTCCATCACGTACCCGAACGTGTGGTGTCCGGGGTGGCGATGCGGTGGGCTGGCGGTCCCGGGACCGCGCTCGACGACGAGCACGCGGACTTCTCGCCCCGGCAGGTCCGCGAGCGGCTGAGTGACGATCTGCTGAACGCCGGCGGCTGCGGGTTGCGCGGCCGAGGGCGTCACCAGCACCGCGCCTTGCCAGGTCACCAGCGCCGATAGCCCGGCCGCCACTCCGGCCACCAGCGCGTAGGATGCAAGGGAGCCTCTGAGTACCTTGTGCATCGATCGTCCCTCCCGTGTGTTACGGCCGCTCTCTACAGCTGAACCATCCCCATCCAGAACATGGTCTTACCGGCGACGTCGACGTCGTACTTGCGTACGAAGGTGAGCTTGCCGTCGTCGCCGATGCGGAAGACCGACAGACCGGCCGGAACGGTCCGGACCGCTTCGCCGTCTCTCACGTCCACCGGAAGATTGTGCTGGGCCACGAGCATGCGTCCGCTTGGATCGATGTGGAACGTGCGCGGATGAATGGCGCGGGTCTCGACGTGCTGGATCGGCGTCGGTTCGCCGGTGGACTGGTTGATCGAGTAGACGACGATGCTGTTCTCGCCGCCCTTGAACACCTTCTTGCCCTGGAAATCGACCGTGTCCTGCGCGCGATTCGCCCCATAGAGGAACCGCCCGTTCGGATGCACGTGGACGGTGCCGGCCGCCTGACGTGATCGGTGGTTCGTCGGCTCGGCCAGCGTTTCCGCACGGAACGCGATCTCCGGGTTGATCCGGCCGGTCTCCATCTTGTACGTGTACATCTTGTTCTGCGTCTCGATCGACACGTACATCCAGGGCTTCGTCGGATGAAAATCGAGGTGCCGCGGCCCGAAGTTCCTGCCTCCGTCGGGCGCGACCGACACCGCGTTGGTCAGCACCCCGTTCTTGTAGTCGAAGACTTTGAGCGCGCCCGGGTCTTCGGCCTTCGTCGGCGTGCCTTCATTGCCGCGCGTGACCAGAATCGCCAGCCGGTTGTCAGGGGTCACGCGTACCTGATGCGCGAAGATGCCGGCGTCGATCACGCCAGGCTGCTTCACTTCCTCGCCGGGCGTGAAGTCGGGGTTGATCCGATACACGCGCAGCGCGCTCGGATTGTTGAACGCGACCAGGATGTTCTCGGAGGGAATGTCCGTGGCCATGTGAATCGGCCGCGTGGGCAGCGGAATCGCCTCACCGTGCTTCGTGAGCGCGCCCGTAGCGGGGTCGATGCGAAACGCCGTGACGTGATGCTCGGTTCCCGCCGGCCCGTACCCCGACGCGCTGCTGCTGGTCGCGACGTACAGGTATTTCCGCGACACGTGCGGCCAGGCGTACTGCACGCCGGCGGGCAGGGTGACGGTCGCGCGCCTGGTCAGCGCGGCGCCCGCGACGTCGACGTCATATTGCGTGAGATCGGGCCCGACGTTGGCGTAGAGCGCGACCTTGCGCGTCTCCTGCTGGGCGAACGCGGCTCGCGGTGCGCTCATGCTGGCGGCGACCAGTGACAGGAACGTTCTGCGGCTGACCATGGGTTCTCCCTCTCTGGTGGCATAGGCCAGGACAGGATACTCTCCTTGTCGGTCGAGGGGAGGGAAGCGATGCGCATCGTGGATGCTCAGATCCATCTCTGGGGCAGCGGGTTGCCGAGCAACATGGCTCATCGCCAGGTCACCTCGTTCACCACCGAGGAGGCCGTGGGCCTCATGGACGAGGGCGGCGTCGACGCCGCCGTGATCCACCCGCCGGGCTGGGACCCCAATTCCACCGAGATGGCCTTCAAGGCCGTGCGAGATTTCCCCGGTCGCTTTGCGATCCTCGGCTCCTTCCCGCTGAATCAGCCGGACAAGCGCGGGCTCGTCGAGAAGTGGCGGAGCCAACCGGGCATGCTGGGTCTTCGCTATGGATTTCTTGCCGAGCCGATGCGCGGCTGGCTCGCTGACGGGACGCTCGACTGGTTGTGGGCCGTCGCCGAGCGGGCCGGCGTGCCGATCGCCATGCTGGCGACGGACTCGCTGGCGCACATCGGCCGGATCGCCGAGCGTCATCCAGGCCTGCGGCTGACGATCGATCACCTCGGCGGTCGCGGCGGCACCACTACGTTGAAGGACGACGCGGCGATGGCGCACATGCCGGAGCTCATCAAGCTGGCGCGGCATCCCAACGTCGCCGTCAAGGCCACCGGCGCACCCGGCTACAGCAGCGGACCGTACCCGTTCACCAGCATGCACAAGTACTTGCGCCAGATCTACGACGCTTTCGGACCGACGCGCATGTTCTGGGGAACCGACATCACCAAGATGCCGTGCTCGTGGAAGCAGTGCGTGACGATGTTCACCGAGGAGCTACCCTGGTTGCCCGAGCGTGACAAGCCGCTCGTCATGGGCGAGGCTGTCCGCGCCTGGTGGGGCTGGCAGTAGTCTTCTAAGAAGTAGTCGTCTAAATGGAGGATCGGCTGCAAATGGCGAACGAATCCGTTCTGTACAACCGGCACGACAGCATCGCGACGCTCACGCTCAACCGGCCCGAGTCTCTCAACGCCATGAACGAGGCGATGATGGGCGAGATCGAGCGCATCCTCATCGAGCTCGAGGCGGATACGGCGGTGCGAGTGGTAGTTCTCACCGGCGCCGGGCGAGCGTTCTCGTCCGGCGGCGATCAGAAGCGCGACGGCACTCCGGTCCCGCCGTCGTTCTTCGAGGGTGATCCGGGCGGCCCTCTGATCGAGCGCCTGAACCGCAGCATCCTTCGCATGCAGCGCCTGCACAAACCGATCATCGGCAGCATCAACGGCGTGGCCGCGGGCGCGGGCTTGAACATCGCGCTGGCCACCGATCTGCGCATCGCGTCCGACACGGCGCGTTTCGGTGAAGTCTTCGCACGCGTCGGTCTCGTGCCCGACGGCGGCGGGACGTACTTCCTCCCGCGCCTCGTCGGCACGGCCAAGGCGATGGAGATGATCTTGCTCGCCAACATCCTCGACGCGCAGGAGGCGCTGCGCATCGGCCTCGTGAACCGCGTCGTGCCCGCGGAGCAGCTCGCGCAGGAGACGCAGAAGCTCGCCGAGCGGCTGGCCCAGGGACCGACCGTGGCGTACGGGCTGGCCAAGACGGGACTCTATCAAGGGCTCGGCATGTCGCTCGAGGACGTCCTGAACATGGAGGCGCGCAACCAGGCGATCGCCGCGCGCACGCCGGACCGCGCGGAAGGCGTGGCCGCGTTCCGCGAGAAGCGGCCGCCGCGCTTCACGGGGCGTTCAGGATCCAGTCCCGCGCGATGAGCGCCCTCGCACCGCCGGGAGGCCAACACTCTTAACGCGTCGCCATGACCCGCTACGAGCGCCGCGATGGGCGGCTGCGCCTGTTCCGCGGAGATAGCCGTCGCCTCGATCCAATCTCGTCGGGGACTGTCGGCGTGATCCTGACGTCACCGCCGTACTGGGTGAGAGGGCGGGGGCGCGCGGCGGCCGAACGTTACGCGCGCGACCTGGCCGTGGGCTTCGGGCGCGAATGGAAGCGCGTCCTCGCGCGCGACGGCGACCTCTGGCTGATGATCGGCGACCGCCATGACGGCGCAGAGTGGGTGGCGATGGACGCGATCATCACCGGCTGGCTTCGTCGCACCGGTTGGAGTCTCCAATCGCGCGGCTTCTGGGCGCAAACAAGCTCACGAGAGCGCTGGGACAACCGCGTGAACTACCTTCTGCGGTTCAAGAAGGCGGGTGAGGTCGTGCGACCGCGCGGCACGACGCTCTGCTGGATGCTCCCGCTCCCGCGTTCTCATCCGGACAGCATCTGGGACACGATTCCGGAGCCCGTCGCACGGACAGTGCTCGAAGGCAGCAAGAAGCGCGGGCCGGTTCTCGATCCGTTCTGCGGCTCGGGCACCGTCGGCCGGATCGCCGCGTCGCTCGGACGCGAGTGGATCGGCGTGGAGCGCGATCCGCGCATGGCCCGGATCACGGCGCGGCGGCTCAGGCTCAGACGCGTCGCGAGCGTGACTTGAACGCCGTGAGGCCCCGACGCAGTGTGCTGTTCATGCCCGGCTCCAATGCGCGGGCGCTCGAGAAGGCGCGGACGCTCCCGGCCGACGTGCTCGTTCTGGACCTTGAAGATGCCGTGGCGCCGGAGATGAAGCTGCAAGCGCGTGCTCAGGTGGCCGCGGCGGTCCGAGCCGGCGGCTACGGGCACCGCGAGATCGTCGTTCGCGTGAATGCGCTCGGCACGTCGTGGGGCGGCGATGACATGGCGGCGGCCGCGGCCTCCGGCGCTGACGCCGTGCTGCTGCCCAAAGTTGAATCGGCGGACGCCGTAGGTGCGGCGGTCGCCGCCCTCGGCTCGACGCCGGCGGTCTGGTGCATGCTGGAAACGCCGCGCGGCATCCTGAACGCGCCCGGGATCGCCGCCGCCAGCCCGCGAGTGACCGCACTGGTCGTGGGCACCTCCGATCTGACAAAGGATCTGCACGCGCGCGTCACGCGCGATCGCCTTCCGTTGCTGACCAGCCTCCAGGTTTGCGTCCTGGCCGCGCGCTCCACCGGCATCACGGCCCTGGACGGCGTTCACCTCGATCTCGACGACGACGTCGGCTTCGCGGCTGCCTGCCGCCAGGCCGCCGACTTCGGCTTCGACGGCAAGACGCTGATCCATCCCAAGCAGATCGTCACCGCCAACGAGGTGTTCGCGCCGGCCGCCGGTGAGGTGGACTGGGCGCGCCGGGTGATCGCGGCGCACGCCGATGCCATCGCACGGGGTCACGGCGTGGTCGTGCTCGACGGTCGCCTGATCGAGAACCTGCATGTGGACGACGCGCGCCGGGTACTGGCCCTGGCCGACGCGATCGCCGAGCGTGCGACACACTGATCACAACGCGGGATGCACCGTGAACGGCCGCCGGGTTACACTGCCCGGCAACCCATGAAGGAGGCCGTCATGATCGACATGCACGCCCATTGGAGGCCCGCTGAGCTCGCCGACGCCCTACGCGCCCGGACCAAGGAACCGCGCATCGTGCGGAATCAGGACGGCGTCGAGGTCTTGAAGGCCCTGCGGATGGGCGAAGAGCCGCTGGCCACGGCCTTCGATGACGTCGATTTTCATCTCGGTCGGATGGACCGCCAGGGCGTCGAGATGAGCGTGTTGTCACTCCTCGGTTCGTTCTGTTGGATCGAGGCCCAGCCGCTGGACGTGTCCGTGCCCCTCTGCCGGATCGTCAACGATCGGCTCTCCGCGATTTGCCAGGAGCATCCCGGCCGGTTCTCCGCTTACGCAGCGCTGCCCCTGACGGACATTTCCGCCGCGGCCGCCGAGCTCGAGCGAGCGCTCGGGCTGCCGGGCGTGGTCGGCGCGCAGCTCCCAGGCAACGCCTTTCTGACGCGCAAGGACGCTGAAGCGATGCGTCCCGTGCTGGACGTGGCGAATCGCCACCACGCGGCGCTCTTCATTCACCACGGTCCCCGGCCCGGCGATGCGTACCCGAAGGTCTCGGGTGACACGGACAACGCGCGCCGTCGCAACGGCACGCTTGACATGCAGGCGAGCCTGTCCTCGGTGATGGTCACGTTGTGTCTCACCGACTATCTCGCGTCGTACCCGGACGCGATGATCCAGATCCACAACCTGGGCGGCAACATTCCCTACGAGGTCGAGCGCATGGATCATCGCTGCCTGCTCGACACGCCAAACGAGGAGCTGCCGTCGTCACGGTTCCGCAAGGCCAGGGTGTACGTGGATTGCAACTCGTTCGGCGCGCGCGCGATCGAAGCGGGCGTGAGCCTGTACGGCGCGGACCGCATCGTGTGCGGCACCGACGGTACCGAGTTCGGCTGCGACTGGACCAGGAAGGCGCTCGCGGACGCGCGGATCGGTGACGAAGCGCGCGAGCAGATCCTGCACGGCAATGCCGCGGCGATGCTCGCCCGCGTCGGAACGGCCGCGCGGCGGGCGCACGCCGCCGCCTGATCCTCGGGCGCGCGGTCAGCAGTCCGGCTTAGAAGGAGCGTTGCATGTCGCAGCTCGTGTTTCTTCACGGCCCCGGCGCTGGCGCCTGCGCTGACGCGTTCCATCACCAGCGCCGGCATTTTCCGAACAGCGTCGCGCCGACCTTGCCGGGCCATCTCGAGGGCACTCGGTGTCCGGACGTGACGCGATACATGGAATGGGTGCGCGGCTGGCTGTGGGCTCAGGGCCTCGAGAAGGACCTCGTGTTAGTCGGGTACACGCTGGGGGCGTCGATTGCGCTGCAATACGGCCTCGACTATCCCGACGAGGTGAAGGGCCTGATCGTGATGACCGTTGCCGCGCGCCCCAAGACTCGGACCCCGGGCACGTACGAGCTGCGGCTGCGCGCCGCGGAAGATCCGAAGGTCTACGAAGAGTGGCTGGCCTATCAGCGGCATTCCATGAAGTTCGTCGATCCCGCACTGCGCGAGCAATTGATCGAGCGGCACCGCCAGGTGGGCCCGCTGTCTCAGTACCACGATCTGAAGGCGATCGATGCCTTCGACGTGCGCGAACGCCTCGCGACGCTGAAGCCCAAACTGCTCCTGCTACGCGGCGTCGACGATCCCACCAACCCGCCGGAGTACGAGAAAGAGATCCATGACGCCGTGCCCGGCTCGCGCTACGTGAAGCTCTCGGGCGCAGGGCACTTCCCGCCCACCGAGATTCCGGACAAGGTCAACGCGCTGATCGAGGAGTTCGTGGCCGCTCTGTAACGACTGCCGGCGGACCCGCGACCGAGCGCGCCGGGTTCAGTTCGGCCAGCTCACCGGATGTCGTAGACGCTTCAAATCACGCCGCAGCAGGGCAAGCTTGGCCCGCATCTGCGCTTTCTCGGCGTCACTGGCACCGAAGGTAACTGTCCCGAACCGCCCAAGGCGCACGGTCCCGAAGCCGTATCTCCCCGGGATCGCGAACACGAGCATGCTGGGGAGCGCTACGATGCCGATAGCGGCGAGGGTCGGAAGGCCAATCGCAAAGCTCAGCAACAGCGCGGTCGTACGTCCTGCCACCCGAATCGAATCCCAGATCATCAATCCTCCTTCGTCGTTCCCTAGCCCAGAAGGGTGCCCCGTGTCTTCGTCGGCATCCGATAGACGCTGGTGCGGGCGGTGAAGAAGAGCACGGTGCCGTCTTCGCCCCACGCCAGGTTCGCCGGCAGCTCGGGCAACACGATGCGCCCGAGCAGGGTTCCGTCGGCGCGGCACACCCAGACGCCGCCCGGCCCGGTGCAGAACACGTTGCCGTGCACGTCCACCTTGAGGCCGTCGGGCACACCTGGGTCTTGCGAGGCCATGTCCAGCACGATGCGGCTGCCGGTCAAGGTGCCGTCCGGTCGTACGTCGAACGCCCGGATGTGCTTGTGGCCGGAGTCGTCGATGTAGAGCACCGACTCGTCGGGCGAGAAGGCCAGGCCGTTCGGCAGCGCGAAGTCGTCGACGAGCAGGTGCAGTGTCCCGTCGGGAGTGATGCGGTACACACCCTGGCACGGCTGCTCCTTGCCCTCGATCGGCTGGGTCCACCATCTGTCCGGTCGCACCGTCCCCGGCGGGAGAGGCTTGACGGCGTAGGGTGGATCCGTGAAGTAAATCGAGCCGTCGGACTTCACGACGATGTCGTTGGGGCTGTTGAGCCGTTTGCCCTGAAAGCGCTCGGCCAGCACCGAGCGCGTGCCGTCGTCGCTGACGCGCGTGACCCGGCGACCGTCGTGCTCCGCCGCCAACACCCGCCCCTGGCGATCCAGGGTGAGGCCGTTGGACATGCCCGTCACGTACGTCGTCAGCTCCGGTCCCTCCGGGAGGCGCCGCCAGCGCGCGATGCGCTTGTTGGGGATGTCGCTGAAGAGCAGCGCTCCTTCGCGCCAGACCGGGCCCTCCGTGAACGTGAGCCCGCCGGCAATGCGATCGATCGGCGCGTCGGGAGCGACGAGGTCGTGAAGACGAGAATCGCGGACTTCAAGCTGTGCCATGGATCCCTCCGAGCGGAGGCACTTTAGCAGAGAAATTGACTCTCGAGCGCGTGCCTTTACACTGATCTCCAGCCGGATTACCCGGCGAGAGCCCGCGCGCGACTCGCGTGGCACACCAACTGTGCTTGACGTCCAGGAGAGGTGCACAGTGGCCACCACGTCGAAGAGCATCAGAGGGCTCGCCGCCCTCACCGCGATCTCGGTCATCATCGCTCTCTGGAGCTCTACCGCCGGCGCTCAGGCCGTCGTTCCCGCGGGCGTCCACGACTGGACCGGCTTCTACGTCGGTGGAAATCTCGGAGGCGCCGCGAAGCGGCAGAGTTCGACTCTCTCGATCGAGAACGACCCCAACTTCTACTTCGCCCCTCAAGCCATTCCCGGCGTCGAGAACAGCGGATCGTTCAATCTCGATGATCTCGGCGTCACGCTCGGAGCTCAGGCAGGGTACAACCATCAATTCGGACGCTTCGTGCTGGGCGTCGAGCTCGACTTCAACTGGCTCGACCTGAGCGGGAAGCACGGCGGTACATTCCGCTATCGGACGGACAATTCGCCGTACAACTTCACGGTCTCGGAATCCACGGACTGGTTGTTGACGGCGCGTCCACGAGTCGGCTGGACCATCGATCGCTGGCTTCTCTATCTGACCGTCGGTCTTGCGGCGAGCCACTCGGAATTCAAGCAGACCTTTTCCGAGCCTCCCTTCACGCCCAACCGGGAGAGTGTTTCGGTCTCCCGGACGGCCGTCGGCTGGACGGTCGGAACCGGCGTCGAAGTTTGGCTGCGAGGCAACTGGAGCGCAAAGGCCGAGTACCTCTATGCGCGATTCGGGGGGACCGACGTGGAGGGACGCCTCGGTGGAGCCAACGGACAAAGCCCTGCAGTGGGCTCCGTCGACGGGGCCAAGTTTACGAATCATTTGAGTCCTCTCGAGCTTCACCTCTTCCGGATCGGCGCGAACTACCGCTTCTACTAGGCTCGGGCGTTTCTCCCCCCGGATCTCAGGATTATCCCCATTGTGACCTTAGTGGGGCCCTGCGACAGTCCGTGACCAGAGGCCTCCGGGCCCCAAACGGGAGAGACAACCATGCCTCGGTATCGCCGCGCTTCACGCTTCTTTGCCCTGGCGCTCGCGCACCTGCTCGTCTTCTCGTCTGCCTTCGTCTCTCTGGAGCTCTCGTCCGGAGGCCCAATGGCGTTCGCGCAGGGCGGCGGCGGGGGGTCGAGTGGCGGCGGTGGCGGGAGCGGTGCCGGTAGTGGCGGTAGTGGCGGAAGCGGCGGCAGTGGTGGAAGTGGCGGCAGTGGCGGGAGCGGCGGCACCGCAAGCAGCGCCAGCACCGGCGGGAGTGGGGTGAGCGGCGCTAGCGGCGCAGGCGCGCCGGGACCGAGCGGGACCTCGAATGCCGACGGGCTCAGCGCTGACGTCTCGGCTGCCGGTGAAACCGGTGGTATCGCAGCCTTGTGGGCACCGCGGCGACTGCTCCAGAGCTCGGGCAAGGCGGCGTTCGACGCGGCTCACTACGCTGCGGTCGCGGAGAAAGCCGCCGCGCAGGTTGGCGCCGAGCAGGCCAACGGGGGGCACGGCGCTAACGGCGGGCAAGTTGCCAACGGCGGACATGTCGCCAACGGGGGGAATGGCGCCGCAGGCCGGCCCGGACGCGCCGCCGATGAGGTGGTTGAATCCGCAAGAGACGCCGCGCTCATCGCGGCCGAAGCAGCTCGCGAGACAGCAAGAGCGGCCACCGAGGTGGCTCGCACGCCGAGCGCATCTGGCGCTGAAGTCAACGACGCGGTCCGACGCCTGACGATGCGCGCCAGCGACGCCGCCGAAAAAGCTCGTGAAGCGTCCGAGGAGGCGAGCGATCGCCCCGCGCATCTGGCCGCGGCATCAAAACAGGCGACGGCCGCGATTGCATCGGCGAATCCCTTCCAGCGTCTCCGTCTCGGCATGCAAGCCCAGGCGAGTTACGTCCGCGGGCGGGCTCTGTTGGAGGAGCGAAGGTATCGCGAGGCGCGCGAGCAGCTCGCCGAGGCTATCGCCTTGGCGCCGGAACATGACGAGGCGCGTGCGCTCCTGGCATGGTCGCATTATTTCGTCGGCGAATCGCGCGAGGCGATCGTCACGTTCAAGAGCGCGCTTCGCCGTCAGCCGACATGGGAGGGCCTGTACAACGGGCTCGGGTGGAGTCGGCTCCGGCTCGCGCGGTACCACCTGGCGGCCGAGACGTTCCGGCAGGCGATCGAGCGCAATCCAGACTACGTCGATGCCATCAATGGTCTCGGGACGGCGAACTTCGAGCTGGGACGATACGATGCGGCTCTTCCGCTGCTCGAGAAGGCGCTCAGTGGGACCCGGCCTCTGGTCGGACGCGAGCCGCCCGAGACGAACGCGCTCCGACACAAGGTGGCCTGGACCCTCTACTACCAGGAACGTTACCGCGAGGCGCTCGCCATGTTCATCCGGGCCAACCTGGCCGCTCCGGACTCGCATCCGTTTCTGGTGGGCATGGGGTGGTGCCACATGAAGCTAGGGCAGAAAGCGGACGCGCGCGCCGCGTTCCAGCGCGCCCTGCAGCTCGGGTCCACCGACGAGGCGGCGCGCGAAGGATTGCGGCTCGCTGGCGGCTGAGTGCCCGCTTCCGGTTGACTACGCCCCCGCGGCGACGCACCATCAAGTGCGCGCGCGGGGGTCGCTATGAGACGCCGGATTCGGAACGCGCTGATCAGCTGTCTGCCCATCGTCCTGGCACTCGTGCTCGCGGCGCCCTCGCTGTCGCGAGCCCAGCAGCCTCCTGGCGCCGACTCGCGTCCATTCAAGCCCGAGCAACTCGAGCAGCTCGTCGCGCCCATCGCGCAGTATCCCGACCCGGTCGTCGCGCAGATCTTCATGGCATCGACGTATCCGCTCGAGGTGGTTCAGGCCGCACGATTCGCAAAGGCCAATCCGAGCTTGAAGGGGGACGCCCTCGACACCGAGCTCAAGAAATACAGCTGGGACGGTAGCGTCAAGGCCCTCGTGAATTTTCCGCAAGTCCTCGAGAGGATGGACGGCCAGCTCGACTGGATGCAGAAGCTCGGCGATGCCTTCGTCTGGCAGCAGACGGAGACGCTCGACGCCGTGCGGCGCGTGCGGGCAAAGTCGCCGCAAGCAGCGCCCGAGTCGTTCTGGTACTACTGCTCCAGCGCTGGCGTGTACTATCCGACGGTGTCATCGTGCCCAGAGCCGTGGATCAAAGTCCCGCCGCGCCCGCAATAACGGTAGCGCTGCTCCTCGGCGTGGCGCTCGTCGCGAACGCCCAGACCCTGGCGACGTCGGGCCGGGTGTCGACGACTGCCGAATCCGTCTGCGTCCTGCGCGCCGTTGCCGCGAAACACTCTGACCCGAAGGTCCGCAATCCAGACTATCTGGCCGAGAAGTTCGTCAGTCCGGAAGTCTGGCGGACCTCTCCGTTCCGCACGGATCCCGACCGAGCGCGTCACAATCCGAACTATTTCTGGGTCAACGCCCGGACCCATCACATGGATGCCCTGCTGGTCGACGCGCTCTCGACGGGCGTCACGCAGGTCGTCAACCTGGGTGCGGGATTCGACAGTCGCGCGTATCGCTTCCGCGAGCGGTTCCCGCAGGTGCGATTCTACGAGCTGGACCTTCCGGCGATGATCACCGCCAAGCGAGAGCGCGTCGTCAAGATCTTCGGCGCTATCCCGGATAGGGTCGTGCTGGTACCGACCGACTTCACCACGCGTCCGCTCGACGTGGTCTTGCGCGACGCCGGCTACGATCGTACGCAACGGACGTTCTTCATGTGGGAAGGCGTCACGATGTACCTGCCCGAGGCCGCCAACGTGAGCACGCTGCGCTTCATCCGGTCGGGATCTTCGCCCGGCAGCTCGGTCGTCTACGACTACGTGCTGGACGCGACGCTTCGCCCCGACGGCGGTGGGCTCTACGGCGCGAAGAGCACGGCCGCGTACCTGGCGTCGGTGGGCGAGCCACTACTGACGGGCTGGAGCCAACGCCAGGCGGCCGATATCGCGACCCGCGAGGGGCTGGTGGTCGTCTCCGACGTTGGACCGCCCGAGCTGACCGCGCGGTACCTGATCGGTTCGGACGGCCAGCCGGACGGCATGATGGGCGAGTTCCCGCGGATCATTCACGTGCGGGTGCCGTAGAGCCACAAGGAGGCGCTGTATGGACGACAAAGAAGTTCTCGGCCGGATCAATGAGCTTGCACACGAGGAGCACGAGCTGTTCGAGCAGGAATCTCACGGCAAGGTGAGCGACGCCGATCGCGCGCGCCTGCGGCGGATCGAGGTCACCTTGGATCAGTGCTGGGATCTGCTGCGCCAGAGGCGGGCACGGCGAGCGGCTGGTCTCGACCCGGACGACGCACAGGTTCGTGACGAGAAGACCGTCGAGGGATATACGGCGTAGACTCAGCAGCAGTCACCCACACCCTCACGAGAGGTGAGCCATGCTCGACATGCTCATTCAAGGCGGTCGCGTCGTCACTCCGGCCGGGGCCGGCGATTGGGACGTGGGCGTCGTGGGCGAGAAAATCGTCTCCGTTTCTTTTCCGGGCGTGCTCGCTGCCGAGGCGAAGCAGGTCATCGACGCTCGCGGCAAGATCGTGGTGCCCGGCGGCATCGAGCCCCACGCCCACGCCGTCGCGAACGTTCAGCCCGGTGCGCGTGCCCTCGTCGCCGGCGTGCCGAACGCGGGACCGCTGGAGCATTCCCTGGGCGCCATCTGGGGCGGCACGACGACCGTGATCGACTTTGCCCCCGTGCCGCACGAGGGCGACCTCGCACAGGGAATCCACGACTACCTCACACCCTGGCGCGGCAACGCGTACACGGACTATTCGACTCACTGCATCTACACGAACCGCACGCCGCCCGACGCGATCGCCCGTTACCACGAGCTCGTCGAGGCGGGCTTTCCCAGCGTCAAGATCTTCACGACCGACATCCGACCGCCCGAAGGGCGACAAACGAGCCTGACCCCGATCGGCAAGATCGACACCGGTCGCCTCGGAGACCTCATGGGGCAGGTTGCGCGGCACGGTGGCGTGCTGGCGGTCCACGGCGAGGACGATGAGCTGGTCATGTACAACTACCTGCTGGCCCAGCAGCGAGGTCAGTGGGATTGGTACAACGTCCATCTCATCCATTCGAAGCTGGTGGAAGAGCTGGCCTTCCAGCAGGTGGTGCGACTCGCGGCGCGGACGGGCGCCGGCGCCTATTTCGTCCACGTCACGGCCAGCGAAGGTCTCGATGCTATCGCGGAGGCGCGGAGCAAGGGATTGCCGGTCTACGGCGAGGTGCTGACCCTGGCACTGTCCTTCACGTGCGACCGCTACAAAGAGGCCGACGGGATGAAGTACCACACGTATCCCTCCTTGAAGTACCCGGAGGACCAGCGCTTCCTGTGGGATGGCCTGTTGCGGGGCGATCTCTCGTTCACGGCGACCGACTCGAGCTTCACGACCTATCTCGACAAGATCGCGGGACGGAACGTCGTCGACGTGCGCGGAGGAAACATCGGCATCGAGATCCGCATGGGCGTCAACTACACCGAAGCCGTCGTGCGCCGGCGGATGTCCCTCGAGGATTACGCGGCCGTCACCTCGACCAACGCCGCCAAGCTGCTCGGGCTCTATCCGAGAAAGGGCGCCATCGCGGTGGGCAGCGACGCCGACATCACGATCATCGATCCGGCGATCAAGAAGACGCTGCGCATGGCCGACCTGCACGTGCGGGATTACAGTCCCTGGGAGGGCTGGCAGGTCGAGGGCTGGCCGACGACGGTGATTCTGCGAGGGAAAGTGATGGTCGCGAATGGCCAGCTGCTGGGCTCGCCCAGCGACGGGCAGCTGGTGGCGCGCAAGATCGATCCGCGGGTGTTGCGACGCCCGGCGTTCTGACCCGCTTCAGTACAAGGAGGAACTCATGTACGCAGTGCCTGACGTCGACGAAGTCGTGGCGGTGGCCAGAGAGCTGGGCATCCACCTGAGCCCGGAAGAGGCCGTCATGTACCAGAAGTTCCTCCTCGAGCAGCTCGGCCAGCTCGACGCCTTCGTGCAAGCGCGAGTGGAGGAGCCGAGGCCGCCGATGGTCTCGCCCAGCCGGAAACCTGGCTGGCGGCCGAGCCAGGAAGAAGACCCGCTCAATGCCTGGATGTGGAAGTGCCGCATCGAGGGAGCAGGCGAAGGCGTGCTGAAGGGCAAGACGGTGAGCTTCAAGGACCACATCGCGATCGCGGGAATGCCGATGAGCTTCGGCTCGTTCGCGCTGGACGGGTTCATCCCCGACTTCGACGCCACCGTGGTTACCAAGGTCTTGCAGGCCGGCGGCACCATCATCGGCAAGAACGTGATGAATGGGCTCAGCGGCGGCTTCGGCACCGGCGGCGCCATCGGCGACTACGGTCGTCCGCTCAACCCCCACAACCGCGAGCACGTGACCGGCGGATCATCGTCGGGCTCCGGCGCGGCGGTGGCCGCTCGCCAGGTCGACATCTCGTTCGGCGGCGACCAGGGCGGCTCCATCCGCATCCCGGCGGCGTTCTGCGGGATCATCGGGCACAAGCCCACGTTCGGGCTCGTGTCGCACTTCGGCATCGGCTTCGGCTCGGACCAGTCCATCGACTACACGGGGCCGATGACGCGCACCGTGGAGGACGCGGCGGCGGCGCTCCAGGCCACGGCCGGGTACGACGCGTACGATCCTCGATCCTCGCGCGATGTGCCGACGGGCATCGATGTGCTGAGCCGGCTCGCCGGGGGCATCGCCGGGGTGCGCATCGGCGTGCTGCAGGAGGGCTTCGACGACGCAGAGGGCGATGTGCGCGACCTCGTTCTCGCCGCGGTCGACGTTCTCTCCAAGGCCGGCGCAAGCGTGGCGAAGGTCTCGATCCCCGCGCACCACGCCATCAGAACCGCGCAGGCTGCGCTGTCGGGCGAGGGGGCGCTTGCGCTCTTCAAGACCGGCTTCTTCGGCGCGTTCACGAGGACGTACTATCCCGCGCCCGTCATCGCGGCGATCAACAAGCTGTGGGCCGCACAGGCCGACGTGCTGGCGCCGCGCACCAAGCTCTCGCTCATCGCCGCCGAGCTGAGCCGCCGTAACTATCACGGCGGCGTCTACGCCAAGGCCCAGAACGTGCGGCCCACGTACATCAAGGCATACGACACTGCGCTGGCGGACGTCGACGTGCTCGTGATGCCGACGTGCCTCATGACCGCGCCCAAGAACCACAGGCCGGGCAGCTACCTCGAGGCGGTCGAGGACAACCTTCTATCGGCAAGCCGGGGCGGCAATCGCAACACGCTGCCGTTCAACTACACCGGCCACCCGGCGCTCGCGCTCCCCGTGGGCAAGTCGCCGGCGGGTCTGCCGGTCAGCATGCAGCTGGTCGGGCGCTTCTTCGACGATTCGCTTCTGATGCGGGTCGCCTACGCCTACCAGCACGAGACCGACTGGGACAAGATCATCGGCGTGCGCGCCTGACGGGCTCCGGAGTGCTGAACTACGCGGGCTCGGCCGGATCCCACGACGGCGCCGCATTCGAGAGACCTGCGAGCATGTAGCCGATGTTCCGCGGGAGGTTCCACCAGGGTCCCGCGCGTGAGCCCGCGAGCCGGCGAGCGATTGACCGCGGGGAGTAGAAGCGGCGCGCGACCCATTCTGTCCCGGCCTCGAGCTCTGCGGGTGACATGCGGGCGGGCAGGAAGACGCAGTGCTTCTTTCCGTCGTACCTCGACCAATCGGTGGTCAGGATACGTCCGTCGCTGTGGAGCCGCCGGAACGTCGGAGTCCCGGGCATCGGCACGACCATGCTCACCGTCGCGACGTCGACACAGGCTTCGTCGAGGAACTCCGCGGTACGGCGGAAGATCCCGACGTCGTCCTGGTCGAAGCCGAACATGATCCCGAGGTGCACCGCGATCCCGTACCGATGCAGCAACGCGATGAGCCGGCGATAGTCGTCGACGCGGTTGTGCCCCTTGTTGGTGGCCAGGAGGCTCTCCTGCGAGATCGACTCGAAGCCCAGGAACAGCGCCTTGCATCCGCTTCGCCCCGCGAGCGCGACGAGCTCCTCGTCGCTCGCGGCGTTGGCGGTGCACTGACTTGTCCACCACTTTCGGAGCGGCGTCAGCGCTCTGAAGAGCTCCTTCGCATAGCGCGGGCGCGCGCCGATGTTGTCGTCCCAGAACACGACGGCCCGCGTCGGGCTCGTGGCAACTTCGCGCACGACCTCGTCGATGGGACGGTACCGGTAGGTCCCCGGTCCGTAGAGGAGCGGGATCGAGCAGTAATCGCAGCGGTGCGGACACCCTCGCGTCGCGATCGTGACCGACTTTCCGTATCGGCGCCCCTTGATGAGATCCCAGCGCCGAGCCGGCATGCCGGCGAGCGAGGCTTGTCGGGTCGAGACGTAGACCTGCTCCAGCTTCCCGCAGCGCGCGTCGTCGAGAACGCGCGGCCACGTGTCTTCGGCCTCGCCTACGACGACAGCGTCGGCGTGGCGGGCGGCCTCCTCGGGAAGGGCGGTCGCATGTGGTCCGCCGATCACCACGGGCACGTCGCGGCGGCGAAACTGCCGCGCGAGATCATAGGCGTGGAGGGCGGACGGCGTGGGCGCCGTGATCCCAACGAGGTCGACCGGGACGTCGAACCGCACCGAGTCGACGATCTCGTCGGTATGCGAGACGTGATGCTCACGGGGGGTGAGCGCCGCGATCAATGGCATGGTGAGCTGCGGGAATTGGATCAGGCGCCCGCGACGAAGTCGTCGCGACGCTGGCGACTCCGCGGTGATCAGGTGGATGCGCATGCCTGCCTATAATACGTAGGCGATGACGAGAGACCGACTCGATAAGGACTACTACGCGATCCTCGATGTCGGGAGGCAGGCCGCCGAGGACGAGATCCGCAGCGCCTACCGGCGTCAGGCTCTGACGTGGCATCCCGATCGGCGCCCGGGCGACGCGAGGGCTGCCGAGCGCTTCAGGGAGATCAGCGAGGCCTATGCGGTGCTGATCAACCCGGTGCGACGGCGGGAGTACGACGAGGCGTCGCGGCTCGGCGGGGCGGGCACGTTCCGGCATAGCCAGGACGAGCTATTCCGCGATCTCTTCGCCGATCGGCGGGCGAGCGCCATCTTCGAGGAGCTGGCTCGCGAGTTCGAGCGGATGGGAGCCCGTGTGGACCGGCACTACTTTCGCCACACGCTGTTCGGCGGCCGCACGGTCGTGGTTGGCGGCGTCTTCGTCATCTCGCCGCTCACGCTTCTGCCGACGGTGTTCCGTATCGGCCGCGCGGTGCTCCGCGGCGCACGTGCGGGAAGGGCGCCGGTAGAAGGCAGCGAGCCTCATTCTCTTCCCGGCCAGGGGCGCGGGATTCTCGCGACACTCAGGCGGGTTGGGCAGAGCCTTCTGGCGAAGCCGAGTGACGCGGCGTCGCCGCCGACGAATGGCTCGCCCGACGACGTGACCGTGCGGCTGGCTCTCACGCCGCGTGAAGCTCAGGCCGGCGCCGAGCGACGGGTCACTCTCGAGTCGACACATGAGGCGGAGCAGGTCAAGGTCACGATCCCGCCCGGCGTCCGGCCGGGCACGCGGCTCCGGCTCCGCGGCAAGGGGCGCCCTCGGCCCGACGGCTCGCGCGGCGACGCCTACCTGGCGGTCGACATTGTGGAGCCGCGCTGAGCTGGCCCGCGCAGCCCCCGCGCTTTTCATCGCGGTGCTGGTTCTCCAGTCCTGCGCCGCGGCGCGGGGCCCGACGCTCGACGAGCTTCGCAATGCCACGATCACCTCGCTCCCGGGCGGCGCGATCTCTTTGAGAGAAGGAGTGTTCGAAGCGTCCCGTCGTCGCGTCGTGCTGTCGCCGCAGCCCCTCGCGGTCGGACATCTAGACGGTGTGCGGGGGGAGAGCACGGTCGCTCTGTTCAGCATCAGCGAAGGCGGCAGCGGCAACCTCGTCTACATCGGGGTCTTTCGCGCACAGAGCGGGCGCGCCACCGATGTGGCCGTGGCGCTGGTCGGCGACCGTGTTCAAGTTCGCTCGCTGGGCATCGTCGATGGCGCGGCCGTTCTCGACGTCGTCGAGGCCGGCCCCGGCGATGCCATGTGCTGTCCGGGGCAGCTGGCGCGGAAGTCCTACGGGTTCCGCGACGGTGCGCTGAGGCTCACATCCTCGTCAGTGACGGGGCGGCTGTCCCTGGCGGCGCTTGCCGATGTCACCTGGATCCTCGTGAGCCTTGACCGGCTTCCGGTGTCCGGAGTAGACCGGCCGCCCACGGCCGTGTTCGAGGGATCCCGCGTCGCGGGCTTCGGCGGCTGCAACCGGTACTTCGGACAGGTCGTGGAGAAGTCGCCGGGCGCGATCGCCGTCGGCCCACTGGCCGGAACGAGGATGGCGTGTCCGGGTCCCGCGATGGAGCTCGAGAGCCGCTTTTACTCGGCGATGGCGCGGGTGACGCGATACGGGTTCGTGGGCGGACGTCTGGTCTTGAGCGCGATCGATGGCGACGCACCGCGTGAGCTGACGTTCGAGCGTGAAGCACGTTGACTCAGCTCGATCGACAAAAGGAGCTGCAGGCTATGGGACGGACACTCGTGATCACGCTGGGCCTCGTCCTCTTCGCGGCCTCCGCAGTGGCGCAGCCATCGCTGCCGTCAACGTTTCGGGCCAGGACGGTCGCCACTCCTGACGGCGCCAGCATCTTCGTCCGGTCCGGGGGCGCCGGGCCTGCCGTCGTCCTGATTCATGGCTATGCGGAGACGAGCGATTCATGGGCACCGCTGGCGACCGCGCTCGCGAAGAACTACACCGTGATCGTGCCGGATCTGCGTGGGATGGGGCGCTCGTCGCGTCCGACCGGGGGATATGACAAGAAGACGCAGGCCGCCGACATCCGAGCGGTGGTCACGGCGCTCGGGCACGACCGAACCGTGGTCGTGTCGCACGACATCGGCATCATGGTCGCCTACGCGTATGCGGCGCGTTACCCCGACAAGGTCGAGCGGCTCGTCGTGATGGATGCGCCACTGCCCGGTATCGCTCCGTGGGACGAGCTCGTGCGTATGCCTGCGTTGTGGCACTTCTCCGTTCGGGGGCCTGAAGCCGAGCGGCTCGTCCGCGGGCGGGAGCGGATCTATCTCGACCGCATCTGGAATGACTTCACAGGCGATCGCGGCAAACCCGATGAGGCGACGCGGGCATTCTACGCGGCGCAGTTCGCGCAACCCGGCGCGATGCGCGCCGGGTTCGCTCAGTTCACCGCGCTCTCGCAAGATGCCGCCGACAACCGAATCTTCCAGCGCACCGGGCTCACCATGCCCGTGCTCGCGATCGGCGGAGAGAAGTCGTTCGGCGCGACCCAGGCGGTCGTCATGCGCAATGTCGCGACCGACGTTCGCGAAGCCGTGGTGCCCGGGGCCGGTCACTGGTTGATGGAGGAGAGTCCGGCCGCGACCGTGGCGCTGGTCGAGGCGTTTCTCGTGGATCGAACGCCGCCACGCGCGGCTCCGCCGCGTTCGAGCGACGAGCAGCGTGTCACCCCGAACGATTTCAAGTTCCCCCAGGCCGCGACGCCCGGCACGGGGACCTCGGGAGTCTCCGGCATCAGCACCGTCGTGTTGAAGGGCGATCCCGATCGTGTGGGGTTGTACACGATCATGCTGCAGGTTCCGGCGCACACGCGCATAGCCCCGCACGACCATCAAGACGAGCGCGTCGCGACGGTGGTCTCGGGGACCTGGTTTTTCGGCTATGGCGAAGCGTTCAACCCCGCCGAGCTGAAGGCGCTGCCGCCCGGGAGCTTCTATACCGAGCCGGCCAACCGCACACACTTCGCCGAGACGCGCGACGAGCCCGTGGTCGTGCAGATCACCGGGGTCGGACCCTCATCGACGCGGTACGTCGATCCCGCGAGCGATCCACGGCGTCGTCCGTGAAACTGGGGACAATGCGGCTCGCCTTCCTACTCCTCCTCAGCCTATTCGTCTGGCTTGCTCCGCGAATTGCCGGCGCGCAATCCGCGGACCTTGCCTGCGGTCAGGAGCCCGGCAATCGGTTCTTCTGGATCGAGCGCGCGTTCTGTGACCTTCCGCTTCCGTGGCGGCACGCTGAGGCTCGCGTCCTCGTCGGTGACCGGGCACCTATCGCTGGCAGCGCTAGCGGATGCTACTTGGACCCTAGTGAGCTTGGACCGGCTTCCAATATCTGGAGTTGATCGGCCGCCGACGGCGGTGATCGAGGGAAGCCGTCTCTCAGGCTTCGGGGGCTGTAATCGTTACACCGGACAGGTTGCGGAGAAGTCGCCGGGCGCCATCGTCGTCGGCCCGCTGGCGGCGACGAAGATGGCGTGTGCTGCTCCCGCGATGGAGCTCGAGAGCCGCTTTCTCGCGGCGATGTCGCGGCTGACGCGTTACTCCTTCGTGAACGGACGTCTCGTCTTGAGCACGATCGAGGGCGGCGCGCCGCAGGAGCTGATGTTCGAGCGTGGCGCACGCTGACTTGCCGCGTGATCGCGAGGAAGAATTTAGCCCCAGGTCACAGCGTGGACGGCGAACGTGCCCTCGAGGGTCCTGCCGTCAGAGAGTTGTAACGTGATCTTTCCCGACAGCGTCTTGTTGCCCTCGGAGCCGGACCACTTGCCCGTGAACTTCTCGACGAACATCGTTCCGCCCGTCACGGCCACCTCGGGCCCGCCCGGGAGCGCGATCTTCGAGTCGATGGGATCGCGATGGAATTCGCCCGAGGCTTTGATCGTGAGCATCTTGTTAACGAGACGATCCCAGTGCTCGCCGTAGTCGACGTTGTCGGCGGGAGCGATTTCTCCCAGTAGTTGCACACCGGTGCCTTCGATCTGGAAGACCGACGGATTCTGCTTGGCGTACTCCTCGTCCTTGAACAACAGCACGTTCATGACCTTGAGCGGGATCTTCACGTCGGTGCCGTCGACCTTGAGCACCATCACCCACATGGCCTTCGATGACTCGCGGTCCTTTGCGGCGGCCGCCTCTTCCGACACGCCGCAGCCCGCGGCACACAGCAGACTGAGAGCGACAATCAATAGTCGCAAGGGATCTCTCTCCTCGATGGGGTTCGCCGGTACAGCCGCCCGGCCTCGTCCCGGATGGCTCTCCAGAAAAAGTCTATCGCTTGGAGAGCGAGTTCCCCAAAAAACGCGCCCGAGACGCTCCTGTCATCGGTACGTATCCCTGCGACGGTCAAATGACCGGACCGTCGGAAAATACTCCGCCGCGGGTCTATAATCCGCAGCGACCATGAGCCGGCCCAGCAACGTCCTCGTCATCCTGTCCGACGAGCACACGCGCCGCGTGTTCGGCAGCTATGGCAACCCGATCGTGAAGACGCCGCATCTCGACGCGCTCGCGCAGCGGGGCGCGCGCTTCGCGAGCGCCTACTGTCAGACGCCCATCTGCGTGCCCTCCCGCGGAAGCCTCGCGACCGGGCGTTGGCCCCACACGATCGACTCGTGGGACAACGCGACGCCCTACGTCGGAAGCGAGGCGCCGAGCTGGGGGCACCGTCTGACCGCGCAGGGCCACAGCGTGACGACGGTCGGGAAGCTGCACTATCGGCGCGCCGACGATCCGAGCGGATTCCCGGACCAGCGGGTGCCGCTGCACGTCGTGGACGGGACGGGCGACCTCTATGGTCTCTTGCGCGGCGAGATGCCGCCTCGTCCACAGAGTCTGCGGCACGTCATCGACGCTCGCGCGGGCGAGAGCGAGTACGTCCGCTACGACCGAGCGATCGCCGATACGGCAGTGCGGTGGCTGCGCGAGGAGGCCGAGCCCGCCGGTCGCCGCAAGCCGTGGGTGCTCTTCGTCGGCTTCGTGTCGCCGCACTTCCCGCTCGTCGTCCCGGATGCGTACTTCGACCTCTATCGCCAGGACGAGCTGCCGCTGCCGGTCGCATGGACCGAGGGGACGTGGTCGCGCCATGCCGCGCACGAGCTGCACCGTCATCAGCTCGGTCTCGAGAAACCGCTGGACGAGGCGACGGTTCGAAAGGCCATCGCGGCCTACTACGGCCTCGTCACGTTTCTCGATGAACAGATCGGCCGGGTGCTGGCGGCGCTCGTCGAGAGCGGGCTCGGCGTGTCGACCCGCGTCATCTACACGTCGGATCATGGAGAGATGCTCGGGGAGCACGGCCTGTGGTGGAAGAGCACGATGTTCGAAAGCTCGGTGACGGTGCCGCTCGTCGTTGCCGGCCCGGATGTGCCGGCCGGGCGTGTACTCTCCACGAACGCGATGCTGGTCGACTTGTATCCGACCCTTGTCGACATGGTGGGCGCGTCGCCCTCGGCCGAGGATGCGGATCTCCCGGGGCGGTCACTTCTGGCGCTCGCTCACGAGCCCGGCGCCGATCGTCGCGCGTTCAGCGAGTACCACGCGATCTTCTCGCGCCGCGGCATGTTCATGCTCCGGCTCGGCCGCTGGAAGTACGTCCACCACGTCGACGGGCCGCCGGAGCTGTTCGATCTCGATGCGGACCCGGACGAGCTTCGCGATCTCGCACTGGATCCCGGTCATGACGACGTGCGCCGATCGTGCGAGGACGAGCTAACGCGTTTCGTGGATGCGTCCGCAGTAGACGCCCGGGCCCGCGCACATCAGCGCCGCCGCCTGGACGCCGGCGGTGGCATGGAGCGCGTGCGCGTCGGAGGACCCAAAATCATCTACACGCCGCCGCCCCCGGAGTTCAGCACCCGCCGGGCGGGCGCTTGATCTGTCCGCGACGGGCGAGCCCTTTGCTGAGACCGAGCCGATCTCTCAGCCGTTTGTAGTCGCCGCGAGCCGTTCCGAGCCGCACGCTCTCGCAAGCTCGAACACTTTTGCCGTTCACCCCTGAACAGACGGTAGCCCTCTCGGTCTTCGAGGTAGTTCAGAAGATCGACGAGGTGGTGCTGCGCCGTCTCCAGCCGATTCCGTCCTGGCAGGTCTTCCACCTCCTCCGCGTTGCGTAGCGCGTCCAGGCTCTGCTGCACTGATTGACTGTTTGAAAGAATGGGAAGGCCGAGGCGTTCGCGGAACTTGTAAGAAGAGATGGTGTCGAGCTCAGCACCGTGTTGTCCTTGCGTCCGGCTCATCACCAGCTTGCCCAGAGCCTTCTGTTCAGGATGGAAGAAGTTGAAGGCGCCCACCGGAAAGCCAATGCCGGTCCTGGCGAATGCGTCGCGCACGGCTTCCGAAAGGCGAAACACTACTGGATCCTGAGAGTAGGGGCTGTAGCGTGACAGCGCCGCTGCCCATCCGAAATATCGAACGATGAGATAGAGCGTCTCTTCGGCATAGGCCCCGTCCGGATAACGCTTCCGCAATGTACGAAGACCGCCAAGCTGGAGAATGCTATAGATGCGGCTCTGAAGGTCCTCGCACGCCGACATGAACGGATTGACATAGAGCGCGGCCAACCTATCGCGCTCAGTCAGGCGCTGTTGCTCCTGCTCCCGTGACCATGTCCAGGCCGCCCACAGTCCCATCGCGACGGGAATCAGCCACTGCATGGGAAACTCCTCGTATTCACGTCAGCTGTTTCGATGTTTCTCCCGCAGCGTCAAACCGGGGGACGCGGCAGGATGCTGCCCGCGGCGCTGCTCGATCGCCCGCCGCTGCTAGTGACCGAACGTGGGCGTGCCGAGCCAGCCCGTCTTCGACACGTCGAGCATGACGCCGTCCGGCCCGGTCCACTTCACCTCGACGTTGCCCTCGGTGCCCGGCTTGACGCCGAGCGCCTCCTCGACGTCGTGACGGCGGCGTGATCCAGCCTCGGTGAGTCGTTCGGCGATTGCCTCGAGGCTCTCGACCTGAAAGCCGATGTGATGGATGCCGGAGAAATTCCGGCCGCGCTCGCTGCCGGCAGCCGCGTCGTTCTTGAAATTGAGGATCGCGAGATTGATGTCGCCGTCGGTCAGGAAGACGCCGCGGGTGCCGGGATCGTTCACCGTACCGACTTCCTTCATGCCGAACGTCTCGACGTAGAACTTCGCGGTCTTCTCGACGTCCTGGGTCGACAGCGCGATGTGCTTGATCTTCGGCATCAGTAGTCCTCCACGCGCTAGGTTTGCGCGCCTGCCTGAACCTCGTAACGTATGAAGTCTATCTCACTCAGGGCTTCGTCGCGGCGGTGTCAACGCGACGCAGTCTGGAGCAGCGCGAAGACCTTCGGGGCGGTGAGCGGGTAGGCGGCGACCGCGGCAGCGTCGACGCCGGCGCCCGCGAGCGCGTCGGCGACGGCGTTGGCGATCGTTGCAGGCGCGCCGATCGTGCCGCCCTCCGCCATGCCCTTCATCCCGCCAGGAGTATGCGGCGACGGCGTCTCGACGTGGCCGATCACGATCGGTGGCATCGTCTCGGCCGTCGGCATCGCGTAGTCCATGAAGGTGCGCGACAGGAGCTGGCCCGCCTCGTCGTAGCGGAGCTCTTCGCACAGCGCGCCGCCGAGGCCCTGAGCGAGGCCGCCGTGGAGCTGGCCGTCGACCAGCATCGGGTTCAGCATCGTGCCGCAGTCGTGCGCGACCCAGTACCCGAGCACCCGAACGACCCCGGTGTCGCGCGCCACTTCGACCGCGGCGACGTGCACGCCGTACGGGAACGTCCAGTTCTCCGGGTTGTAGGTGAACCGCGCCTCGAGCTCGGGCTCGATCCCGTCGGGCAGATTCTGCCCGCGTAGCGATTCCTGGGCCAGTGCGGCGAAGGAAAGGCCGCGGCCGGGCGCGCCGCGCACGCGACACTGACCGTCGGCGACCTCGAGGTCGGCCTCGTCGGCCTCGAGCAGGCGCGCCGCCACACGCACGAGCTTCTGCCGCAATGCGCGCGCGGCCTGCAGCACCGCGGCACCGCCGGTCACCGAGCCGCGGCTGTCCGCGGTGCCATAGCACGAATACGGCGTGCGCGCGGTGTCCCCAAGCACGACGCCGACGCGCTCGTAGGGGAGCGAAAGAACGTCTGCCGCGACCTGCGCGAGCGCCGAGCGAATGCCCTGGCCGAGCTCGATGATCCCGGTCGCGACGGTGACGCGCCCCGACGGCTCGACGCGGACGGCCGCGCTCTCGTAGCCGCCCTGCCGGTTGCCCATCGCGGCCATCAGCTTCGACGGTCCCATGCCGGTGACCTCGACGTAGTTCGCGACGCCGATGCCGACCAGCCGGCCCTCAGCTCGCGCGCGCGCCTGCATGGCGCGGAGCCCGCGGTAGTCGGCGATGCGCAGCGCTTCATCGAGGGCGCGAGGGTAGTCGCCACTGTCGTAGACGAGGTTCGCGATGCTGCGATACGGAAACGCCGTCGGCGGCACGTAGTTCCGGCGCCGGATCACGACGGGGTCGATCCCGAGGCGCGCGGCCGCGATGTCCATCAGTCGCTCGGTGACGAACGCCGCCTGCTGCATGCCGAACGCGCGGTACGCGCCGAACGGCACCTTGTTGGTGACGACGGCCTCCAGCCTGGCCTTGAAGTGACGGACGGCGTAAACGTTCGGGAGCACCACGCCGCCCAGGAAGATCGGTCCGGCCCCCTTGGTGTGCAGGTGCGCGCCGA